>Ga0157372_10009974_pt1 | contig 10102 bp, 7 predicted proteins | sample C55metaG_FD_115307 | JGI IMG/M metagenome (GOLD analysis project Ga0157372, IMG submission 115307) | Corn rhizosphere microbial communities from Kellogg Biological Station, Michigan, USA - C5-5 metaG | ecosystem: Host-associated > Plants > Roots > Rhizosphere > Soil | place: USA: Michigan...
CGGTCTCACTCTTGCGGCTGCTCGCGGGAAAGCGAGGGACTGAGTCGTGGAAAATTACGATAGAGAAGTCGAAGAGCATCTGCTCGCCGAGGCGCGGCGAAATGATGAGGTGCGCGAAGCGGCGCGAAAGCAGCCGCAGGGGCGCATCGCGGACGCGCCGCCGGCGGGCTTTGATAACCGCGTCAGCTATTCCGATCCGGTCGCCGACGGCATGGATCCGACGGATCCAGCCAGCCCGGAAAACGAGCCCTAGAACAGATTCGCGGCAGGTTGCGTGAGCCGAGCGCGGACAGCAATGTCCGCGAGTGACCACACGCCGCGATTTCATCCGCACCACCGGCGCCGCCGCCGCAATGCTCGGCGCGCCCTCAATCATCCTGCGCTCCCGAGCGAACGCCGACATCGTCGTTCGCAACGGGCTCGTCTTCGACGGACTCGGGACGCCTGGACGTCCGCTCGACGTCGTCATCGCCAATGGACGCCTCGTCGCGCTCGCCCGGAAAGCTAAAGAGCGCGGGACCGTCGAGATCGACGCTCACGGGCTCGCCGTCGCTCCGGGATTCATCGACATCCATTCGCACGGCGACGGCAGCCTTTGGGAAGATCCACGCGCCGAATCGCTCGTGCGACAGGGCATCACCACGATCGTCGTCGGTCAGGACGGCTCGTCGCGCGCACCGCGGGCGACGGGCGAAGGACGCGAGGATGACGCTCGGCGCCAGTTCGCGACGTTCGCCGAGCTCTGGGCGGCGATCGACCGGCTCCATCCTGCCGTCAACGTCGCGTCGATGGTCGGACTCGGGACGATCCGGGACGTCGTGGTCGGCGGCGACGACCGGCCGGCGACGCCGCAGGAGCTGGCGCGGATGGAGCAGTACGTTCGCGCGGCGATCGCCGACGGCGCGTGCGGCGCGTCGACGGGCCTCGAGTACACACCGGGCGCCTTCGCTCCGCGCGACGAGCTCATCGCGCTCTGCAGGCCATTGGCGGCGAAGACGCTTCCCTACGCCACCCACATGCGCAACGAGGACGACCGCCTCATCGAGGCGATCGACGAAGCGATCGCCGTCGCGCGGGGGGCCGGATGTCCATTACAGATCTCTCATCTCAAGACGCAGGGGCCGCGCAACTGGGCGAAGCTCGACACCGCCTTCGCCCGCATCGCCGCCGCGCGCGCCGCGGGATGCGACGCAGCGTTCGACCGCTATCCGTACATCGCCTATCAAACCGGGCTGACCAACCTCTTTCCCGTTTGGAGTCGCGACGGCAGCACCGCCGCGTTCCTCGGGCGACTCACCGATCCGTCGACGGCCGATAAGATCAGGCAAGAGACGCTCGCCAAGATCGAGCTACTCGGCGGTTGGGACAACGTGATGATCGCCAACGTCGCCGACGCGAGCGATCGACCGGCGGAGGGCGCCCGACTCGGCGCGTACGCGAAGAGCCAGAACATGGACCCCTACGCGATGGCGATGGCGCTTCTGCAACGGAGTCGAGGTAACGTCGGGATGGTCGGGTTCGCGATGAGCGAGGATAATCTCGATCGGATTCTCGCGCATCCACAGGGGATGGTGTGCAGCGACGGCGGAGCGTTCGCGGTCGACGGCCCCTCGCATCGCGGCCACCCGCACCCTCGCGGACTTGGCACCTTCCCCCGCGTACTCGGCCGGTACGTGCGCGAGCGGAAGGCCCTCACGCTGACTCAGGCGATCCACAAGATGACGGCACAGCCGGCATCTCGACTGCACCTCACCGATCGCGGCCGCCTCGCGCCGAAAATGGCGGCCGACGTCGTCGTCTTTGATCCGGCCACCGTCGCGGACAAAGCGACGTACGAGGACCCGTTCCAGTATCCAGTCGGAATTTCGACGGTGATCGTGAACGGAGTCGTAGCCTTGAGAGACGGCGAGCGCGCGGCGGCGCACACCGGAAAAGCGCTGCGGCTTTGACGGCGGACGGGCGGACGGGGTACGGCGACGCGAGCCAAGCGTGTCATCCTGAGGAGCGCAAGCGACGAAGGACCTGCTGTCCTTGACTAGCAACTAGTCACAGACAGTAGATCCTTCGCTTCGCTCAGGATGACAGCGCTTCGGTGAGCAGGCGTCCGGTTTTGGGACGAAACTTCCCATGACCGAACGCGCGTGTCGCGTCGCAATCTCATAAGGCATTGCGCTCAGTCCACTTGGCCGCGTCTGCGAAGGGCACGAATGTTTCTTCTCCGGTGCCCGATTTCACAACAATTCGAGCCTCATGGACACGCTTCGCCAAGACATTCGCTACGCAGCGCGCAAGCTGCTGCGCACGCCCGGCTTCACGCTGATCGCGGTCGTCACCCTCGCGCTCGCCATCGGCGCGACGACCGCGGTGTTCAGCATCGTGAACGGCGTGCTGCTCAAACCGCTGCCCTTCCGCGACGCCGACCAAGTCGTCGTCGTCGGCTCGACGAACACCGAGGGAAAGCTGCAATCGATGTCCGCCCCGGATTTCATCGATTATCGCGATCGCACCCATAGCTTCGTCGGCATGGCCCCGGTGCAGACGGGGAACAGCGCCAATTTGAGCGTCTCGGGCGCCGCGCCGGTGCGGCTCCAATCGGCGGCCGTGGGGGCGCGGTTCTTCGACTTGCTCGGCGTTCCGATGCGGCTCGGTCGCGGGTTCGCGGCCAACGAGGACCAGGCAAGCGCCGAGCGCGTGGTGGTGATCTCCGAAAAGCTGTGGCGCGATACCTTCTCGGCTGATCTGTCGGTGCTTGGCCGCGCGATCTCGATCAATGGTCAGAGCTATAAAGTGGTCGGCGTCGCGCCGTCGTCGCTCACCTATCCGCGACAGCCCGACCTGTGGACGCCGTTCACGTTCGAGCCGTGGATGACCGACCCTGATAATCGCGGCGCGCATTTCCTCGGAGCGATTGCCCGAATCAAACCCGGGACGACGTTCGATGTGGCGAAGCGCGACATGCACGCTATCGGCGAGCAACTCCGAGTGCAGTATCCGCGTTCGAACACGAACTTCGGCGGATCGATCGAACAGATCTCGACCACGCTGGTTGGTGACGTTCGCAAAGTGCTGTACACCCTTCTCGGGGCGACCGGCTTTGTGCTGCTCATCGCTTGCGCGAACGTCGCGAACCTGCTGCTCGTGCGCGCCGCCGGTCGCGAGACGGAGATCGCCGTCCGTACAGCGCTCGGCGCCGGACGCTCGCGCATCGTTCGCCAGCTGATCACCGAGAGCGTGATGCTCTCGGCGATCGGGGCCGCGCTCGGCGCGGCGCTCGCATCGTGGGCCGTCGATGCCATCGTCGCCTTCGGGCCGAAAGGACTGCCCCGCCTGAACGACATCTCCGTAGACGCGCGCGTGCTGCTGTTCTGTGCGGGTCTCGCCATCCTGACGGGGGTCGTGTTCGGACTTGTGCCGGCCATCCACGCCGTGCGCGCCGAGCTCGGTCAGATGCTTAAGGAGGCCGTGCGCGGCTCGAGCAGCAACCGCGGCGCGCAGCGCACGCGAAGCGCGCTGGTTATCACCGAGATGGCGCTAGCCGTCGTGCTTCTCGTCGGCGCCGGGTTGCTCATTCGCAGCTTCGCGAATCTGCTGCGCGTCAACCCGGGATTCCGTCCCGAACACGTCATCTCGTTCAGCCTGTCTCTGCCGTCGCTGAAGTATCCGAACGACCACGACGTTCGTGGTTTCACGAACTCGATACGCGATCGTCTCTCGGCGCTCCCGGGAACGCAGTCGGTGGCCGTCGCGTTCGCGCGGCCCATGGACTCGCATATCATGCGCACGTCGTTCGACGTCGATGGACAGCCGCCGACGCCGGAAGAGAAGCGCATGCTCACCGAGGTGCATCCCGTCACGTGGAATTTCTTCGCGACCATGGGGATTCCGGTGATTCGCGGCCGCGCATTTTCGCCGCCTGAGGAAAGCTTCGGCGTTCCACAGGTCGTCGTCGTGTCTGAATCGTTCGCCAAGAAGTATTTCCCGAACCAGAATCCGATCGGCAAGCGCATCACACTCGGCATCGACCACGACACACTCGCCAACGCGAAGAGCAGTGTCACGGCGAAGGGCGAGATCGTCGGCATCGTCGGCGACGTGAAGCAGCGTGGTCTCTCCAACGATGTCTATCCGACGACCTATCTCGGATGGGGAACGTTCCCGATCAGCGACATGTCGGTGCTCGTGCGATCGACGGCCGACGTCGGTACGCTCTCGGCGGCGATCCGCGAGACGGTCCAGGCCATCGACGCATCGATGCCGGTCTTCGAGCTGCGCACGATGGAAGACGCCGTTTCAGAATCCATCGCGCAGCCGCGCTTTTACACGACGTTGCTCACCGCATTCGGCGGCCTCGCGTTGCTCCTCGCGGCGCTGGGCATTTACGGCGTCATCTCGTACTCCGTCGCTCAACGCACGCGGGAGCTCGGCATTCGCATCGCGCTCGGCGCGACGCACGATCGCGTCTTGCGTCTCGTGCTCGGACAGGGAATCGGTCTGAGCGTCTCCGGTGTGGCGATCGGCTTGGCTGGCGCGCTCTACCTCGTCCACTTGCTCGCCACCTTACTGTACGGAGTGCAGGCGACTGACAAGCTCACCTTCGCCAGCGTTGCCGCGCTGCTCGTCGGGATCGCGTCGTTGGCGAGCTATCTGCCGGCGCGGCGCGCGGCGCGCGTCGACCCGGTCATCGCCATGCGCGCGGATTGAACAGCCCTCCTCCACCGCACCATCGGCCGGGCGGCGGGTTTCAAAACCCGTGGCCCGGCGCCGAGCCGCACGGCTTCGGCGATTTCCTGCGCTGGCGATTCAAGGAACGACGCGAGAAGCCGATCGCGCCGAGTCCACCGCGGGGATCGCTGCCCACACGCACGCCGGTGATCGCGACGCCGCGCGCGGCCCGTGACTACCGATCTGTCACCTGGGTCGGGCATTCAACCGCGCTGCTTCAGATCGGCCCGTTCAATGTGCTGACCGATCCCGTCTGGGGAGAACGTGCGTCGCCCGTTTCCTGGATCGGTCCGCGACGACTGATGGCGCCGGGTGTTCCCTTCGAGAAACTGCCCGAGATCGATCTCGTGCTGCTTTCGCATAACCACTACGATCATCTCGACGCGCCGACAGTAGGACGGATCGCGCAACGCTTCCCCGCGGCATCGTGGCTATCGCCGTTGGGACTCGGGCCGTTACTGCGTTCCCTGGGCGTGCGGCACGTCGTCGAGCGCGACTGGTGGGAGTCGGTATCCACGCTCTCTTTTTCCGCCACCTGCGTCCCGGCGCAGCACTTCAGCGCGCGCGGGATGGGCGACCGCGGCGACACACTGTGGTGCGGTTGGACGCTCGAGACGGACGGTCTGCGCGTCTATTTCGCCGGCGACACCGCCTTGCATCCCGAGTTCGAGCAGATCGGCCGTCGCTGCGGGCCGTTCGATCTCGTGATGCTCCCGATCGGTGCCTACGAGCCGCGCTGGTTCATGCGGAGCGTGCACATGAACCCCGAAGATGCCGTGCAAGCGTATCAGGCGCTCTGCGTGAACGGCACCAACCCGCCCTGCCTCGCGCTGCATTGGGGCACATTCCGCCTGACCGACGAAGCGGTCGATGAGCCGCCGCGTCATTTCGCCCAGCTTTGGCAGCACGCGGGACTGCCCGCCGACCGCAACTGGACATTCGCGCACGGCGAGACGCGGCGCCTCTAGGCGCCGAGGCGCGTGCGAATCGCCTCGGCCAGATCGTCCACCGCGCCGGTTCGAGCGCTCAGAAACACGTTCGGCTCGATGAGCTCGAGCTCCATGAGCAGCAGAGCGCCATCGCGCACCACACCGTCGACTCGCGCGTAAAGCGGCAACTCGTCGACAGCGCCCAATGCACGTGCCGCTTGTTCGATGAGGTCGCTGCCGACCGCCGTATGCTCCACCGAGCCGCCGTGCTCCGTCTGCACGCGGAACTCGCCCGAACGCGCGCGCTTCAACGCGGCGTGGCTGAACCGCCCGTCGATGAAGGTGAAGGAGAGCTCACCATCTCGCGCAATTTCCTCGACGAACGGTTGCACGAGGACATGGCTCAACTCTGCGACGCGCGCGATGGTGTCGCGCGCAGCGTCGTCGAATGGGCTGGTCAGACTATGCGTCTCGTATCCGCTCGCCGAGATCGCGGGTTTCACAACGACGCGCCGCCACCCTTCCGCCTGCACGATTGCTTCGACGTCGCGCGGACGTCCGCGAAGCGCGATCATCGTTGGGATCGTCGGCACGCCTCGCCGCGCGAGGTCGAGCAGATAGCGCTTGTCCGCATTCCAGCGCACGAGCGGTGGCGGATTCCAGACGCGCACGTCGGACGTCTCCAGGCGATCGAGCCATGAGAAGAATTCGGCGACGCGAAGGTGATAGTCCCAACAGGACCGGATGACGATCGCGCTGAACAACTCCCATGGTATCGACGCGTCGGACCAGACGGCCGGCTCGGCGTGGATGCCAATGCGCGCCAATGCCTGGACGAGCGGTTTGTCGTCGGGCGCGAGCTCGGGTGCCGATTCGTAAGTGGCGAGGGCGACGCGCAGCACGAGCTATTGCCGGCAGGGCACGTGAGGATCGGCCGGCTTCGGCAGATCGAGCCGCGGCCGGTGATCGGCGTTCGCCACGAAGACCGCCGCATCGAGCACCATTTGGGTCAGTCGCGCGTAGTCGGGGTAGTCGATGTACTGCGACTCGTCGGTCACTTGATGATAGTCGCGATGCTCGCCACGCGAGAGCGACACGCTCGGAATGCCATATCGTGCGTAGCTGTAATGATCGGCGCGGCAGTAGTACTGATCGGGATGTCCGGGCGCGTCGTATTCGAAATCGAAGACGAACGGCACCGGTTGCCGAGCGTTCGCTGCTTCGACCCAATCCCCGAACTCTCTCGATAGACGCCGCAGGCCAACGACCTCGAGGTACGTCGGGCCGCCGGCGCGAATGTCCGTCGCCGCGCCGCGACCGATCATGTCCACGTCGAACTCGGCGACGATCGAGTCGATCGGAACTGTCGCGTGATCGGTGTACCAAGAGGATCCGATCAGACCTTCTTCCTCCGCCGTGTGCGATACGAGAAGGATCGATCGCTTGGGATGCACTCCGGAGCGCATCAACGCTCGAGCGATCTCTATCAAGGCGACAGTTCCACTTCCGTCGTCGTCGGCGCCGTTGTTGATCGAGTCGAGTCGCGGCGCATGGAGTTTCCTGAGCGAGTCGAGCATCCGCGCGATGAGCGCCGCTTCGGCCGGAGTTGCCGGACGCGGCGGACTGTCGGCGCCGAGCGGGCGGACGACCGCGTTGAACGCGCGGAGTGAATCATGGTCTACCGGATAGTGGTTGAATCCGATGTGGTCATTGTGCGCGGTGATCGCGACATATTCGCCGCGCAATTTCGGATCACTTCCCGGAACGATACCGACGACGTTTCTCGCCGGGGCGCGTGGCAAACTCGGATCGGGCGGTCTCACGTCTTCTACAATTTGAAAAAAGCCACCGGCCTCGCCCGCCGGCTCGAGGCCGAGCGATCGGAATTGTGCCGCGACGTAATCCGTTGCCTTGAAGTTCCATATCGTTCCCGCACGACGACCCATCATCGAATCATGAGCAAACGCCGAGAGACGCTGCTCCATGTCGCGCGCGCTGATTCCGATTGGCAGCGGCGTCGGCGGGACTCGTACACCTCCGCAGGCCGTGAGGCCCAAGATTAGAAGAACCATCAGTGAGCGACGCATCCGAAACCTCCTCTCGAGGCCGTCGTACATTGTTGCAGTCCTTTCCCTTCCTTTGACAATGCGCTCGACTCGACTTCTCCTCGCGCTGTCCGCGCTTTCCGCGGCGTCACTTCCGGCCCAGGTCCTCGACCTGACGGTCAACGGCACCGGTCTCGCCATCGGCGATAAACCGAATATGAACGGGATTCGGCTGAATTTCCGCGACCGCCATCTCGAGAAGATCAACGGCATCAACGTCACGATGTGGATGCCCTACTCCCCAGCGAAAGGCACGGTGAACGGCATTGCGCTGGGAATTCCCGGCACTGGGGCCGGCCGCATAAACGGTGTCGGCCTGGGGATCGTCGGAGTCGGCGCGGAACGCAGCTTCAGCGGCATCGGCCTTGGCGGCATCGGGGTGGGCGGTGGAACCGACATGACGGGAATTTTCGTCGGCGGCATCGGCGTGGGGGGCGGCGGTCGCGTCCAAGGGATCAGCGTTGGCGGTATCGGTGTGGGAAGCGGCAGCGCGCTGACTGGAATTCAAGTCGGCGGGATCGGCGTTGGCGGCGGCGGGGACGTCACTGGACTCAGTATCGGCGGCATTGGAGTGGGCGGCGCCGGCAGCATCCGCGGAATCGCGATCGGCGGGATCGGCGTCGGCGGCGGTTCAGATTTCACGGGAATTGGCATCGGGGGCATCGGCGTCGGAACGGGAGGCAACGCAACCGGTCTGATGATCGGCGGTGTGGGCGTCGGCTCCGGCAGCAGATTGAAAGGCCTCGCCATCGGCGGAGTCGGCGTGGGCGCGCCGGAGGTGAACGGCGTCGTGCTCACACCCATCGCGGCCGGCGGTATGAACGTGAAAGGGATCGTGGTCGCCGGGGCGTACTTCAAGATTGCGGAGAAAGGACGCTTCGACGGCGGCTCACTGAGCGCCGTCAACTACGTGCGGGGCGCGCAGCACGGACTCACGATCGGTTTGTGGAACTATGCACGCGAGCTGCACGGCGGTCAGCTGGGTCTGATCAACATCTCCGACAACGACGGCAAGCGTCGCGTCTTTCCGTTGCTCAGCGTTCGCTAGCGGGCGGCGGCGGGGTTGGAGGCGGGCGACGCGGGGCTCGCGACATCTCGTCGAGGTAAGTGAGCGTCGAGAGGAGTATGGCGTCCAACCCGGCGAGCACTTCGCTCTTCGCCACTTTGCGGCCGCCGGCGATGCGCGTGCGAAACTGGTTGGCGGCGCCGAGGTCCCAGAGCTGAAGCGTCAACATCGCTGAATCGCGCGGCATGGGCATGAGGCGAACGGAGATCATCAGCTCGCTCCCGAAGAGTCGCGACATCTCGGAGACGTCGCGCGACCTTGTGAGCGCCATCCGCACCGAGTCCTGATCGACGAGGATGTACTGTCGCGGACGGCCGCGGAGCATTCGGCGCAGGCTGTCGCTCACGGCGCGACCGAGGAGGGCCGCTTCGGGCCACTGCGAGAGCTCGGGCTGTTCGGCGATCACCAGTCGGCGCGGTGCGGCGACGGGAGCGGCCCCGCCGCCGCCGGAGTTCGCCGCGATGATGGAATCCATCATTTTCCGCTGCGTCTGCTCGGCAAGCTTCGCTTTCGCAATCGAGTCGCGGAGCTTGGCGGCGGCGACGCGCTTTTCCACGGCGGCGGCGATGCGCACCGAATCCTCGTGGCTGACAACCGGCTTTGGCGGCGCCGCCGGAGGCGAAACCGGTCCGGCCATGGCCGGCGCGGCTTGCTGGGCCATCTTCCGAGTCGTATCGGCACCGGGCGTCGTAACGGCCGCTGTTGCAGGGCGACCAGAGACAACACCGGTTCGGTCACGCTGGCGGCTCACGGCATAGCCGACACCGCCGAGGACGACGGCGAGGATCGCGACGGCAGCCACGCTTCTCCACGGCCGCTTACGCACCGGCGCCTCGACGCCGCCGGTCTGCGGCGTGACGCCGAATGGCATCGTCAACGAGTCGAGCTCCTGCAGGATTTCGTCCGCGGTTTGCGGACGCGCGTCGGGATCTTTCGCCAGGCAGCGCATGACAAGCGTCGACACGTTGCGCGGAACGCCCGGCGCCACCTCGTGCAGCGGCGCCGGATCGCGCGTCAGCTGCGCGGCGAGCGTTTCACGCGGCGATGCACCGGTGAACGGAGAGACCCCGGTCAACAATTCGTACGCCAACAATCCAACGGCGTATATGTCGATCCGATGATCGGCCGCCGGATCGCCGGCGAGCTGTTCGGGCGCCATGTAAGCGGGCGTGCCGATTGCGATTCCAGCGGTCGTTACCGCCCCGATGGGCAGCGCGGCGCTGATTGCTTTCGCGACGCCGAAATCCGTGACGAGGGCGTGTGAGCCCTGTGTGAGGATA
>Ga0157372_10009976_pt1 | contig 10102 bp, 8 predicted proteins | sample C55metaG_FD_115307 | JGI IMG/M metagenome (GOLD analysis project Ga0157372, IMG submission 115307) | Corn rhizosphere microbial communities from Kellogg Biological Station, Michigan, USA - C5-5 metaG | ecosystem: Host-associated > Plants > Roots > Rhizosphere > Soil | place: USA: Michigan...
CCCGCGCCGCCGCGATGCGCATCGGATGCGACGCGACGGCGCCGAGCACGATGCGCGCGTCGCGGACGGTGCCGTCGGGAAAGAAGTCGACGCGCGCGGCGACGCCTAACACAGGGAAATCGAACGATCCGCGCCGGCGGAGCTTCACGTACGACGCCCGCCACGCGCCGACCGGCGGCAGCACGTACCAGACGAGCAGCTCATCCGGCCGCTTGGTGAGATAGTGGATGCCATCGTTGTGGTAGAGGTCTTCTGCCGCCACCCGGCGCACGCCGCCGCCACTGGCCAGCATCACCGAGGCGCCTAACGCAACGGCGACGGGCGCTCCATCGGACGATTGCACCGCCCAACAGCGCGGGCTCGACGGTGCGACCCAGCAGATCCGCCCATCCTTCTTCATGCAGAAGTCGATCGCTTTGCGCCACTCGTACGTCTGGTCGTAATAGTTGCAGCGCGTGTCGAGCAGCAGGTTGCCGCCGATGGTGCCCATGTTGCGCAGCGGCGGCGTGGACACGAGCCCGGCCGCGGCGGCGACCGCCGGATAGTGCCGCCGGACGATCGGATCCGACGCCAGCTGCGCCAGCGTGACGCAGGCGCCGATGCGCAGGCCCAGCTCGGGACCGCTGTGGATTTCCCGCAGCGACTCGATGCCCGCGAGCGAGATGACGTGCCGCGGCGTCTGCTGGCGCCGCTTCATGTTCGGGTACAGGTCGGTGCCGCCGGCCACGTACATCGCGTCGCTGCCTAACTGGAATCGCGCACCGAGCGCGTCGATCACCGTTGGCGGCGAGACGTACTGGAATCGCGGAAGGCGCAGCATCAGCCTGCCCGGCCCGGTCCGCCGACCTCGCTGTGCGGCCGACGGTCCGCCTCGCGTCCGTCGCCGCCCTGGGCGGGCGTCCGGATGAGCGTCGGTTCGGGGAACGCATAGTCCGGGAACGACGATGGTCCGTAGCGCGGCTCTTTGCCGCGCGTCTTGTCGCGCAGTGCGCGCAACACCGCGTGCGGCGCGCACGGCACTTCGTCGATGCGCACGCCGACCGCGTCGTAGACCGCATTGGCGACCGCCGGCGGAATCGGGAGCAGGGGTCCCTGTCCGACTTCTTTCGCGCCGAATGGACCGCCGGGCTCGGCCGCCTCGATCAGATACGACTCCACGTCGCACATCTCGAACGTCGTCGGCGACTTGTACTCAAGCATGCTCGGGTGGTGGTGCACCAGTCGCCGCTCGGCGTCGCGGTAGGTCATCTCCTCCATCAGCGCTTCGCCTAACCCCATGTAGACCGAGCCTTCCACCTGTCCGATGGCGAGGAGCGGATTGATCGCCTGGCCGATGTCGTGCGCGATCCAGACTTTCGGCACCCGGACGATGCCGGTCTCCGGTTCCACCTCGACTTCGGCGACGGCGCAGGAGTACGAGTACGCCGGGGACGGCCCGACGCCCGCGCCCTTGTAGCGGCCCGGCGACCGCGGCGGCGTGTACGAGCCCACCGCGCCGATCGCGCCGTCGCGCGTCTCGGCGAGCTGCACCGCCTCGGCGAACGAGACGCCGCGGCCGGCATCCTCGGCGTAGAACACGCGGCGATCGGCGAACACCAGGCGATCGGCCGGGATGCCTAACCGTTCGCCGGCGGCCCGGGCCAGCGACGCGCGGGCGCGCTCGGCGGCCTGGATGGCGGCGTGGCCCATCATCATGGTGACGCGGGACGAGTACGAGCCGAGGTCCACCGGCGTCAGGTCCGTGTCCCCGGTCACCACCCGGATGTCCACCGGCTCGATGCCTAACACTTCGGCCACGCAGTACGCGAGCACCGAATCGGAGCCCTGCCCGATGTCGGTGCTGCCGCAGAAGGCGGCCACGCCGCCCGATCGGTCGAGCTTGAGCTGCACCGACGAGTGGGGCATGCTGTTCCAGTAAATCGGCAGCCCCGCGCCGGAGATGTAGGATGAGCACGCGATGCCGACGCCGCGCCCGAACGGCAGCCGCCTGAACTTCGCGTCCCAGCCGCTCGCGCGCACCACGGTTTCGATGCACGGCCCCAGCCCCATGGACCCGATGCGCAGCCAGTTCGCGGTGATGCTCTGGGGCGGCTGCAGCATCCGCAGCCGCCAGGCCGCCGGGTCTTCGCCTAACTGTTCGGCGATCTTGTCGAGGTGGCACTCGAGCGCGAACCGCGGCTGCGGCGTGCCGTGGCCGCGCTTCGGTCCGCACGGCGGCTTGTTGGTGAACACACGCGCGCCGCGGAAGCGATAGGTGGGCACCTGGTACGTGACCGTCTGCAGCGCGCCCGTGTAGTACATGCTCGCCACGCCGTACGACCCGTATGCGCCGCCGTCGAGCACCGACGAAAAATCCATCGCTACGATGCGCCCGTCGCGCGTCACGCCCGTCTTGATCCGCATGAGCGTCGGATGCCGGCCGCGATGGCAGTAGAACACTTCCTCGCGCGTCAGGCAGATCTTCACCGGACGTCCCGTCCGCCGCGCGAGCTCCGCAACGACGATCTCGTGATTGAACGGATCGGATTTGCCGCCGAACCCGCCTCCGTTAGGCGTCGCGATCACCCGGACGTGCGCCGGCGGCATCTGCAGCACCTTGCTCACCGCCCGGTGCACGTAGTGCGGGGTCTGCGTGCTCGTCCACAGCGTCAGCCGCCCGTCCGTCGACCACTCCGCCATCGCCGCGTGCTGCTCCATCGCCAGGTGCGTGTTCCCCTCATAGAAGAACACGTCCTCGCGCACCAGGTCGGCCGTGCGCATCGCCTCGTCGACGCCGCCGAAATCGAGCGCCACGTGCTTGTGCACGTTGCCCTCGTCGGCATAGTCGTGGATCTGCGGTTCGGGCGTCGTCAGCGCTTGGTCGATCGAGCCGATGGACGGCAGCGCCTCGTACTCGACGTCGATCAGGTCGCACGCCGCGCGCGCCGTGTCCTCGTCCACGGCGGCCACGGCCGCGACCGGATCGCCGACGAAGCGCACACGGTCGATGCACAGCGCGTGTTCATCCTGTGTGATCGGCAAGATGCCGAACGGGATCGGAAGCGCTTCGCCGGTGAGCACCGCGACGACGCCCGCCAGTGCGGCGGCGCGCGTCGTGTCGATGCGCACGATGCGCGCGTGCGGCAGCGACGCGCGCAGCATCGTGCAGTGCAGCATCCGGGGCAGCACCAGATCATCGGCGAAGCGCAGCGCACCGGTCACCTTCGCCGCCGCATCCACCTTCTGACGCGGCGTGCCGATCACGCGATAGGCGCGCTTCTGCTGCTCCGCCTGAGCGGCCGTCAGATCGTTAGGCATCGGCGCTCCCGGCGCGGTCCGCCGCCAGCTCGACCGCTTCGAAGATCTTGAGATACCCGGTGCACCGGCACAGCGTGCCGCTCAACGCGTCGCGTATGTCCTCGCGCGTCGGGTGCGGCGTGCGGTCGAGCAGCGCCTGCGCCGTGAGCAGCATTGCCGGCGTGCAGTAGCCGCACTGCGCGGCGCCGAGCTCCGCGAACGCGCGCTGCAGCGGACTGAGCGAGGGACCGCTCGCCAGACCTTCCACTGTCGTGATCGCGCGATCCGTGGCGGCGATCGCGAGCACGAGACAGGAGAGCACGGGCTGTCCGTCGATCAGCACCGTGCACATGCCGCACTCGCCCAACTCGCACCCGTGCTTCGTGCCGGTGAGCGACAGATCCTCGCGCAGGACCTCGAGCAGCGTCTTGTGCGGCGCGATCGCGGCCTCGCGGGTTTCGTCATTCACGACGAAGCTCGCGTGTACGGTGCTGCGCGCGGGTGGCTCGATGGAAATCGGATTCGACACGGAGCGATGGCCTGGTAGCGAAGCGGCCGCCTCGTGCATCGTGGCGGCCGATACTCTCAGGATGCGCGTTTCACGCCGCCTCACGCAAGTGACGGCGCGCGAACCAGTTCGAGCTTCAACAAATTTCGCGGCGACGGACATAAAAAATGGCCCGCGCCGGAACCTGTAGCGCGGGCCACCACCTGCGTTCGTCGATCGAAAATCTATTCGTATCGCAACGCAACGATCGGATCGAGTGTCGCCGCCCGCCGCGCGGGCCACACGCCGAACACGATGCCGACCATCCCCGAGAACACGAATGCCAGAATCACCGACCCGCTGGACACGTCAGTGTTCCAGTGCATCACGCGGTGCAGCACCGACGCGCCGCCGGCGCCGAGCATCACGCCGATCAATCCGCCCAACAGGCACAGCACCACCGCTTCGATGAGAAACTGCAGCAGGATGTTGAGCCGCGTCGCGCCAAGCGCCTTGCGGATGCCGACCTCGCGCGTGCGTTCGGTGACCGAGACGAGCATGATGTTCATGATCCCGATGCCGCCGACGAGCAGCGATACCGTCGCGATGCCGGCGAGCAGCAAGCCGAATACCTGGGTGGTGTCCTGAAACGCATTTAGGAAGTCGGACTGGTTGCGAATTTCGAAATCATCGGGGCGGCCAGCCGGCAGCCGGTGCTCGCGCCGCAGAATCCGTTGGATGTCCGCCATGGTCTCGGTGATCTGCGATTCGCTCGCCGCCAGCACGTTGATCGAGCGCAGATACTGCGTGTCCATCACGCGGAAGCGCGCGGTGTTGAGCGGGATGAGCACCTGGTCGTCGGGATCGTTGAAGCCGGAGGCGCCGCCCTTGGGAGCGGTGATGCCGATCACCTGGAACTCGATGCCGCTGATGCGAATGCTCTGTCCAACGAGCGAGTTGCCGTTGCCCGGGTCGAGATTGTCGGCGGTCGTGGCGCCGAGCACCGCGACGCGCTTGCGGCCGTCGTCGTCGCTGCGGTCGAACATCCGCCCGGTGCCGATGGTGTATTTCCGCACGTCCAGATAGTTGGGCGTGGTGCCGATGACGTTGGTCGAGGTGTTCGTGTTGCGCCACTGGACCTGCAACTGGCGCGTCATCTCCGGCTCGACGCCGGCGAATGCGTTAGGCGGCGGCGGGCCCTTGGTTTCGAGCGCGTCGGCATCGCTCACCTGCAGCCGGGCGCGGTCGGTGGACGACGCGATGCCGCCCTGGAAGACCTGCCCGGGCACCACGGTCAACATCGTCGTGCCCAGCGCCGAGATCCGGTCTTTCACCGCCAGTTGGGCGCCGCGGCCGAGCGCGACCATCGCGATGACGGCCGCGACACCGATGACGATGCCGAGCATCGTCAGGAGGGAGCGGAGCTTGTTGGCGCGCAGCGCGCCCAGCGCAACGCGGAGGATCTCGCCGATCATCATGGCTAGGGTCTCCTGGCGCCGCCGCCCCCGCCGCCGCGGGCCGCGCCGGCGCGCGGCGTGCTCTGCTGCGAGTTCATCCCGGGCAGGGCGGTGAAGCTCTTGATGCGCTGCTGCCGCGCGTTCTGCGCCTGGAGGAGCATCGCCGTGGTGACGAGCGCGACCTGGTCGCCTTCCGCCAGGCCGCTCTTCACCTCGGTGACGTCGTAGTTGGCGACGCCTAACGAGACGACCCGGGGGACGAAGGTGCCGTTCTGCGCCAGGAACACGAGGCCGGTGTGCCGGTTGGATCCAACGCCGAACTCCGAGCCGGTCGACAGGCCGCCGGTCTGCGCCGCGAAGGCACCGCCGCCGTTCCCGTTGGCGCCGCCGCCGCGGGCGGACCGCCGTCCGGCGGCGCCGGCGGCCCCGCGAGCGCCGCGCTGGCGTGCGGCGCCGGCGGTCGAGTCGGCCGGGTCGATCATGCCGGCCGCCGCCGCCGTGTCTCCGGTCGCGTTAGGCGCCGCGGTCCCGGCGCCGGGGTGCAAGCTGGCCAGCTGCGTCTTGACCTCGCTCGTCACCTTCGCCGGATCCAGGCCTAACGCCTCCGCCACCTGCGCGCCTTCACGCGGCGTGCGCAGCGCATCGTTGGGCACGGTGAGCACGTTCGTCCGCTGCTGCACCAGCACCGACACGTCGCTGTTCATGCCCGGCATGAGCGCGCCGTCCTTGTTGTCCAGGCGAATGAGCACCGGGAACATCGTCACGCTCTGCTGCACCGTCGCTTCCGGCGCGATCTTCTCCACCGTGCCGACGAACGCCCGGTTGGGATACGCGTCCACCTTCACCGTCGCCTTCTGCCCCGGCTTCACGTTGCCGATGTCGCTCTCGCTCACCAGCGTGCTGTCCATCACCTGGCCCAGGTCGGCCATCTGCAGCAGCAGCGTGCCGCCGCCGGCGTTGTTCGTGGCCGAGCTGATGACCTGGCCTAACGAGACGTCCTTCTCGATCACCACGCCGTTGATCGGCGCCACAATGTGCGCGTCCTCGAGCGCGATCTGCGCGTTGTCGAGGTTCGTTTTCGCCGCCGCCACCGCCGATTGCGCGTTGGCGTAGTTGAGCTGCGCCGTCTCCAGGTCGGGCGCGGTGAGCACGCCCGCTTTCGCCAGACCGTTGGCCCGATCGAGCTGGGTCTTGGTGACCGTCAGGTTCGCCTGCGCCGCCAGCAGCGCCGCCTTCGCCTGATTGTAGTTGTTCGTCACCTGGCGCGGATCGACCTGGACCAGCAAGTCACCCGGCTTGACCCGCGAGCCCAGCTCCACCGGCATCTTGATGATCTGCCCCGATGCCTTCGAGCGCACCTGCACCGCATTGATCGGCTGGATGACGCCCGTCGCCTCGACGTCGACGATGAGATCCTGCTTGGCGATCGTGGCCACCTGCACCGCGCTCGCCGGGTTGGCGGCTTTCTTGTTGCAACCCACCACCACGAGCAGCGCGGCGGCGAGCGGAATATAGGGTCTCACGAATCGTCTCCTGATCGTCACGCTCACGGGGATCTACAGATCTCGGCCCACGAGCGCTTCGAGTTGCGCCTTGGCAACGCGATAATTGAACCGAGCCTGAATGAGCGCCGCGCGCGCCTGAATCAGCGCGGCTTCGGATGTCAACACATCCAATTGTGTGGACGCGCCGAAATCGTACCGCTGGCGCTGCACACGCAGGTCTTCCTCGGCGGCCTCGACCGACGTCTGGTCGATCTCCACCTGCTGCTGATTCGTCCGCAGCGCGCCGTAGAACTGCACGAAGTTCTGTTGGGCAGCGAGCTTCGCATCGCGCAGTTGTGCATCGGCGTTGCGCTGCGCCACATCCGCGACCGCAATGCTCTGCTCGCGCTGCAGCTGGTCGAAAATCGGATAGCTGAGCGAGACGCGGAACTGATTCTGGTAGGCGTATTGATCGGCGACGAACGCCAGGCTGTTGGTGCTGCCGTTGCCGCTGATGTTCCAGCTCGCGCTCAGCGTGGGCAGATACGGCGCGCGGGCCGCTTTCGCGCCCGCGGCCGATGCGACATCCGACGCCTGTGCCTGCCTGACGGCCGGGCCCGCCTCGGCGAGGGCGCGCAACGCGGCGCTGTCCACCGACGCGAATGCGAACTCTTTCGTCGAGTCGTCGGGCGCCGCGGTGACGGTGAAGTTCGTGGCGACGAGCCGGGTCAAAGCCGCGTTCGCGTTGTCCAGATCGTAGCGCGCCGTGACAATGGCTAACTGCGCGTTAGCAACCTGGATGACCGCCCGCAGCGAATCCGACTTGGTCGCCTCGCGCGCGCGCACTTTGGCCAGCGCCTGCTTGAGATTTTCGTTGGACTCCTGGAGCTGCGACTCCGCCGCCGCTTCTGCCTCGCGCGCTGCGAGCACCGCGTAGAACTGCTGCTTCACCGACAGCGCGATCGAAAACTGCTGGAGCACCTCGTTCGCGTTCGCCGCGGTCACGTTCGCCTTGAACGTGTGCAGGTTGTAGATGCGCGAGCCGCCGTCGAAGAGATCGAGATTCAGCGCGAGCCCGTGCGACTGCTGCCACGCGTTGCCGGTGAACGGCACCAGTGCGCCCTGCGGATCGAACCGGTCGCCGCCCTGGCGAGACGCCGAGGCGCTTACCGAGAGACTCGGAATGAACGCCGCATAGCCTGCCCGCACCTGCGCCTGACTCGTCTCGATCGTCCCGCGTGCTGCGACCGCCAGCGGCGACGCCCGCTGCGCAAGATGCACCGCTTCATCCAAACTGATCGGACGCGCCGTCGTATCGACGGGGCCAAGCAACGTCGTATCGAACTTCGGCAGCGGCGCCGCCGTGTCGGCCGGCGGCGTCGCAGGTGTAGTAGGTTGCTGCGCTGCCAGCGCTGCCGGCAGTGCGAACACGAGCACGAACCATTTCTTCAACGGTGATTCTCCTGGCTGCTCTGCGATTCATCGATGATCTGCTGGAATCGCGCGCGCTGGGTCGGATCGAGCAGCTTGAAGATTTCCGCTCGCGCCGCGAGACGAATCGAATCGAGCTTCGGGCGCACGGGAATCAGCGCGCTGTCGAAGTCGCGATGGCGCTTGTCGAGAATGCTGTCGACCGCCGCGCGCTGCGCCGGCGAAAGCGCCAGGCGATCCGCGAGGACGTCGACGTTGCGGCAGCTCGAACTAGATGTAGTACACGGCTTGTGAACCAGACGGTCCACTGCAAAGCCCACCGCGCCGCCGACAACCAGGACCGCGATCAAGGCGGCGAAGGCGAGCGCTTTCGCGCGCTGCATGGACGGCTCCGGTCAGGGTGAGATGACGTAACGCAGCGTGGCATCGCGTGCGGAGCCCGGCGTCCGGTCGGTCGCCAACTGCAACGGCGCCGTCGCCGGTGTCTCGATGACCCCGTCGTACGCAATGGCCGTCTGACGCGCCGCGTCGCGCGACAACGCGATGCGCGCTGCCACGAGCGCCACCGCCGCCGCCACGAGACCGATCCGCGCGAACCGTGCTAACGGCTGCCACCACTGCTCGACGACGGCTTCGCCGCCGATGCGCGCCATGATGCGCCCGGCGAGGGTCGTCCAGTACGCGTCGTCCGACGGCGCGGCGTACAGACTACGCAACGCGCGGGTCAGGTCGTCATCCCGTCCGTGAGGCCCGATGCGAGGTTCGATACTCATCGTTGACTCCAGAGGTCTCCCAGCGTTCGACGAAGCGCGGCGCGCGCATGATGGAGGTCCGAACGGGCCGTCCCTTCCGGTATCCCCAGCATGCTGCCGATTTCGCCGTGCGTAAATCCTTCGACGTCGTGCAGGACGATCACCGACCGTTGCCGTTGCGACAGCCCCTCGAGTCCCTCCGCGAGGCGCCGGCGCAACTCATCGTGCTCCGCCGGATCGCGAAACGGCAGCGCCACCGAGTCGGACAACGTGTCCGCGTCGCGCACGCGCCGCCGACGTCCAATGTCGAGCGCCGCGTTAGCCACAATGCGATGGAGCCACGCGCCGAACGCCTGCTCCGGCCGAAACCGATCGAGCGCACGGTAGGCGTGTAAGAAACCTTCCTGCACTGCATCTTCGGCATCCTCATGCGTGGCCGTGATCGCGCGCGCCACCGCGTACGCCCGGCGCTGATGCAATGTCACCAGCTCCGCGAACGCATCGCGATCACCGTGTTGTGCCGCAACAATCAGGTCCCGCTCGCGCGTGCGAGCCGACCATTCGGTCGACGGCTCAGGCACGTGTTGGGCGGTGTGAAGAGACAGTGCTGCGTGCATTCTCGTCCCGGCAGACGTCCGTGTGAGTAACGCGCCGCGGAGGGAAACCGTTGAAGCGCGCCATTTAGCCCCCTGGGAGGCCAGCCAACCCGATGGCGTCCGCGTTCGCGCGCATCGCTTCGATGACGAACTGGATGTGCGTATCGAGCTCGACCCCCAATTCCTGCGCGCCGAGGACGACGTCCTCGCGACTAACGCCCCGCGCGAATGCCTTGTCCTTCATCTTCTTCCGGACGGATCGGGCATCGACATCGTGCACGCTGCGCGATGGCTTGACCAACGCAGTCGCCGTGATGAGACCGGTCAGCTCGTCCACCGCGAACAGCGCGCGCGCCATTGGCGTCGTGCGCGCGACCCCGGTGTACGGCGCGTGCCCGAGTATCGCCGTGACCACATCCTCTGGATACCCGCGCTCTCGCAAAAGTCGCGCGCCGTGGGCCGGATGCTCCGCGTCGGCGGCATGCGCCGCGTTCGGGAATCGCTCGTAATCGAAGTCGTGCATGAGGCCGGCAAGGCCCCAGCGCTCCGGGTCCTCGCCATAGTGCGAGGCGTACGCGCGCATCGCCGACTCTACGGCGAGCATGTGTTTGCGGAGCGA
>Ga0157372_10009978_pt1 | contig 10101 bp, 8 predicted proteins | sample C55metaG_FD_115307 | JGI IMG/M metagenome (GOLD analysis project Ga0157372, IMG submission 115307) | Corn rhizosphere microbial communities from Kellogg Biological Station, Michigan, USA - C5-5 metaG | ecosystem: Host-associated > Plants > Roots > Rhizosphere > Soil | place: USA: Michigan...
CCGTCCGGGCGGAACATCGGATCGGTGAGCTGGCCTTCCTGCGCCTTGGTTTCCTGCAGGCAGACCACGTCGGCCTCCTGCGTGCGCAGCCAGTCGAACACGCCCTTGCTGGCGGCCGAGCGGATGCCGTTGGCGTTGAGCGTGACGATTCTCATGCGTTGGGAACTCGTGGCGTGGGAACCCATGGATAATAGCTGCCGATTCCCGAATCTCCATTCCCGCTTCCGGTCCTTCCTCGATGCTTCCCTACCAACGCGACTTCATCGAACTGGCGCTCGCGCGCGACGTGCTGCGCTTCGGCGATTTCACGCTCAAGTCGGGCCGGCAGAGCCCGTACTTCTTCAATCTCGGCCGGATCGATTCCGGCGCGGCTCTGGCGCGCCTGGGGGAAAGCTACGCCGCCGCGCTGGTGCGTGCTCAGCTGCCCGTGGACATGCTGTTCGGCCCGGCCTACAAGGGCATCGCGCTGGCCGCCACCACCGCTATCGCGCTGGCGACCCGCCACGGCCGCGACCTGCCGTGGGCCTATAACCGCAAGGAGGCCAAGGACCACGGCGAAGGCGGCATGCTGGTCGGCGCGCCGCTCACCGGCCGCGTGCTGATCGTCGACGACGTGATGACCGCCGGCACCGCGGTGCGCGAATCACTGGCGCTGATCCGCGCGCACGGGGCCGTTCCGGCCGGCGTGCTGATCGCGCTTGACCGGCAGGAACGAGGCCAGGGCGAGCTTTCTGCCGCGCAGGAAGTGGCGCGCGACCATGGCATCCCGGTGATCGCGATCACCGGCCTGGACGAAGTGCTGGCCTACGCCGGCGAGCGTCCCGAGCTGGCCGCCGAACACGCGCGGCTGCTCGATTACCGCAGCCGCTACGGCGTGTCCGGATGAACGTCGGTCGCGAGAGTGGCGACCGGCGTCACACGCGCGACCTCGGCCTTCGTCCAGGCTTTAGGCGGTATCCGCACGATGGCTATACTGCCCGCCAGGAGGGGGTATCCATGCGCAAGCTCGTTTACGCCGTCGCCATCAGCCTGGCAGCGGTCCTGACCGCCCATGCCCAGAAGGCCACCGGCATCCGCTATCACTGGCGCGATGCCAAGGGCCTGTCCCACTACAGCGACAGTCTCACCTCCGAGGCGATGAAATACGGTTACGACCTGGTCAACGACCAGGGTTACGTGGTGCGCCACGTCGAGCGCCAGCTGAGCCCCGAGGAGCGCGCCGCAGCCGAAAAGGTCGCCGCCGAGCAGGCGGCACAACGCCGCGCCGAGGAGGCGAGCCGGCGTGCCGACCTGCAGATGCTCAATGCGTACGGCGACGAGGCCGACCTCAAGCAGGCACAGCAGGAAGAGCTCGACAGCCTCGACCAGCAGATCAACACCACGCGCCTGAACCTGCGCAGCCAGGAAAAGACCCTGGCCGACCTGCTCGGCCGCGCCGCCGACGTGGAGCGGACCAAGGAAAAAGTGCCCAAGTACCTGGCCGACAGCATTGCCGACCAGCGCAACGTGGTCGCCGGGCAGCGCGCCGCGCTCGAGCGCCAGCAAGACCATCGCGACACGGCCCAAAAGGAGGCCGCGCAACAGCTCGAGCGCTATCGCGCCCTGAAGAAACAGCAGGACGAACCACAACACTAGGCGCACATCGGAGATGCGGGCAAGGGCTCGCCCCACGCAACCCTGCGCGGAGCGGTCCGCTACCCCTGGCTACTTCGTCAGAACGGCAGCTTCAACCCCGGATCGACCAGGAACAGCTGCTCGCGGAACGCCTGCTGGATGCGCTTGAGCGCCGCCGCGTTGTCCGCATCGAAACGCAACACCAGCACCGGCGTGGTGTTGGAGGCACGCACCAACCCCCAACCGTCCGGCCAGTCGGCGCGCACGCCGTCGATAGTGGTCAGCGTGGCATCGCCGAAGCCCGCCTTTTCCTTGAACTTCTCGATGAAGCGGTAGTGCTCGCCTTCGGCCAGCTCGATCTTCAATTCGGGCGTCGACACGCCCTTCGGGCAGGTGGCGAAAATCTGCTCGGGCGTGCGCGCATCCAGGTCGCCGGCGAGGATTTCCAGCAGTCGCGCGCCGGCGTAGATGCCGTCGTCGAAGCCGTACCAGCGTTCCTTGAAGAAGAAGTGGCCGCTCATCTCACCGGCCAGCTCCGCCTGGGTCTGGCGCATCTTGGCCTTGATCAGCGAATGGCCGGTGCGCCACATCAGCGGGCTGCCGCCGGCCTCCAGCACCTGGCCCTTCAGGTGGCCGGTGCACTTGACGTCGTAAATGATCGTCGCGCCCGGCTGGCGGGACAGCACGTCGCGCGCGAACAGCATCAACAGGCGGTCCGGATAGATGATCTCGCCCTCCCGCGTGACCACGCCAAGGCGGTCGCCGTCACCGTCGAAGGCGACACCGAGGTCCGCGCCGGTCTGGCGCACCGCGTGGATCAGGTCTTCCAGGTTGTGCGGATCGGACGGATCCGGATGATGGTTCGGGAAGGTGCCGTCGACCTCGCAATACAGCGGCACGATCTCACAACCGATGCCTTCAAGTACCTGCGGCGCCACGGCACCGGGAATGCCGTTGCCGCAATCGACCACCACCTTCAGGCGTCGCTCGGCCTGCACGTCGGAGGTAATCCGCTCGATGTAGTCGGGCACCACGTCGACATGGCGCAGACCGCCCTGGCCGCCGGCCTCCAGCGCGCCGCTGGCGATGCGCTTGTACAGGTCCTGGATCGCCCCTTCGGAAAGCGTTTCGCCGCCGACCACGATCTTGAAGCCGTTGTAGTCCGGCGGATTGTGGCTGCCGGTCACCGCTACGCCGCTGCCGGTGTTGAAGCGGTAGGCGGCGAAGTACACCACCGGGGTGGGTACGGCGCCGACGTCGATCACGTCGATGCCCGCTTCGCGCAAACCATCGGACAGCGCGCCGGCCAGCTCCGGCCCGGACAGGCGGCCGTCACGGCCGACCACGATTTCGTTGAGGCCCTTCTCGCGCATCAGCGTGCCGATGGACTGGCCCAGCAGTCGCGCCACCTGTGCCGTGAGCGTCTTGCCGACCACCCCGCGCACGTCATAGGCGCGAAAGATGCTCGGATCGACGGCGTCGGCCGGGCTCGCCGCAGGCGGCATGCTGGCTGCGGGACGCGCCGCCGGCGGTGCCGGCTGGGGCTTGGCGGGAATCACATCGGACACCATGGTCTCCTCGGGTTGGATCTCTTCGCGCACGGGCGCTCGCCCGCGCAGCGACAACAGGTACAGGCCGCCACCGATGCACAGCAACGCCAGCAAGGCGGCCAGCGGCCAGAAGCGCGGCAACAGGATGAAGGCAGCCGGTAACGCCGCGCGCACGCTGAAGCTGCTGCCGGGCACCGGCTTGGCGATGTCCTCCGCCTGGGCCGACGGGGCGCCGCGCGTCAGCAGGCTGAGCTCGCCGCGATCATCACCCTGGCGCAGGTCGATGCGCCCATCACCCGGCGCAATGGACTCGAAACGCTGTTGCAGCGGCGTGAATGGCAACTCGATCCAAGCCCACCCCTGCGGCCGCTGCGCCGATCCCAGCGGCTGCACCAGGCTCAATCTGCGCTGGCCGCCCGCCACCACCGTCTGCATCGGCGGCTCGCCCTCACCGGTCTGCGCGGCCATCAGCTGGGCGGCCTTGGCGTAACCGAACGTGCGGTAGTTCGCATGCAGCACTTCGTCCAGGCCCGCACTGTAGACGTCCACGCCCAGTGCCTGCGGCAGGCGCTCGCGCAGTGCCTGGGCGAGCTGGGCGCGATCGCCTTGCAGCATGGACGGATCGAGCGAAGCGGCGGCCTGGGCCACCTGCTTGCGCTCGCCGGCGATTTCCGCCGCCAGCGAGCGTACGGCGGCGTCCTGCGCCGCGTGTACGCGGGCCACCCCGCCGCTTTCGCTGGCGATCAGCCAGGTCTGCCACGCGCAGAACAGGCCCAGCAGCAGCAGCACGGTGCCGCCGGCCAGCGGCAACAGCTGCTGCCATGCCACGGCGCCGCCGGCGCCCGGCTCCCTTGCGATCTTTCTCGCCATTTCGCCCCCGCCGCTTGCCACCACGTCAGTTGATGCCTGGTTTCATTGGATACCGGTCGATCCGAATCCGCCGGCGCCACGCGCGGAAGGCGCGAATGCGCTCACCACGCGCAGTCGCGCCTGCGCCACGGGCACCAGCAGCAACTGCGCGATGCGGTCGCCCACACCGATGGTGTAGGGGACGCTGCCGCGGTTCCAGCAGGAAATCATCAGCGGGCCCTGGTAATCGGCATCGATCACTCCGACGAGGTTGCCCATGACCAGCCCGTGCTTATGGCCCAGCCCGGAGCGCGGCACGATCAAGGCGCACCAGCCGGGATCGCCGATGTGGATGGCGATGCCACTGGGCACCAGCACACTCTCGCCGGGCGCCAGGGTGAGCGGCGCCTCGATCGCCGCACGCAGGTCCATGCCGGCGCTGCCGGCGGTGGCCGCTTCGGGCAGCGGAATGGAATCGCCCAGGCGCGGATCGAGGACCTTGAGTTCGACGTCGATCATGAATGTGCCATCCGGTAGCGCTCAGCCACGCGCGCGATCAAGCGCGCCGCCAGCGCGTGCTTGGAGGCGCGCGGCAGCTCCTCGCCGCCGCCAGGCCAATACAGGCTCAGCGCATTGTCGTCGGCCTCGAAGCCGAGTCCCTCGCCGACACGGTTGGCGGCGATCATGTCCAGACCCTTGCGGGCGAGCTTGTCCTGCGCGTAGGCGGCCACGTCATGGGTCTCGGCGGCGAAGCCGACCAGGAACGCATGCGGCGCCGCAGCCGCCAGGTCCTTCAGAATGTCCGGATTCTCGGCGAGGTCCAGCACCAGCGGCGCACCGTCACGCTTCTTGAGTTTGCGCGAGGCGACTTGCGCGGGGCGGTAGTCGCCCACTGCGGCGGCGCCGATGTAGATATCCGCCGACGCAGCCGCCCCCAGCACCGCCTCGCGCATCTGCGCGGCGCTGCGCACGTCCAGGCGCCGGGCGATACCGGCAGGGGTCGGCAGGCTGACCGGGCCGGCGACCAGTGTCACCTGCGCGCCGGCCGAGGCGGCCGCCTCGGCCACGGCAAAACCCATGCGCCCGGAACTGCGATTGCCGATGAAGCGCACCGGGTCGATGTCCTCGTAGGTGGGGCCTGCACTCACCAGCACGCGCAGCCCGGCCAGGGCACCATCGCCGAAGGAGCCGGCCAGCGCATCGCGCAGTTCGTGTGGCTCGAGCATGCGCCCGGAACCGACATCGCCGCAGGCCTGCTCGCCGGCAGCCGGGCCCAGCACGGTTACGCCGCGCGAGCGCAACATAGCCAGGTTCGCCTGCACCGCGGGATGCGCCCACATCTGCTGGTTCATCGCCGGCGCCACGTACAGCGGCGCGGCGCTGGCCAGACACAGGGTAGTCAGCAGATCGTCGGCGTGGCCCTGCGCAAGGCGGGCCAGGATGTCGGCGCTGGCCGGGGCGATGAGCACGCGCTCGGCCCACCGCGCCAGTTCGATGTGGCCCATCGCCGCCTCGGCACCCTCGTCCCACAGCGACACGCGCACCGGCTGGCCCGACAGCGCCTGGAACGTGGTCGCGCCGACGAAGTGCGTCGCGCCTTCGGTCATCGCCACACGCACCTCGGCCCCCTGCTCGCGCAGCCGGCGGACCAGTTCGCAGGACTTGTAGGCGGCGATACCCGCCGAGACGCCGAGCAGGATGCGACGTTGGGCAAGACTCATGTAGGACGGGCCTGACAACCGGGCGAAGCGCTAGCTTACCGGAATCGCCATGGCCCACTGCTGCCTCCGGTCGCACTCCCGCAGGCAGGATGGCCGGATGAGCATCCGTGAATGGCCCAGCGGTGAACGTCCCCGCGAGAAGCTGCTGCACCGTGGCAGCGCCACCCTGTCCGACGCCGAACTGCTGGCCGTGCTGCTGGGCAACGGCATGCCTGGCAAGGATGCCATCGCGTTGGGCCGCGAGCTGCTGCAGGAGGCCGGTGGCCTGGGTGCCCTGCTCGGCCGCGCGGACGGCCCCGCGCCCAAGCCCGGCCTGGGGCCGGCCAAGCGCGCGCGCATCGTCGCCGCGCTGGAGCTGGCCCGGCGCAGCCTGGCCGAGCAGCTGCAGGCCATGCCCAGCCTCGGCAGCCCGCGCGACAGTGGCGAATATCTCAGCGCCCGCCTGCGTCATCTGCCCTACGAGGTATTCGGCTGCCTCTACCTGGACAACCGCCACCGCGTGCTGGCCTTCGAGGAACTGTTCCGCGGCACCGTGGACGGCGCCAGCGTGCACCCGCGCGAGGTCGTGCGGGCGTGCCTTAAGCACAACGCCTGCGCGGTGATCCTGGCCCACAACCACCCCAGCGGGGTCGCCGAGCCCAGCGCTGCCGACCGCGCGATCACCCGCGAGCTGCGCGAGGCATTGCAGCTGGTCGGCGTGCGCGTGCTCGACCACCTGGTCATCGGCCACGGCGCGCCCGTGTCGATGGCCGAGCGCGGGCTGCTGTAGCGGCCGATTGCGCGAAGAAGAGGCGGCGCGCCGGGGATGGCGCGCCGCCAGGGGAGCGCACCCGTCGGGGAGAAGCGGGCACCGGGCAAGCGTGCCACTGGCCTGTGGCAAGACCATGACAGCCTTGGGGCTTGACAGGCGGGAAAACTACCGCCGCGACTTATGCACAAGTCGGCCGAGCCGCGGTTGCGGGGCGGCAGTTGGCGAGGCGCGTCAAGCATCACTTGCAACCTTTTGTTTTAGAACGCTTGTTTTCTTTACAAGCGGGTTTCCAGGTGCCGCTCCGCCGAACCCCGGTACCACCTCGCAGCTTTCCCCACAGACTTATCCACAGGGATGTCCTCATCACGGCCATGGGCGGGGCCGCTGCCATGAAGGCCGCGGTGCGGAGCCAAAGCCCACGCTCTTTCCCCCCTGCGCAGCGGAAGGATCGGTGGCGCGGCTCTGCTAGGATTGTCGGTTCCCGTCGAAGAACGATCCCACCCCGTGAAACAAGCGTTGCGCGACCTGCTGCTGCAGGCCATCCGGACCCTGCAGGATGCCGCCGCCCTGCCCGCCGACCTCGCCCTTCCCGCCTTCGTCGTGGAGCGCGCGCGCAGCCGCGAGCACGGTGACTTCGCCACCAACGCCGCCATGCTGCTGGCCAAACCGGCCAGGGCAAAGCCGCGCGAGCTGGCCGAGAAACTGGTCGCCGCGTTGCCGGCGAGTCCGCTGCTGGAAAAAGTCGAGATCGCAGGTCCAGGCTTCATCAACTTTTTCCTGGGCGCGGGCGCCTATCACAGCGAGGTGCGGCGCATCTTCGCCGAGGGCGACGCCTACGGTCGGAGCACTACCGGCGCCGGCACTACCGCGGGCGTGGAGTTCGTTTCGGCCAACCCGACCGGTCCGTTGCACGTCGGCCACGGCCGCGCGGCGGCGATCGGCGACTGCCTGGCGCGTCTGCTCGAAGCCACCGGCTGGAACGTCAGGCGCGAGTTCTACTACAACGACGCCGGCGTGCAGATCCACAACCTGGCGATCTCCGTGCAGGCCCGCGCCCGCGGCCTGGCCCCGGGTGACCAGGACTGGCCGGAGGACGGCTATCGCGGCGACTACATCGCCGACGTCGCGCGCGCCTACCTGGCGGGCGAGTCGGTAGTGGCCGATGGCCAGACCGTCACCGCTGCGAAGGACCCGGACGACCTGGAGGCGATCCGCCACTTCGCGGTCGCCAGCCTGCGCCGCGAGCAGGACCTGGACCTCAAGGCCTTCGGCGTCGGCTTCGACACCTATTTTCTGGAGTCGTCCCTGTACACCGACGGCAAGGTCGAGGAGACCGTGCGCGAGCTGATCGCCCACGGCCACACCTACGAGGAAGGCGGCGCGCTGTGGTTGCGCACCACCGACTACGGTGACGACAAGGACCGCGTGATGCGCAAGTCCGACGGCACCTACACCTATTTCGTGCCGGACGTGGCCTACCACCGCTCCAAGTGGCAGCGCGGCTACGTCCGCGCGATCACCGAGCTGGGCTCGGACCACCACGGCTCGCTGGCGCGCGTGAAGGCCGGCCTGCAGGCGCTCGACTGCGGCATTCCCAAGGGCTGGCCCGAGTACGTGCTGCATCAGATGGTCACCGTGATGCGCGGCGGCGAGGAGGTGAAGATCTCCAAGCGCGCCGGCAGCTACGTCACGCTGCGCGACCTCATCGACGAGGCCGGCCGCGACGCCACGCGCTACTTCCTGATCTCGCGCAAGGCCGATTCGCAGCTCGTGTTCGACATCGACCTGGCCCGTTCGCAGAGCAACGACAATCCGGTCTACTACATTCAGTACGCCCACGCGCGGGTGTGCTCGGTGTTGCGCCAGGCGGGCGAGAAGGGCTTGACCGTCGACCTCGAGCAGGGCCTGGCCGAGCTCGCCCGGTTGGACAACGAGCACGAGCAGATCCTGCTCACCGAACTGTCCAGATATCCCGAGATCGTCGACGCCGCCGCCGCCAACCTCGAGCCGCACCTGCTCGCCGGCTGGCTGCGGGAACTGGCCAATGCGTTCCACACCTACTACAACTCGCACCAGTTCCTGGTCGACGACGCGGGCTTGCGCAATGCGCGCCTCGCGCTGGTGGTGGCGACCCGCCAGGTGTTGAGGAACGGTCTGGACCTGCTGGGCCTGAGCGCCCCGGAGAGCATGTAATGGCAGCACGCAAGTCCAAGGGCCGGCAGGCCGTACGCAACCGCAAGAGCGGCTTCCCGGGTTGGGGCTGGGCGGTGATCGGCATCGCCGTCGGCGTGGTGGTGATGATCGTGCTGACCCGCCATTCGATGCTGCCGATGGCACCTTCCGGCCCGCAGCCCAACCCGCAGGCGACCGTCCAGGGCGGCGGCGACAAGGGTCTCGCGCCCGCCGAGAGCGCGCCGAAGAAGCCGCAGTACGACTTCTACTCGGTGCTCTCGGAGAAGGAAGTGCGCATCCCCGACGAGCAGATCAGCGCGCAGGCGCGGGCCGAGCAGCAGCAGAAGCAGCAGGCCGCGCAGCAGGCGCAGGCCACGGCAGCGCGGCAGCCACCGGCCGCCAATCCCAACGCCCCCGCGGCAGTCACCGAGAACATCCAGGCCGCGCCCGCCACTGCGGTGCCGTCGCCGGCCGCCGGCAGCGGCTACCTGCTGCAGGTCGGCGCTTTCCCCAACGCCGCCGATGCCGAGGCACTGAAGGCCAAGCTCGCGCTGCAGGGATTCGTCGCCAACGTGCAGACGGTGCAGGTCGGCAGCCAGACCTTCCACCGCGTGCGTCTGGGGCCGTATCGCTCCGCCACCGAGCTCGAGTCGGTGCAGAACCGCCTGGCCGGTGCCGGCTACAAGGCAATCGCGTTGAAGGAAGGCCGCTGAGATGAGCGGCAAGGTCGCCTGGATCACCGGTGCCACCGCCGGCTTCGGCGCTGCCACGGTCGAGCGTTTCGTCGCCGGTGGCTGGTGCGTGGTCGCCAGCGGCCGGCGTGCCGACCGGCTGCAGCAACTGGTCGACCGGCACGGCGCCGAGCGCGTGCATGCGCTCGCCTTCGACGTCCGCGACGAGGCGGCGATGCGCTCGGCGCAGGCCAGCCTGCCGGCCGAATTTGCCGCCATCGACCTGCTGGTCAACAACGCCGGCCTGGCGTTGGGCACCGCTCCGGCGCAGCAGGCCGACCTCACGCAGTGGAAGCAGATGATCGACACCAACGTCACCGCGCTGGTGACGTTGACTCGCCTGCTGCTGCCCACGCTGATCGAGCGCCGCGGTGCGATCATCAACGTAAGCTCCACCGCCAGCACCTATCCGTATCCCGGCGGCAACGTCTACGGCGGCACCAAGGCCTTCGTCTCGCAGTTTTCGCTGGGCCTGCGCTCGGACCTGCACGGCACCGGCGTGCGCGTCACCTCGGTCGAACCGGGTATGGCCGAGACCGAGTTCACCCTGGTGCGCACGGGTGGTGACCAGGCGGCCTCGGACAGGCTCTATGCGGGCGCGCACCCGATCACCGCCGGCGACATCGCCCAAACGCTGTGGTGGATCGCCAACCTGCCGGCGCACCTCAACGTCAACCGCATCGAGCTGATGCCGACCAGCCAGTCGTTCGCCG
>Ga0157372_10009981_pt1 | contig 10099 bp, 7 predicted proteins | sample C55metaG_FD_115307 | JGI IMG/M metagenome (GOLD analysis project Ga0157372, IMG submission 115307) | Corn rhizosphere microbial communities from Kellogg Biological Station, Michigan, USA - C5-5 metaG | ecosystem: Host-associated > Plants > Roots > Rhizosphere > Soil | place: USA: Michigan...
AAGCCCGGCGGCCGCATCGCCATCCTCGACCTGGCAAAGCATCGCTTCGAAGAAGCACGGGAGATCTACGCCGATGAGTGGCTCGGATTCAGCGAAGCCGAACTCGAATCCATGCTGGAGAGCGCCGAATTCACCAAGCCGCACAGCTCAGTCGTCTACAAAGAGGACAAGGCCCCCCACTTCCAAACTCTTCTGGCGGTTGCCCACAAACCCAGCTGATTACAAATCCAGACCGTCGCTGAGCGACCGAAAGGCGGCGTAGGCAGTCGAAGATCCCGCTGTTTGCCTTTCAGAGACTCCATCAAACGGGCTCTCCTCATCCATTACCATTGCATCCAACCCTCCGAAGAAAAGATGCCGTCCTCGAAACCAGAAACGAATCCCACGCAGGCGGCAAAGCCGGTCCGGCTGAATCGCGCTCAGCGTTCTGCCATCCTCAAAGCCCTGGCCGATCCTAAGCGCTTCGAACTTCTCGAAACCATCGCCCGCTCCCAGTGTCCGCTTGGCTGCACCGCCGCCCACGAAGCTCTCTCCATTGCGCCCGCTACACTTTCGCACCACATCAAGGAACTTCAGACTAGCGGCATCATTGACGTGCAAAGAGAAGGGAAGTTCGCCTTCCTCTCCATCAAGCCCGGAGTCCTCGAGGCGTTATCCGGCTACCTGCAGTCACTGAGCCCGAACGCCTGCCGTACCCGCTGAGCCTGTTTTTCAGGATTTTTACAATCCTCCTGAATCCTATTCCTGCTCCTCACATCAATTCGATAGTTGTCGAAACGTCGAAACAAAACGGACGCCGGGCAACGAAAAAACCGGAGGATCAGAAATATGAGTAAACTTCAGGGCAAAGTCGCTTTGGTAACCGGCGCATCCAAGGGCATCGGCGCCGCAATCGCAAAAGAACTCGCTTCACAGGGCGCGGCAGTTGCCGTCAACTACTCGGGCAGCAAAGAGGCTGCGGAGAAAGTCGTGGCGGACATCAAGCAGGCTGGCGGGAAGGCCATCGCTGTCCAAGCCAATGTGGCCGACCCCGATTCCATCGGCCCGCTGGTCAACACTGTCGTCAAAACCTTCGGCCCCATCGACATTCTTGTGAATAACGCCGGTATCTACGAGTTTGGCGCACTCGAGACCGTCACGCCCGATCATTTCCACAAACAATTCAACATCAATGTTCTCGGTCTGCTTCTCGTCACCCAGGCAGCCGTGGCGCAGTTCAACCCCAAGGGCGGCAGCATCATAAATATCAGTTCCGTTGTCAAAGACGGAGCGGCCGGCATCAGCGTCTATAGCGCAACCAAGGGCGCGGTCGACACGATCAGCGCTTCACTTGCGCAGGAACTCGGACCGAAGAAGATTCGTGTGAACTCCCTCAACCCTGGCATGATCGAGACCGAGGGAGCACACGCAGCTGGCATCATCGGCAGCGACTTCCAGAAGCTCACTGAGTCGCGCACTCCGTTCGGTCGCATCGGTCAGCCGAAAGATATCGCAACCGCCACCGCCCTGCTCGCGTCCGACGATTCCGCCTGGATCAACGGGCAGGCTATTCACGCGGCCGGCGGCTTCCGCCTCTAATCAGAACTGCATTCCGGCTCCTTGGTTCGGAGTCCGGAATGCACGCTGCATTTACAGAGGAATACCTATGGTTCACGGCATCATTTCTACTCTTTCCATCGCGGCCTTCGGACTACTTGCCGCACGAGCAGGCAATCTCCTGCGCCTTCCAACCTTCCGCCGCAGGTCGTGCGATGACACACAAGCAGGCAGTTCTGTGTGGAACTTTAACGCCGGCGCCGCACAATCCCAGAAGACGTGGCTCAACGTCCAGCGCCACGGAACCTGTTGATCAACTGACCTCGGGTGCCCCATTACTTGCAAAGCAAGGGTTGGAGCAAGGGACTCAACCTCTCTCCGCCGCCAGCAGTTCCCGCTTCCGCTCCACACCCCAGCGATACCCAGTCAGCGACCCGTCCGCTCCCACCACCCGATGACACGGCACAATCAACGCCACCCGGTTAGTTGCGCACGCTCGGGCGACCGCTCGGGTCGAATTGGGTTCGCCCATTTCGCGTGCCAGTTCACTATAGCTTCGCGTGTGCCCGCGAGGGATCTGCCGCAGTGCCTGCCACACACGCAATTGGAAAACCGTTCCCCGCAAGTCAAGTCCAGCGCCAAGCGCACCCTGCTTGGTCAGATCCGATCCCTCGCGCACGCTCGCCAGCGCCAACTCCACCACGTCCGAGAGCGAGGAATCCTGCCGAAGCTCGGCTGCTGGAAACTCTGCGCGCAGACTCGCCTCCGCTTCTTCGCGAGTGGACCCCAGCGACAACCAGCAGAGTCCACGATCGGTGCTGCCCACCACAACCCATCCAAACGGCGAACGCGCCGCGCACCAGCGGATCTGTTCCCCTTTGCCACCGTGCGCGAATCGTGCAGGCGTCATCCCAAGCTGCACGCCTTCATAAGCGCGGCTCGATGAACCGAATCCTGCGTCGTAGATGGCATCTGTTACGCGATTCTGCTGCTTCAGCGCATCGCGCAGTCTCGCGGCGCGAAGTGAGCGCTGATACTGGAGCGGGCTCACCCCCATCTCCTGCTTGAAAGCACGCTGCACCGTGAACGGACTCATGCCTGCTACTTTTCCCAACTCGGCCAGCGGGACGGAGCGATCGAGATTGCTCTCGAGGTGTCTCCGCACCAGATCCAGAGGTCTGCCCCACGCGGTTTCCGCGGGCTTGCATCGTTTGCATGCACGAAAACCTGCATTCTGCGCATCAATGGCGGTTCCAAAGAACCGCACATTCTCTCGCAGCGGCCGACGGCTCTTGCATTCCGGCCGGCAGAAGACCCCGGTCGTTTTCACCGCGTAAAAAAAGGGCGCGCTCCGATCCCGTTCACAGAGCTGCTGCCATGCCCGCTCGGTGTTGATCCGTTGCACATCTTGGCTAATCGTTTTCACGGTTGCGAGTTGAAGATTGTTCGTCATGCACCCATACTGCGCGATCTGCTTTTTTCCTACACTCCGATTCTTGCGCCCAATTCCGAAAAGCAGCATGCAACTTGTGCCTGTAGCTCAGAAAAAAGTCCAAGCTACGGCTACGTCCCCCTTGCCTCGCGCGAAAACAGTACCGCTTCCGCCCTCCGCAGGTCTTCTTCCGTATCCACTCCGATCGTGTCCGCGGGCGCATTAGCCACATAGATGTCCATCCCCGCCTCGAGCATCCGTAGCTGCTCCAGCTTTTCAATCGACTCCAGCCACCCGCCCGGCAACTCCGCGAACCTCTCCAGCGCCGCTCTGCGGTACGCATAGATTCCCAGATGCTTCCGGTGTCCCGAAAACCCCGAACCTTCCCGATCAAATGGAATAGTAGCGCGCGAAAAGTACAGCGCCTTCCCATCCAGCGCTGTAACCACCTTCACCGCATTCGGATTGTGCACGTCGCTTGCAGCGCACCGCACTGCCAGCGTCGCCACCTGCACCTCGGGCCTCTCGAATAGTTCCAGCAGAGGAGGGAAGAACTCTGCCGTCAATGTAGGCTCGTCCCCCTGGATATTTACGTACACGTCACTCTCGATCTGCCGTGCCACCTCTCGTACCCGGTCCGATCCGCTGGCGCAATGGGCAGACGTCATAGCCACCGGGATTCCCCGATCCCTGCACACTTCCGCTACCTCGTCCGCATCGGTCGCCACCACCACTGGGTCCATCAGTCCGCTTCCCGCCGCCGACCTCCACACCCACTCCACCATCGGCCGGCCTGCAAGTCCTCTCAGTACCTTCCGTTCCAGCCGGGTCGAACCCAGCCGCGCAGGGATCACCCCGGCGATCCTCAACTTGCTCATGCTCGCGAGTCTACAAGAGTTGCCGAGGGTGTCGCCTCTTTCGCGAGTCATGGGACCATTGACCTTAGGCCGGAATTGCCAAGCCCCCCACCCAACGTTTGACCTCTCCCTTTTATTCCCCGTATCATCAACAATGGCGGAGCGTTATGCCCCGTCCTTCGGCGGGGTAGCTCAGATGGTTAGAGCGTGGGATTCATAACCCCAAGGTCGAGAGTTCGATCCTCTCCCCCGCCACCAGACGCCCGCCCTCCAAGCCCTCAGCGGATGATTACTTCCGCTCATTCTGGCAGACCACTGACAACGCGTACCTGAACTCTGTGAATCACCCCTTGCGCTATCATTGCGTCTATACAAGTAGCGGCCTGCTTCCCTTCAAGGGGCCGCCCTCCGGTGGTGTGTGTGTCCCGATTCTTTCAGCGCCTGTCGTTTGTCTTAGCCGCAACCATCTTCGCCGCCCTCGGCCTGGGGTTCGCCCTCGGCGAGTTTGGCATGTTCGGCGTTCATGCCGGCAGCGAACAGGACGGCGCTTACCGCCAGATGCACGTGTATGCGGAAGTCCTCAAGAGAGTCCAGAGCGATTACGTCACGGATCCTAACATCAATACAGTCACCACGGGCGCGCTGCACGGGCTCCTCGAGTCACTCGATGCCGACTCCAGCTATCTCACGCCGACTGAATACAAGATCTACAAAGAACGGCCGACCTCGGGCGTAGCCCAGATTGGCGTTACCGTGTCTAAGCGATACGGTTATGCCACCATCGTCAACGTCGCGCCCAACTCACCAGCAGATCGTGAGCACCTCAGCGATGGCGATGTGATCGAATCCATCGGCGACAGTTCGACTCGCGAGCTCTCGCTTGCCGTTATACGCCTTATGCTTGAGGGCAAGGCCGGTAGCACAGTGACGCTCTCGGTGGTTCGCCCCCGCAAACCAGATCCAGACAAGCTCACGCTCACCCGCACCGTCATTCCCGTGCCGGCCTTGAGCGACCAGCAGTACGAGAACTCCAGCATCCTCTACCTCAAGCCTGGCGCGCTCACTAGCGATCGCGTCGATCAAATAGCCGCGAAGATCAAGTCCGCCGGAAAAAGCCGCAAGATCCTCCTTGACCTGCGAGACGTGTCCGGGGGCGATGCGGAGCAGGGAATGCGGCTTGCTAATTTCTTTATCAATCAAGGAACGATCGCAGTCCTCGAAGGCCAGAAGTATCCGAAGCAGACCTTCAGCGCTGATGCTTCGAAGTTCATCACCAGCGCTCCCGTTGCAGTCCTCGTGAATCGCGGAACCTACGGAGCCGCCGAAATTGCTGCTGATGCTATCGGCGGTGCAAAACGTGGCGATGTCGTAGGCGAACGCACCTTTGGCGAAGGCTCCGTCCAGAAGACCATCGAACTCCCAGACGGCGCAGCGCTACTGCTCACGATAGCGAAGTACGAAGGACCGGACGGTAAGAAGATTCAGGATGAAGCGGTTGCGCCGAATGTGCTTGTCGGTCAGACCCAGGACGACGATGTTGATGACGACACGCCTCAGCAAAACAAAGGCGATGAGCCGCTGAACAAAGCTCTGGAACTGCTCAAGGCCAAGAACAGCTAGTCCTGAAGCAGGTACTTCTTGAACAAGCAATTCAGGTCCAACGCTTCCCGGATTTGCACCGTGTGGTTCACGGTTCTTGGTGCCATGCGGCAGCCAATTTGATCCCATGCTAGCCTTGATGCTAGGCATTCCCTCGTCAGCGATTGCAACCGGCTGAACCGAGAGGTTTGCCATTGAGGCTTTGTCTTGGCTGCCCCCTCTGCATATTCGGTGCCACCGCCCGGCCTCGGCCGCACCCACCGGCTCCGGCCCGAGCCCATGTTGCAAAAACAGCCTCGCGGCAAGCGCAAACTCGCCGGCAAGGCGGCCCTTCTCCTTCTGCTGCTTCTCGCCATTATCACGGGTTCTCTGGCCGGCCTTATGCTCGTCTTCTCGGTCAATCTTCCTCAGATCAACGACCTCGAGCGCTACCGTCCTTCCACGATGACCGACCTTTACGACGCTAAAGGCCGCATCATCGGTTCCTTCGCGCTCGAAAGACGCGTCATCGTCAACTACAACGACTTCGCCCCGGTCCTCCGACAAGCTGTCATCTCCATCGAAGATAAGAATTTCGATTCTCACTGGGGCATTAACGTCTTCCGCATCGCCGGCGCTCTCGTTCACGATCTGCGTTCGCACGGTCGCGCGCAGGGAGCTTCGACGCTGACGATGCAACTCGCGCGCAATCTCTTCCTCTCTGCCGATCGCACCGCCGCCCGCAAAGCGCAGGAAGCTATCCTCGCAATACAAATCGAGCGCGCCTTCACCAAGGAACAGATCTTCACGCTCTATGGCAATCAGATCTACCTGGGTAGCGGCATGTACGGCTTCGAAGCAGCTTCACAGTTCTACTTCAGCAAGCACGCCAAAGACCTCTCCCTGACGGAGGCTGCTCTCCTCGCAGGACTCCCCAAGGGACCAGCCGCCTACTCCCCGCTGATCAATCCCGAGAAGGCCCTTCGCCGCCGCAACCTCGTCCTCAGCGAGATGGAGTCCGACGGCGCCATCACGCACCAGCAGGCAGACCAGGCCCGCAAATCTCCTCTCAGCCTTCACGTGAATCAGCCCGAGATGTCCGTCGCCCCCTGGTTCCAGGAAGAAGTCCGTCGCGAGCTCGAAAAGAAATTCGGAACCGAGCAGGTCCACGCAGCCGGACTACGTGTCCAGACTACCCTGGACCTCGATCTCCAGAAGACCGCAAACAAAGCCCTCTCCGACGGTCTTGCCGCCTACGAGCGCCGTCACGGCTGGAAGGGCAAGCTCGAAAACGTCCTCTCCGGCGGCGTCGCACTCGACGACTACAAGCATCCTGACTGGGCCACCGCCTCGCACGCCGGCGACTACGTCCACGCTCTCGTCACGCAATCACGCCCACTGGAAATCCATGCTCGCGTAGGTGCTGAACAAATCGTCCTTGTCCCCGAAGATTGGTCTTGGACCGGCCAGCGCTACGGCGATGCGCTCGTAAAACCCGGTGACGTCATCTATATCCACCTCGCCGACACCTTTGAAGGCATCGCTCGCCGCGCCACGCTCGAGGAGGACTCCGGAACTCAGGGGGCCGTGCTGGCAATGGACAATACCACCGGCGACGTCCTTGCGATGATCGGTGGCCGCGATTGGGCCACATCCGAATTCAACCGCGCGACGCAGGCGGAGCGCCAGACTGGTTCCAGCTTCAAGCCTTATGTCTACACCACAGCCATTGAAGAAGGCGTCAAGCCAGATGACATCATCGTCGACGCTCCGGTGAGCTTTGGCACCTACGCGCCCCACAATTACGAGAACGACTTCAAAGGCGCCATGACCATCACCAACGCCTTTGCCGAATCGCGCAACGTTCCTGCCGTCAAACTCGCAGCTCGCGTCGGCATCCGCAAGGTGATCGAAACGGCACACAAATTTGGCGTCACAACAGATATTCCGGCCTATCTTCCCGTAGCTCTCGGCGCTGCTGAAATCACGCTGCAGCAGCAGGTCACCTCGTACTCCGTCTTTCCCAACGATGGCATCCGGGTCAAGCCGCGTCTCATCCGCAAAGTAACCAACGCTGACGGAATCACGCTCTGGGAAGATGCGCCGGCAGTCGACGAGATTGTCAGCCAGCAAACCGCGCGCACCATGATGACGCTCTTCCGCGCCGTCACGGCTCACGGCACTGGCGCAGCAGTTGCCCAGATGAACCATCCGCTCGGGGGCAAGACTGGCACGACCAGTGACTACACCGATGCATGGTTCCTCGGGTTCTCTCCGTCCGTCACCTGCGGCGTCTGGGTCGGCTACGACAGCCGTCAGTCTCTCGGCGAAAAGGAAACCGGCGCTCGCGCCGCCCTCCCCATCTGGATGCAGATCATGAAATCCGCCATCGCCGGCAAGGACGACGAGCAGTTCCCGGGAGACGTTGAAGATTCAACCATTCAGAAAGCCTCTCTGCCGCCCTCTCCACTGTTTTCTCAAGGCGGGTCGACTGCTTACACTCATCAGACGATCACCACACAGGTTCCACCTCCGGCTACAAAGGTGATCCCGAAGGAAGTTTCACTGCAGAGACAGGCAACTAACTCCCCAGATGCAACCACAAGCGGGACTCCTGCGAACAGCCAGCCGCGCGCACCCTTCCCTTACGTGAAACCCGCCCTCGCGCCTGCGGCGAGTGCGCGACCTCAACAGCCCATCCCCGCAAGCACTCCCGGCCACTAGACTCGCCTTCTCCTGACGTCCATCGGTCACACTCCTGTTGACATCCGACCCAAGCCAAGCCGATACTCATGTCGAATGCCGACCCAAGACAGTAGCGAAGACCGTATTGCCCTCCTCCAGGGAACTCTCGACCTCCTCATCCTCAAAATCCTGCTCCTAGGCCCCTGCCACGGTCAGGGCGTCGCTCGCTCCATCCAGCGGCAATCCGAAGAAGTCCTCTTCGTAGACCACGGCTCCCTGTACCTCGCACTCCAGCGTCTCGAAGACAAAAATCTTATCCAGGCAAAATGGGGCCTCAGCGAGAACAACCGCAAAGCGCGCTTTTATTCCATTACCGCAAAGGGCCGGGCTGAACTACAGGACAAAACCAGCCAATGGAAACGCCTGACCCGCGCCATGGGTCTCATCCTTGAGCCGCAAGGCGAGGAGGGCTGAGTCGATGTTCAAACGCAAACGCCCTGCCCAAGACTTCGCCGACGAAATTCGCTCTCACCTAGAACTGGAAGCTGACGAGCTCCGCGACGATGGCTTGAGCCCAGATCAAGCCACACGCCTCGCCCGCGTCCAGTTCGGCAGCGTCTCAGGCGCGAACGAGCGGTTCTATTTGCGTGGACGCATCAAGATCCTCGACAGCATCGTGCGCGATCTCCGCTACGCCCTCCGCTCGCTCGCGCACAGCCCCGCCTTCGCGCTCACTGCCATCCTCACCCTCGCCCTCGGCATCGGCGCCAACACCGCCGTCTTCAGCGTGATGAACGCCGTCTTGCTCCGCTCACTTCCGGTAGCCGATCCAACCCGCCTGGCATATCTCCGCACATCGAACGTACCTAATGGAACAGGCACCATCAGCTCGCACGAGACGTTTTCCTATCCCATTTATCAAACGCTCCGCGACCAGCATTCCGGCTTTTCTGACGTCATCGCATACGTGCCGCTCTCCATCAGCAAAGTCGCGGTCCGCTACGGATCACAGCCCGAAGAAGCCGAAGGCGAGATGGTCAGCGGCACATTTTTCTCCGGCCTCGGCATCAAGCTGCCCCACGGACGCGGCTTCACCGAGCAGGACGAAAAAGATCACGCGCCCGTCGCCGTTATCAGTTACAACTATTGGACGCGCCGATTCGCACGCAATCCCGATGTGCTCGGAACCACACTTTACGTGAACGGCATCGGCGTCACCATCGTTGGCATCTCCGCCCATGGCTTCGAAGGTCTTGAAGCAGGCGGCTCAACCGACTTCTGGATCCCGCTCCAGAATCGTCCCGAACTCAATGCCTACGGAAACCCAGTCGAAGAAGGAAAGATCTACATTACCAATCCGACCTGGTGGTGCCTGCGCCTCATCGGCCGCCTCGCGCCGGGCGTAAATAAACAGCAGGCCGCGGCAGCTCTCAACCCGCTCTTCCAGCGCGCCGCCTACATCGGCCTCGGTTCCCCCGCGGCCGGTGAAAAGCCGCCGACGCTCAGCCTGGAAGAGGCAAAGGGTTTCCCCGGCTTTAGCGAAGAATATGGTCGCCCCCTCCGCATGTTGATGGCCATGGTTGGCTTCGTGCTGCTCATCGCCCTCACCAACGTGGTGATGCTGCTGATGGCGCGCAATACCAGCCGCCAGCGCGAGTTCAGCATGAGGCTCGCTCTCGGTGCCGGACGTCGCGACCTCCTCCGTCAACTCCTCACGGAGGGTTTTCTGCTGGTCGCCGCAGGTGGCGCGCTTGCATGGGCATTCGCTCAGATGGCGACGCGCTCGCTCGCCTCATGGGCGCAGATTGAGTCAAGTCTGGCTCCTGACCGCACGGTGCTGGCTTTTGCTCTCGGCATCCTGGTTGTGGCTGCTCTCATTTTCGGATTGGCCCCTCTGCGCATAGCGCTTGCCGCTGGGCCCGCTCTAAGCCTCAAAACCTCAGCCGCCACATCCAACACCGCAGCCGGCAAATCGCGCGCCGCCCGCATCATGGTTGCGCTGCAGATGACG
>Ga0157372_10009982_pt1 | contig 10099 bp, 7 predicted proteins | sample C55metaG_FD_115307 | JGI IMG/M metagenome (GOLD analysis project Ga0157372, IMG submission 115307) | Corn rhizosphere microbial communities from Kellogg Biological Station, Michigan, USA - C5-5 metaG | ecosystem: Host-associated > Plants > Roots > Rhizosphere > Soil | place: USA: Michigan...
GACCGGATTCGACGAGGCGACGTTCGATGCCGCGGGCGAAGTGTCCTTCGGCCAGATCGTAGAAGTCTTTGAGATGTCCCGAGTCGGAGAGGACGCGGTAGAGCTTGTTCTCATTTCCGATATGTGCGAAGAGTTCGGCAACCGGGACTACGCGGTGTGATTTGTCCTTCTGATTGCTGAGGACATTGCTCATGGTTTCGCAGAACATATCGAGCTGGCTGAGAAGGAGATCATCTATGTCGCGGTAGTGAAGATAAAACGTGGAGCGGCCGACGCCGGAGCGGTCGAGGACATCCTGCACGGTGACTTCGCGCACAGGCCTCTCGATGATCAGGTTGAGGAAGGCGGTTCCGAGCTGCATGCGGGTGCGGCGGACACGCGCATCGGCTTTGCGCATCGACTCGGGCTCGATGGCAGACAGAGTGTCGGCAGGCCGGGCAAATTTCTCGCTGCGGGCGAAGGGTGCGGTTTTCGCGTTTTTGGACATAGACGACCTCTTTGTTCAACAACGCGCCCCGGGCACTCGACGCGGAGGAGATTCACGGGTACAGTCCGAATCATAGGCCTGAACGGCATTCAACGAAGAGATAAAAAAGGAGGTCACATTTATGAAGCGAGCTGGATGGCTTGCAGTAGCGGTGTTGGCTGGCTTAGCAGTGTCAGCGGAGTTCGGGATGATCGTTCCGGTGATGGCGCAGGAGAAGGCAGCGCCTCCGGAACACGCGATGTCGATGCCCGATGTGGACCAGCATCTGAAGGTGCTGAGCGAGAAGCTCGCGCTCACGGCGGAGCAGCAGGAGAAGGCGCGACCGATCTTGAAGGAAATGCAGAACGGGATGCAGAAGGTGGCAGACGACAAGAGCCTGACACCCGACCAGATGCATGCGCAGATGCATTCGACCATGATGAAGGCGGACAAACAGTTGCGTGAGTATCTGACCGACGAGCAGAAGACCAAGCTGGATGTGATGGAAGCGGAGATGCATCATCCGAAGAGTGATCAGGGGTCAGGGGTCAGTGATCAGAAGCAATGAGAAGTGAGTAGCGAGTAGTCAATGACGATCTGGAACCGTGACACAGAGATCGAGGACGCGGAACCCCCCGGTCCCCAAGTGCGAGTGACCGGAGGCACCCAGCAATAGTCGAGGTTAGAGGGTGACGAGGGGACCGGCTAATTCGGGTTGGCAGACGGCCGGGGTGTCGGTTGAGACCCAGTTCTTGGGCTGGTAGATGCAGCAGGGTTCCTGCGAGAGCGGATCGCCAGTGATGGCGTAGGCACGGGCGCGGGAGCCGCCGCAGATCTCTTTGTACTCGCATGCGCCGCATTTGCCTTCGAGGCGGCTGGTGTCGCGAAGGGCTTTGAAGATGGGCGCGTTCTGGTAGATGTTGGCCAGTGAGTCCTCACGTATGTTGCCGGCGTGAATGGGCAGGAATCCGCTGGGGTAGACGTTGCCGACGTGCGAGACGAAGAGGAAGCCCTTGCCGTCGTTGACGCGGCGGGTCATCCAGTTTTTGGTACGGGTCTGGGCGTCGGCTTCGGGAGCGCCGGGCTCATATTCTGAACCCACGGACGACGACCTGTCCGTGGGGGCCTCGTGCTCACGCGAGATCGAGCCTGGGTGTGCTCCAGGGTGTCCGTGACCTTTCCTTTTCTCTTCAAGGTTGTGCTGGAGTAGGTAGCGGCGATAGTGCATGGCTTCGGTGGTCTTGATCTGGAAGCTGACCCGGTTGGAGAGCTCGTAGATCTTTCCGAAGACCTGTTCGAACTCTTCACCGCTGAGGAGATCGTTGAGCTGGCCGCGTCCGACGGGAACGAGGAAGAAGACATTCCACATCACAATATTGAGCGTCTCAAAGAGAGCGCAGAGATTGTCGAGGTCGTGAGCGTTGTGGCGGCTGATGGTGGTGTGGACCTGTATGGGCAGGCCTGCTTCGCCGGCCCACTCGACAGCCTGGATAGTCCGGGCCCATGCGCCGGGGAGTCCGCGAAATGCGTCGTGGATCTCGGGTGATGAGCCATCGAGGGAGATGCCGAGGCGGACCACGCCGGCTTCTTTCATCTTGAAGATGGCTTCGCGGGTGAGGAGCGGGGTCGCGCTGGGGGTAACGGCGACTTTGACGCCCTTCTCGTCGCAGTAGCGGATGAGTTCATACAGATCGGGGCGCTTGAGAGGATCACCGCCGGTGAAGACGAAGATGGGGACGTGCAAGTCGGCGATCTGGTCGATGAGCGCTTTGCCTTCGGCGGTCGAGAGCTGATCGGGGTGGGCAATGGGCTGGGCGGCTGCGCGGCAGTGTTTGCAGGCAAGGTCACAGGATTGTGTGACTTCCCAGATGGCAAGGAACGGGGCTTCGTCGTAATTGAGCCCGCCGCGGGCGGGTATGTGGTGCATGGGCTGTTGCATCGTGCGGCCTCCAACCTCCACAGGCGGTCCTTGAACCAGCGGGAGAACGCCCTGTGTGCATTTAGAAGACCACCGGTCGTTTAGGCCAATCAGTGATTTAGATCACCAAATCGCGATGAATATTCATGAGGCTGAGGCTTCTAGTGGTGGACAAATAATTGGTATGGGTCCACAATCCAGCTAACTGAGTGGTCTTCCCGTCGTCCGTATGGGTCGAGGGCCGCCCGGTTTGGCCGCTGTTGACTCGATTGTTCAAGCGGTGATGTAGATCACCTTTTTCTGTGGTCCACAGCACTGAGCGCGGCATCTGCGGAGACTAGTATTTTTAAGCACCTGAAGGAGGTTTCCCATGGCCAACAAGCCGGGTTGGAGCAAGCCTTCCACCATTCTGTTCGCAACGGAGATCCCAGCGAACGAGCGTGCATTCAATTTCGCTCTTGCGGAGGCGCGCGAGTCTGCTGCCGATCTCATTTTGTTTCATGCGTACGACACGCTGGTGGTAGCGGCATCGGAGACCTCTGGGATTCGCTACTACGATTACGCGGCGGCAGCGCGCGCCGAGATCAGGCATCTGGAGCCACTCGCCCAGCGGGCGCGTGAGGCCGGGATCAAGTGCGAGGTTGTGGTGCGGCCGGGACTTGCTGCGGACCAGATTCTGGAATACCTGGTGCAACGCCCCATCGATCGCATTGTCATGGGTACGCATTCGCCGGGACCCATCGGGAAACTGCTGGTTGGGTCTGTGGCGGAGGCGGTACTGCGCAGTGCGAATGTGCCGGTGTTTACGATTGGTCCGGAAGTTGTAGACGGGGCTTACCGGAACTTCGCGACGCGGACGATTCTCTGTGCGGTGAGCTTAATCGAAAGCAGCTACGTGATAGCGACCTTTGCAGCCGAGGTTGCTATGCAGCATGGCGCACGGCTGATTCTGCAGCATGTGATCCGTCCGCAGGAGAGGGCGGAGGTGCTGGCTGGGCGGACGATCGAGGAGATTGAAGGCGATCTGCTGCGCCTGATTCCGACCGAGTTGCGCGAGCAGATTTCGATCCAGACGATTGTTGTGCCGGGCGATCCGACGGAGGAACTGCTCTATCAAAGCAGGGCGCAACAGGCGGATCTGATCATTCTGGGTGCGCATGGTGCGTCGGCGTTTGCGGCGATCGCACGGCATGGAATTGTGTACAAGGTGCTGGCGCACTCGCAATGTCCGGTGATTACGTTGTCTCCGGCTGTGCTGGCGGAGAGCGGAGCGATGCACGGCAAGGAACACGCCAAGGAGAATTTTCTGGCTGGAGTGTTCTAAAGAGATTACCGGCAACAGGGGATCCACGGCATGGGACTCTGGAACAGCCGGGATTACCGCAATACCAACCGGATGCGGCGCCGGGTGGGTTCAATCCAGGGCGCGGTGGAATCCACCCGGCCGAGCCGGCTTCTTCCCTCTCAGTTTTTGTCATCAGAGTGAAACTGTAAGTTGGCTACCTCTTGCCGGGGCGCGCGATGTGCGGAGGGGGGAGGCGGGGCTTTGCGGTGCATGGTCGCTTGATGCAGAGCACAGTGGTGATGCCTTGGCCTTCGGTGATGGTGAAGATGCGATCGACGGTGGGGAGTTTAACGGTTTCGACCGCGCCTGAGGGCCAGTGAATTTCGGCTGTGCCGGGGTCGGTGGCGTCGCCGAGGCCGAAGTGGGGACGCTGGTCGTTCGAGGAGATGTAGCTTCCGCCGCTCATGACGTCTTCGCGCTGTCGCATACCATTAGCCATCAGGTAGACAGTGGCGCCGATGGCGTCGGAGGGGCTGGTTCTGCCGTTTGCCGGGTTCGCGCCGCCAATGAGTTTGAGTTCGACCCAGTGATGCTGGTCGGGATCGACGTTCTTGAGGAGAACAGGCGGACCGTCGATGGGGCTGATGATGACGTCGATTTTGCCGTTATTGAAAAGATCGCCGAATGCGGCGCCGCGGCCTGATGTGAGCGTGGCGAGGCCTGAGCCCTTGACGGCCGGGACATATTCGAACTTGCCGTTGCGGAGGTTGCGAAAGAGGATTGGTCGCTGGGCAAAGGTGGTGCCCCAGTCGTGCTCGTCAACCTGCGGATAGACGTGGCCGTTAATCATCATGATGTCTTTCCAGCCATCGTTGTCGAAATCGGGGAAGCCCACGCCCCATCCGACAAAGGGAACGGGAACCTGCGCGATGCCAGCTTCGCTGCCGAGTTCGGTGAAGCTGGCTTCGCCATCATTGTGGTAGAGAGTCTTGTAATCATCGGAGAAATCGGTCACAACGAGATCAACGAGCCCATCGTTGTTGTAGTCGCCTACGCCGAGGCCCATGGAGGCGATTTCGCGGCCGTCGTTGTTGAGGGCGAAACCTGAGACGTAGCTGCGGTCTTCAAAAGTGCCGTCGCCTTTGTTGAGGTAGAGGTCGTTGGGATTGGAGTCGTTGGCGACGAGGAGATCGGGACGGCCATCGTTGTTGACGTCCACAAAGACAGCGGTAAAGCCGTAATAGTGGCTGGGGTCGGAGACCCCGGCTTTCTGGCTGACGTCAGTGAAAGTACCGTCACCATTGTTGTGAAAGAGGTGGTCGGCTTCGCCGGGCAGGCCGCGGGGGCCGCACATGACGCCGATGCCGTGAAGTTGGCAGAAAGAGAAGGCAACGCCGCCAGTGCTAAGCGACTCTGGCTGGTGGTTCAGGTCGTAATGGACGTAGCCGGAGACGAATAGGTCGAGGTGGCCGTCGCCGTCGTAGTCACCCCAGGTTGCGCCGTCGGACCAGTTTTCGAGAGTGACGCCCGCTTTTTCGGCGACGTCGGTGAATGTGCCGTTGCGGTTGTTGCGGTAGAGGCGGTTGTGGCCGAAGTTGGCGACGAAGATGTCGGGCCATCCATCATTGTCGTAGTCACCTATGGCAACGCCGAATCCCCATCGGTTGTTGCTTACGCCCGCTTTCGCGGCGACATCCGTAAATGTACCGTCGTGGTTGTTGTGAAAGAGTGCGGCGTGGGGAGGAGTCTTCTCGCCGGAGAGGGCTTCGTAGGTTGAGCCGTTGACGAGATAGATGTCGAGCCATCCATCGTTGTCGTAGTCGACGAGGCCGACGCCGGAGCCATCGGTTTCGAGAATGTACTTCTTCTGCTTCGTGCCCATGACGTGCTGCCACTTGTCGAGCCCTGAGGCTTTGGTGACGTCATCGAAGATGATGGGGCCTTTCTCTACGAAACCGCCAGCGGTGATCGGGCGTTTGTGCTCGTCGTAGACCGGGGCGAAAGTGCCTGCGGAGGAGATGCCTCCCATGCCGCCCGTCTGCTCAGTTTGAGTAGGCCTGGGTTTCTGAGGGGCCTTCGGCTGGGGTTGCTGGCACTGAGCGGTTGCGAGGGTCAGCGCGATGATGACGCACGCAATATTTCGGCGAAGCTCTTGCATCCGGTTCAGTTCTTCTTCGCCGAGGCGCTGGACGGAGTCACGTCGCAAACTTTGCCGTCGCAGAGAGCGCCGGTGATGCCCTTGCCTTCTTCGATGGTGTAGATGCGGTCGGGGGCGGGAAGCTTGATGGTCTCTTTGGCGCCGGACGGCCAGTGGATCTCGGCGGTGCCGGGGTCTGTGGAGTCGCTCAGGCCAAAGTGGGGGCGCATGTCGTTTGACGATAGATAGCTTCCGCCGCTGAGGACGTCTTGGCGCTGCTTGATTCCTGCCGCAGTGAGATAGATGGTGGCACCGACTGCGTCGCGCGGGCTCCTGGGGCCGCCAATGAGGTGGAGTTCGACCCAGTGGTGGTGATCGGAGTTCACGTTGCGGAGGAGGACGGGAACCCCGTCCATGTTGTTGATGATGACACTCTGTTTGCCGTCGTTGAAGATGTCGCCGAAGGCAGCGCCGCGACCGACGCTGACGGCAGCCAGACCGCTACCTTCAACGGCGGGCATCAGGTCGAACTTGCCGTTCTTGAGGTTGCGGAAGAGAAGAGGACGCTGGGCGTAGGTGCTACCCCACTCAGGATGCTTGTCGGCTTCGGGGTATACATGACCGTTGACGAAGAGGAGATCCTGCCATCCGTCGTTGTCGAAGTCGAGGAAGCCGTCTGCGAAGCCGACGAAGGGCATGGTGGGCTTCATGAGGCCGGCTTCGTAGCTGACGTCAATGAAGTAGCCGGTTCCGTCGTTCTGGAAAAGGACGAAGTAGTCGTCGCTGAAGTCGGTGTTTACTACGGCGAGGTTGCCGTTGTTCTGGTAGTCAGCGACGGCGATGCCCATGTTGGCCATTTCGCGGCCGGCGCCATTGAGGGCGTAGCAGTTCTCGACGCTTTTGTCTTCAAATGTGCCATCGCCTTTGTTGATGTATTCGTAGTTCTGCGAGGTGTCGTTGGCGACGAGGAGGTCGGGCTTGCCGTCGTTGTTGACATCAACGAAGAGTGCCCCGAGGCCAAAGTATCCGGCGGAGTTGTCGACGCCGAGTTTCTTACTTACGTCAGTGAATGTACCGTCGCCGTTGTTGTGATAAAGGGTGTCGCGCTCGCCCTTCATGCCGCGCGGACCGCACATGACGGGGATGCCGCGGTACTGACAGAACATGAGGGGGGTGACGTTGTCCTGTTTGGGAGGGTTCTTCCAGTCGAACTGGAGGTAGCCGGCGACGAAGAGATCGAGTTTGCCGTCTCCGTCGTAGTCGCCGAAGGTTGCGCCAGTGGACCACTTGTCGACGTCGACGCTGGCTTGAGCGGCGACATCTTTGAATGTACCGTCGTGGTTGTTGCGGTAGAGGCGGTTTTTGCCGTAGTTGCTGACGTAGATGTCGGGGTAGCCGTCGTTGTCGTAGTCGGCGACGACGCAGCCGAAGCCCCAGCGGTCGTTGGTGACGCCAGCTTTTTCAGTGACGTTGGTGAATGTGCCGTCATGGTTGTTGCGAAACAAGGCGGCGTGCGGAGCGGGAGACTTACCGGCGAGGAAGTCGAAGTTGGCGCCATTAATGAGGTAGATGTCGAGCCAGCCATCTTTGTCGTAATCGATGAGACAGACGCCTGGACCCTTGGCTTCAAGAATGAATTCTTTTCTGGGAGTTCCGGCGGAGTGACGCCAGTTGGTAAGGCCGGCGGATTTGGCGACGTCCTGAAAGATAACCGGGCCCGTTTTGACAAAGCCTCCAGCTGTGATGGCGCGATGCTGGCTGTCGAAGACTGCAGCTTGCGGAGCGGAACTCGCCATGCCGCCGCCGGATTGCGACGCTTGCGGAGAAGGCGTGGGTGCCTGGGCAGGTGCAGACTGCGACGCTCCAATTGCAAGTGCGAACACGAACTGGAGGCCCAACTTTGTCTGCACGAACTTTCTCCTGCTGCTACTTGGCTGGTGTTTCTGGAAGCAGCTTGACCTGGGCGGCGTTACCATCGCATGGCTTGCCGCCGCACATGGCAGCGACAATGCCCTTTCCTTCCTCTATGGTGTAGATCCGGTCGACGGCGGGAAGCTTTATCTTCTCCTTCGCGCCGGAGGGCCAGTGTATTTCCGCGGTGCCGGCATCCGTTGCGTCGCCGAGGCCGAAGTGGAGACGGCGGTCGTTGGACGAGATATAGCTTCCGCTGGAGAGCACATCACGACGCTGACGCACACCATTGGCCTGGAGATAAACAGTTGCGCAGGTTGCGTCACGGGGGCTGGTTTTACCGTTGACGGGATTCTTGCCGCCGACGAGGCCGATTGCGATCCAGTGGTGCTTGTCGGGGTTGACGTTGCGCAGCAGGGCCGGCGGACCGTCGACGGGATTGATGATGACGTCAATCTTGCCGTCGTTGAAGAGGTCGCCGAATGCGGCGCCACGTGATGGAAGGACGATGGCCAGACCGGAGCCTTTCACGGGAGGGACGTACTCGAATTTTCGGTCTTTTCCGACACCGGGGATGTTGTGAAAAAGAAGCGGTCGCTCGGCAAAGGTCGTGCCCCAGTCGTGCTTATCAACCTCGGGGTATACGTGGCCGTTTACTTCGAAGAGATCGAGCCAGCTGTCGTTGTCGTAATCGAGAAACCCGTCGCCCCATCCGACAAAAGGGATAGTGGTTTGGGCGAGGCCAGCTTTGTAGCTGACATCAGTGAAGCTAGCGTCTCCATCGTTGTGGTAAAGGACCTTGTAGTCATCGCCGAAGTCGGTGACGTAGAAACTGACGAGGCCGCTGTTTTCATAGTCGCCGGCGGCGATGCCCATGGAGGCGATTTCGCGGCCGTCTTTGTTGAGAGCGAAGCCGGAGACGTAGCTCTGGTCGTCGAAGGTGCCGTCTCCTTTATTGATGTAGAGAAAGTTGGGCTCTGAGTCGTTGCCGACGACGAGGTCTGGCTTTCCGTCGTTGTTGATGTCGACGAAGATGGTGGCGAAACCATAGTACTTGTCTTTGTCTTCGACGCCGGCTTTCACAGTGACGTCAGTGAACTGGCCATTTCCATCATTGTGGAAGAGGTGGTCGGGCTCGCCGAGAAGGCCGCGCGGGCCGCAGTTCACGTTGTCGCCGCGATAGAGGCACGAGGCGTATCCGACGGCCTTGGTTCCGGCGATGGGCATGTTGTTGCGATCGAAGTGGACGTAGCCGGTGACATAGAGGTCGAGTTTGCCATCGCCGTCATAGTCGCCCCACGTGGAGCCCGGTGACCAATTGCCGAGATCGACGTGGGCGGTTTCGGCGACGTCAGCGAATGTGCCGTCGTGATTGTTGTGATAAAGGCGGTTCTTTCCGTAGTTGCCGACGTAGAGATCGGGCCAGCCGTCGTTGTCGTAGTCGCCGACGGAGCAGCCGTAACCCCAGCGATCGTTCTGAACGTTGGCTTCTTTGGAGACGTCGGTGAATGTGCCGTCGTGATTGTTGCGGAAGAGGGCCGCGTGCGGTGCGGGCTCCTTGCCATCGAGAGAGTCAAAGGTGGCGCCGTTGACGAGGTAGATGTCCAGCCAGCCGTCGTTGTTGTAGTCGATGAGGCAGACGCCGGAGCCGTTAGTCTCGACAATGAACTGCTTCTGAGGTACGCCCATTTTGTGGATCCAGCCGGAGAGGCCGGCGGACTTGGTTATGTCCTCGAAGACGACTGTGCCCGTGTCGACGAAGCCGCCGGCAGTGATGGGGCGTTTTTGCTCGTCATACTGAGGGGCGGATTGGACGCCGGCGGCGATCCCACTCGTCATTCCTGGTTTTTGGCCCGGAGTCTGGCCGGTATTCGGCGGTTGTTGCGGCGGGCCGGAAGGAGCCTGGGAACTGGCGCTGAGACCTGCGATCAGGACCAGGAAACAACATGCGAAACCGCAGACGCGCAAAAGACAGAACCCCCTCGACGGATGGACGCAGTGTATCGCATCGAGGGGATCACGATCGAATATGGGGTGGCGCTGCGCTGCGGTGTTTAGCGATGATCGCAGCGTTGAAATCCGCCTAGATTACGCGGAGCAGAAGCAGAATGAGCACGATCGTCAGGATGAGGCTAAGTCCGCCACCACCGTAATAGCCCAGGCCGGGCCCCATGCGATATCCGCCGTAGCCGAAGCCGAAGATCAGGATGATGAGAATAATAATCAGCAACATAGTTTTAATCTCCTTCGTTCGCTAATTTATGGAGCTTGGCAAGGCGTGAATGCGATGCCGTTTTATAGGTCGGCTGCCGCACGTAGTGAATACGTGCAACAACTCTGAATTGAGATGCGGACAGGATGGACAAAGGTGTTCGCGGTTCA
>Ga0157372_10009984_pt1 | contig 10098 bp, 8 predicted proteins | sample C55metaG_FD_115307 | JGI IMG/M metagenome (GOLD analysis project Ga0157372, IMG submission 115307) | Corn rhizosphere microbial communities from Kellogg Biological Station, Michigan, USA - C5-5 metaG | ecosystem: Host-associated > Plants > Roots > Rhizosphere > Soil | place: USA: Michigan...
TCTGGTGGGGCGGCCAGTCCTCGGAAATGCAGCGGGTAATCGAACGGCTCGATGAAATCCACGACGACATCCTCGCGGACAAGCCATCGCTCTTCGAAGGCAAGGCCGGTGGCATCGTCATCACCGGCGATTCCGACGGCGCGGAGCACGTCATCGGCAACATCAGCAACTTCTTCAACGCGATCGGACTGCTGATCCCGCCGTATGCCACGCTCTCCGTCCTCTGGGACAAGCAAGCCAAGGACAAGAAAACGTCGAAGAAAACGCTGCTGGAAAAGTACGAATCGGATTACGCAGACACGGCGGACAAAATGATCCGGCAGTTGCTCAAGTACGCTCGGGCATCCGGGGGCAAGCGCGAGGCAGCTTGATGGGATTTGCGGCACGCACAAGAGTGGGCGGAAGAACCTCCAAGCAATCGTAGGGCGGGTGACAACCCGCCGTGTGGAATTTGCAACGTCGGGATTCGCTGCGCTTCTCCCGACCTACGCCTGCTGCGCTAGTGGGGGGTCGACCCGCCGACGGCAGACTTAGTCATAAGCTCCAGTACAGATGCGGCGATGAAGGGCGCGATCGAGGTGCTGACGCGCTATCAGGCCAAAGAGCTTGGCGCGCGCGGCATCGCCGTGAACGTGTTGGCGCCGGGTGCGATCGAAACCGATTTCGGCGGTGGCGCCGTGCGCGACAGCGCCCAACTCAACGGCTTTGTCGCCGCCAACACCGCGTTGGGTCGCGCCGGCCTGCCGGAGGACATCGGTGCCGCGGCGGCGGCGTTACTCGGGCCGGGCGGCCGCACGGCCAGCGCATTGAAGCCTCCGGCGGTATGTTCCTGTAGTGAGATCGCGGGCGATCCAGGGCAAGATCGGCCGCGACGCGGCGTGCGTCTGCAGGCGTCAGTCGTTGTTGACTGCGCCATTTCATGTACAGCGCCGAGCACTCGGCCTGGGAATCGATCAAGGTTTGTTGCCTGTTTTCCCGCGGTGCGGACGGCCCATGGAGTGTCCGATATTGCCGCACCAAAGATGCGGTGACTCAGAGACACGTCAGTCGAATTTACAACTGGTCGTTTTCGGTCAAGCCCAAGACGTAGCAAGGGTTGCAGGGCAAAACACGTATTTTAAAAATCATTTCGGCGTCGAAGGTATTTACGTTTTTCAACACCACCAAACAAGGCAAGACTTACAATCAAACCAAAATCATGCGGTTGCAAAATGGCATGTGATATGCACAGGTTCGGCGTCGGCGGCTGTGCGGTCGCAGGGGGTGCCTCATAGCTCGTTGACGTTGGATCTCATCACGTCATCGTTATCGAGAGGTAACCGCATGAACAAGTCCTCTGGATTCATCAGCTTGGCGCTTGCCGCGCTTGCCCTGGTTGCAGGGCCTCGGCTTGCCCAGGCGAATCCCATCCTGGTTGCAACGATCAGCGGGGCGTATGACGCTTGCGCATACGATACGCCTTGCCTCCAATTTCACAACACCACGGGGTTCGATTTCACCAACGCGCAGATGGTATTGAAAGGCTATGGAACGGGAACGCTGAACAACGGCGTCAGCCAGACCGTTAGCCTCCCTGACATGGCTGCAAACACTGATACCAATGTGGTGTGGAGTACCGGCGGGGGGCCGGGAGATTTGTTTGCTTACGATTATGACGACGAGTGGGGATTCCAGGCGCCGTGCCCATTTCCCGGTGCGATCGATGCGGGCCTGTGTGCCCAGGTCGGCAACTTCAGCGTGACATTCACTGCCATGTGGAACGGGCAGCCGATCTTTTCGGTCTTCTCTCCCACGACCAATGCCTCGGGAGGGTTTGTGGGTTGGGAGGGGATAGACCCCGACGGTTGGTCCGAGAATCCGCTTTATGATGTTCACACGGGTAGCTTGACTGGTGTTCTGGCCAACATTTATGTGGGAACACCACCCAGCGTGCCTGAGCCTGGAGCACTTGGGATGTTCGGCTTGGGAATGCTCATGGTCGGCCTGTTCGCAGGATTGCGGCGGCGCACGTCCTGATTCCATTACTCACGCCACTCCTACGCGAGCGATCCCCACGGAAGTGGGGATCGCTTTTTACTGACAGGCAGGCGTCTTGCGTCGTCGGGATGGAGTGAAACGGAATCGCGCATCAATTCGTGCAAAGCCCCGGATTCATTCGTGACATCCCTGTCGCCCATCCTGAGGCGCTTCGCCCTTCGCGTTTGCGACCCTGCAAAACGGCGTCATCGTCGCTTCATCCGAGCCGCACGGTGTGTTCCCCACCGGGATCTTCCCACCTGTGGCGGCCATCGGCACGCACCAGCTAGCCCGTTGTTCGTGGCGGGACGGGCGACTACGCTCGGCGCGCCGCGTGCGGGGAAATCACCGATGCGTATCGTGAGCGTGGGGCAGGTGGTCTTTGCGCTGACCATGGTCGGTGTCGGCATCCTTGGATGGATTCGAGGCGACTTCGTCCAGATTTGGCAGCCGGTTCCCAAGGCGTTTCCCGCGCGCGAAGTGCTGATCTGGCTCTGCGCCGCGATCTCGCTTGCGTGTGGCGCGGGCCTGTTGTGGCGCCGCACAGCAGCATCAGCCGCGCGCTTGTTGTTTTTCTACCTGCTGCTCTGGATGGTTGTGTTCAAGCTGCGCTTCATCTTCCTCGCACCGACCACGGAAGGTACCTACCAGAGCAACGGCGAGAACGCGGTGATCGTGGCGGGCGCATGGGTGTTGTACGTCTGGCTGGCAGCACGTTGGGACCGGCGGTATCTCGGTTTCTTCAGCAGCGAAACTGGCCTGCGCGCTGCGCGGGTGCTCTATGCACTGGCGATGCTCGCATTCGGCCTGTCGCATTTCTTCTATCTCGATCTGACCGCGCCGCTGGTGCCGGCATGGTTGCCCTGGCACACGGGTTGGGCGTATTTCACGGGTGGCGCCTACCTTGCGGCAGGGCTTGCGATGATCACGGGAACCCTCGCGAAGCCGGCAGCGATACTGTCGGCATTGCAGATCGGCCTGCTGACGTTCCTGGTGTGGCCACCGCTGATGCTGTCCGGCACCATCACCGCGTCGCAGTGGGGCGAGTTCATCGTCTCGTGGGTGCTGACCGCGGCGGCGTGGGTGGTTGCCGAGTCCTATCGTGGCGCGGGTTGAGTTGTTGCCGGTTCGCAAATCCATGAAGTTGGGGGACGTTCCGGAATTCCGGAACGTTCCGCCACGAATCAATAAGTCGCCACCGCGGGGTGAGCCATGAAGACGATGCTGTGGTCGAGCCACGTGTTGTTCGCCGCCGCGATGAGCGCCCTCGGAATTACGGGGCTCGTCAATGGCGATTTCGCATTGGTGTGGCAGCATGTTCCGGCGCAGGTGCCGGGCCGATCCATCCTCGCTTACGTCTGTGCGGTGATCGAACTGGGATTCGGCATCGGCCTGCTGTGGCAACGTACGCTGGCATGGACCTGCCGCCTGCTGTTTCCGTACATGTTGCTGTGGCTCGTGCTGTTGGAAATCCCGGGCGCGATTCATTCGCTGCGGTATGCCGGCAACTGGGGCAGTGTGGACGAAATCGCGATCATGACGGCGGGCGCGTGGTGCCTGTTCGCCCTGCACGCGCAAACACGACGCTTCGGTTTCGCGACTGGATCCAGCGGTATCCGCGGCGCACGCTGGTTGCTTGTCGTCGCACTTCCCATGATCGGCGTGGACGTCATCGTGGACGCGGTGAAGGCCGGCGACAAAGTCATGCAACCGTGGTTGCAGGTATTGCCCGATCCAATGGCATGGGCGTGTTTCACCGGCGTTTGCAGCATCGCGGCGGCGCTGGCATTGCTGCTCGGCGTCTGGCCGCGACTTGCGGCGACCCTGGAAGCCGCGATGCTGGCCCTCATCACCATCACGTACTGGGGTCCCGATCTCTACACAGGTCGCACGGCCACCACTGCATTCATCATTTCATTCCTGATCGCCGCCGGAGTCTGGCTCGTAGCCGATACCTATCGTGGCGTACCATGGTTTGCTACCGGGCGCCCGGCGTGGAAGGCGTGACGTCGGTCGGTGCCCAGAGGAAAGCCTATGCGTCCGCCGGTGCGGGAGGCAGATAGTCGGTCAGACAGGCGAGTGATCAGCATGGCGAAGATGCCATCGGATAACGCGCTCAGGCGTTCCGGCGGCGCTTTGTGGAGTCTCGCCCTGTGTCACGTCACATTGAAAGCGCAAGCGACTGCCCAATGGGCCACGCTTCCCATTGCACCATGAGTTCGGCCATGCGCGCGCGAATGGCGTCAAGGTCGTCCGCGGTGACATCCAGCATCGGGCAGCCGCGTGCTTCGCAGGTGACGCGGTACAGGTCCAGCATTTCCGCGACATCGCTGCCACCGTCTCACCACTCATCCATGGATTACCTCGACCAACCGTTCGACGCCGTCGCTCTCCGCTTCACCGCGCATGCGCATGCCCGCACGCGCGCCGTCGCGCAGCCGCGTGACAAAGCCGCGCTTCGCCAGCGCGCTCTCGACCACATAGCGCACATGTCGTGCGGAATGAGCCGCTGCTTTGGACAATCGATACGCTCGAGCGAATCGTTGGCGCGCACGACTTCCATGCGGTCGTGTTTACCGGAGCCTTTGGAGAAGACGAATTGCATGCATGGGTCATATCGCCGCGTCGCGCCTCATGATTCTTCTCGGCTGGGAGAGAAATCCCGCAGCGACCACCATGCCGCCCGCCACAGCCACGCCAGCACCAGAGCAATCACGACTTTTTCGCCAAGGCCGCGCGGAATCGGCGACAGCGCATAGATCCAGAAATAGACCACGCACACCGATGCGATCGTGGTGGCTTCGATGAATTGCTCGCGTGAGCGGGCGTCGAAGCGAAAGCGCAGCGATTGCAGCAGCGCGGCCGCGGTGATGCACAGGAATGTGGCGAACGCCGCCCATTAATGGATCCTGCCGTGCAGCGTGACCAGCCAGCGCGTCGCGTCGGCGGTGAACGATGCGAGCACGCACAGCGCGATCGCACCAACGAGGAACAGGATCAGTGGAAATACGCTGCGCGCGCGCCCGTCCAGCGCGCGGTACCAGCCGATGCCGAGCGCGGCGATACCAGGCGCGGGCGCGTAGAAACTTGCCCGCACCCACGTGCCGTACGGGCCGGTCACGTAGATACTCATTGACGTGGTGCTCCAGTTGGGGTCGGTGCGCAGGAACTGCACCAGCAGGCAAGTCACCGTGATGAATGCAACGCCGACCAACGCGACTCCGCCGAGCGCGCGCGCAAGCGCATCGGCGCCGCTGGATTCCTCGGTCGGCACGCGGCCTGCTTGGCCGCGATTGGTTTGGGTGTTCATCGCGGCGCGTTCCGCGCATGGGAGATCGACGTCTCAACCAGAACCATGTGGACATACTGCGATTTCCGGGCCGATGCGTGATGTGCGGTGGTCAGGAACGGGCGACGGGAATCGCCTGTCGCATGAAGGTCGCGAGATCGATGTTGGAGCCACACACGATCAGGCCGACACGCTTTCCACCGAGACGTTCGCGCAGTGGGCCGCACAATGCAGCGGTTGCCGCGGCGCCGGCGGGTTCCACCGCAAGCTTCATGTCGGCGAACAGCAGGCCCATTGCGCGCTGCATGGCCTCGTCGGGAATGGTCACGATTTCGTCCACGAACTGGCGCGCGATGCCGAAACTGCGGGGCAGGGCGTAGGGCGCGGCGAGGCTGTCGGCGATGGTATTGATGCGTTCGAGCTTCTGCGGTGAGCCAACTGCGAAACTGCGCGACATGCTGTCGGCGCCTTCGGGTTCGACGCCGTAGACTTCGCAGTGCGGTTGCATCTGCTTCACCGCGCAGGCGATGCCTGCGATCAGGCCGCCGCCGCCGACCGGGACGATCACGGCGTCGAGATCTTCGATCTGGTTGCAAAGTTCGTAGCCGACGGTGGCGGTGCCGAGTACGGTCAGTCCGCCCTCGAACGGATGGATGAAGGTACGGCCTTCCTCGGTTTCGATGCGTTTGACTTCGGTGAAGGCAGCGAACACGTCATCAGTCAACACGACCTCGGCGCCGTATTCGCGGCACAGCGCGATCCGCGCAGGATTGGCGGTTTTCGGCATGACCACCTTCGCGGTGGTGCCGACCACGCGCGCCGCGAACGCGACCGCAATCGCGTGATTGCCGGCACTGACCGCGGTGACACCGCGCGCATCCTCCGGCAGGGCCATCGCGTTGAGCAGTGCGCCGCGCGCCTTGAAAGTTCCGGTGTGCTGGAACAATTCCAGTTTCAGGAATGCCTGGGTGCGGGCGCCGGCGGCGCGTTCGATCGCATCGCCGCGCCATTGCCACACCGGCGTTTCGCGCACCCGGTCGCCCAGCCGCTCGCGCGCGGCGCGGATGTCGTCCAGCGAGGGAAAGTCTTTCGACGCCGCCATCACGGTACTCCCGGCACGGGCACGCGTTTGGTGCCTTGCAGCTCCGCCGCCGTCTGTTCGACGTTGTGGCGTGCGAAATACTTGAACCAATTCCAGCGACCGTACTTCCGTTCCAAGCTCGGCAACACGTCGTCCACCAATGCCTCCCCGGACTTGCCGGCCGTGCGCGCGCCGGCCACCGCCTGCCGCAATGTGGCGAGGTAATCGCGAAATTCGCGCACGTCAGCGGACCTGCCGATGTCGCCGTGGCCGGGCACGAAGGTCGCATCGGGGTAGTCATGCAAATACGTATCGTTGCTGGCGATCTGCTCGCGGGTGTTGGCGTCGATCAGGTTGGGCAGCGTGTGGTTCCAGAACAGGTCGCCGGTGAACACGACCTTCGCATCGGGAACGATCACGGTCGAATCGCCGCCGGTGTGGCCTTCGAGCGTTCGCACGAGGATCTTGCGGTTGCCCAGCCAGATCGTGACGCCGTCCTCGTACGTCAGCGGCGGCAAGCCCAGCGCCCCGACCATCCGCTTTTGTTTCGCGGTCGGGTGTGCGCCGAAGAATTTGAGGTTCTGGCTGCGCTCCCACGTGCGTACGTTCCGTTGCGCCATCACCGTCGCACCCGCCGCGGCGAACACGCCGTTGCCGGCGGTATGGTCGAGGTGATAGTGGGTATCGATCACGTACCGGATGGGTGCGCGCGTCTTCGTGCGAATTGCCGCGAGCATGGCCTTGGCCGCGGCCGGGTCCTCGAACGTGTCGATTACCAGCACGCCATCCGGCCCGATCACGAACCCGGCGTTCGCCCCGGCCTTGCTCTTCGGTGGCGAAATGGCCGCCCATACGCCATGGCCCAGGTCGTGCAAGTTGAAATACGCCTGCGTATCCGCGGCTCTGGCGGTCGTGGCGGACAAGCCGAGTGCGAGCAGGGCGAAGGCGATGTATGTCCTCGGCATCTTCGATTCCTGGCAAATGCGGCGGGCTAGTTTAGACCTTTCCTGCAACATCATCCGTCCGCTGCGCGATTCGGTCGCCACGCTCAGCGCCAGCCGGGTACCAACCGCCGCCCGCAACGGGCAAACGCCGAACGCGATCTGGTGACGCGATCTGGTGAAGCGTGTGATCCCTGCGGGATGATCCGCCGCACGCTGCCGCCAATCACGACCACGTCGGAATGCTTGGAGTCGATCGGCGCCGCGGCGCATCCGCGGCACCGGCGCGGTGGTGAGGCGAGCGGGCCGGATCACTTCGAGCCTTCATGCGCGGACGGCTTGGTCCTTTCGAAATGCAACGACATTCCCGCGAGCGTCAAGCGCACGGGCACACGCAGCGCGTTCACGTCGAAGGTGGCGTAGTCACTGCCGTAGAATTTGTAACGCCACGTCACGCGGAACGTGTTGTCGTGCCACGGCGCGAGGTCGCCCGTGAAGTCGGGGTTGCCGAGGCGCAGCACGAGATGGCCGTGTTCCATCGCGACGTGTGCCGTGCCGCCCAGGTTGTCGGTGTAGGTTCCCGGGTAGTCGGCGAGCGGCAGCGGCGGTTTGCTTCCGGGCACGCGGGTCGCGGCGAGCTTCTTGTCCATCGCCGCGCCTTCGGTTTCGTTCTTGTGCGCGGCGGCGAGCAAAGCGGGTTCGAGATCGTGCTGCGGCAGATCGAGCATCGCCTGCAGCACGTGTGCGACGATCGCGAAGCGCGCGTCGGCGTGGTCCATGTTTTCCAGCACCGCGATGCCGAGTCGCGCATCGGGCACCAGCACCACGGCCGAGGCCATCCCGTCGATGTCGCCCGCGTGCCACACGATCTCGTGACCGCGATCGTCCTGCACGAACAGCCCCATGCCATAGGTGTAGAACGTGCCTTCGGGCATCCACGCGCGGATTTCGTCGCCGACGCCGGTGCCCGATTGGATCAGCATGTGCGGCGTCATCATTGCGTCCACGACTTTCGGATCCAGCACCGCCTTGCCGGCGTATTTGCCATCGGCCAGCAGCATCTGCATCCATCGGCCCATGTCATTGGCGCTGGACCAGATGCCGCCCACCGCGGCGAACACGTCCATGTTGTGCGGCCAGTAACGGTGGACCACCACGGGCTTGTCATCGACCATGCCGTGCGGGGCGGCAACGTTGCTGGCGGATGCCACGCCGGCTTCTGTGCTGACGGTGCGCGCCATGCCAAGTGGTTGAAACAGATGCGCGGCAACGTAGTCGTTCCATCCCTGGCCGGTGATGGCCGGAATGAAGCGGCTGGCGGCGAGGTACTGGACGTTGTTGTAGCAGAACGTGGTGCGGAGACCATATCGGGGTTTCTGGAATCGCATGCGCCGCACAATGTCGGACGCATCGCTGGTGTACCACGCGGCGCCCGGATCGCAGTAGCCCGTTCGGTGCGTCAACAGGTCGCGCAATGTGACGTTCTGCGTCACGTATGGGCTTTCCAGTTTGAAATCCTTCAGTTCATCGGTGACGGGCGTATTCCATTCGAGCTTGCCGGCGGAAACCAGCGTGCCCAAGGCCGCGACGGTGAACGCCTTGGAATTGGAACCGATGTCGAACAGCGTGTCCGCGTCCACCTTGCCGGGCTTGCCGAGTTCGCGCACGCCGTAGCCGCGCGCCAGCACGACATTGTCGTCCTTCACGACAACAATCGAGAGACCGGGGGCGTGCCAGTCGTGCATCAATTGCTGCACGTAGGCATCCAGCCCATGCAGTTTTGCCGGCACGGACGCTGGCTGCGGTGGCGCGGCCAATGCTAAAGACGTAATCAGGATCAGCAACAGCGGGACCCACGGGCGTGCATGCATCGTCGTTCCCCACACGTGAAGGCCGGCGCATTGTGGCACCGTCTTGCGCCGGCGCCGGCGGCGCAGCGGTCATGGCTTGCGCGCGGCGCCGACAGCGAATGTGTTGTTGGCGCGATCCACGTCAGGCAATACGCCATCGGGATCGATCACGGCACTCTTGATGGTTTTGTTTCCAGCTACGGGTACGTCGAACTGCAGGTGCTGCATCCACGTCGCGACCGGTACGCGCACGTCGGTCGTGCTGCCATCGTCGAACATCACGCGCAGCGTCGACGGCATCGCGAACTTGTCCAGATTCGCCACCGTCACCAGCACCCCCTTCATGGGTTCGTTGTCGACATATTTCACGCCGGTCACGGCAAGGTCGAGCTTCCAGTTGTGCTGGAACCAGCCGCGCCAGAACCACGACAGGTCTTCGCCCGCGGCGCTGTCCATGGTGCGGAAGAAATCGGAAGGCGACGGGTGCTTGAACGCCCAGTCGCTCACATACTGCTTGAAGGCCGCATCGAATCGCTCGGGACCGAGGATCTGCTCGCGCAGCAGCGTGAGGCCATACGCTGCCTTGAAATACGTGATCGGATGGCGGAACTTCTCGCGGATTGCATCTGCGCGCGTCAGGATCGGCGGTGCATCCGGCGCATCGAACACCTGCTTGACGATGTCCCTGGCCGGGTCGCCGGTCAGGGGCGCGTATTCGCTGTCCTTCTTGGGCGCGAATTCGCCGCCGTGGGCCTTGCCCCAGTTGTCGTGTGCAATCACGTCGACGAAGGTGTTCATGCCTTCATCCATCCACGCGTTGCGGCGTTCGTCGCTGCCGACGATCATCGGGAACCACGAATGGCCGACCTCGTGCACGGCCAGCAGGAACAGGGTGTAGCCGTTCGCCTTCCACCAGTCGAA
>Ga0157372_10009986_pt1 | contig 10098 bp, 7 predicted proteins | sample C55metaG_FD_115307 | JGI IMG/M metagenome (GOLD analysis project Ga0157372, IMG submission 115307) | Corn rhizosphere microbial communities from Kellogg Biological Station, Michigan, USA - C5-5 metaG | ecosystem: Host-associated > Plants > Roots > Rhizosphere > Soil | place: USA: Michigan...
ATTTCCCCGTCATGGCGTTGTGATGACGAAAATTGAGTCCTGCTGCTGTGGAAACGTCATCGAAGATCGGGCTTGACGGGTGTGACACGGGGAGAAGCAAAGCCATAGCAAGAGAGGCGGAGAGCTTTAATAGCAAACGCATTATGTTTACAGGATTTACACGATTAGACAGGATTTACAAGATTGAATCTTGCGAATCCTGAACAATCCTGTAAATCCCGTCTCAACTGATCTACCGCTGTGAGACCGTATTTTTCACCACCGTGAGCTTGATCTCTGATGGATACTGCCGCGAATGATGCACGGCGTTGCGCGCGACCACGCCTTTCGACTCATCGTAATTGTGGCCGCCGGTGTTCAAGTTGCGATCGAAGCGCGGGAAGTTGCTGCTCGACACTTCGATCCGAATGCGATGCCCGGGCGCAAAGTAGTTGCTCGTCGTCATTGGTTGCAAAGTCACTTTGTAGACTTTGCCAGACTGCATCCAGACGTTCGGTTTGTCGTAGCCGTCACGGTAGCGCATCCGTTGAATCGTCTCGTCGAGGTTAAATGCGCGACCATCCGGATAGACGTCGATCAGTTTCACTGTGAAATCCGTGTCCTTCGCGTCGCTCGACACGTAGAGAGTGACTTCGATTGGACCACTGACTTCGACGCCTTCTTTTAGCGGCTCGGTGGTGTAGACGAGTATATCGGGTCGCGTCTCATTCTTGCGCTGATCAAAAGCGCCGGCGCTGATCGCGTTTCCAGTGCAACAGACGTTTCCGCCGAGCGATGGCACTGGGTTCATCGGATCGTATTCAAACCTGTCGGGGTTATCGCTCGCGGGCGCCGCAGCGATCAGGGCGCCATCTCCGTTCATCGTATTTGCTTTGCCACCGCTGGAAAGAAAAAAGCTCATCGGCTGCGCACCGCGAGGCGGCCACGTGTCTGACGACTGCCACTTGTTCATGCCCATCGTGTAGTAACGCACGCGTGGCATCTTCTCGAGAATTCCGTTGTTCTCGCCTTTCAGGAAGTGATCGAACCACGCGTAGGTCAGCTCGTCGTAGTTCAGGCGCGCGTCACCCATGCTGAGTTCGCCGACAATCGTGTTTTCAGTTGCACGTTTGTAAGCGCAGTGCAGCGTCGGTGCAATCACCGCGTACTGCTGGTTGGCGATCACAGGAGATGCCGTCTTCCTCAAGTGATTGTAAGCGGCGAGGTTTGGACCAATCGAAACGTCATACCACGACATAAACCAGAAGCCCGGGATGTTGATCTTCATGTTGTCGTGCCACAATCCGCCTTTGTACCATGCCGGATCGTTCGGCTCGCGCTGGATCATCGCGCCGCCTGTGTCTACCGGCATGCGATCCGCGAAAATGCCGTGTGGTCCACCCGCGGCCTCCATGATGTCTTTCACCGGAAGGTGACTAAGCGCTTTCGACCAATCGACTGACGGCTGCTGCTGCGCGAGATCGAATGCGCGTGAAGCACGAATCAACTCCTCCTGAGTTGTGTTTGGCGGAAACATTGGACGGACCTGGTTCTGCTGACCATACAGCCATGCGATGAACAACATTTGCACCGCACTACCTCTTTACTAGTTTCCTTTTTCAAAGTACGCAGCGACACGCCCGACGCCCGCACCAAAGCCTTGCGGGATCATGGTCGTGAACGCAGGATGACCCTGGGCTGCTACGGCCAATTGCCATTCGGCCGTCGACGAACAACCGATCGTTCCGACCATGCCGTTGGACCATGACTGTTTTGAGATCCATGACAACTCGTCTTCACCGTCGGTCAGCGGTGGGCCAAGAATGTCGTAGTTGCCCTCAGAAAAGAACCGGCCACGTTCATTCATCCAGACAAACGCATAGCCACGCTTTACCGCCTCGAGCTCATTCGAAAGATCGCGCGGCACGCCGTTGCGAACGTCCCAGAAATTGAAGTTGTAGGGCGTGCGGACAAAGATCGTCGGGTATTTCTTCGAGGTGTCTTTCGGGCGGTAGACGTCGGTCGCAATGCGTTTACCGTCGCGCATCGGAATCATCAACTTGCGTTCGACGATTGCAATCGATTGCAACTCGTTCTCGACCGCGTTTCGCTTTGCGATGGCTTCAGGCGTAAGCGCGGCGCCGCGACCTTGCGAATAGACACGTTCGCTGGCAGGGAACTGACTGACGAGACAGACGGCCAGTAGGGCAAAGATCAAGGTCCAAAAGGTTCTCTGCTTCATACGTTTGCTCCGTGGCGGGGTTTTCGGTTTTAGGAGGTGAGATTCTATCTGATCGCGTGCAACTTTCGTAGCAAGGATTGTTCTCTGTCCGAGGTGATGCCTGCTTTCAACTGGTCGTTCGTGTGATCTGTTTGGTACCAGGCGAGTGTAGCCGCGATCGTGTCCGAGAGCGAACGAAAGCGAAGACCGGCAGCAACTGCTTTCTCACAGTTGATAAACATGAAGCCTTTCAGGTGCGGCGCAGCTTCTTCGGGAAGCCAGAGCGGCATGTCAGTCCACGCCGTGACATTCTCGCGCAACAGGAAGTCCTCGCTGGCCCAGGTGAACGAAGCGTCGCTGCCACTGACGGCCTTACATTCGTCAAGCACGTTTTCCATCGTCAAACGGCCGGGCAAACCTTGAGCGTTATAGACGCCAGTTTCGTTGCGTTCGATCATGCTCAACGTCCAATCCGCCAGATCACGTACATCGATAAACTGCAAAAAACGATCTGGACGGCCGGGAGCTAACACTTCGCCACCGCGCGCAACGCGCACGACCCAATAGGTAAAGCGATCCGTGTAATCATTAGGACCGACGATCAAGCCGGGTCGAATCGTTAGCAACCGACCCGGCATGGCTGACTTCGCGGCCTGCTCACAAAGCGCTTTCAAGCCGCCGTAGAGTTTTCCGTAAGACGGTTCGCCTGAAGTGTCGATCGCGTATGCCTCGTCCAGTTCTTCGCTCGTCAGCGTTCTTAACGGAGCACTTTCACTGACGCCGGGACTACTGACATCCGCATAAACGTTTTGCGTTGAAATAAACGTGTAATGAGCAACTGAGTCAGACAAAGTCTGTGCGGCAGCTTTCACAGCACGCGGCAGCATCCCGGAGGTGTCGACGACTGCATCCCACCGGCGCCCCTGAAGTTTGGCAAGGTCCGTGTGTCGATCTCCGCGAATCGTCTCAACATTAGTCGGAGATGCATGTTTGCCGCGATTGAGGAGTGTGACCTCATGATTACGTGCGAGAGCCGCCGTCACCAAATGGTGACCAAGAAACCTCGTTCCGCCGAGAACCAAAAGCTTCATCGCGACATGACGCAAAAAACAGGTAGGGAGAGTTCAACTCTTACCACTTTTTTTTCATTTTTGTGCCTTTTTGTGGCTAATACCTCTTATTTGCCGCCGGCTTGAAGAGCTCGACCCGAGTGGCGCTGTAGAAACTCGAGAGTCTTCTGGTTGAACTCTTCCACCTTCTCGTAGATCGGTGCGTGGGAGCAGTCTTCGAAGACGATGAGTTCGGAACCCTGGATGCTCTCCTTTAGCGGAGCGCCGAAGCGTGCGCTAATCATGTCGTGCTCGCCAATGGTGATCTGCGTCGGAACCTTGACATCGCGGAGTCGAGACTCAACATCATGGGCCAGCACCGCGTCGGACTGGCGGAGAAATGCATCAACCGGCTGTTCCGGACGGCTACGGACAAATCCCGCCAGCATTTGAATGTGCTCTGAGTTACCCACATAAAACTCCGGCGTGAAGCACCATGGGAAAATACCTGTGATGATCATTTCCGGCACGCTTCCAAGCGCCTTCGCCAACACCTGCCAGCTTTCCACCACGGTTTTCATGAACGAGTCTGTTTTAGCCCAACCGCTGTGGACCGATAACGACTTAACCTTATCGGGATATTTCGCCGCCAACCAAATTCCGACGGCAGCTCCCAGAGATAAGCCCGAGATGTGTGCCCGCTCCACGCCCAGTGCTGTCATAAAACCGCTGATGTCATCGGCGAACAGTTCCATGGAATACGGGCCCTCGGGCTTATCTGTCTCGCCGGCACCTCTCGGATCTATAGAGATACACGTAAAGTGTTTCGCGTATTCCGCAACCTGAAACGCATAGCAGGCCGAATCGGCGGCGAGGTAAGGAATCAGGATCAGCGGCTCACCTGAGCCCTGCTGATCGTAGTTCATAGTGATGTCGTTTACTTTGATCTTGGGCATATCTGAACCTCGCTTTCTAAACTCAACTACTCACGGAGGAGTCCAATGTGCTTCCGCGAACCGTGAACAACAGCCAACCCTTCAACTCGCGATGGGTCCGCCTCAATCAAATAAATGATTCGATAAGGCCACTCAAAAACCTCTCGGATCTCATTCACTTCATATTCGGGTACCACTCGACCAGAGAGGGGGAACTCGGCGATCTGAATAGAGCGCCTTGTGATCCGGTCGATCATTCGAAGAGCATATTCCGGTGAGGTTTGAGCGATATAGTTGTAATCGCTTGAAGCTGAGATAGCGCAGCCTCAGTCCACAGAACTTTCACGATGGAAGACCAAATTTCTCACGTACCTCTGAAGCGTCCAGAGTTTTGCCGGCTTTGCTGTCGGCCAGACCAGCTTCAATCGCTTGGCGCACATAAATCTCATGCATCAACTCGTCCCATGTCACATTTTCCGGCATGTTCTCCAGCAATCGCAGCGCTTCCTCTTTGATATTTTCTGTGCTCATGTCGCTGAATATAGTCTTCGAATTCATTCGGGTCAATCGTTTGGAATCATTTCGTTGAGCAGGCCGCCGTTGGTATTTTACGAGTCCCACGCGCTGCATGGCCAATGGGATCTCGCGGTTTTGCATGAACCAGCGCCAGATGTTTTGGGTGCGCATGTTTTCGGCGCTGAGAAGGATTATTCCGACGTTGATGCCGATGACGTCTCTGTCGATCCAGCCGGACTTGGGGTTGAAGGCGTCGACGAAGCCGTATTTGCCGTAGATCTTTGCGCCATATTCTTCGTGCATGGTCCAAAGGGCGCGCGTTGAGAGTTCAGGTGTGAACATTAGTGACCCTCCGGCAGCAGAGGGCACGATTGTTCCATCGATGTCCGGATCGCGCGGTGGACCGCCCCACGCGAGATAACCTTTGGCGCTGTCAGAGGCAGTGATGCCCCAGACGTCTGGTCCAAAAGCAGGGAAGTCGTGTTGAAGATTGATGCAGAAGGCGCGATGTGCAAGCGTAGCTGCGACTGAATTTTGAAAATAGTCGATGCGGTCGCCCGTCGTTTCGCGCCGGTTGCGATAGTCAATCCAGGCGTGTGAATACTGGTGCATGAATAAAGGCACACCGATCGTCGTGAAATATGCGTGGCCTTCGTAACGATAACGATCGCGCCACAAAGCATGCCACGACGATGGTGAGATCGGATAAGCCGGCGATCCGATAGCAAGCAGGTAAAGAATTGTCTCTTCGCTGTATGTGTCCCAGCGCGGGCGCAGGAATCCCGTCTCCGGCTTCCAGCCATGTGACAACAGACGCGGATGGCCGTTGAGCATCCAGCGAAAATCGACGCGCTGGTAGATCCGATCCGCAAGCTTGACGATTTCCTCATCCTCACGAAAACACTGCTTCACCGTAAGAATGCCTGCAAGCAACAGCGCCGTATCGATTGAGGAGACTTCGCTGTTCCACCGGCGCTCACCGGTTTTCGAATCCAACCAGTGATAGAACCAACCGCGCTGATTGAAGGCCCGACGGTCGAAGAATCGCAGTGTGTTGCGCGCGCGCTCGAGCGCCTGCGACTTATCAATCCAATTTTTGTGCGCTGCGATGCAGAGTCCCGTCAAACCAAAACCGGTAGCGGCGATGCTCGCGACGTTCTGATGACTTTCGGGCAGAGGCGCGCCATCCATACGCGCGCGATCCGGCACGAGACCTGTTTGCGGATCGCCCTGTTCCCAGAAGTAGTGAAACGATCGTTTCTGGAGATCGTCGAGAAATGCTTCATTGGTTTGAGCGCTGGCACTGGTGAAACAGACGAGAAGGAGCGTGAGAAGAACTGGGCGGACGATCCTTGGCATCTCAACCTGTGACTTCGAACTTTGCCTCAATCACATCTGCCGAACTCGATCCCACCATCACTCGAAACTCCCCCGGCTCGACCACATATCGCATCTCTCGATTCCAAAACCCCAGATGTTCACGGTCCAACACAAACTCCACGCGGCGTTTCTGCCCGGGCTCCAAACTAATGCGTTGGAAACCCTTCAGCTCCTTAACAGGCCGCGTCATGGAAGCGACCGGATCGCGTATGTAGAGTTGGACCACCTCATCACCAGTTCTCGCGCCCGCATTCTCAACTTCAACACTCACAGTCAGCTTTCCATTCGCATCAATCCGTGGAGCGCTCAGTTGCAAGTTTGTGATCTTGAATTTCGTGTAGCTCAACCCGTAGCCAAACGGAAACAGCGGTGTCCACGGAAGATCAAAATATTTTGAGGTGTACCTGTTCTCAGCTTCAGGCGGACGGCCGGTGTTCATGTAGTTGTAGTACATCGGAACCTGTCCGACACTGCGCGGAAAGGTGACCGGCAACTTAGCGCTCGGATTCACATCGCCAAAAAGAATGTCGGCGACGGCATTGCCTGACTGGCTTCCACCCATCCACGATTCGAGTATTGCCGGAACATTGTTGACGATCCAGCCGATTGACAACGGCCGCCCATTCACCAGCACGACCACAGTCGGCTTGCCTGCGGCATGAATCGCCTGCACGAGCTCCAACTGCCGTCCCGGTAGATCGAGTGAACTGCGCGAAGCAGCTTCGCCGACCATATCCGCGGTCTCGCCGACGAAAAGAATCGCGAGGTCAGATTGTTTAGCGAGGTTGACTGCTTCCTGGAAACCCGCCGTCGAGTCATCTTTGACGTCACAGCCTTTCGCGTAGCCGACTTTTGTTTGCGCCGGCACTTTTGCTTTTATGGCAGCCAGCGGCGTGATTGTGTTTTCTTCTTTACCATCACCAGCCCACCAGCCGAGCGGCGCACGACGGTCATCTGCTAGTGGCCCAATCACGGCGATCGATCCAATATTTTTGTTGAGCGGCAGTGTTTCACGGTCGTTCTTCAGCAAAACCATCGACCGGCCGGCTATCTCGCGAGCCAGGCGAATACTCTCAGGCCGCAACAACGCATTCGGTTCGCGCGCTTCATCGGTGTACGGCTGATCGAAAAGACCGAGACGAAACTTGATGCGCAGAATACGTCGCACGGCTTCGTCGATCCTCGCCATCGACAGTTTGTTTTGTTGCAGAAGCTTTGGACCAAACGTGTTGTAGCTGCGGCTGACCATCTCCATCTCAACTCCGGCATTGAGCGCCGCTGCAGCTGCTTCTTCTTCATTTGCTGCGACACCGTGATTGATCAGCTCTTTCACAGAGGTGTAGTCACTCACGACAAAGCCATCAAACTTCCACTCATCTCGGAGCACTTTCGTAAGCGTGAACGCATTCGCACTTGCAGGAACACCGTTGATAGCGTTAAAGGCACTCATCAGGGTTCCGACACCCGCGTCGACGGCTGCCTTGAACGGTGGAAAGTAGATTTCGCGCAAAGTGTTTTCCGAGAGGTCGGTGGTGTTGTAATCGCGACCACCCTCAGCAGCGCCGTAAGCAACATAGTGTTTCGCGCACGCGAGCACTTTATCCGGCGCACTGTAATCAACGCCCTGAAATCCACGCACACGCGCGCGCGCGAATGCCGCACCGAGAAACGGATCTTCACCGGCACCTTCGGTGATTCGTCCCCAGCGCGGATCGCGTGCGATATCCACCATCGGAGCGAACGTCCAGCGCAACCCGACATTGTTCGCTTCCTGCGCGGCGACAGCAGCGGAGCGCTCGGCGAGCGAAGGATCCCAACTGCTCGCTTCAGCAAGCGGGATCGGGAAAATCGTCCGATACCCGTGAATCACGTCGAAGCCAAACAACACTGGAATCTTCAAACGCGATTCATTCATCGCGACGCGCTGTAACTGGTTCGTACGTTGCGCGCCGCGAACGTTGAGTGTCGATCCGAGCAGTCCCTTGCGAACCAGTTCCAGGTGCTCAGGACGAAAGTTACCATTGCCTTCGCCGTCAAGTTGCTGGAGCTGGCCGAGTTTCTCTGCGAGAGTCATCTGTGCAAGCAGCGCATTGACTCTCTGCTCGACGTTTGCAGGACGCTGTGAGTGTGAGGGAGTCGTTGCAAAAACAATAGCCACGAAAAGGCACAAAAAGCACAAAAGGTGTTCGCAAGATCTTTCCCGCCTTTTGTGCTTTTTTGTGGCCTTCATACTTTATGACTAGAAATTGAACCTCGCCTGGAACTCAACCACCCTTCCCGCAAGTGCACTCTGCGCACGTCCAAAGTCACGACTATTAACATCCGGCGCAAAGAACTCAAACGGTGCAAGATTCAACTGGTTAAATGCATTGAAGAAGTTTGCCTTGACCTCCAGAAAGGCGCCCTCTCCGAGAAACGACGGTAAACCAGTTCGCTTACCCAAACTCAAGTCTACGGCAAAATACTTTGGACCACGGAAAGAGTTTCGACCAATCCCTGGCGGAAGCCGTAGATCCGGATTAGTCGACTGGAAGTAAAGGTTTCCACCGCCCGGAAAATTTCCGCCGGGCCTGATGAATGCTTCGTTGTCGGTATCCTCGAGATTTCCACCGAGGTATATCGTCGGACGCGCCGGACAGACGAAATCATTTGAATTTGCAGTGCGTGTACACGCTGCAGCGTGCGGTGTCCATGGAAAACCGGTGTGGTATGTCAGTATCCCATCAAGCTGCCACCCGCCGAGTATCTTGCCGGCTACGTCTTTGCGATTGCGGAAGAACGGAAGATCCCACAGACCAGAGATGTTGAAATTGTGTCTTACGTCGAAATCGGATGGACCACGCTCCTGACTCAAGTCCTGTGGAAAGGTCTGATTAGTTTCAGCGCCTGGTCCTTCGTTGGACAATGTATCAATACTCTTGGCCCAACGATAGAGAACATCAAACGAGAAGCCGCGACTAAAGCGACGTGTCAGTCGTGCGTTCATCGCGTTGTAGTTTGAGTTCACATCGGGCGTTGGGATGAACACCGCAAACGCAAAGTAGTCGGGCGGAATATTCGTCTGAACAAATCTTTGATTCACGAGTCGAATCAGTTTGTGACTGGAACTGCCCTGGTATCCGACCGTCGCAGTGAGATTGAACGGCATTGCGTACTGCGTTTCGAATGAATAGTAGTAAACGTAAGCCGTGCGTGTATCCTGAAGCGCGCCGTATATCTCGACCGTTCGATCCGGAGGAGTGCCGGTTGCTGGATCGATACCCACAGCCAGCGCAGGATTTACGGGATAACTAAAGGGCGAACTGCTGGTACCGAGCGAATACTGAATCTGCCCGTCCGCGAAAGGTGAGCCAAATCCGTCAAGCGGAGCTCCTGCGGTTCCACAACAGATCTGATATCGCGCGAAGAACGGCGGATTACCGCGTGTGTTTGAAAAGACGATCTCAGGTATGCGGTTATACGCGACACCAAATCCACCACGAAGCACCAGCTTTTCCTGAAGATCAAAACGTTTCGGGCTGTAGGCAAACCCGATGCGCGGTGCGAAGTTATTTCGATCGGGGTTGTATAGCTGGCTGGTAGGTTCAACTCGCGATCCAGCCAAGCCGCCGCCTGGTCCAAACACAAAGTTCGAGACCTGATTGTTTAGTTCTCTGAGCACACCAAAGTACTCATAGCGTAAACCCATGTTCAGCGTGAGATTCGGCCGTACCTTCCAGTCGTCCTGAAAGAAAAGCCCGTAGCTGCCAGACCGAAAATGGCGCTCTGCATTCGCAAGTCCGCCTGTCTCAGGATCTGCGTTGATCTGGTAGAAGATCGGCGTATCGTTGGCAAGGTTGAAGAGACCGACAAAGCTGTACAAAGGACGCGAGCCGCCATTGAGATTGTTGTCATTATGCTCGCGACGATACTCGCCGCCGAATTTTAGACCGTGATTTCCACGGACGTTGCTTACGACATCGCGAAATTCAAATGTCTTTTCCGAGAAGTCTCCGGGAGTTGTTTCGGCTTGCGGTGC
>Ga0157372_10009987_pt1 | contig 10098 bp, 8 predicted proteins | sample C55metaG_FD_115307 | JGI IMG/M metagenome (GOLD analysis project Ga0157372, IMG submission 115307) | Corn rhizosphere microbial communities from Kellogg Biological Station, Michigan, USA - C5-5 metaG | ecosystem: Host-associated > Plants > Roots > Rhizosphere > Soil | place: USA: Michigan...
CGTCCCCCTCTACACCGCCGAGGAACTCAACCAGAGCGGTTCGCGCGGTCGTCGGAGCGGCACTCGCGACGTCATCCAGTTCTTGCCTGGCGCTGAACCGGGCAAAGGCGGTGACGAAATCGTCGAAGTCCATCGACGACACCATCGCGGCGTAGCGCAGTGCCTGCAGCTCCATGTGCCCGCCGTCGTCAGTTCGCTTGAGCTCGATGACTGTCGGATGGCCGGCCCGGTCAAGCGCGAGCAGATCGATCCGCCGCCGGGCATCCTCCCACTCCCCAAACTCCTCTTCTACCACGAGCAGATCATCACCGATCACGCCGATCTGGTCTCGCACGAGTCGCTGCAGATCGCCGCGCTCGTATAAGCCAAGATCGGCGAAGTGGGCAGGAGCGTGCTCGGTGAGTTCTGACCCGACGATCTCAAACAACGACATCAGTGAACCCTCCTGCGAGCTGGGACGGACGCCAGGCTGGTTCGACAGGCGCGGCGTCTTCGCCCGCTCCTTTTTCGCATAGCAGCCTCATCGCGCGCGGCCGATCCGGCCGAGGCCTCCGGGATGCCCTGCAGCCCCGGGCGCGCATAGTGAAGCTGAGCCTGGCACGACAGGGGGAATCGGCACACCGACGCTCCGGCTTGAGGACGAGAGTGTTGGAGCGCGCGGCGGCGCGAGCGGTTGATCGACGCTGCGCCCGGAAGAGGAGATCGCCAGTGTTACGCCTGTCTAGCGAGGCCGTCTGAAACCTCGGCGACGGCGCAACCACGTGAGCCGGACTATGTGGCCCCGCGGCGACGTCGAGGCGGCGACCGAGTTCTCGTGAGGATCGGCACGAGTGACATTTGAGTGGGCACTCGTACAAGATTTCAGTGGATCCGGGCGCACTTTGGCGGATCCAAACGCCTGCCGAGACCGAAGCTCGGGATGTCCCCCTTCCGCTCAACCATGGGCCCTTTCGCCTAGCGGAGCGGCGCAGGAGTCGAACCTACCAACCGTGGGGCTACCACGACCTGCCGGTTTTGAAGTTGAGAGGACTTTGAATCTGGGAGAGCGATCCGGAGGTGGGAGTGCCATCGTCAGTGGCAACCACCCGGCGCATCGAGGCCGTCACACCGTCGCCTGGTCGGTGACGGCGTGCGGACGGTTGGAAGCCGAGGTGCTGGAAGCGAGATAAGGCTTTCGCCCTCGTTCTCCCCTCCCTCGCGGCGGTACTGGCGAGATTGACCATGCTTACCAGTCCCTGGTAGAGTCGCCGCCTCCCGGCCAAAGGCCTCGGAGCGCTCGTCGGATGCGGCTCGAGATCACTACTGAGGACGGATCGACCAGCGCCGTCGATGTCGCCGGCGACATCGTCGTGATTGGGCGCGATCCGGCGTGCGACGTCGTGCTTCCGGATGACGCAGTGAGCAGTCGCCATGCCGAGTTGCGCGTCGCCGGTGGCGAAGTCACGCTGCGCGACCTCGGGTCCCGAAACGGCACCCACGTGAGCGGGGCCCCAATCACGAGGCCGACACGCGTCGGGGTCGGCGACAGGTTCCGTGTCGGCCGCACGACCGTCGCAGTGATCCGGGCGAGCGGGGCAGGATCGACGGACCAGGTCTTTCACACGATGGTCGAGTCGCGGCCGCGCGCCAGCGCTCCGAGGCTGCGCGTGGAGTCGAGCGACGATACCTCGGCGGTGGGGCGCGAGGTCCCGATCGCAGTTGGGGGAGTCATCGTCGGGCGGGGACAGGGGGACGTGCGGCTGCCCGGTGACACGCATGTCTCGACTCGCCACGCCCGAGTCTGGCTGAGCGGTGGATCTGTCTGGGTCGAGGACATCGGTTCGACGAACGGCACCTACGTGGGCGGAGCATCTGTGCACGGGCCACGTCCGCTCGCCGATGGCGAGTCGCTCACCGTCGGGCACACGCTCCTGCGGGTGGTGGGAGCGGCGTCGGCTGACGTCCACGGATCGCCCACAGTCGCCGTACCGGTGGCGGGCACCCCGGCTGGGCTGCCGGGAACGGCCGCCCGCTCACGGTGGCGGTCTCCGTGGGTCGCAGTCGCCGCTGTGCTCGTGGTGCTCGCGACGGGTGCGGGCGTCGCCTACGCGGCGCTCCACGGAGAGTCCTCAGCACCGACGTCGGCCGAGCATCCCTCGGGCGGATCGTCAACGCCCGCGTCCGGCCGGCGGCATCATCAGCGCAGGTCCGCCTCCATATCCGACCTGGTCCGCCGCCTCGAGCGCTCTACCGTCCTGATCGAGACGCAGCACGTCGACGGCAGATCCTTCATAGGGTCGGGCACCATCATCCGCAAGGACGGCATCATCCTCACGAACGCCCACGTCGGCGACCCCACGGCCGAGGGGCTCGGCATCCAGTACGACGAGGCCTGGACGGAGGCGGCGAACAGGAAGATCGTCGTGGCGACGATCGTCACGCCGGACCAGCCCGCGCAGGAGCGCTACCGGGCCAAGTTGCTCGCCTCCGACGGCTACCTGGATGTGGCAGTGCTGCAGGTCACCTCCACGCTCGACGGTACCCCGGTGGATCCGGCCACACTCGATCTGCCGGCGGCGACAATGGGCGACTCGAACGACCTCGCGTCCGGCGACCACCTGAACGTCCTCGGCTATCCGGGTGAGGGCGGCGGCTTCGACCGCATCATCAACTACAGCAACGGCAGGGTGTCCGGCTTTCGTCCCGACAGCACGCTCCACACGCTGAGGGCCTGGGTCAAGACCGACGCCCCCATCGCCCATGGGAACTCCGGCGGGCTGGCTGCGGACGACCGCGGCGAGCTGATCGGCATGCCGACACGTGTCGACACCGATACAGGCGGCCCCGGGCCGGTGCAGGGCCGCATCCGTGCGATCGACACTGTGAAGCCGGTGATCGAGGCCGCCGAGTCAGGCACGCCGTACGTCAGTCCGTACTTCGTACATACAACCGGCCGCGAGCGCTGGAAGTTCCGCAGCTTCGCCGCACACGAGCCCACCACCAGCTGCAGCTATCGCTCGACCGGTAACTACCCCTCCGGAACGCCCGGGGTCATACCGGTGTACCGCGCGTCGGGTATGGCGCCCGGCGAGGCGTTCAGGGTCGAGCTCTTCTACCAGCCGACCGGCGGCGCACGCCCTCAACCTGTCGGGGCGGTCGACGGGACATGGAAGCGAGCTTGGGGGCCGACCAGCGACTGTCTCTTGGCGCCGGTCCGCGCGCAGGCAAGCGAGCTTGACGACGGGACGACGGTCGGGGACGGCGCCTACAGTGTCCAGCTCGAGGTAGGTCCGAATTACACACCCTTCGGCGACCCGGAAGCGGTCACAATCGGGGGCGGCTAAACCCGCTTAGTCAAGATGCGCTCACCACGGCCAAACTCAAAACACCGTGGCTGGAAGCCGCCCTCGCCATCACCAACCACGATTGTGACCGAGCCGCCACCATCTACGCAGAAATCGGCGCGCTTCCCGATGAAGCGTACGCCCGCCTCCACGCCGGCCGGCACCTGATCCACCAGGCTCGCTGCGCGGAGGGCGAGGCACAGGTTGAGAGGAGCCTCGCGTTCTGGCCGGGCGTCGACGCGACGGCGTATATCGCGGAGTGTGAAGGATTGTTGGCGCGGGGTGAGTCGGCGTATGCGCTGGCAGGGGTCGGAGAAGTCGAGGCTTTGTCGGCCACGCCGCGTGGGCCGGTGTCGAGGCCGTCGCGGTAACGCTGGCCGAGGCCGACGATGCCCGTCGGGGGAGGCTCGGCCTCCCCCGACGTTTCGGGCGTCGAATCAGTCGTGTATGAGCCTCAGATAGTTGTCCTGCTGCGGCACGGGGAAGCCCTGGCCGAGAACGCGGACGCTGCGGTAGTTCGCGTTGTAGGCGACGTAGGCGCGGCCTTGCAGCAAGTGCACGTCGATGTAGTCGCCGATGAAGAAGCCGCCCAGGATCGGATCGGCTTCCGTCTCGTTGGAGCGGCGGGTCACGCGCTGGCGTCGCACCACCTTGCCGGATGCGGCGCCGATGGTGGCGAGCTCCACATCCTGGCGGTTGTGGAACACCGAGTCGTGCCGGTTGGTGTAATAGGCGATCAGGAACCGCTTGCTTCCCACCTCATCGGAGATGGCCGGGAAGTAGTTATCGCCGCCCGCCGAGACCGTCTCGGGAGTGCTCCACGTTGCGCCCAGGTCGTCTGAGTGGGTGAGCACGATCTGCGGCTCCTCGCAGGTCGTGTCGAGCAGGCGGAAGCGGCACCGGTCCCACGTTACGTAGATGCGCGGCTTTCCGTTGACCGTCGGCATGATCGACTTGGGATAGGTCGCGATGCGGAAGTCGTTGGCGTGCAGGAAGCCGCCATAGGGCAGCGGGTTGCTCTCCTGTGCGACCACCCGCGTCGGGCCGAAGGTGGTGCTCCCGGGCGGCGCGACTCGCACCTTGACCGTGAACGTCTGCGCGGTCTGCTCGAGCTCGCCATGGATCTGCACCCACGAGATGAGTGTGCTGCCGTCCTTGGCGATCGTGACGTCGCTGCTTTGGATGTCCTGGTCGGCGCCTGAGATCAGGATCGGGCTTGTGCACTGGGTCAGGTTGGCTGTGCAGCGCACGGCCTTGATCTGCGCCCCTGTGAAGCCGAGCGGGGCTGCCGGGCTTTGCGTGAAGTCGGAATAGGTGACCCAGACCACCTCGCCCGCGCTGCCGCTTTGGCCGACGTCCATCCAGGGCTTGTCGAGGAAGTGGCCCGCGCCCGCCGTGTTGAGCGCGCCGCTTGCGACCAGCTTGCGGGTCGGCCAGCAGGCCGGTGTGGTGAGCTTGTCCGGATCCTGTCCACCCGGGCAACTGGCGAGAATGTGCGGGTCGGTCCGGTACAGACCGACGCCGTTTTGCGCCCCGACCGGCCCGTTCTGTGGTACGGAAAAGTTGAGGTCAGCGTAGTAGATGTGGCACCCGGCGTCCGACTGGACCACGGGATCGCCGCTGGACGGAAGACCGGCGATGGAAGGCAGGAGACCCTCCTTGGCCACGCTGCGGCCGCCGTTGTGGGAGAAGTACCAGCCCGAGAAGTTCTGCTCCGGATCAAGGATGCCCCGGTAGTCGTTGGTTCCGCTCACGACAACCCGCGGATCACTCCGGCAGACCGTGACCGCCTCCTCGTTCTGCGGAAGGCCGACGTCATCGAGGTTGAAGCGGTCGCCGAGCGTGCCACCGCCACCGCTGTCGCGCACGGCAGCGGCGGCCCGGGAGACCTGCTGGAGCCGCCCGCGCATGCTGGCCGGCGTGCTGCTGGGATTGGCGAGCATGATGCGTACGGCCGCGCCGCTCGAAAGATGTGCCAGCAGGCCCGACGGATAGTCAACTTTGGTCGGGCCTGTCTCGGCGACGCCGAACGCCGGCATGGCTACCAGTGCGAGTAGCCCTCCTACGAGTCCGTACCGAAGGAACCGTCTCACGGTGAAACTCCTCTCGATCGCGGCGACGCGCCGAGTGAGAGACGCACAGCTACCTGCCCTCCGCCCACGCGTCTTGCCATTTTACGGAGCCGGCGGACACTACCGCCGCCTCCATGCAACTGTCAACACAATCGGCGGGGCCTGCTGCGTGCTTGTCCAGCGATGGGCGCCGCGCCGGTTCTCCCTGCCGATAGCCGGCGAGGGCCGCGGCGGCTGCTTCGAGAGTGCGACGTGCGTTCTGTGTTCCCATGACGAGTCCGGGGCACGCCCACGTCCGGCTCCAACGCGCGCGCAAAACAACGCGCACCGGGCCTCGCGCCTTCATCAACGCTGCGCGGCGATCACGCCGCGGCGGGCACCCTCACCGGAGCTTGCATCGACGAAGCGCGCGGCTTCGCTGACGAGGACGCGGGCTCGTAGAAGACTCGAGGCGGCTCGTCCGGATCTAATGCTCTAGCTGTTGTCGGCGCGCGCGTCGCACAAGCTGTCCGAGCTAGGACGTCCAAAGCAGCCAGCACACGGCGCCAACAAACCGGACGTCGTCGGCGGTGATTGGCTCTTAGGCGTCGTTCTCAGGCAACGGGCGAGAGTACGGGCCAGCCGCGGATGCGCCGCCGAGAAAGCGGTGCTCGAAGCCGGCCCACTCGTGTGCACGGACGTGGATCTGGGATAGTGCTGCTGAGCCGTCGAAGCCAACGAGGGAGGGGAGATGTCCGACAGCGTCTACCGGGTTACAGAGGTGATCGGCGTAAGCAGCGAGTCGTGGGAGGCCGCGGCGCGAAACGCGGTCGAAACGGCGGCCCAAACGGTGCGCGACCTCCGGGTCGCCGAAGTGATTCGAACCGACGTGACCATCGAGAACGGCACGATCGCGAGCTACCGCGTCCGTCTCGGGATCTCGTTCAAGTACGAGTCCGGCGACTGAGGGTCGATCCGCCGTTGACCGCGTTCAGCGTCCCCCGCTACGCCCGGGAAGCGATCGCGACCGAGCCGTTAGTCAAGCACGTCAGATCCGTGGATCGGGACTCGAGGTGAGTTCTCGGAGAAGCGTCAGGTGGTTCGGTCAGCACGACCTCCCCGGCTTCCTGCACCGTGCGAGCCTGCGGGTAGACGGCTACTCGTCGGGCAGCGAACAATGCCCCCAGCTAGGCTGGCGGGATCAGCGTCCTGGCGGCTTCCCGAACGCGGCCGCCACCACCCAAAGCTATCTCGGCCGCATCGTCACCACGGTGCCCTACGGCCTCACCAACTCGCGACTTCGCGCGCCGCATGACCGACGTTAACGACACGAGAGCCGAAAGGAAGGGCCTCTACTTGCTCCACATCGACGGGGGCAAAAGGGCGAGTGCTGCCGGGGAGATGGGCGACGGTGCGATCGGGGCCCTGCTCAAAGAACCGAATGGCACCGCCATCCCGGGTGCCGAACTGTCAGAGCGCATAGGCCCCGTCGAAAGTCCAACAACGGCTGAGTACCGAGCGCTTCTGCGCGGGCTTGAACTCGCGCGCGAGCGCGGCGTCAATTATTTGGCCGTCTTTAGTGATTCTAGGATCCTCGTGAATCAGATGAACAGGCTTTGGAACGCGGGCGACAATCTCGCACCGCTCCGCGATGAAGCCGAGGAGATGCTCAAGACATTCAAAGGCACGCAGGTCTCGTGGATCCCCCGGAACTGGAACAAAGAAGCTGACGCGCTCGTGAACACGGCATTCGGCACAAGGACAGCACCGGAGCGCTCCGAGTCGAAGCTGAAATCGAAGGCGAAGAAGCCGGCCTGGAAGGACCTCCCTCCAGCGGAAATGGCCGCCCACCTGCTGGCGACGCCGACTCTGGCCGACCGCACATGGACGGAGGAGCAGCGGCTCACAGGCGAGAAGCGCGACGCGTTCATCCGCCGGATCCTGCTGGGCGAGACCGCAGAAACCGTCCGGCCAACATAGGGCGCCTGGCGTCAACTCCGTAGAGACCGGCCGGCTTTGAAGTTGAGGCACATTTGGTTGTGAGAGAGCGATTCGGCCGGGTGAGTGGCATTTTGAATGGCATTCTCACGGAAGGTTTGCGCCGAGCTTGGCAGGTCGACCAGCTGGTCAGGGTCCCCACGACGGTCCGAAGTTAGCCGCAACTCGCGGTAGCGCTGGATGTGGCGGCAGCTTGATGGGTGAGTCTTGCTCTAGCGCGCCTTGTCCATCTGTCCCGCACCATTGGACGGCGCGGGAACTCGCCCGCGACCTGGCCTCGGCGAACTTCCCGCCAGCCGTCAACACGCGAGACCACCTGTACCGGATCTCGTGCCGAATCACCAACGACGGCAGCCGCGCGGTCTGCGTCGGACGCAGACGATTCAAAGCGCACCGAGGCCAGAGAGTTGTCGTCCACGCTTTGCTCCGCGAGAACGGGACTTGGGACTTGCTCTGTTGGCCACACCCTTCTCAACTCTGTGACCGCGTCCAGGTGCGCGAGCAACGGGCCAACCCGGTCACGAGCTAGAACGACCACCACCCACCGACCGCCTTAGCCGCGTCCCGAGTATGGAGCCGGACGCTGGCGAAATCCGCTCAAGCCTCAGACCGGGCTTCGGAGGTATCTACGGCGACTCGCAACGGGGCAACTCGCTCCGCATCCCGCCTAGCGGAGCGGCGCAGGAGTCGAACCTACCAACCGTGGGGCTACCACGGCCTGCGGGTTTTGAAGACCGGATGGGCCACCGGGCCCGTGCCACTCCATGGTGTATCCAAGCGGATTCGGTGAACCGGTAGCCGTCTTATTCGGATTTCCTGTCCGGAGCTGCAGCGCCGGCGGGCGCGCAGAGCGCGTCAAACACCCCGACGACCCACCGACGAACGGGCGCGAGAACCGCGTGGATCACGTCGGCCATGGTATCCGGACGTGAGGGCAGCCGTTGGATGGAGCGCCGGTTCAGTGCGGCACAGGGTCAATCCCGCGCCTCTCACGGCTCCGCCGTATCGTCGTCCGCACGCTCGAGTCGACCGCCGGAAGCTCGATCCAGGACATGCCATCGCCGGGTGTGCGGCGAGAATCGGGCCAGCCGCGTGAACACGTTCGGCACGCGCGTTCGAGAGGCAGTGCCGGCAACTTCCGGTTCAGGCGCCGGCCGGAACACTTCGGTTGTGGCCTGGCGAGCGTCCACGCGGCCCTCATACCTCGGGTCGGCTTCCATGTCGGTCCTCTCTCTCTGAGGCCGTGTGCACGACCAGGCGGCGGGCGTTTCCTGCCCTTGATTGGGAATCGAGCCGGGGTGCGCCGCGACTGCAGGCACAACCCGGCTCGGTTTGGCTAGCTCGAGATCAGCGCTCCGGTCTCGACGTCATCGTAGAAGGCGACCTTGATGGAGTCGTCCTCAACCCCCGCCTTGGTCATCGCCTGCTTCAGTTCCGGCATGGCGAAGAACGCCTTCGCGGTCTCGAGGTCGTCGAATCTGTGACTGATCACCAGATCGTTCGGGCTGTCGTGCGAGCGTAACACCTGGTGGGCGCGAACGCCGTGCTCGGCCTGGATCGGCGCGAAGCCGTCGTACACCGTCTTCCAGGCGTCGTAGTTGGCGACACGATGCCGCACGAGTACAGTGGTGCTGGTCATTGAGTGCCCCCTTTCGGGGCCGAGGCCTTGCCTGCGAGTGGCTCCAGGGGGAGCGCGCAACAAAGCTCTACAAGGAGTGTACTCGCTCGGCCCCACGCGCGCGTCATCCGGCCGGCCTACGGGAGTGCACCTCAACCGCGCCCCAGTCGGAGGGGGGACCGCTCGTTGTGCGTTTCTCGCGCCCAGCGTCCGGGGCAGGGCGGAGGGCCCGCGCAGCCTGTCGATCTTCCTGGTCCTGCAGGCTCTCGGCCACGATCGGAAGGAGTGTCTGGAGACTGGACACCAGCGCGTCCCGCTCACTTCGACTGAGCGGCCCGATCGCCAGGCCGTCGCGTACGACAGTGGAAACGTCATCCAACCGGCGAATCATCTCGCCGCGGCTCATCTGGCTAACCATCGGAGCCTCCTGATGGCTCGTCGTCGCATCATCGGTCGCGTCTTTCGCGGCGAATGTCGTGCGAGCCGCGGGCGTTACGCAACGACAGCGGCGTCGTTTCGGTCGTAGAGTTCGTCGATTGCAGCCTGGAGGTCGTGTATGCGTCGGGTGCGGTCCGCCTTGTCGGTCTTGAGTTGTTCGGCGGACTGATCCTGGAGCTCGAGCTCTCGCCGGTAGTCATCATTCGCCTGATCGACACAGCTGTTCATGGACTCGATCACGGCGGTGAGGCCCTCCAGTGTGGGACAGACGACGGCGATCAGGCTCTCCTGCTCCTTGTCCCACGGCCGCACCAGAGCCGGATTGGCTGCGGCGTGGACGCGCAGCGCCCGCCACCACCACTGCGGCGGGGAGGGCGTAATCGAGAAAAGGAGCGCGTCACCGCCGTTGACGGGGTGAGTGGCAATGCGCGGCTTTTCGGCGTGGAATGACGGGTGCTGTGTCATGGGTTTCTCCCGATGGCGGGTTGGTGGGTCAGCTGGCGGGGACTTCCCTGGTCGGGACGCCGCCACCGTTGGTCAGGGCAGGCGCCACGGTCGCCGGTACGCGGCTGGCGTCGGCCTCGCGGTGGAGGAACGCCGTCAGCTCGTTGATCGTGCTCATCAGCGGTGCCGGGAAGACGACGGTGGTGTTCTTGTCGACGCCGATCTC
>Ga0157372_10009988_pt1 | contig 10097 bp, 10 predicted proteins | sample C55metaG_FD_115307 | JGI IMG/M metagenome (GOLD analysis project Ga0157372, IMG submission 115307) | Corn rhizosphere microbial communities from Kellogg Biological Station, Michigan, USA - C5-5 metaG | ecosystem: Host-associated > Plants > Roots > Rhizosphere > Soil | place: USA: Michigan...
ATCGAGAGCGAGTTGGGCCATGGCTCGACGTTCACCGTCTGGATCCCGGTCGAGCAGGAGCCCGCGCGGGGCGTGCCGCCGGGGGACGCGCCGGCCGACGCCGGAACCCCCGCGCGCACCACCTCGGCCGGTTAGGCCGGCGGCGCCTCGGGATCGTCTCGGCGCAGAAGCGACCGCACCCGGCGAAGCAATCCGTCCTTCCGCGCCGGCGGCGCCTCGACCGCTTCGCGCAGCGCGTTCGCGAACGACAGCGTGTCCGGATACCGATCCGTCGGATTCCGCGCCAGTCCTTTCATGACCACCGCGTCGACCGCCGGCGAAACCTCGAGCCCCTTGCGCGACGCGAGCAGCGGAATCGGCGGCTGCGAAAGCAGCTGCGTGAACATCTCCCGCTGCGACTTCGCCGTGTAGGGCAACGCTCCGGACAATAGGTAGTAGGCGATCGTCGCCAGGCTGTACTGATCCGCAGCCGCCGTGACCAACTGGCCGGACAGCGCTTCCGGCGCCACGTACATGAGCGTTCCGACGAAAAATCCGGCGCGCGTTAGGCGCTCGTCGGGAGCGAGATCCGTCTGCGCGGCGATGCCGAAATCCAGCAGCTTGGCCCGCTTCGTCGGCGCATCGTACATCAAGTTGTCTGGCTTGAGATCGCGATGAATGATCCCGGCCGAATGCGCGGCGTGTACCGCCTCTGCGATCTGCTGGACGATGCCCGCCACCTCGGCCGGAGGAAGCGGCGCATGCCGCTTCGCATACTTCTCGAGCAACTCGCCCGGCGCCCACTCGGTGGCCAGGAAGTGCAGCCCGGGCCGAGCCTCGCCTATCTCGATGGTCCGGACGACGTTTGGATGGTTGACCTTGGTACCGTAGGTCGCTTCGCGCAAAAACCGCGCGACGGCCGTCTTGTCGTTCCGCAGTTTCTCGCGCAACACCTTGACCGCGACTGTGCCGTGCTGCGGATGATCGGCGCGGTACACAACCGCCGTTCCTCCTTCGCCGACCATATCGTGGAGCGTGTATCCTGCGATTGTCGTACCTGAGAGGTTCTCGCGACTCACGCCGGCGAAGCTAACTGGACTCCAATAACGCAGCAAGCACGATCCGCGTCGAAGATCGACAGCTGTAGGACAGAACACTGCCTCGTGCAACATCGCGCGTGCGCCGGCCATAGCACCCGCAGACTCACCCGTTACTGCTGACTTTCGCCGCGAAGCCACCGGAACGAGAATCTGCTCGCTTGACGTATTTCCACCAAATATGCTCCACGAATATCGCTAAACAGGCGCTATGCTGTCGCGATAAAGCTTCATGCTGCCGATCCTGATTCCGCGGCGGCTCCCCGCACGCTCGCTCACCCCGGCGCAACCCCCCACATAAGCGCCACCGCCTATGCCTAACGCACCCTGGCCCGGACTCGCGAATCACCGAATATGTATCTTCTTGTGCCGCATGGCGTTCTCTTGACAAAATCGCAGGTCGAGACTATATAGGCGCCCGCAAAGCCGCCGCCGGCCTTGCCCCGCACAACGCCGTGCAGGATCCGTTTCACCCCGCAGGAGGCTGCTCGAATGGCCAGAGGGAAAGTGAAGTGGTTCAATGACGCGAAGGGGTACGGCTTCATTGAACAGGAAAGCGGTGAAGACGTCTTCGTGCACTTCTCGGCAATCGCCATGGACGGCTTCAAGACGCTAACTGAAGGACAAGAGGTCGAGTTCGAGATCAAGACCGGCGACAAAGGTCTGCACGCCGCCAACGTTCAGCGAGTCAGCTAGACGCGTTCTCGAGCTCACGGGCCATTCGATCCCCGCTTCCGCCTGCCGCCACGCGTGGCAGGCGTTGGTGTCTGGAGACCGGCTCGGGCGAATCCGATCTGCGACGCTCATCGCAGATCGGATTCGCCTTTTTCGTACGTTGTCCCACCGCTCCGCGACGACTGCGTCCCTGGTTTCTCCCAGATGCTCGGGCGACCTTTCGATCATGCCGAACAAATCAGCAGGCCGCCTCTTCCTCGTGGATGGCTACGCCCTCATCTATCGCGCGTTCTTCGCTCTGATCTCTCGCCCCCTCACGACCAGCCGCGGTGAAAACACCTCGGCTGCCTGGGGAGTGGTGAACTTCCTTCAGCGACTGCTCGCCACGCACAAGCCCGCCTATCTCGGGTGGGTGCACGACTCCGGTCTCTCGTTCCGCCACGAACGCTATCCGGCCTACAAGGCAACCCGCGAAAAACTCGGCGAAGAACTCCAAGCGGATTTCGATCGCGGCATGGAACGCATCGCAAGCTTGCTCGATGCGTACAACGTCCCCGTCATCACGCTCAAAGGTTACGAGGCCGATGACGTCATCGGCACGATGGCGCGACTGGGTCTCGAAGCCGGTCTTGAGGTCGTTGTCGTCTCGGGCGACAAAGACTTCCAGCAGCTCGTCCGCCCCGGCGTCCTGCTGCTCAATCCAGGTCGAGGCGGCGCCGCTGCCGTCGAAGAACAATGGGTGACCACCGAGAACGCATCCGAGCGACTCGGTGTCCCCGCCGATCGCGTCATTGACTATCTCGCCCTCGTCGGCGACTCGTCGGACAACATACCCGGCGTCAAAGGCATCGGCGACAAGACCGCAGCGGAGCTCGTGGCGACGTACGGATCGCTCGAGAACATCCTGGCGAACGCCACCTCGATCACCAAGAAGCGTCCGCGCGAAGCGCTGCTCACACAAGCGGAAGCCGCGCGTCTGTCCAAGGAATTAGTAACAATTCGTGAAGATTTGCCGATCTCGCTGGACCTCGCGGCGATGCACGTCTCCGAGCCGGATCATGCGCGCCTGAAAGAGCTCTTCGTCGAGCTGGAATTCCACTCGCTCGCCAAGGAGCATGCGACGGCCGCCGCGCGCCCCGTCGAACGGGCACGGTACGCCACGATCGACAGCGTCGACGACCTCGAGACGCTGTACGCGCGGGTGCGGTCCGCCTCCTGCATCGCGGTCGACGTGGAAGCCGTGGTCGAACCCGGGAGCCCACTGTCCATCGACCCGCTCCGATCCACGTTAGTCGGACTGTCGATCGCGCTCGCGCCCGGCGAGGCGTATTACCTGCCGTTCCGTCACCGGCCGCATCGTCCGGCGCAGCAGGAGCTATTGCCCGACAGCGCGCCGGCGAGCGCCGCCGATGCATCTGCAGCAGCGATTCGCAATCTGCCGCCGCTCGACTCCGACCCGATGGCTCCGCTGCGCGCTCTGCTCGAGGATCCGGGCCTCCGTAAGACGGCGCACAACGCCAAGTACGACTCGCTCGTGCTCCGGCGCGCTGGCGTTAGGTTAGCCGGCGTCGACTTTGACACGATGATCGCCAGCTACGTGCTCGATCCCGGGCGGCGCTCGCACGGCTTGGATGTGCTCGCCCTCGAGTTCCTCGACCACAAGATGACGTCGTACGAAGACCTGTGCGGAAAGGGCCGGAACTTCGTCCCATACGACGAGTGTGCCGTCAATGCCGCGCGCGACTACTCGTGCGAAGATGCGGACATGACGCTGCGCCTTCGCGCGGTCTTCGAACCCCAGCTCGACGCATACGCGCTGACGAAGCTCATGTGCGAGATCGAGCTTCCGCTCTCTGCGGTGCTCGCGGAAATGGAGTGGCAGGGGGTCTCGATCGATCGCGCGTGGTTCGCGTCGCTCAAGGAGCGCTTCCAACGCGAGCGCGAGCGAGTGGAGCAGGAGATCTACGAAGCGGCAGGCGAGCCGTTCAACATCAATTCCAATCCGCAGCTGCGACAGATCCTCTTCGAGAAGTTGGAGCTCCCTATTCTCAAACGGACGCCGAGTGGTCCGTCGACGGATGCGTCGGTGCTGCAGCAGTTGGCGGAGCAGGGACACCTGCTACCCTCGCTCCTCATGGAATACCGCGAGCTCTCCAAGCTCGAGGGTACATATCTCGATGCGCTGCCGGCACTGGTGCACCCGACAGATGGTCGGATCCACACATCCTTCAATCAGACGGTAGCCAGCACCGGGAGACTTTCATCGAGCGATCCGAATCTGCAGAACATTCCGATTCGACGTGAGCTCGGGCGAGACATTCGACGCGGTTTCGTGCCACGGCCGGGTTGGAAATTTCTCGCCGCCGATTACTCACAGATCGAGCTGCGGCTGCTGGCGCACCTGTCCAACGATGCGGCATTCGTCAACGCGTTCCGCGCCGGCGGCGACATTCATCGCCAAACAGCGTCGATCATTTTCGGCGTGCCGATCGAGGATGTGACGTCGGACATGCGCGCGCGCGCCAAGACAATCAACTTCGCCACGATATACGGTCAGGGCGCGAACGCGTTGTCACGGCAGCTACGCATCGACGTCGTCGAAGCGCGGCGATTCATCAGCGAGTACTTCGAGCGCTTCCACGGCATTCGCCTCTACCTCGATTCGATGGTCGCGTTCGCGCGCGAAAACGGGTACGTGCAGACGTTGTTCGGTCGACGCCGCTACATCACGGAATTGCGCGATCGCAACTTCAGCATACGGCAGTTCGGCGAGCGCACCGCCACCAATTCCCCGATTCAAGGCTCCGCCGCGGATCTCATCAAGATCGCGATGATCCGGATCGATCACGCGCTGCGTGCTCGAGGAGCGCGCTCCGCCATGATCCTCCAGGTGCACGATGAGCTGGTGTTCGAAGCACCGACCGACGAGGTCGAATCGCTTCGCGCGCTCGTTAGTCACGAGATGGAGCATGCAGCAGAGCTTTCCGTTCCGCTCGTCGTCGACATCGGCGTTGGAGACAACTGGCTGAATACGAAGGCGTGACGCGGCCCTGAGACATTAGCGGGCACCAGTCGTCTTCATGAACATCCGACTGCGCTCCCGCACCTCGATCGCGGAACATGTGCCGTGCTTTGCTTTAGGCCGACGACGACTCGTTCAGGCATGGCCTCGACTTCCGTGGTTCACCCGGTCGTTGGGCGCCAACGACGTGCGCATGGCGGCTTTTCGTTGATCGAATTGCTCGTGGTGCTACTCCTGATCGGGATCCTGGTCGGTCTGGCCATCCCGCGCTACCATGCATACAAGAGACGCTACTATCTCACGACGATGGTCGCGGACCTCCGAAATCTCGCTACGACCGAGGAAGCGTACTGGAACGTCTCCGGCGCCTATAGCACCGATCTGGGCCAGATCCAGTACAGCAGCAGCCCGCAGGTGGCGATCAGTGTGGTCTCTGCCGACACATTGGGGTGGGCTGCCAAGGCGAGCTACGCCGGCGATAGCGCCATCTGCGCGATTTACTACGGCAACGCGCCCGTATTGCCGCCCGCCACGCTCAAGAATGTGATTGGCTGCACCCCATGAGCTCGCTCCAGAACCGCGCTTAGGACTCTCTCACAGGGGTCGTTGCAGTCTGCCATAAGCGTGGCAAATCGAGCGGTCAGATTGACCCCAGCGAGAAGTCTTAACTGCCTAACAGCTTGGCCGACAAGACTTTACGCTCGGTCACTCGAGCGGCACTTCCATTGCCCATAGCCGCACCGTGAGCCACGCGTCGTGGCTCCTCTTTCGGTCATGGGGAACGTCCTATGTCTCGCTCCCGCGCGTCAGGCTTCACTCTAATCGAGCTGCTCATCGTGGTCGTGATCATTGGCATCCTTGCCTCGATCGCGATTCCGAAGTTCTCGTCGACGAAGGGCAAGGCGTATACGGCAATGATGAGGTCCGACCTCCGCAATCTCGCGACGGCGGAAGAGTCGTACTACTACACAAACGACGTCTACTCGACCAACCTTACCGCAATCAATTTTCAACCGTCCCCCGGCACGACGGTCACGATTGGCGAAGCTTCGCCGTCAGGGTGGTCGGCCACTGCAAGTCACCCGGGCGCGTCGTCGTCGTCTTGCGCCATCTTCATCGGCACTGCGACACCGCCTTCGCCAGCCACCGTGGAGTCCGTCGTCGCCTGCAACTAGCGAGACGACATCAGAGGACTTTCGAGGCGCGGCTTTGTCGGGTTGGTATCGCGAGTTCGTGAACAACAGAAAAGCGGGAATGACGTTCGCCATGAACGGCGGCCTTTGGCTGCACCGGCACGTATACCGGGGGCAGCCAATGGCGCATCTGGTCTCGACCGACCGACTGCGGCTGCTTGCCTATGGCAGAGAGGTTGGCCTCCCTCCGGAGCGTCTCCAGTACAAGCCGCTCAAGGATCCGCGCACCGGTATTCGCCGAGATGCCTGGCACTGGGATCTCATCGGTCGTTTCCTTCCGCCACGCTGATTTTTCCATTGTCGCGGAACGTCATCGCGGTCGTTGACGCGTCGTCGGGCGACACGAAGATTCCACGCATGTCAGACCTCGGGCGCGTCATGATCATCCGGGCAGGGCGGCTCGCGCTGCTCGCCGCGTGTGTCACGTCGTGCAAGCGAGCTCGAGACGCGGCGCCGGCGCATGCCGCCCCGCCTAACGCACCGGAGTCTCTGGCGGCGCGGCCGACGCCGGAGGCGGTGCCGCAGTGGGACTCGAGCGTTGGCCCCGTGATGCTCGCCCGAGGCCCGTCGGCTGCAAACGCCTCGGTGGTGTTTCCTGTCTACACCGACAGCACGGTCCCCGATACGCTCCAGCTCGATGCGTCGACGTTGCGCGGCGACTCGGTATCGCTAATTGGACATGGCGGCGTCGTCGATGCAGTGCCGGTTGTTTCGGCGGGCTCCAAAGAGTGGGCCGGAGACGAGTGCGTCGAATGGCCGACGGCAACGCTTGGCATCGGTGGAGACACGAGTCGTGCCGCGGGCTGGACCGTGGGCTTCGTCCAGGAGCGCGTTGCCGCCGTGGCGCTCGATTCTCTCCAGGGTATGTCGGGATCGGACTCGGCGAACTTCGCCGCCGATCTGACGCGCCTTGCCTCCGCGCTTCCCGATGATACCAGCCGGACCTTCCGTGGCATCCCGTTTTCCGTGCGGTACGCGTACCGCTTCCAGGCGGCTCCCGGCGTGGAAGGCGTCGCTGCGGATCTCGTTAGGCGGCTCAACCAGGAGGCGTCGCCGCTCGAGCAGCACACGTTCATCATCGCCGAGCGCGCTGCAAACACGCCGGACGCGGCGTTTCGCGTCGCGTACCATGAACGTGCCGGCGGTTTGGAAGAATCGATCGAGACGACCGACGTGCTCGCTGTCGTGCGGTTGTCCGCGCCGTCCCGCCTGGCGCTCGTCGTGCTGCGGGACGGCCAGGACACGAGTGCTTACGCGATGATCGAACGGCAGACGGACGGTACGTGGCGCCTGCGCTGGACGAGCGTACACACGGGTTGTTAGGCGGATAACGGCGGCGTCATCCCGCGCGTCCGAGGGCGGCCGGCGATTCGATGCGCCGTCCGGCGAATCCGGCGAGCGCAAGCAGCGTCAGGACATATGGCACGGCAAGAAAGAGCTGATAGGGTACGCTCCAGCCCATCGCCTGAAACAGATATTGCAACGCGCTCGCGGCGCCGAACAGAAGCGAGGCGATCAACACGCCCATCGGACGCCAGCGGCCCAGCACGACGATGGCAATCGCGATGAAGCCGCGGCCGGCGGACATACCCTCGGCGAACGTCCCCGATTGCGACAACACGAGCGTCGCACCGGCAACGCCGCCGAGCGCTCCGGCGACAAGCAGCGTGATCCACCTCCATCGATGCGCGTCCACTCCGGCCACGCGAACGGCCTCCAGCCGTTCACCAACCGCCCGGATGGCGAGTCCCGCGTGCGTCCGATACAACCACCACCAGAAGAGCGGCGCAACGACGTACACGAGATACGTCGGCGGCGGTTGATCGAAGAAGCTCGGTCCGAGCACCGGAATGCGGGAGAGCACGGGGACAGCGAAGGAGCCGGTCGTCGGGATCGAGAGCGCGGCGCCCGTCGCTCCGTACAGCCCGCGATACAGCGCGCCCGTTAGGCCGAGGACGAGCAGGTTGATCGCCGTGCCGGTAATGATCTGGTCCGCGCGCATGGACACGGCGAACACGCCGAACAGCGCGGCCACCGCGATGCCCGCAACGCAGCCGGCCAGAAAACCGAAGACGAGATGGTTCGTACCCGCGCCGAGCAACGCGCCGAAGGCGCCACCGAGCACAATACCCTCGAGTCCGATGTTGATGACGCCCGCGCGCTCGACGAGTAGCTCGCCGAGTGCGGCCAAGGCGAGCGGCGTCGCCGTGCGCACAGACGCCTCGAGAAAGCTCGTGAGAGCGCCGGTCACGGTACGTCGTCCTGGGCCGGCGACCGCGCACCTGCAAATCGAGCGATGATGCTCGCGGCGCTGCCTCGTCGGCTGATCGCGAGCAGCAGCAGGACCAGCGCGGCCTCGACGGCCGTAACGACGACCGAGGGCACCGACGCCTCTCGCTGCATCGAGAGCGCGCCGGCCTCGAGAGAGCCGAACAAGATGCCGGTGCCTAACACGCCGAGCGAGTCGAGCCCCGCCAGGAGCGCCACCGCAATCGCCGTGTAGCCGTAACCGGGCGAGATGTTCTCGTACAGCGCGAAGGTGACGCCGCTGACCTCGACCGCGCCGGCAAGTCCGGCCAGCGCGCCGCTCAACAACAAAACGTTGGTCGTCGTTCGGGCGACATCGACACGTCCTGCGATCCGTGCAGCATCGGGGTTGGCGCCGATGGCGCGAACGCGAAAGCCCGCAGCGGTGGATCGCATGCCCCACCAGAGCACGACGCTCGCGGCGACGGCTAACGCAAACCCCGCGTGCAGCCGCGTGCCCGGGATGAGGATCGGCAGGTGCATCGTCGCGGGGATCGGGTCGCTCTGCGGATACGCGTGACTCGGTTCCTGCAGCGGACCCCGCACGAGATATCCGACCAGGTCGACCGCGACGAAGTTGAGCATGATGGTGCTGATCACCTCCAGCACGCCGAATTTCGTGCGAAGGACGGCGGCGACGCCGGCCCACAGGGCACCGCCAGTTGCGCCGGCCGCCAAGGCGAGCGGCATACTCAGCCAGCCGAGCTGTGCGCCCCACGCGAGACCCACCGCAGTCGCAACCGCGGCGCCGACCAGCAGCTGCCCGTCGGCGCCAATGTTCCAGACGCCGGCGCGAAACGCGATGGCGACGGCGAGTCCCGTGAGCACGAGCGGCGTCGCGCGCACCAGGGTCGAGGAGGTCAGCGCATACCAGGTTCCGAACGATCCGCGCCACAGGGCGCCGAGGGCGAGCGTCGCATCGAAGCCGGCCAACCGAAGCGCCACCCAGAGCAGAGCCAGCGACAGGACCGCAACCATCATGGCGATGGCCGCGCCGCTGAGCGACGTCGCTGCGCGACGATGCCACGTGCTCAGGGCGGACGCGCCGGGCCTCGGCGTCGCGGGACGCATCGCGAGCGCCTAACCGCGCCCGCCGGCAAGTCGCGCACGGTATCGGGCGCCGCGCAGCCCATACATCGCGATCGTACCGAACGCCGGGCCCAACGCGAGCGGCGCGAAGGCGTAACCCCAACCCCAGTGCGCTACCCACACCGGCACGGCGCGAATGCTCGCGACGGTGAGCAGGAAGCCGAGACACGTCTGCACGGTGAGCGCGGTGCCGACATACTCGGATGGCGACAGCTCCGTCACGCACGCCGAGAACTGCGCCGAATCCGCGACGATGGTGACGCCCCAGATCAACGTGATGGCGCCGAGCAGCACCGGCGATGCGCCGGCGCCGTACGCCGCGCCGATGCCTAACGCACAGGCGCCGCTGACCACCATCGCGGTCATGGTCGTCGTCGTCCGGCCGAACCGATCCGCGAACGCGCCGGCGATCACGCATCCGATGGCCCCGGAGGCGACCGTGATGAACGCCATCATACTCGGCACCGTGCGGGGAAGCGCGTGCTGCGCCGCCACCGCCGCCCAGAACAGCGCGATCCAGCTCCACATCGCGTAAAGCTCCCACATGTGCCCGAGATAGCCCGCGATCGACAAGACCACCCCGCGATCGGCGATGACACGACGCAATCCCCCGAGGCTCACTGCGGCCGACGGCGCCTGGTATGGTCCTTCGCGCACCGCGAGCAGGAGCAGCGCCGCCGCTGCGAATGCCGCCGCCGCCGAAACCAGCAGCACGCGGCGCCAGTCCTGGTTAGG
>Ga0157372_10009990_pt1 | contig 10097 bp, 10 predicted proteins | sample C55metaG_FD_115307 | JGI IMG/M metagenome (GOLD analysis project Ga0157372, IMG submission 115307) | Corn rhizosphere microbial communities from Kellogg Biological Station, Michigan, USA - C5-5 metaG | ecosystem: Host-associated > Plants > Roots > Rhizosphere > Soil | place: USA: Michigan...
CATTTAGCCATGGAATGGTCGGGAAAACGCAACGTCAAGTAATTCCATTTCATCGGTTCAACCGCTCGGTTCTAAATTTGATAAGGCGAAATGGCCAAAGCAACTTTGAAGAAAAGTTGATTCTGGAAGCCGCAGGGAAGACGTTTCAACCGGTCAACTTAGAGTTGGATGTTTATTTTGGCTAAGTAGGGCTCAAGTTCTGTTAGCGTACTGAAGGCTTTGCAATACCCTGCCGTATAATTCCTTTTATGGCAGAAGACTTCCACATAAAATCCGTCTAGTTGAAACAAGTAAATCGAGTGGTCTTCATCTTCCCGAATGGCAAGTTGGACAGCTTCCTTTAGCGTTAGCCACTGTTCATCTTCTTCCAGAGAATTAAAATCATTAACCGTCATTGTGTAAAGGGGAACGCCGTTATCGAATTTATGCTGCAACTGCTAATACAACGAATATAACAAGGCAGTTTTGTTTTAAGAAAATAATATCTGTCGCGTCTTTTATTCAACAGATAAGGGAATCAAATGGCGACAAAGACAAGAGGGCGCCTGCCAAAGACAAATAGGCAGAAGGAAAGATCACTTGTCGGCCGGCCGTGAATCAGACAGAGGTCGGTAAACACAACGCTCAACAATGCCGGACACGGCTATCATTCCGTTTATGGGTAGAGGATTTATCGTCGTGAAACAGGGAATGTCATGGAAACACGTCAGGCCAACTGGTCGACCTTATTTACTATCGACGCCTGCAAAATGAATGCGCCTAACCGGCGCTTGCCATTCGCCGGGTTGAAGAACAAGTGCTGACACCAAAGAATATCATTAGCGGCATCAAACAAGTTGATGCGATAAAATGATGATGCTTGTAAAATTTGCAGCCGTTATCAGGGTCTTCCTTTATCGTCACAAAAGAATGGTGGTGAGATTTAAAAAGAGTTCGCTTAAGAATCATAACAAGCAACCGAAATAGGTTGAAAAAAAGAAGGAGCAACTTTTCAGGGTTGCTCTTTTCCATTCGGGCGTTGCTTTATCTTGAAATTGTAACGACTTTATTAATCGATTGTAAAGCGGAGGAGATCCGAAGAAGGTAGGTGCCCGGTGGTAATTTGCTGACAGGCAGCTGAATGAAGTTTAGTGCCTTCGACTTTTTGAAGGCAACGGTTTTTCCATCGATTGTGACTAGGCTGATCACACTGGCTGTCTTCGCAAAGGCTTCCGGCAGTACGATGTTCACCACATCACGCGCTGGTGTTGGATACACTTTTACGGCAGCATCCTCCGTCACCCATTTTTCCGAGTGGATGGTTGATTGCTTTTGGTTGCTATTTCCGTGACCGTGCTGCCCCTCCGGTGTCTGGAAAACAATCTGAGATTTATAGAGACCGCCATTCGACTGTGGTAAGGCTGCCGTAATAGAAAGATGATAGCCGCCAGCCCAGCCCGTGGTGGCATCGAAGAACTTGACTGCTGCCTTGCGGTTCGCATGCTCAATTTCCGTCCAGGTAACGCCGTTGTCGTAAGAAACAGCAGAACCCTGGCCCGGACCGACGATAACGGAAGTCGATATCAGCGCATCGGTACCCGGTACAGCGGTAATTCGGCTTTGTTTCCAGTTGGCAGGCTGGCCCAAGGACGTCCAGGTTTTACCGCCGTCGATGGTATTGTAAAGGAAGACGTTGTTAAAGTTGTCTCTTACATGGGTGACACCACGCAGCCCATCGTCATTGAACGCAATTTCGTAGACGCCATTTCCCTGGGGAGCAACTGTGCTCACCGTCCAGCTTTTTCCGAAGTTATCTGATTTATACATTCTGCCGGATAATGTGCCAAACCAAATGGTGTTGCCCACTGCGGCATAGCCAGCGATCCAACCATATTCGTTTAGAAGCGGTGCAGGCAGATCGGCATGGGGCACCCGTTTCCATTTTTTACCCTTGTTGCTCGTGGTATACACTTCAAAGTAGCCGTTATTAGGATCACCCATGGCAATCCCGTGGTTCTTGTCTTTAAAATAGACAAAGTTGGGAAAAGAGTTTTCGTCAAAGACCTCTCCGGCGTTTGAGTGTTCCCAAGTAACACCTCCATCGACAGTGTGATATAGTCCGCCCCCCGTGACATACCGCTTGTTCATGGCAACCCAAGCTTCCTCTTCACTGATCGCGCTGATGTTAGCAGGCTGCAGGGTTTGATCGTTTCCAATTTTGCCTGGGATCCAGGTGTTGCCGCCGTTTACGGTGCGCGTGAAATCAATGAGAATTGGCCCATTGTTTAATCCAGCCCTTCCATCATAACAAATCGCCCATGCGGTGTTTTTGTTGGGAATTGAAATGTCATAAAATGCGAGAAATTTTTCGCTGAACCCTGCATTTTGCGCTTGCCATTGAGCCTTCGCCAGTATTGCGAAGCAAAGCATCGCGGCAGCTAGTAAAAGTTTTTTCATTTGTTTGTTTTTAGTAGCACTAAGCTATCACTACACACCACTGTTTTTTTTACAAAAGGACAAACAGGAAAACTTCTGTACGGAAATGATTTTTAGCAGATGAACAGCAGTGGGGAAAAGGACGAAATGATAATTTTCAGGATGAACAGTCGGGGTAAATGATTTTAAAGGGAGCCTTTCATCAACAAAAACGTTTGGCTATCATCACATCCTATTATTGGTTTCACAAATCAAAGGGTGCGCTCTTATCTGAGCGTCGACTAATTCAGCGCCGGCCGTACGAAAAACCGCAGACGGATGCTGCGTCACCTCGATTGATCATCAATAATGTGTAACTGTTCGAAACAGTCAATTCACTTGATAAAAGCGACCCATTCTCCGACGACTTAATCCACTTTTATCCGGTCATTTCCGCAGTGTTCGAAGCGCTTGTCACCTCGCCGAAACCATTCAGGTAGATTTGCTGGCCGGTAATGGAGGGTCAAGTGAGGAGGCTAGCCTTAAAAGGATTGGCCTCCTTTATAAAAAGTAATAAATCAAACGACGTGGTCGTAGGAAAGGTGCTACGGAAAGTATCTCGTTGTGGTTACCCATTCAGGAAGATCTGTTCGTCCATAAAAACCTCGTTTTGTCCAGTTCTTTGCCGACCCTGTCGCGTTTAGAAAGTCTATGTCCCGAAGATTGCTTGTTTGTCCCTTTCAAAAAAAAGTTACAGGCCGCCATGATATTTTAGTGTTACAAGAGCAAAAGCAGTATTCATGTTCGTCTCTATCCGGCAACGCATTTTAATCAGGCAGTTTTTATCAGTTCGTCATGCTCCTGTTTTTCTAAAGTTATACAACCTGTACGCAACGAATATTTTTCGTTTGGCGATGCAGTTGACAGGAGGCGACCAACCCCTGGCAGAAGGACTTACAGTCAATGCGTGGACCGCGACCGCAGAGAAACTTTTCTCGTATCCCTTGCCGTCCACGCTTTGGAATGAATTGGTTGCAGCCTTGATTGCTTGTAGCAAAGAGTCGTACCGCCAACGTGAAATCTATTTATTGATTTCCGATGACATTGCAGAACAGCCAGGGTTAACTCAGGTTGTCATGAAAGGGCTCGGGGCTGACGCATCGCCCGAATGGCTACTCGGATGGCTACCGGTTGGCTATCGGCATGTCTTTGTGCTCCATGACCTCCATCGTTATTCGCAGAAAGAAATAAGTGGCCATTTGGGTATCAGCGAGTGTGCGTGCAGGAGTCAACTTTTCCGAGCACGAACAACCATACGACAAGCGGGCTCGAAGACATGTCTGCCAAGCGACCGTTGGTTTTTGGGATGGACGGACAGAGAGTTAAAGGGATTTCGTTCTGCTTTTCGTCACATCGATCTCCCCCAGGAATTAGGAGTGTGTGTTATCAACCAGCTCTATGCCCAGGGGCTGTTGCAAAAAGCCGATCCAGTTTTTTCTTTCCTGCGAGCAACAGCGTCTTTTCTCAGTTGATAATTTTTTTGCTTGCAGGCAGAAAAAGGCGCTGGCCAATATACAGCGGCAGCCAGGAGACGATACCGAAAAATGAGCCGTAGCCGATGATCATCTTTTTAAAGGCTGCTTCTGAAAAACATGCAAGTAACATCGCTTTCCACTTTTGGTAAACCCGGTGCCTTCCAAGATAAAAACAACTGACATGAAAAATAAGTTACTCCTCTTTGCTTCTCTTTTCTGTGTGCTTTCCTGCTTTGCACAACTGCCCTACAATGCCGCCTTACCGAACGGCTATACGAAAAAAGCGGCCGTGGCCGAAGAAGTAGGACGAACACTGGTTTCGATTACCTACCATCGTCCGTCGGTAAACGGCCGAGAGGGAAAAATATGGGGTCAGCTGGTGCCGGTGGGCTTTGTTGACCAAGGCTTTGGAAACAGGAAAGCTGCGCCCTGGCGGGCCGGTTCCAATGAAAATACGGTCATCGAAATTGACAATGACATTAAAGTGGAAGGTCAGGTGCTTTCCAGAGGAAAGTACGGGCTGTTTATTGCCTATGATCCCCAGGAAAGCACGGTTATTTTTTCGAAGCGGTCGGACGCTTGGGGTTCGTTTTTCTACGAGGAAAATGAAGATGCCTTACGGGTTAAAGTAAAACCTCAACCGATCGAAAAAAGCGTTGAAAACCTAAAATTCGAGTTTACCAACCAAACGCCGAATTCCGCCGTCATTGTGCTTTCGTGGGAAAGGCTGTCGATCCCATTTAGAGTTGAGGTAGATAACCTGAAGCAACAATTTGCCGCCTTTGTAAGCGAGTCACAAAACCCGCGAGGATGGACGGCCCAGGGATTGAACATCGCCGCGAGTTGGTGTCTGCAAAATAACTATGAACTCCAAAGAGCTTTGCAATGGGCGACTATGGCGACAAGCCCCAATTTTCCAGGTGATCCAACGTCGTTTGCTGCCTTATCGACAAAAGCATTTATTCTTGACAAGTTGGGCAAATCAGATGATGCCACTGCGGCGATCAAAGCCGCTTTGCCTTTTGGGAATAGTGCCCAGCTGCAGCAGTTTGGCCGTCAGCTGTTGAACGCAAAAAAGCCAAAGGAAGCCTTAGCGGTATTTCAGTTTAACTACAGCAAAAGCCCCGATCAGTTTATGACGCTGGCTGGCATGGTAAGAGGATGGTCTGCCAACGGCGACTATGTGAAAGCCTTGGAATTTGCGAACAAGGCCTTACCGCTGGCACCCAACGAGGCTGGCAAAGAAGCAATGCAGCGGATGATCGAAACGTTGAAAAGCGGAAAGGATATTAACTAAGCGCTTTTTTTCATCTTCAGTTGCACACGCTGCTTTTTCCATCTTCATTTTTCATGATTCAAGAGAAGAAAAACGGGTTTTGTCTGCCGCTACACGTTTTTTAAACAAAAGAAAAACGTCTTCCTGGTCTTAGGAGTGTTTAGGGCCTGCTAGGATCAAATGGAGGCTTTTATAATCAATTCACACAAAATAATGCACATGAAGAAATTCTTAGTCATTACCTGGCTCTTGCTATGCACCACATGCGCCTTCTCCCAGCAACGGGCGATCACAGGAAAAGTAACCAATGAAACAGGAGAGCCCATCCCCTTTGCCACCATCACAGTGAAAGGCACGGCGGTGGGTACATCGGCCAGCCAGGAAGGAACCTTTCGGATTCAGGCGAAGACCGGTGACGTTCTTCTCATCTCAAGCCAAGGCTATGCACCGAAGGAAGTGAGTATTGATGCCCGTTCGGTGGTCAACACGACGTTGAGTTTACAGGGGCTCAACTTATCGGAGGTTATCGTTTCTGCTGGCTACAACACCAGGCGAACGCAACGCAGTACCGTGTCAAATGCACAGGTGGTGACCAGTGAACAACTCAACACCATCCGGCAAACCAGTCTCAATAATGCACTCGCCGGTAAGGTCGCGGGTATCCAGGTACGCGGACAATCGACAGCCGCTTTGGGCCGCGATGCTAATGTTCGCCTACGCGGGGAAGCTTCGCTTGGAAGCGCAAGTCTGTTGTACGTGGTTGACGGGACTGTCACTAGTTCTGCCGATATCAATCCTGATGACATTGAGGATCTAACGGTGTTGAATGGCCCTAGCGGGACTGCCATCTATGGACCACAGGCAGCAAACGGGGTGGTTGTCGTCACTACAAAGAGAGCGAAGAGAGGCCAGAAAGGATTGGGCATTGAAGTGAACTCCGGTGTCCAATGCGACAAGCTTTATATTTTGCCAAACTATCAAAATGTCTACGCAGGCGGAGGTGCCTCGAATCTCAGTCAATTTAGCTGGAAGCCGGGCATGCCCGATGAGTGGAAGACCCTGGATGGTAAATTCTACCACGATTACACGGACGACGCCAGCTGGGGACCCCGTATGGTTGGACAGGAATATATCCCCTGGTATTCCTGGTACCCCGGTACAAGATATACCGGAACAACGGCCAAGCTATTGCCCCAACCAAACAACGGAAGAGAATTTTATAATACCGGTGTAACCGTCAATAACAACATTAATGCAGGGTTAAATAGGAGGTCAAAAAACATGTTACCAGTAAGGTGACCTTCAGGACAGGCTCCCTGGCAAAGACGAAAAGACCGACAAGGATGTCTCTGGAGCAAACCATCAGAATTGGAAGAAAAAATCCGTGCGTTGAAATGGAAGGTAAACCACCCTCTTTTTTTCTTGCGATGTTGGTGTACCATACAAAGCCGGCCACGGCCAGTAAAATTTGCAGCATGTAAAGAAACAGGTCCATCGCTTGGGTCAGGCTTTTTTTGTTGTAAAGAAAGCCGCTGGGTTTCGCTTTCCTCAGCTGGCTGCTATTGCTGTTCTTTCACCCCAAGCGTCTTCAAAAAGTTTCCTCTGAACTGGACACCAATCGGTATTTCGAATCGATGGATGGTGACCATCGTCGGTGTAAACGCTGTGATGTGTGGGATGGAAACGAGAAAGGACCGATGGATTTGTATCACGTTGCCTCCTGCCTCCACTAACGATGCTTCCAGTTTTGAGAGAGGAATCAGCGGCATCAATTTCTGTTCATTTCGTAAAACAACCATGGTGTAGTTTTTCATGGCTTCGCAGTACAAAATGTCGTCGACAAAAACCGGATAATTTTTTCCATTCGATTTGATAAAAACTACCGGTTTTTTTGGCCCTACTGTATCCTCTTTGCTATTGGTGGTGTTTTTAAGAACATCAATGGCTTTATAAATCGCTTTTGTAAATCGTTCAAATGAAAAAGGCTTCAGTAAGTAGTCAACCGCATTCAACTCGTAACTTTCCACTGCATATTCAGCGTAGGCAGTTGTGAAAATTACTGGTTGCAGCGGTCGCGCTATTTTCATAAGTTGAATCCCGGAAAGATTCGGCATATTGATATCCAGGAAGAGAACATCAATGCCCGGGTTCGTCCGCAGGTAATCAATGGCATCAAGGGCATTGATCTGTTCAGCGGCCAATTCCAACTGAGGCATCTGATCGATGTAGTGACCAATGATTCGTCGGGCAATAGGTTCATCATCGACAACGAGACATGTGTATTTTTTTTGTTCCACTTCAGTGATTGAGCATCCGTTTAGCGTAATTGTAACTGTAAAGTGACCGTATGAAACGTGCCGTCTTTTGTAATGGTTAACTGATGTCTGCCTTGGGGGTAGAGCACGTCAAGCCGGCGTTGCACGTTTGTCAGCCCAAGACCGTTTGCCGAACTGGCTTTTTGGTGATTATAGTTGTTTTTTATAGTGAAACGAAACCAATTGTCCTGAAGCGTAGTGTTGATCGAGATCTCGACGGGTTCTGCTTGGACAAGTTTCGCATGCTTGAACGCATTTTCCAGGAACACAATGAGCACCAAGGGGGCAATCTGGTGTTGCGTCAACGTCGGGACGGCATTGTTGAATACCAATTTCAGATCCTCTTCAAGGCGGAGTGTTTCGAGTTCCACATAACTTTTTAAAACATTGATCTCATCGTCCAGCATAACAAGGGGTTTCTGTGTTTCGTACAGGGAATGCCGGAGCAAGTCGGAAAGACGCAGCATCAGGCCGGGCAACTTATCTGATTTATCAACCGCAAGGCCATAGAGGTTATTGAGTGTATTGAACAAAAAATGGGGCGCAATCTGGGATTTTAAATTATTCATTTCTGCCAAGAGTTGCTGCTGTTTTTTTTCTTCTTCCACATGCTGTAAAATATAGCCATCTTTAAAATACTTGCAGGCAGTAACGAATAAAAAGGCAATGAGAACAAACGTCAGGTTATTCAGGACGATATTGCCAAATGTACTGCCTTTAAAACTTGGTTCATTTCGCAGATAGTGCAGTTGAAACAAGGTTCTGCCGCAGAGGAAGAGAAGCCAACTAACGATGCCGACCAAAGAATAAAGAACATACCGCTTGTTTTGGAAAAAGCGTGTGTAAAGCCAAATCGTAAAATAGGTAATGCCAACAAACATAATCTCGGAAAAAAGCATATACACCAGAAAAACGGAAGGGTAATAACTGACCGTGATGTAATAAGGCCAAAACCGGAATACCGCATACCCGGTCCAAAAAAGCAAGTGCCAGAGCCACCGGTGGTAGAGGAGCCAATTTTTATGTTTCCATTGATTGGTGAATCTCAGGCCGGACATTTTACTTGTTTCCACAAATGTAGCAGGCAAATTTTTTCGCCTGAAAACTGTCTGTCCTCAAAATCATAGTTTCGTCCTTTTTTACAGAACAGAAAAATGTGCCTGGTAATTTTGCTTGCGGATGGGTTCTTGCAAGCATTCGATGCTCACCTTTCATAGGCATTTTCGCCAGCTGCTTTGTTACAAAAAGGCGTCCTATTGACCGCTATATACTTGGTGCAAACTGGTTTGGCAGCCGCAGCCGGATCAACATCGTTTTCGGTCCCTTTCCGGTTGCCGGTATTGCGGCTACTACGAAAAAAGGGAACCCAGGATTGAAAAACAAACAAAGAAGATTGAATCATGCGCAACGTAAAGATTAGGAGAATAGCGTTTTTAATCCTACTGACACTCTGGAGTGGCCTTGCAGTCGGGCAGACTCGTTTGACAAAGCCTTTTGCGGATTGTCATGTAGAGGGCAGCACCACCATTTTTGATCTCTGCAAGGAACAATGGACGTTTAGTGATTCAGCGGACGCCACCAAAGAAACGCTCCCTGCGTCTACCTTCAAAGTCATCAATTTGCTCATTGCTTTGCAAACAGGTGTCATAAAGGATGAGAATGACATTGTTAAGTGGGTGGGTAAAACAGACACAACTCTGTACGGATACCGACCAGAGATTTACCGTGATTTATCGGTAAAGGAGGCGTTTGAACGCTCCGCAGGGTGGGTCTTTGTTGAACTGGCGAAAAAAATTGGAAAGAAGCGGTACGAGCGCTATTTAAAAGCATGTGGGTATGGCAATCTGGATTTCGCAGCGGCAGGAACTGACTTTTGGAACTTCGGCTCGTTCGCAATTTCGCCCATTGCCCAGGTTCGCTTTTTGGTGAACGTGTACAATGACCAATTGCCGTTTTCAAAGAGAAACCTGGCAATTTTAAAAAGAGTGATGATCACCGAAACCACGGATAGGTATTCGATCCGGTCAAAGACCGGCTGGACGAGGTGGGAGGGAAACGACATTGGATGGTGGATCGGTTACGTGACCACAAAGGACAACGTTTATTTTTTTGCAACACGGACTTTTAAAAAGCGCACGGAAGTCAACGCTGATTTTGGCGACTGCCGAAAAACAATTACAAAATCAATTCTCCGGGAATTGCATGCAATCGACTAATGCGAGCAGGAGACAAGCCTGTTAGCAGACTCTAAAAAAGCAACGTAAATGAAACAAGGAATAACAAAATGGACGACGTCATGGCCTGTCGTTTTCCTTCCGCTGATGTGGATTGCCCTGATTTCCTGTGGTCAAATTGATCACTCGAAACAGGACCGAAAAATTGCAACAGAGGCAATTGCACCATCTACGAAGCATAAAGAGTTGCCCATTTGGGAAGGATCAATTCCTGACGCAGGAATCGTCAGGGGCAAGGAAGCCTATAGTGATGGAATGATGACAAATGTGTCAAACCCTACTATCACCATCTTTTCTCCCAAGGAAAAAAATACCGGTGCGGCAGTGCTTGTGTTTCCTGGCG
>Ga0157372_10009992_pt1 | contig 10095 bp, 6 predicted proteins | sample C55metaG_FD_115307 | JGI IMG/M metagenome (GOLD analysis project Ga0157372, IMG submission 115307) | Corn rhizosphere microbial communities from Kellogg Biological Station, Michigan, USA - C5-5 metaG | ecosystem: Host-associated > Plants > Roots > Rhizosphere > Soil | place: USA: Michigan...
CGTCGAGGATGGCGACCAGCGACACTTCCGGCAGGTCGAGCCCCTCGCGCAGCAGGTTGATGCCGATGAGCACGTCGAACTCGCCCCGGCGCAGGCCCGACAGCAGCTTCACGCGCTCAAGGGTCTCGATCTCGGAGTGCATGTAACGGCAGCGCACGCCGACCTCGGTGTAATAGCCCGCCAGGTCCTCGGCCATGCGCTTGGTCAGCGTCGTGACCAGCACGCGCTCGTTGCGGTTGGCGCGCTCGCGGATTTCAGCCAGAAGATCGTCAATCTGGCCCTTCACCGGGCGAATGTCAATCACGGGATCGATCAATCCCGTGGGCCGGATGACCTGCTCCACGACCACGCCCGCCGAGCGGGTGAGCTCGTATGGCCCCGGAGTGGCCGACACATAAATGGTCTGGTGTACGCGGTTCTCGAACTCCTCGAACTTCAGCGGCCGGTTGTCCATCGCAGATGGAAGGCGGAAACCGTAGTCCACCAAGTTCTGCTTACGGCTGCGGTCGCCGTGCCACATGCCGTGCACCTGCGGAATGGTCGCGTGGCTCTCGTCCACAAACACCAGGTAGTCGCGGGGAAAATAGTCGAGCAGCGTCGGCGGCGCCTCGCCCGGCAGGCGCCCGCTGAAGTGGCGCGAGTAATTCTCGATGCCGTGGCAATAGCCCATGGACTTGATCATTTCGAGGTCGAAGCGCGTGCGCTGATTCACTCGCTGGGACTCGACCATGCGGCCCTGCGATTCAAGGACCGCCGTCCACTCGGTCAGTTCCTCGAGGATCGATTCGATCGCCTGCGCCTTGCGTTCCGGTTGCACCACGTAATGGCTCTTGGGATAGATGGGCAGCCGCGAATACTTCTGCTTCACCGTGCCGAACAGCGGATCGATCTGTGCCAGGGACTCGATCTCGTCTCCGAACAGCTCGATGCGATACGCGTTTTCGTCGTAGGTGGGGTAGACCTCAATCACGTCTCCCCGCACGCGGAACGTTCCGCGCCGGAAATCCACGTCGTTGCGCTCGTAGAGAATTTCGACCAGCCGGCGGGTAATGTCCTTGCGCGAGATGCGCTGGCCCTTTTCGAGCAGCAGCAGCATGCCATAGTAGGCTTCCGGCGAGCCGAGGCCGTAGATGCAGCTCACCGAGCTGACAATAATCGAATCGCGCCGCTCGAACAGGCTGCGCGTCGCCGAGAGCCGCAGCTTGTCGAGCTCTTCGTTGATGGTCGCTTCCTTCTCTATATAAAGGTCGCCGGCCGGGATGTACGCCTCGGGCTGATAGTAGTCGTAATAGCTGACAAAGTATTCGACGGCGTTGTTGGGGAAGAACTGCTTGAACTCGTGATAGAGCTGGGCGGCGAGGGTCTTGTTGTGCGCCAGGATCAGGGCCGGCCGGTTGACCTGCTCGATCACCTTGGCCATGGTGAAGGTCTTGCCCGATCCCGTGACCCCGAGCAGCACCTGGTGCTTTTCACCGGCGGCCAGGCCCGAAACCAGTTCTTCAATGGCGCGCGGCTGGTCTCCGCGGGGCTTGTACTGGGTTACGAGCTGGAAATCCATTCGACGATTATAGCGCGGGGAGGCGAAATTTCAGCGAAGATCGTGTGCTTGCCGCATCGGTCATTTGTATTGCTCGCCACGCAGGCGCGCGATCACGTCGGCCTCCTGGCGCTTGGCCGCGCAGTGCCGCTGAAGGGCGCCATTCTTGTGTGTGGGATGCGCCCGTCCCCTGCCGTCTGGCGGGTTCGTCTGCATCTGCGCATCCACCCAGGCGCGCAGGCTGCCGGTGCTGGGCGCCAGACCATAGTTGCGAATGCGCGGAGGCTTTTTGGGGTCGAGCCAAAGCAGTTGCTGCCACTCGTGGTTCCGGTGGTTGATCCACGACAGGTATCCGCCGGGCAGCACCTCGCGCGGATGCTTGACCTTGCCGGTAAAGCTGTAGCGCGTGGCCGGAGTGCGGATAGGGTCATAGTAGTGCGGCGTCACGAAATCCGACACCGCAACCCCGTGAATCGGATAGGCGTGCGCCTCGCCCTGGCAGGGATCGCAGGCCTCGACCAGGTAGGCGAACTGACTATGTCCTTCCACCACCTTGCCCTTCACTACCTGGAGCGACGGCCCAGTCTGCAGCCGGTTGCCGTAAGGGTCTATCAGCATTTCGAGGATTTCGTGACTGGCGTCCACAGTCCAATCGTTGCTGTTCGGCTTGGCAATCACCTTGGCGTAGGGCTGGTTGTGGCGATCGAGGTGCGTGCCGCCTTCGCCGGACGGCAGCCGGTCCACAAGAAAGACTGGCCAGATGCCAGCCGGAATGTGCGCCGGATCAGGCAGCCAGCTCACTGCTGCGTGAATGTGCCAATACTTTGGCAGATCGCGCGTAACCTGCGCGTGGAGTGCGCGCGCCGCTGCTCGCATCAGCGAGGGACTGATCTTGCCTGTCTTGTCTGCCAGCCCGACTTCGATCAGCGTCATTGGGGCTCCTGCCCCCGAGTGTACAGCCGTGAGGTGTGGCATTCCGACAAGGTTTTGGCCGACCGCGAATCGCCGCAAGGAGTATTTCCCCTTTGCCGCGGTGGCCCCTTACGCGTTATCGTGCTGAGCAGGAACCCCTCGCATGCGGCCCTCTAATTCCCCGGAGCAGGAAGCAGCGGCAGCGGCCCGCCAGCAGCGTGCCGAGTTCGCGCAGATCTTGATTGAGAATCACTTCGCCATCAGCCCGGACGCCGTGTTCATCACCGACGCCAAGGGCATAATCCGCGAAGCGAATCCTCGCGCCGCGGAAATGTTCGGCTACTCCCGCGCGGAGATGGCCGGGATGCCGATTGAAAAGCTGGTGCCGCAACGATTTCGCGAGCGCCACCCCTCCCATCGCGAGAACTTCAGCGCCCACCCCAGAACGCGGCAGATGGGCGCCGGCCTGAACCTTTTCGCACTGCGGAAAGACGGCTCGGAATTTCCTGTCGATATCATGCTGCGGCCTATCGGAACAGCGACGGGGCCGGTGGTTATCAGCTTCATCCGCGATGTGACTGAGCAGCGCGCTGCGCAGGAAGAATATCGCCTGCACGACCAGCAACTGCGCTCGATCATTGAGAGCGTCCACGATTACGCCATCTATATGCTCGATCGCGACGGCTACGTGGCTACATGGAACCTTGGCGGAGAACGCATCCACGGCTATACCGGCGACGAGATTCTGGGCAAGCATTTTTCGCGCTTCTTCACCCAGGCCGAACTCGATCGCAAGCACCCGGAAGCGATGCTGAAACAGGCCGCGGAGCGCGGCCGCTTTGATGAAGAAGCCTGGCGCGTGCGCAAGGACGGCTCACGATTCTGGGCGCACAGCGTGCTTACCGCCATACGCGATGCATCCGGCGAAATCACCGGATTCGCCAAAATTACCGGAGACCGCACGGACCGCAAGCGGGCTGAAGAAGCGGTGATGCTGCAGCTCAGCGCCGCCCTGCTTGAGAACATGGACATCCGCAAGCTGCTCGAGGCGTTCTCGGCGAGCATCCGCGAGGTGATTCCCCACGACACCGCGACCCTGGGCATGTACGACGCGGCGAGCGGCACGCTGGGAATTCAATTCCTGGGGGCTAGCGAGGCGGGTATCCGGCAGGGCGACTACCGCGTGCCCATCAGCGGGTCACCCGCGGGCGAAGCGTTTCAGGGGCGCGAACCGGTCATTGTGCAGTCGCTCCGCGATTCAAAATACAACGCTGCCGGCGTGCGCCACCTGAGCGAAATCGGCATGCAATCCGCCTGCTGGGTTCCGCTCATCCATCGCGGCGAAGCGATCGGCGCGCTCGCCGTTTCAAGCAAGCTCGAGAACGCCTTCAGCATGAAGGATGCCGAGATGCTGGCCGAGTTCGCCGACCAGGTGGCCATGGCCGTCAATAATGCCGTGGCGTTCCGCAAGATTGCGGAGGTTCGCGACCGCCTTAACCAGGAAAAACGGTACCTGGAAGAAGAAATCAATATCGAGAACCGCTTCGAAGACATAGTGGGCGAAAGCACCGGGCTGCGGCAGGTGCTCAAGCAAATTGAGACTGTCGCTCCGACCGACGCGACGGTTCTCATCCAGGGAGAAACCGGAACCGGCAAGGAATTGCTGGCCCGCGCCATCCACCGACTGAGCCACCGCACCGACCGCACCTTTATCAAGCTGAACTGCGCGGCCATCCCCGCCGGCCTGCTGGAAAGCGAACTGTTTGGCCACGAAAAGGGCGCCTTCACGGGTGCGATTGCGCGCAAACTCGGCCGCCTGGAACTGGCCCACGAAGGCACGCTGTTTCTGGATGAAGTAGGCGAGCTGCCGCTCGATTTGCAACCGAAGCTGCTGCGCGCCCTGCAAGAGCGCGAGATCGAGCGCATTGGAGGAACGCGGCCGATTTCAGTGAATGTGCGCCTGATTGCGGCCACCAATCGCGATCTCACCAGGATGGTCCAGGAGAAGACCTTCCGCGCCGACCTCTATTACCGCTTAAAGGTTTTCCCAATCTTCTCGCCGCCGCTGCGAGAGCGCCGCAGCGACATCCCCATGCTGGTACGCCATTTCGTCGCCATCCACAGCCGTCGTATGGGCAAGATGATCGAGACGATCCCCGATGCCACGATGGATGCGCTCGTTAACTGGAAGTGGCCGGGCAAAATCCGCGAGCTTGAAAACCTGCTGGAGCGCGCCGTCATCCTCACGCGCGGCCCCGTGCTCTACGTGCCCCTGGCCGAACTGGAATTGCCGCTCGGCGAAGGCGAGGGCGAGGAAGAGGAGCAAGCGGGGGAACCCGCTACGCTCCACGCTGCCGAGCGCGAGCACATCCTCAAGGTGCTGCGCGAGGGCAAGGGCCTGATCGGCGGACCCGACGGCGCGGCGGCCAGGCTGGGCCTCAAACGCACGACGCTCAATTCGAAAATGAAAAAGCTCGGCATCGAGCGCCGCGAATACATGTAAGCGGTCGCCAGGAGGAAGTACTCACTCCTTGCTACGCACTTCCTCACACAGATCTTCCCAGTCCCGCGCTTTCGCATCCATATTGAATCGCTCCCGCACTCGTTCCCGCGCACTTTGGCCCAGGAACCTTCGTGCCGCCAGCGGCGTGTTCATTATGCTCATCATCGCGCGGGCAAGCGCGTCCGGGTTGCGCGGCGGCACCACCAACCCGCAGCTACCCGTCAATTCGATCACTCCGCCCACGCCGGTCGAGACCACTGGCTTCTCCATGGCCATGGCTTCGGCCAGCGCCATCGGCATGCCTTCCCACGCCGACCCAAGCACAAATCCGTCCGCCGCATCGAGCAGCGCCGCAACATCACGCTGCGCGCCCAGCCACTGCACGGCGTCGGCCACCGCGAACCGCATGGCCGTAATCCGCAGCACCTCGGCATATTCTTCTTCGCCCGTTCCCGCAATCCACAACTGGGTTGTGCGCATCGCTGAGCGGGCCTGCGCAAAAGCGCGCAGAAGCGTGGGATAGTCTTTTGCCTCGGCGAGCCGCCCCACGCTCAGCCAGATAAAGTCGTCGCCCGCATCGAGCGCGCGGCGCACCATCACCCTTCGCTGCGGGTCGGGGCAGAACCGATCCACATCCACCCCGTTGGTAATAACAGACACTTTCCGCTCGGGCACGATTCCCAGTTGCATCGCGCGTTCCGCCACAGCGTGGCACACCGCCACCGTTCGCTCTGTCAGCGCATCCGTACACTTCAATGCCAGCATGCGGCCGTGGCCGCCTTCGTATTCGTTGTGCAGGGTGGAAATCACCCGTGCGCGCGGACATGCCAGGCGCATCGCCCGGGCCATCAGATTTCCATGAAAGTTGTTGCCGTGAATCACGTCGGGCCGGAAAGCCCGCATCGCGCCAACCGCGCGGGCAAGGCCGCGCAGAGCACCCCGGCCACTTGGCCGCAGGCCCAGCCGCACCACCGGAACGGTGGTCTTCCAGTCTTCCGGGTGTTCCTGAAGCAAGACGACAATCTGAACCGCATGCCCGCGCGCAGCCATGCGCTCGGCCAGCGAGACCACAAGTCTCTCGGCTCCGCCAATGCCCAGGGTGTTGAGAATGTAGGCAATCCGCATGGAGACAATCGCCCGATTTTTCGGAGGATTGCGCGCAGCATATCTGCCTGGGCAGCACCCTGGCTGTGTCGTACGTCATTCACCATGAGGACGGATCAGGACCGCCGCAACCTGCCACTAAGCGCAGAAAAGCTCGTAAAGGTGGTAACGATCAAGCGCCAAGACAAACAAAGCCCATGGGAGGCACTTTTCAGCAAGCTGTAAAGTCTGGCTCCTTAAAAACTTAATACTGCCAGCCCGCGGTCACAGAGCCGGTCCCGGCGGCCGGCACGGTATAGGTATGGTTCGCCCCGTTCTCCCACACCACGTCCCCGTTCGCCTGGATATCGATGAACTTGAATTGCACCGTCTGCCCGGCGGGCAATGCCACGTTAAGAAACCAGTTGGGATAATTCGGCGTCAGCATGGGGCCGACCGCTGTCTGGAACGTCGCGCCCCAGTTCCCCAGTTCCACCGTATTGCCGGTAACAAAGATGAAGTCGCCGGGCTGGGTCGGAATCGCGTTGTTCACCGTGAATGTCACCGGGATCAGCTTCGCCGTCAGGACCGTAAAGGGAATGGTATTCGCCGCCGCTCCACCGCTCGTCTTCAACTGCACGTCGCAAGCGCCTGCGGTCCCGGCCGGCACTGTAAGCTTCACCTGCGTGTTGGTCCACGATTGAACGGCCGCCGCCGTTGTTCCGAACCGCACCGAGCCGGCAGACGAGCCGAACCCGTCGCCCGCAATCGTGACCGTCATGCCGGGCTGGCCGACATGCGGTCCGATCGAACCAACCCGAGGAGCCGCTGCGCTCCCTTGTGCCTGCCAAACGCTCACGCTCGCCGGCGCGATGGTGAAGCTGTTCGCCGGATTATCGGACCCGTTTCCTCCCGTCACCGTGAGAGTGTTGCCGTTCTGCAGCCCACCGAGATAGTCGGCATAGCTCCCGGGCGGCAGCGCCGTATAAAGGCCAGTAATGTTGTACCCGGTCGTGTCGCTCTTGTTGATGGCCACCAGCACTACGTTATTGAAAAACTGCCGCTCATAGATATACACATCGTTGTTGATCCACCGCTGCTTCCACGTACCGTAACCCACGGCATCGTTCGTTTTGCGCAGTCCAGCTAACTTTGCAATCAGCTTATAGGCGGCCGTCCCGGTGTTGTAACTCGACATCCACACCCGGTTATACGGATCCCCGCCCCTCTCACCACTGCCATTGGCGGTATCGTTGTGCAAATATTGCTCATCCCCATACAAAATGATTGGAATTCCGCGCCCTGTAAGCAGGAACGCCATTGCCTCCTGCAGCCGGTTGCGGTTGTTATTGAGCGATAGAAGGCGCGCCTGGTCGTGCGAATCGAAGAACGTCACCAGGTCATTGGGATAGGCGAAGTTCGCATTCTCCGCCTTGATCGTCCCATCGACTTCGGTCCAGCTCGCGTCCTTGCCGAACACGTCGCGAAGAGCCGTGTTCAGCGGAAAATCCAGGAGGTTGATTCCGCTTCTGTTCGCAAACTTGTAGGAGTCCGCATAGAGCGCATCGCTGGTATTGGTCTGCATCCATTCGCCGAAGAGAAAACTCGGCGAGTTGTTGAAAACCGCGTTGGCGAATGAATCTTCCCAACCCCACGTGACGTGCTTGATGGCGTCCAGCCGGAACGCGTCCACATGATGGCTTTGCAGCTTCGCCGCGGCAGACTTCAGGTAGGCGTCCACGGTGGCGTTCTCCTGATTCAGGTCGGCAAGGTCGCTCAACGTCCAATACTGCAATTGATAGCGGTCGTTCCAGTCCGCGATGTTCGCGTTGTGGTGGAAGATCCCGTTTGGATCGTTGTTCGCCGCGGCCACAAACGTCCCGTTGTTATACAGCGAGCCCATTTCGCCGCAGTTATCTGGATTGGAATGGTTATTCGCCTCGTCCACGATGATTTTCATGCCGTTCGAATGCAAGGCGCTTACGAGGGTGTCGAACGCTGAGAAGGAATTCGAGTTATCCCCGAAGTGCTCCTCGATCTGCATGAAGTCGCGGTTCCAGTACGAGTGATAGGGCGCGGAAATGCCCGAAGTCGCGCAGTTCAGGTTTTCGTTGTTCGCTATCGGCGAAACCCAGACCGCGGTTGCGCCCATGCCTTTGATATAGGCGATCTTCTGCCTGATACCGGCGAGATCTCCGCCCCAGTATGCCTGCCAGTTTGCGTGCGACGAGTCGAACAGCCCTGTGCTCTCCGCAGGGTTGTCGTTGGCGGTGTCGCCATCATGGAAGCGGTCGGTGACGACCTGGTATATCACCTGCTTTTTGAAATCCTGGGCGTGCAGGCAGGCACCCGCACAGGCACACGCAGCGGCCAAAACCGCGGTCAGGGCGCGGGGGAAGCGCTGCATCGGTTGTCTCCTTCAGTGGCCTGAAGTGTTTCGATAGGTTCGGTCCAGACTGCAATTGTGATTGCGGCCTCGCCCGGGGCGTCCATTTACAGCGGGAAAGAGGAACCCGCAGCTCAGCCGCCCAAAATATCCTCCCGTTCACCACGCATGTCAAGGGGAAAAAGCCGACCGAATCGGAGGGGCACTTCGCCACCCGCACGGGCACACGCGACCGCCGTGAATTGAACATCGCGTGAACGGCAGCTAAGTTTTTGGAACAGGCCCTAAAAGATGCTAAAGTGTATGAACATTCTCCACGAGGAGACCCATGGCAGGCGATATTCAACTCACGTGCAGCGATTGCGGTCAAGACTTCACCTTTACCGCCGCTGATCAGGCGTTCTTCTCAGAACGCGGATTCTCTACTCCTAAGCGGTGCAAGCCCTGCCGGATGGCAAAGAAAAACGACCAGGGCGGTGGAGGCGGCGGTGGTTACCGCTCCGCTCCGGCTCAGGGCACACCCGTTATCTGTTCCGGCTGCGGCCAGCCGACTACGGTCCCGTTTGAGCCGCGCGGCGATCGCCCCGTTTTTTGCCGGGATTGCTACCAGGCCCGCAAAGGCAGCGGCGGCAATAGCGGCGGCGGCGGTGGTGGCCGTTCTCGCTCCCGCTACTAGACCTTCACCCGGTCCGTTTGCCTCCCGGCATGCGGACCACAAATCTCTTCCAATACTCAAGCACGACTCCAAAGCGGTGGATTCTGTCTCCCGTCCTCTCTGGCGTACCTTGAACGGGTAGAGTTTGGCCCGGGCCCCGGTAAAAGCTTCATGAATCCGAGAGCGTCGCGCAAATGCGTTCGAGCGACTGCCGCAGTAGTCGTGTGCCTGATAGCCGCTCATTTCTGGCCCGCCTCCACGCAAACTGCGGCTGACGCGAATCTGAAACCTCAAGGCGGGTGTACGCTGCGCATCCACGTGGACGGCTTCCGCAATATTCGCGGCAATCTTGGCACCATCCTGTTCACTTCTCCCCGCGGCTGGCCTGAAGACGAAGGGAGAGCGTTCCGGGCAGGTCCGGCGCCCATCGACGCTGCGACGCGCACGGCTACTGGCGTGTGGCCCGGCCTGCCGGCAGGCGACTACGCGGCGGCCGCTATCCACGACGAAAACTCGAATGCCAGGCTCGATCGCAATTTTCTTGGCGTGCCCAAAGAGGGATTCGGATTTGCCAACAACCCTCACGTCGTCCTGAGCGCGCCGACCTTTCGCGCCGCCGTGGTCCACGTAGCTTGTCCCGTCACGGACATCACCATACACCTGCAATACAAGTAGCCCCCCGGCGACATCCCTGCTCAACTAAACTGAACAGTCCTGACACGGATTCAAACCATGGTTCTTCGAGCGACCATCCTGCTGCTCTCTGTGCTCTGCGCTTCAGCCGCGGCTAAGACCCGCATGAGCGTTGGGGATGTGGAATCCATGCTGAGCAGCCGCATCCATCGCGACGAACTTGCCTCTCACCTTACGTCGATGGAACTCACCGAACGGGTGACGCCCGCGCGCCTCGCCCGATGGCAGGCCGCGCTGAAAGATTCGAAAGCTCGCACGGCCCTGCAGGCCATCGCCGACCTGTCGGCCTTCCGTCCTGCGCCGCCGGCCGATATTTCGGCCGCTGC
>Ga0157372_10009993_pt1 | contig 10094 bp, 4 predicted proteins | sample C55metaG_FD_115307 | JGI IMG/M metagenome (GOLD analysis project Ga0157372, IMG submission 115307) | Corn rhizosphere microbial communities from Kellogg Biological Station, Michigan, USA - C5-5 metaG | ecosystem: Host-associated > Plants > Roots > Rhizosphere > Soil | place: USA: Michigan...
ACGATCACTGATAAAACGGGACTGCGGGACGTGGCATGCGCGTGCTACGGAACTGCAAGCAATCTCTTCAAAAACCGCTATAAGCAGTAAGATGGCCAAGACCGCAAAGCTTGCGCGTACCACAGCACACCGAAAACGTTAGATGCTTGGGCACTTCATAGAACCGCTGATGCTGCAACTTGTCGCGCAGTTGTAGAGCGCTGCACGGCAGTTTAGCGTGAGCCACATCTGCTGGCCTAAGTTGGCCGTGCTCCGCCAAAGCGTCGCTGGCTGTCACTTGCCGCCGAGGATATGATAGAGAATGCGGCCCAAATCAGTAACGATAACTGTATCGTTGACACACTGGAATCTGATTGCTACGATTCGGCGTTATTGTTCTTGAAGCGGCCTCTGCTGAGTGAGGCGCCTCAATAGCTCAGGGAGATCGTTGTGCTTCGAAGAGACTTTTGCAAACTTCTGGCGGCTGCCGCCGCAACGAAAGCGTCCTCGGTTTTTGCGCAAACTGCGCAAGTTCCTCAGTCGGAACTTCCAGGCGGCTTCAACCAGTACACGCAGGACTATGCACAGTTCTGCGCGTTGCCCGCTGATCGGAGGGTGTACTACACACTGAGCGGCGACAAGATTGTTCCCACCGCTCTGGACAATGCGTCCTGGCGACCGACGGGGATGGGGGACGCGCCAAAGCTTCCTATCGCCGGTGGCTCTTGGGATGGCGTTCCGATGGAAGGGCCGATTCCCAATCTAGAGGGCGATGGGCCCTATAAGCCCACATGGGATTCGTTGTCACAGTATGAGGCTCCGGAATGGTACCAGGATGCGAAGTTCGGCATATGGGCACATTGGAGCCCACAGTGCGTGCCGGAGGATGGCGACTGGTATGCACGGAACATGTACACGGAAACGCAGAGCCAATACAAGTTTCATGTTCAGCACTACGGCCATCCCTCGCGTTTCGGATACAAAGATCTCTGCGCGCAGTGGACGCTCTTGAACTGGGATCCTGACGAACTCATCGCGCGCTACAAGAAGGCTGGCGCGAAGATCTTCATTGCACTCGCCAACCATCATGACGGCTTTGACGCGTGGAATTCCAAACACCAGCCGTGGAACTCGGTTGCCATCGGTCCGCACCTAGACGTCGTGGGAGGATGGGCCGCGGCAGCCCGCAAACAGGGATTGCGATTCGGAGTAACCTCCCATGGGGCACGCAATTGGTGGTGGTTCCAGACCTCCCATGGCGCGGACAAGAGCGGTTCCATGGCAAATGTTCCTTACGACGCCGAACTCAGCGCGCAAGCCGGCAAAGATCAGTGGTGGCAGGGGCTGGATCCGCATCGCATTTACGGTGTGAAGCACCCCTACGAAGCGTTGCCCGACATTTCCTATGTCAAGGATTTCTATGACCGCACGCGGGATCTGATCGATCAGCATGATCCCGATCTGCTTTATTTCGACAACGATCTGCTTCCGCTCGGCTGGGGCGGCATGAACATAGGTGCGTACTTTTATAACCACAACCTGAAGACTCGCGGCGGCAAGATGGAAGCGGTCCTCAACATCAAGAATGTTCCCGACAATTTAGCGAAGTCGGTCGTTGCCGACTATGAACGCGGCCTGACAAGCGGCATTATGAAGTACCCCTGGCAGTCGGAGACCTGCATCGGCGACTGGCATTACAACCGACGGTTGTACGAAGCAGCAGGTGACTATGGCCGCTACCTTCCCCCGCGAGACGTGATTCACTGGCTCATCGACACAGTCAGTAAAAATGGCACGTTCATTCTCGATATTCCAGGCAGGCCAGACGGCACCATAGATACCAAGGAGATCGCGGTACTTGATGGCGTGACATCCTGGATGCAAGTCAATGGAGAGGCGATTTACGAAACCCGTCCCTGGAAGGTATTCGGGGAAGGCCCGAACAGCGTCAAAGCGGGTGCTTTTGGCGGCAACAGCATTAAAAGCCTCGGCGCAAAGGATGTCCGGTTCACCCGTAACAAAGCGAATACCGTGATTTATGCCATTGCACTCGGTTGGCCAACCGAAACGATTGCAATCCAAGCCCTAGGCACATCATCGGCAAATAAGCCGGGAAAAGTCGCCAAGGTGGAACTGTTGGGAACGGGTGCCAAGCTGAAATGGAGCCAGGCCCCGGACGGTCTGCGAATCGAGGTTCTCAAGCAATATAAGCCCACAGTCGACTACGCAGCCGCGTTCAAAATCATGCTGGCCTGATACCCAATCGTGAGGCTCCGCCCGGCGCCCGTATCCTCCTGAAAGCGTAATTCTGCATCCAGGAGGATCGATTTATCAGGCTTGGTATCGTCTTAGCTGTCGTAGCCTTTTAGTCGTCGGATCCAAATGTTGCGATATCGGACTGGACCCGCATGCCCCTGGAGAAGAAATGGTTCTTCTGCAGGGTGGGCCTCGTATTTCGCAATCGGCTCGACGTTGGTAGTGCCGAGAAACTCCGCGTGATCATGCACGACAAGTCCGTTGAAAAAGAGGGTAAGGGATGCGGGCTTCAGCAAAGTTTGCCCGTTGAATTGTGGAGCTTTGAAAACGATGTCGTAGCTATTCCACTCTCCTTCCGGCCTGCAGGGATTCACAAGCGGAGGGTAAACACCGTAGATCGCTCCGGCGGAGCCATCAGCATACGTTGGATTATCAAAGGATGAGAGTACTTGAATTTCGTAGCGCTTCATCAAGATGACACCACTATTACCTCGCATTTGTCCCTTGCGAGAGGCATCCGTTCCTGTCGGCGTCATCCACTCGAGGTGAAGCTGGCAATCACCAAAGGATTGTTTCGTAATCAAACTTCCGGAACGAGGTACTAGTTCAAAATAGCCGTCTTCCACCTTCCATTTCGCTTCGGACATCTGCCCGTTTCTCTCCATGGTGCTCCACTGGGAGAGGTCCTTCCCATCGAACAGGACGATGGCGTCAGACGAGGGCCGAGGCTGCGGGATGGGCAAGCCGGGGGTGACCTTACGAACCTGCGGGCGGTTGCGATCATGCACGAGCCACTTCTGCCCAGGCAGTTGAACGCCTACCGGGCTTCCAGGAAATGGATCGGGCGCCCCAGCGGCCTGACTCGCTGCTTGGGGTTGGGCAGCTTGCGAGAATCCTTTAAGCGCGAATGCCTGGGCTGCCAGAGGAACGGAAGATATTAGTCGGACGAAGTTTCTTCTGCTTGACATATGTCACTTTCTTGGGGGAGATGAATTTCGTTTGGACGCACACAAAATGCATTTCACGTGATTACATCCGATGGCGCAGCCATCAGAGCACGCGCGGCGGGCGCAGGTCAAACTTTAACGTACCGCGAAACCAAGCCTAGCTGCGCGGTATCCAAGTTGTCTTTGGCTTCGCAGCGATCATTGAAAACCATGGTCGTCTTTGACTGCGCGTCGAAACGCTTCCATTCCGGAAGGCCAGAATGATTGGGATTGCCGTTGCGCGCGAAGTTAACCCAGGCTTGGCTAACCCGCGTTGCAAGGGCGTGAGCCGCCTCGCCGCCGCCGGTCATGTGTTCGCACAGGTCCGCATTATCGAATGCAAAAGGCAGCTCCGAACAATGAAATGCCATTGGCCGACCATCCAGAACCGGCGTCTGCCACGCAAACTGATAGCAGTAAACAGGTGCTTGCTGTTTCGCCTTTATGGCCGCGAGAGTGAGAGTGGAATCCCGCACACCTGAGGTTGCGATAACGGACCAGAGTTGGAACGGATTCACGTTTGGATACAATTGTCGATAACCTGAGATCACTTCTGCGCCGTGTCCCCCAAAATTCTGATCGGCTTTGGCACTAAGTTGCTCGTCTGTCATTTCGAAGGCGTCAGGATGATTGATGCCATTTGTGAATTCGTTCAGAGTTGTACCAATCATCAGCGGGATGTTTTCAGCGCTCGCTGGTGCTGCGGGATCAAATGGATGTTGGGCCACCACTTTGCCATCCATAACCGGCGACAGACTAAAACCTCTCGGCGCCGTCCGAACGATGGGTCGTGGACCGCTGCCCGAAGCCGCGGTCTCGGCGGTGGAAGCCTGGTCCAATTGAGCGTACGGCATCTCTTCCAGCTTTTTCACATCGCCAGGTGCAACCCCCAACCGCTTCAACGTACGTTCCGCCAGTTCCCTGCTACGATCCTCCATGCCGAGCCGGAGCGTCGGTCCGCTCTCAACAATAGCTTTGTGAAAGTACCCACGAGCCTTTGGCATGGCGATCAACGTGCACACTTTGCCGCCGCCGCCTGATTGGCCGAAGATTGTTACGTTACCGGGGTCTCCGCCGAATTGCGCGATGTTGTCCCGAACCCATACGAGTGCCGCCAAAGTATCGAGCGATCCCGCATTGCCGGATTCCGCATACTCATCGCCATAGGCCGCCAGATTAAGATACCCGAGGACGTTAAGCCGATGGTTGATCGTCACGAGAACGACGTCGCCATGTTTAGCCAAATTCACTCCGTCGAACATCTTAAGTTCGGAACTGGAGCCGACGGCATACCCTCCTCCGTGCAGATAGACGAGCACCGGCCGACCTTTGCCTTCGGTGGAAGGAGTCCAGACATTGAGCCTGAGGCAGTCCTCACTCTGAAATCCATAATCCCATTGGAAGAGGAAGCCTTCTTCATCGTTCTCCCAGATCGAGCGGAAGGCCTGAGGAGCTTCGGGACCGAAGTGCCTGCTGCTCCGTACGCCGGTCCATGAGTTTGGGGGTTTTGGCGCCTTAAAGCGTCCTGCTCCTGCGGTAGATGCACCGTAAGGCATGCCTTTGAAGACTAGAACACCACGGTCAACGAAGCCGCCGACCTTGCCGTACTTGGTCTCCACGACGGCAGTATTCTTTCCGATCACGATGCGATCGCCGGAACTATTTCCTGGAGAGGAACGCACCCCCTCATGAGCCTTTCCCCGTCCCAGTAAGCTTGACGGAAATGCCGCCCCAACGGCTGCCAAACCGGTTCCGCGTAGTACGTCACGACGATTCATCCTGAATTTCGCCATCATTGCTCCTTCCGATAAGTCGCTTAACGGCCATTTTGGTGCCCGACGACTGAGCGGGGCCCTTGAGGCGTCGCTCGGCATCGTCGGTCCGAGCGGCGGCCTAGAATTCGTAGCGGAGTGCGAACTGCACGAGACGTGGGTTGTAATTGGCAGAGGTGGAAGCGATGGACCCAAATGTTGCTGTTCCAAGCGCTGTCGCCGGATTGCCGAAGTTCGTCTGATTGGCGACGTTGTACATCTCAGCCCGAAACTGCAACCGTGTCTCCCGCGGCATCGGGAAGTTTTTGAACACCGAGACATCGAGGTGCCGGAAGTGTGGCCCGTGGTAAGGATTTCGCCGCTCGTTGCCCACCTTTCCGGTTGTCTGCTTGGCGAATGCATTGAAGTTGAAAAACTGTGGATTCGGCAGGCCGGGATGCGGAACGATATTCCGGAAGGGATCTCCAACCACATCTGCACGGTCGGCGGCGCCCCCAGGATCGGTATTGTCCACGTTAGTCGAGTTGAGGATGGTAAACGGCAACCCGGTGGCCCAGACGTTGATCAGATTCGCACTCCAGCCTTTGACCAACGCACTTGCGAAGCCCTTAGAAGCTCTCCCGAACGGCAAAGCGTACGTGCCGGTCACGACAACCCGGTTTCGGATATCCAAGTCGCCATTGCCGTAGTCATCATAGTGGGCTGTCTCATTCACCTGGTGATTTCCACCGGCCCCGCCGCTGATCGACTCGTTGGAGTTATCGAGCAGATGAGCCCAGGTAGTGTTGGCATTGAAGCCTAGGCCATTTGCGAAACGACGCTCAAGCGAAGCCTGGAGCGCATGGTAGCTGGAGGCGCCCGACGCTTGGAACGTCGTAATCGTGGTGATTCCCGGCAGCCGGGTAGCATAGAGCCGATTTGCGTTCGTGTATTTTGAGCATCGCGCAAGCGCATCAGCATCTGTATAGCAGGCGGTCCCATGGCCCGATGCATCGACCGTCCGGTTCATATTGAAGTTGTTATATAGGTGGCGCCCAAGCTGACCGACATACGAAGCCGTAGCTGTCACGCCTTTGAATTCCTGCTGGACGGTCAAATTGAACTGGTTCAGCACTCCCGTGTGAAGGTGCGGGTCCTGTTCTGACGGGACGACACCCTTCAACAAAAGCGGGTCGGTTGTCTGATTTGTTGAGGGCAGGGGAAGGCCGTTCGCCAACCGTGTATACAACGGAGAGCAACCAGAGGCTCCAGATGCAGCCGTAACCGAGCTGCAGACTCCATATGTTGCCCCGTAGGGCTGATTCTTCCCGTTGACCGGAGCTCCATAGTTTGTGGGGAAGAAGCTTAGTCCGAAGCCGCCGCGGATAACCGTGGTCGGCCGAGGAGTAAATGCAAATCCGAGTCGCGGAGAGAAATCTCGCCGCTCGGTGCTGATACCGGCCGTCCGGGACACTCCATTCATGCCTGCGATTTGGACAGCTCCGGTGGTCCAGTCGAGATTGGTATAGCGGTTGTACTTCTCGGTAAAAGGAGTGAATAGGTCGTAACGTAGCCCGAGGTTCAACGTGAGAGACCTGGCCACGCGCCAGTCATCCTGGAAGTAGTCGCTCTGCTCCCAGAGCTGGTAGTACCTGGTATAGATTCCGTTTACGCGTTGCTCACTCGAGAAGACCCCCTCAAGTAGACCGGGCAGACCCGCCTGGAAAGTGATGGTACCTTCACCAAATTGATCTTGACCGTTCTTAACGTAGCGGCGAACGAGGCCGGAGCCCATTTTAATTGAGTGGGTTCCGTGGGTATAAATCACCTGTCCATTGATTTGGTAGGTATTGTCGGTGTCGTGGATTGGAACCGAGTTACCTCCACCCCCCAAACCCGTCGCCCCTGTGGGTGTGACGGTTCCGAGAGATGAGGTGTCCGGACTGAAGTTGATGCCGGGTTCACCGAATCCAGTGTTGGGATTGATCCCGTAATTGAGTGGCAGAGAATCAGTATTGATGTAAGTCCACCCGGCATTCAGTATCATGAGCAATTGCGGCGTAAATGTGTGGTTATATGCCACTGCTGCGTTCCTTGCGAGTTGCGGCGCAACACCAAAAGTGATGCCAGATTGCGGATCGATCGGCCCGATCGTCGAGCCAAATGCATGGCTGATCGGCATTGGCGGCAGGGCCTGACTCCAAACGTCATTCACCGTGTAGCGGGCAAAGACCGAGTCGCTCGCAGTAAACTTGTGGTCGACTCGAACGTCATATACCAAGGAATATTGGGAGCGAGGACGGCTTCCTGTGTATGTATTGCGCCCATTGTTGGGAGCTGGATAAAGCCTGAAATAGTTCAGACCGACTGGATCAATGAAGGCGGTCGGGATCACATTGCCTGCGATCGGTGCCGTGAGGTATCCCGTGTGTGCCGGGTTTGGGTCGTAAACACAACCTGTAGTTTGCAATGATGTTGGATCCGAGCCAGTGGCCGTCCTGCAGCTTGCCGGAATCGCGTCGGAAAAATCGCCGGGATGTTGCTCCTCGTACAGCGTGGGCACCGTAAGATTGGACGGCGCGGAGCCCTGTATCAACTTGAGCCATTCAACATCACCGAAGAAGAAGGTATTGTCCTTCCTCACCGGCCCACCGAAACTTCCTCCAAACTGATTTTGCCTCAACTCTGGTTTCGGATTATGCGCACCAAATTGATAGGGATATGCATTCAATACGTCGTTCCTAAAAAACTCGTACAGACTTCCATGAAATTGATTCGTTCCACTTTTTGTAATGATGTTGATAACAGCCCCGGCGGCCCTTCCCGCGTCAGCGGAAAAACTGTTCGTCAGAATTCGCACCTCTGCTATGGAGTCGATGGACGGACGGACCCCGATGGTGCCGATCAGGCGCTCATTGTTATCCTGGCCGTCGATTAATTGATCGTTGATGACATCCGATTGACCGTTCACAGAGACGATGGAGGGCTGACGTCTATCATCCGGTCTGTTACCGCTGGCCAGCCCATTTGGAGTGCCCTCTGTGGCCCCAGGCACCAATTGTGTGAGGCTGATGTAATTGCGGCCGTTCAAAGGCAGATTCTGAACAGACTGCTCCGTGATGGTGCTCGCGAGCGCCGATGAATCCGTCTGCAATGCAGGCGATGAACCGGTCACCTCGAGAGTCTGGGTTACCGAGCCTATAGACAGCGCTGTGTCTACGCGGCGGCGATCGCCGGCAGCTACTACGATTTGGTTACCTTTCACCGTACTGAACCCCTGCGCCTCAATGGTGAGGCTGTAGTGGCCCGGGTTCAACGACGGAAAGTCGAAGGCTCCGCTCTTGTCAGTCTGAAAGGTGCGCCTGTCATTTGTATCCGTGTTGACCAGCGTGACTGTCGCGTTTGCCACAGTCGCTCCCGAACTGTCCGAAACAGTCCCCAGTATGTCGGCCGCTGACGACTGGCTGTACGCGCGCATGCAGAACATGGTGGCGACCGCTAGTACCGCCGCCAGGATGCGCGAACTGCGAGTTGCCACCCTCCATAGCATCTTTGTCTGGCTCGCGATTTCCATAACATCAATCTCCCCTTAATAGGCGCAGCTGTTCGCATTCATGTGGACTGGAGCTACCCACCTAGCCCGTGACGCGGGTGTTTGCAGATAAAGGTTGGTTTCAGTGGAACCCGCATTGGTTGTAATGAACTCGCTCCAGGATCGTCAACATAAAAGGCGTGCATTTCCTAGTTAGTTGTCTATACAAGGCGGGCTATGACGTATTCCTGTCTTCTCGACAGTTAGGTTGATCAGACGAGCGCAGCCAGGGGCGGACGATCTAGTTTTGCAGTTACCTAGGCAGATTTCGATTAGCTATAAGTTGGTTGTTAATTGACACCTAAGGAATGTCTCTTGATAATCCAAGTTCGTGTGTTGCATCTGCAACGTTTGCCCCACCGCCAGTTAACGCGAAACGAGTTCGCTTAGTAGTCACAGGAGAATCGATAGGATGAACCGCTTCGCTCTGCTTGCCACCATAGTGGCGGCATTCTCTGTCCCTGTACTTTCGATGTGTCAACCGCCGAGGACCAAGCAGAGTGCGGACCCCTGGTGGAAGCATGCCGTGTTCTACGAGATTTATCCCCGCAGCTTTCAGGATACGAACGGGGATGGAGTTGGCGATTTGAATGGGATCACAGCTCGCTTGGAGTACCTGCAGCACCTCGGTGTTGACGCGATTTGGATTGCTCCATGCTTTCCGTCACCACTAGTAGATTTCGGCTATGACGTTTCCGATTATGACGCCATAGACCCGCAATTTGGCACAATGCAGGACTTCGATAGGCTCGTCGCCGAGGCGACGAAGCGACACATCCGGATTTTGCTCGACATGGTTGCGAATCACTCGAGCGATAAGCATCCATGGTTTCTCGCATCCCGGAGCAGCAAATCGGATCCGAAACGAGACTGGTACATCTGGCGAGATGGGAAGCTTGACCAAGACGGCAAGATGGGGCCGCCTAACAACTGGCACAGCGTATTTGGCGGATCTGCGTGGACCCTGGACCCGACGACGGGACAGTACTATTATCATCGCTTCTACGCGCAGCAGCCTGATCTGAACTGGCGTAACCCAGCCGTAGAAAAGGCGATGCTCGATCAAATGCGCTTTTGGCTCGATCGTGGCGTCGCAGGATTTCGCCTAGATTCTATCGACACATTGCTGGAGGATCCTGGACTAGGGGACGAGGAATTCCGGCGAGATCCCAAGGGAGAAATACAGCGGGATCGAACTGGTGCGCCGATGACGACGGGGGTGAAGACCTCCAACCTTCCCGAAATTCACGACATCATTCGGCGCATGAGGTCGATGTTCGACAGTTATCCTGGCGATCGTGTTCTGGTGGGCGAAACCTATCTACCGAACGTAATGGAATTGGATAAATGGTACGGCGGAGCGGCACACGACGAACTGCAGTTGCCGATGGACACACAGGTCGGCGTTCGAAATACCCTCAACGCGGCGCAGTGGCGTACTCGTCTAAACGACGCGGAAACCCAGCTTCACGGATCCATGCCGCTGCTGGTTTATGACAATCATGACAACAACCGGCTAGACCGGTATTG
>Ga0157372_10009997_pt1 | contig 10091 bp, 9 predicted proteins | sample C55metaG_FD_115307 | JGI IMG/M metagenome (GOLD analysis project Ga0157372, IMG submission 115307) | Corn rhizosphere microbial communities from Kellogg Biological Station, Michigan, USA - C5-5 metaG | ecosystem: Host-associated > Plants > Roots > Rhizosphere > Soil | place: USA: Michigan...
GCAGGAATGCAATCACGCCGCGACTCAAGAGGCTCCTGTGAACGTTACACGAGCGCTGTTTCTGGATCGTGACGGCGTGCTGAATGAAGAGGTCGGCTATTTGTGCCGGCCGGAGGACGTGCGCTGGGTGGAAGGTGCGTTCTCGCTATGCCGAACGGCCATGGGCCTCGGGTACAAGCTGATCATCGTGACGAACCAATCCGGGATCGCGCGAGGGATGTATAGCGAGGCGGACTTTCATGCGCTGATGGAATGGATGCGCGGAGAGTTGGAGCGGGAGCAGGTAAGGGTAGATGGCGTGTACTTCTGCCCATATCACCCGGAGCACGGTGTGGGCGACTACCGGCGCGAGCACCAGGACCGCAAGCCAGGGCCAGGCATGCTGCGGCGCGCGGCTCGGGAACATGGGTTGGACCTGGGGCAGTCGGTGATGGTGGGCGACCGATGCTCGGATGTGGCGGCCGCAAACGCCGCGGGACTGCGCCAGGCGTTTCTGCTGCGGGGGACTGAAACGGTTCCGTGCCCCGGTGAGTACATAGCGATCGGCTCGCTGGCCGAGGCGGAGTGGTGGATAAGCGAGATGCGATAAGGGTAATTCTCTGGTTAATAGCCGAATTATGTCGTTTTCGTAATTTACCAGTTACCCGTGCCCGAGAGTTTGCATACCTTGCGTCAGGGTAGTTCTGCGTTGCGCAGAAGCGCACCCTTTGCGTCCTTGGCAGAGACGGAGACCTGGGCGCCGGAGAGTTGGTCAAGAGGCCAAGTGATGCCGAGTTCGGGATCGTTCCAGATGACAGCGCGTTCACCTGGAGGGTAGTAGCCGCGAGTGGTCTTGTAGAGGACTTCGGCGGTCTCGGACAGGACGAGGAATCCATGCGCAAAGCCTTCGGGAATCCAGAGGAGCTCGATTTCGCCGTCTTCATTGCGGGCCTGGAGATCGAATGCGGCCCAGCGTCCAAAGTCGGGCGATTCGCGGCGGAGATCAACGGCGACGTCCCAAATGTGGCCGGAAAGGACACGGACGAGTTTCCCCTGGGGATGACCGAGCTGGTAGTGGAGGCCGCGGAGCACGCCGCGTGCGGAAAACGACTGGTTGTCCTGAGCGAAGGTAGAGGGAAGACCGAGCGAAGCAAAGGTGTCCGCATTAAAGAGTTCGGCGAACCAACCGCGGTCATCGCCGTGGCGTCTGGGTTGCAGAATCTTTACATCGCGAAGTGAGGTGTCACGTAAGGTCATGAGACGAGCATAGGGCACTACGACGAATCGGGGGAATCCAGCGCGAGACGGATTCCCATTTTGGAACCGCAACTCTATACCTGACATTCCGTCTAACGATTTAACTCTCGTAACTTAGCAACCCCGACGATACACTTACAAGGCGACCAATCCTTTGATTGCCCTAAGTTGATTACGGGAAGTACGCGACCTGAGGAGACGCGCCTGCGATGCCCCCAATCGTTGGCGCACACCCTAGGGTTGAGGCGAACTGTGAGATGAATCTGGTCTCCAGTAGCGAACGAAGCGCGAGCTGTAGAAGCGGTGCAGAGCGCGAAATGGACCGGGGGCAGCAGATGAGGAATGGATGTCGCTAGACCTGCAAAGTCACGAACCGAACGCGGTCCTGTTCAGCTCAAGCACGTTTGATCTTCCCGATGTTAGCGGTTCGACTACCGCAGTACGGGTGCCCCCGCGGACGACCGGCCCCGAAGAGCTCTTCCGCTACCGGGTTGTGAAGCGCACCCTCGATGTAGCCTTTGTGGCTTGTCTGTCCGTTGTGCTCTTGCCCGTCCTGCTCGTAATTGCGGCGGCGGTATGGCTGAGTTCGCCGGGCCCGATTCTGTTTTCGCATCGCCGTATCCGGCGTCATGGCGAGTTTTTCACGATGTGGAAGTTTCGTACGATGTGCATCAACTCCGGGGAGGTGCTGGAGCGGTATCTGACGGCTCATCCAGAGGCGCGCGCGGAGTGGCTGGCAACGCACAAGCTGAAGTGTGATCCGAGAGTGACTCGAGTAGGGAATTTTCTGCGCAAGACCAGCCTGGACGAGTTGCCGCAGTTATGGAATGTGCTGAACGGGACGATGAGCCTGGTAGGACCGCGTCCGATTGTGGCAGCCGAAGTCGAGAAATACGGTGAACAGTTCTGGGACTATTGCTCTGTGAAACCCGGGATTACGGGGCTGTGGCAGGTCTCTGGTCGCAGTGAACTGAGCTATCGGCAGCGCGTGGACCTAGATCGGCAGTACGCACAGAACTGGTCGTTGACCGGAGACACAAAGATTCTCATGCGCACGTGGGCGTCGGTGGTGAACCGAGACGGAGCCTACTAAGTCCTCGGTACAATCGGGGAATGAAGCGTGGCAAGCGCAGCAATAGAGTTCTGGATTACTGGCTTGGCACGCCGCTATTAAATGTCTTGGCGAGCATGCATCGCCGACGTGTGCCGCCTGGCAGAGTGGAGCACTTGGGCGTGATGTGTTCGCCCGCGCTGGGGGATACGCTGTTATTCTCCGGGGCTTTGCAGGACGTGCGCTCAGCGTTTCCAACCGCGCGAATCACACATGTGTGCATGCGGCAGAACCGGGCAGCTGCAGAGATTATCCCAGGAGCAGACCGGCGGTTCGAAGTCAGGTTGACGCAGCCACTGGAGACGATCCGGCGTTTGCGCGCGGAGCGATTCGACGTGCTGCTGGACTTTACGAGCTGGCAGAGGCTGACGGCGTTTTATACGTTGATGTCAGGTGCAGCGTATACGGTGGGATTTGAGACGCCGGGACAGCACCGAAGCCGAGCGTACGATCAGACGGTGCTTCACCGCGAAGATCAGCACGAAGTGCAGAACTTTCGCGCACTCCTACATGGGTGCGGGCTGCAGCCCGCAGTTGATACCGGACATACACCGGCTATCCAGGTGGATGCTCCGCAAGAGTTGCCGTTCGCGAAGGAGCGAGATGTGGTAGCGCTGCATCTCTGGGCCTCGGGGCAGCGTTCGTGGCTTAGAGAGTGGCCAGAGGATCGATGGGTAGACCTCGCGCGCCAACTGGCGCGTGAGGAGACGCTGTTTGTGATCACAGGTGCGCCTTCGGATCTGCCACGCATGCAGCCCTTCGTAGCGCGCATGCGTGCCGTCGGCCTGAGATGTGAGCCATTTGCGAGTCCAGACGGATTCCGTGCCCTGACCGCGGTGCTGCGGCGCACGCGGCTGGTAGTGAGTGTTAACACCGGTGTGATGCACCTAGCCGCAATTGCGGGGGCGCGAGTGATCGCGATCAACGGGCCGAACCGGAATGGTCGGTGGGGTCCTGTGGGGCCTCGCGCCGTCGGGGTGGAGGCTCCCGGCGAGGGCTGCGGATATCTGCACCTTGGGTTTAATTTCGATGGCCAGGCGACGGACTGCATGGAGCGCACAACGGTGGAACAGGTTTATACCGCCGCGCAAGAGCTGATGGCCAACACTGGGGAAATCGAACTATGCAAGGCGTAAGAGAGCTTTTGCGGGGGACGCTGGGCAGAAGCCTGCGGAATCTGTCGGATGAGGACCGGCTGGCAGCGGCGTGGTCCGTGGCCTGCGGACCGGCGCTGGCAGAGCGCGCGGAGGTGTTGGGGCTGGACGAGGACCGTGTGCTGCACGTGCGCGTGTTGCAGCCGGATTGGCGAGATCAATTTGCGCAGATGCGGAACATGCTGACGGAGGATCTGCGTAAGATCGCGGGCGTGCGGCTGCAGACGATACACTTCGAAGGACAGGGTTCGGCGAGGGTGCGGAAGGGTGTGGCTGCGGCGCAAGGAGCGGCAGACTCTGCGCAGAGGGTTGGAGCGGCCCGGCGCAAGGAGCAACGGAAGACTTCATGAGCGGACAAGCGACGGTAACGATAGAAGATGTGCGGCACGTGGCGGATCTGGCGAGCCTGGAGCTGACGCCGGAGGAGTTGCCGCGTCTGGCGAAAGATTTGAATGAGGTTCTCGGTTATATCGCGCAATTAAGCGAACTGGACACGCGCGATGTGCCTGCGATGGCTCAGGCCAGCGAGGTGCTGGGGCTGGCACCGGCAGAGCACGGAGAGACACTGCGAGCAGACGAGGTGCGGCCGGCGACGGATCGTGCGGAGGTAATGCGCGAGGCTCCGGAGACGGATGGACGGTTCTTCAAGGTTCCCAAGGTGATTGAGCGGTAGTTGCGCTGTATTGGTGGCGCATGAGTGATCCGTTCCAGGTTCAATCGGCTGCCAATGATTTTGAGTTTTCAGTCTGGAGTTTCGCACGAGATGATTGAGGCGCCACATATTGAGTTGGAGTCGTTGTCGCTAAGCGCGGCGCGGGAGAAGGTGCGGACGGGCGAGGTCTCGGCCGTGAGCCTGGCAGAGCAGCACTTTGAGCGTATCGCGGTGGCGGATGGTCCGATTCACAGCTATCTTGCGCTGACGAAGGAGCGTGCGCTGGAGCAGGCGGCGCGTGTCGATGCCGCAGTGAAGGCTGGTGAAGCGCTGGGACCGCTGGCAGGCGTTCCGGTTGCAATCAAGGATGTGCTGACGACGCGCGGCGTGGAGACGACTGCGGGCTCGAAAATTTTGAAGGGATACCATCCACCGTACGACGCGACGGCCGTGGCAAGGATGGAGGCCGCGGGTGCGGTGGTGCTGGGCAAGCTGAACTGCGATGAGTTTGCCATGGGCTCGTCAAATGAGAACTCGGCATACGGGCCGGTCCATAATCCGCGCGCGCTGGATCGTGTACCGGGCGGAAGTTCGGGGGGGTCGGCTGCGTCGGTTGCGGCGGGATTGTGTGTGGCTTCGCTGGGAACGGACACGGGTGGGTCGATTCGTCAGCCGGCGGCGTTCTGTGGTGTGGTGGGAGTGCTGCCGACGTATGGACGCGTGTCGCGTTATGGGTTGATTGCATTCGCGTCGTCGCTGGACCGGGTGGGGCCGCTAACACGGTCGGTTGAGGATGCAGCGACGGTGCTCGAGGTGATCGCAGGGAGGGATGCGTGCGATGCAACGAGTTCGGAGCAACCCGTGGGGGATTATGTAAATGCGCTCAAGGTGGCGGTGAGCGGGTTGAAGATCGGTGTGCCCGAGGAATACTTCGGCGAAGGGTTGAATGCGGAGATTCGCGCGGCGGTGGAACGCGCGCTGGATGATTTGCGCGCGGCAGGATGCACGATCGAGCGTGTGTCGCTGCCGCATACGAAGTATGCGGTTCCAACCTACTACGTAGTGGCAACTGCGGAGGCGAGTGCGAACCTGTCGCGATTTGATGGCGTGCGTTACGGGCTGCGCGCGGAAAATGCGAACACGCTGGCTGCGATGTATCGAAAGACGCGCGATGAAGGGTTCGGCGCTGAGGTGAAGCGGAGGATTCTGCTGGGTACCTATGCGCTTTCTGCGGGGTATTACGATGCGTACTATCGCAAAGCGCAGCAGGTTCGCACATTGCTGGCGCGGGATTTTCTGACGGCATTTGCGAAGGTGGATGCGATCGTCTGTCCGGTAACGCCGTCGCCAGCGTTCAAGCTGGGCGAGAAGACGGATGATCCGCTGCAGATGTATCTCGAGGACATTTATTCAGTTGCCGCTTCGTTGGCAGGGATTTGCGGCATGAGTGTGCCTGCGGGTGAGACTACGGCAGGGTTGCCGATTGGCGTGCAGGTGTTGGGGCGGCACTTTGATGAGTCGACAGTACTGCGGGTGGGGGCGGCGATTGAGGCGGCACAGAAGGGCCGCTGAAGGCACTCCAACAACTGAGACCTGTGTGAGAGGCTGAAGTCATGGGCGTCGCGCGCTGGTTGGGTTGGGTTGTGTTCGCCGCAGTGGCGAATGCGCAGCAGGCGCGCGTGTGCGTGGTGGATATGGCGCGGCGGCCGGTGCAGGGCGCCACGATGCTGGTGCGTACGCAGACGGCTCAGAGTGGCGTGGCTGCAGCGATGGATGCGAGTTCGTGCGCGAATGTAGCAGCCGGCTCAGCGGTTGATGTCACGATGAAGGGATTTGCGCCCGTGACAGTGACTGGGCTGCCGGCAGGGACAATTCAGCGTGTGGTGATGCGACCGATTGCGGCGCAGGAGAGTGTGACGGTCACGGCTGACCGTGGTCTTGCGGGGACCAATGATGCTGCGTCCAGCGTTGCGGTGCTGACGCCAGAGAAGCTGAAGGCTGCGCCTGGGCTGACGCTCGATGACCGGCTTCACCAGGTGGCGGGGTTTCAACTATTTCGGCGGACGAGCTCGTGGACTGCGAATCCGACGAGCAGCGGTGTGAGCCTGCGAGCGCTCGGATCGACGGCCGCGAGCCGCACGCTGGTGGTGAGCGACCAGGTGCCGATGAATGATGCGTTTGGCGGATGGGTTCACTGGACGGAGATTCCAGAACCGGCGATTCGCGATGTGGAGCTGGTGCGTGGTGGGTCTTCGGAGTTGTATGGATCGAGCGCGATAGGCGGCGTGATTGATGTTGCGCCGGTGGAGCCGCGGGAAGCGAAGACGCTTGCGATCGCGGCCGATGCGAGTGGCGCGACCGAGAATACTGTGCTCGCAGATGGGATGGCGGAGTCGGCGACGCGATGGATTGGAGCGCTGGCTGCGGCGAGCGAGTTAAAGACGGATGGATACATAACGGTCGCGCCGGCGCTGCGAGGATCGGTCGATGTGCCGACGAACGTGAACGCGCAGGGCGGAAGGATGGAGTTGCGGACGCCGCCCGCGAGCAGTGGATGGACTGCGTTTCTGCGTGGGAATTTGTTGAATGAATCGAGACAGAATGGGACGCCGCTGCAGACGAATGCGGCGCGGTTGTGGAGGTACGCAGGCGGAGGGGATGCAGACTTCGCAGAGACGCATGCGGCGTTGAGGATGTTCGGATCGCGAGAGGGGTACCGGCAGAGTTTTTCGTCGGTAGCGCCGAACCGCAATAGCGAGAGCCTGACGAAACTGCAACGCGTGCCGACGGATGAGTTTGGCTTCGCAGTACAGATGTCGCGGGCGTTCGCGCATACAGTGACCGCGGCCGCCGGAGCGGACATGCGCGATGTGCGAGCGACCGACAATGAGACGCCAGTTGTGGGCGGAACGGTGCGCGCAACGACGAGTGTGAGCGCGCGGCAACGCGAGTTGGGCGGGTACGCCGACGCGATCTGGCAGCCGAAGGAGTGGTCGGTTTCCGGGTCGGTGCGCGTGGATAGCTTTCGGACGTTCGATGCTTTGCAGACGACGGCGGGTGTGCGGCCGATGATGTTGCCGGAGATCGACGAGGTAATGGTAAGCCCGCGAGTAGGGCTGGTGCGGTATCTGCCGCATGGTGTGGCGCTGACGGGAACGGCGTTTCGAGCGTTTCGCGGGCCGACGATGAATGAGTTGTATCGCACGAGCCAGGTAGGACAGCAGACGACGATTGCGAACAATTCCCTGCTGGCGGAGCGTGCTACGGGATTTGAGTTTGGCGCGGAGTTTGCGCAGATGCGCGCGCGCAGCCACGAACTGGGGCGCGTGCGCACGGCGTACTTCTGGACGGAGGTGAACCGGCCGATCTCGGCGGTGCTGCTATCGCAGACGGCGACGAGTCAGTTGTTGCAGCGGCAGAACCTGGGGCAGATTCGCAGTCGCGGTTTGATGGTGGAGGCGCAGAGTGCCAGATGGCGAGGCTTGGATGCGAGCCTTGGGTACCAGTTTGCAGTAGCGACCGTGACAGCGTTCAACTCGAGCAGCCCGGCGCAGAGCAATCTGACGGGTAAGTGGATTCCTGAGGTACCGCGGCACTCAGTCGCGGCGACGGCGAACTATGCGGCGGAGCGCGTTGCAACTTTTCACCTGATCGCGAGCTACTCGGGGCAGGAGTTTGACGATGCGGCGAATCAGTTCCGGCTGCATCCGTTTGCGCGGTTTGATGTTGCGGCGGAGCGGAGACTGCGCTGGGGACTTAGCGTATTTGCCGGGGCGCAGAATCTATTGAACCGGAGGATCGACGCGGGGCTGACGCCGATTCTGACGCTGGCGGCTCCGCGGCTAGTGCAGGCCGGGATGCGATACAGCTTTTTGCGATAGCGGACGCGTTTAGAACACCGGACCTGCGCAAAGGTTGCGCGCAACTGGGTGAGGCGGACTGCGTTTACCTGATTGTGAGGCGATGAAGGTCGCCAACAGGAGGTAAGGCCATGATGTTCAATACTTTGAAAGCGAAGCTTGCAGGCGTGAAGGCGAAGGTACTGGCAGGGACGGCGGTTGCCGGCGCCGCACTGATGCTGGCCGTTCCAACTGCACAGGCACAGCATGTGGCGTTCGGAGTAACGATTGGCGCACCGGTGTACGTGGCTCCAGCGCCGGTGGTGGTATTCAGAGGGCCCGGCTACTATGACGGCGTCTATGTCCGGGATTACAACGCCTGGCGCGCACACCAAATCTGGATGCGAGATCATCGCTTCGACCGCGGCCGCTGGGACTTCGACCGCGACCGCCGGGACTTCGATCGGGATCGCCACTTCGACCGCGACCACGACCGACGGTTTGATCGCCGCTAAGAGATCCCCGGGTGGGATGCAGGAAGCCGCTCTCCCTACAGAGCGGCTTTGCTGCGTTTGGGGTCAGAGTGGCTGGTAGTAGAGCGAGGATGGATTAGCGCAGGCGAGGCAGAGACGTTCGCCGTCGCGATCGACGAAGCGGTCGAAGTTTATGCCTTCGCCGCAACGGGCGCAGGCGAGGCGCTCGCCTTTGTAGCCGGGGAATTCGCTGGGGCTTAGCGGCACACGAACCCACTGCGCACTGAAGAGCTCGTTGTCTGGGAGTTCGCGGTAGGCGCGCATCTGCGCTTCGTTCTTTTCGAGCTCAGGGTAGATTTCCTTCGCGCGCTGTTTGGAGCCTTCGAGGGCGACGATGCGGATGCCTTTGTAGGTGTCTGGTGCCAGCTTTGCGTCGAGGTCGACGAAGGTGGCGGCCATCTTGCCCCAGTCGCGGAGTTTGAGTGTACGCTTGCCAACGCGGGCTCCAGTGACGACGCCGATGGCGTCGGTCGCGCAGCGGTCGATCTCGACGAAGACGACGGGGCGCTTGCGATCGGGATTGAGTTCGCCGTTGGGGAACGTCTTTTTGCGTGGGGAGCGGATGCCGAGGCGGCTCATCGCGAGCATCGCCATACGCACACCGAGAATCTGGCCGGCGCAGAGATGGCCGTGGGCGAGTTCGGCTTCGTGGAGGAGTTCGTCGAGCTCGGTGTTGTCAACGGTTGCGGCGCTCATGACTTCGATGCTACGCCTGTTATTGCATCGAAGTGAGAATGACGAGGAGTGCGATGGCAGCGTTGCAGTGGTGGCAGACCGGGGTTATCTATCAGATCTATCCGCGCAGCTTTCAGGATACGGATGGCGATGGCGTGGGCGACCTGCGCGGAATCACGGCGCGGCTGGACTACCTGGCAGGACTGGGCGTGGATGCGATCTGGATTTCGCCGTTCTATCCGTCGCCGATGAAGGATTTCGGGTACGACGTTGCGGACTACACGGGTGTCGATCCGCTGTTTGGAACGATGGAGGACTTCGATGCATTGCTGGCGGCGGCGCATGCGCGCGGGCTGCGCGTAATTCTGGACTTTGTGCCGAACCACAGCTCCGATGAGCATCCCTGGTTTGTGGAGTCGAGATCGTCGGCGACGAATGCAAGGCGCGATTGGTATCTATGGTGCAAGCCGACTGCCGATGACGGGAGGCCTGCTCGTGAACGGCTGCCGAACAACTGGATGTCACACTTCGGCGGGCCGGCGTGGGAATGGGACGAGAAGACGCAGCAGTTCTATCTGCACTCATTTTTGAAAGAGCAGCCAGATTTGAACTGGCGGAATTGTGACGTTCGCGCGGCGATGTATGGCGCGATGCGGTTCTGGCTGGAGAAGGGCGTCGATGGATTTCGCATGGACGTGCTTTGGCTGCTGATTAAAGACAAGGAGTACAGAGACAACCCGCCGAACCCGGAGTACCACGGAGGGATGCGTGACTTTGGGTCGACGCTGCCGGTGTACAACGCGAACCGGTCGGAGACGCACGAGATCGTCGCGGAGATGCGTGGGCTGATGGATAACTACGGACCGACGCTGCCTGAGCATGTGGATGCTA
>Ga0157372_10009998_pt1 | contig 10091 bp, 9 predicted proteins | sample C55metaG_FD_115307 | JGI IMG/M metagenome (GOLD analysis project Ga0157372, IMG submission 115307) | Corn rhizosphere microbial communities from Kellogg Biological Station, Michigan, USA - C5-5 metaG | ecosystem: Host-associated > Plants > Roots > Rhizosphere > Soil | place: USA: Michigan...
AGACGTTCATGAACTTGAGCGGGATTGCGGTGCAAGGGCTGGTCAGGGAGTACGAGGCGAAGCCGGAGTCGGACCTGATCGTGATTCAGGACGAACTGGATTTCCCGCTAGGTACGCTGCGGATTCACACGCGGCGCAGTTCGGCGGGACATAACGGCATCGAGTCGATCATCGGTGCTTTAGGCACGCAGGATTTCCTGCGCATTCGGATCGGCGTCGCGCCGGAGCGTAAGGTGGCAGACGGTAAGGAATATTTGCTGGCGCCGATGCGCAAGGCAGATCTGAAAGTGATTGATGGAATGCTCGACACCGCGGAAGAAGCGGTAAAGATGATCTTGAGAGACGGTCCCGCGGCGGCGATGAATCGGTTTAACCGCAAAGAGCTGGACGAACAGAAAGATTAGCCACAGATTTACGCGGATGAACACGGATCAGGAACTTTCAACGTATCCGTGAACATCAATGAGAATTCGTGGCCACGTTTGGAGAAACGCATGAATCGTATTTATGAGCTGATGTTCATTGTTCGTCCTGACATGACGGACGAGGATTTGGACAAACTGATTTCCACGCTGCAATCGGTGGTGCCGGCTTCGGGCGGAACCGTGAAGAGCGTGGACAAGATGGGCAAGCGGCGTCTTGCCTATAGCGTGCGCCGTTTTCACGATGGCATTTACGTGCTAATGGTGGTGGAGGGCGGAGGTCCGGCGATCCACGAACTGGAGCGCCGCCTGCGCGTGACCGAGCCGGTGATCAAATTCCTTACGGTGCGTGTCGATGAAGAGCAGAAGCGGCTGGATAAGATCAAGAAGCTGCGCGAGTCGAAGAAGAAAATGAGCGCGCAACCGGCCCCAGCAGCCGAACCAACCGTGGCCGCTCCGGCGACAGAAGCCCCGACGACGGCGTAGAAGGCTGGCTGAGGATGTTCCGGCCACCATCAGGCTTTGCTGGCTATCGCCGAATGGCGAATAGTCACGATTTTTAAGGAGAGTTATGGCTGACGAAACGAAAGCACCAGAGCAACACGCGCCATCGGGCGAGCGGCCGCAAGGGCCACGTCCGGGTGGAGATCGTCCGCGATTTGGGGGACCGGGTCGCGGACCAGGTGGTCCCCGCGAAGGCGGCGGAGGCGGCCGCAAGTTCTTCCGGCGCAAGAAAGTATGCAAGTTCTGCGTCGAGAAAATCGAAGACATCAACTACAAGGATTACCGTCTTTTGGGTCAGTTCGTAGCGGAGAGCGGCAAGATCGTACCGCGGCGACTGACCGGCGTGTGCGCACCGCATCAGCACCGTTTGTCGTCGGCGATCAAGCAGGCGCGGAATATCGCCCTGCTGCCCTTTGCGGGAAGAGCAAGCTAAAAAAAGCAGCTTTTAGCTACTAGCTTCTAGCTCCTGGCTAAGTCTGGAGTTCGGGGGTGGCTAGAAGCTAGCAGCTAGAAGCCAGGAGCTATCATGGAAGTCATTCTCAAAGAAGACATTGCGAAATTGGGATCCCGCGGGGACGTGGTGAAAGTCGCCGAAGGCTACGGCCGGAACTACCTGCTGCCCCGCAAGCTCGCGATTCAGGCGTCAGAGAGCAACAAGGCTGTCATTGGCCAGATGAAGGCCGCCGCTCTGCGCCGCTCCGCCAAAGAGAAGGCACAAGCTGAGGAACTGGCGAAGCAATTTGACGGCGTCTCCGTGTCGTTCACCCGCAAGTCGGGCGAGCACGATCAATTGTTCGGCTCGGTGACTTCCGGCGACCTGGCGGATGCTCTGGTCAAGAAGGGCTTCAACGTGGATCGGCGCAAGATCCAGCTGCACGAGCCGCTGAAGACTCTGGGCGAGTTCACTGTGCCGGTAAAACTGCACAAGGACGTGACGGCGCATTTGAAAGTCGTCATCGAGAAGGAACCGTCGACGGAATAATTCTCGTAGAGGCGTTGCCGGCAACGCCTCTACGAATTTGCCCCCGTTTTGCATCCAGATCAGGGCAGCGTTGCCAAAGCGACGACCACGCCTTGTGGGCCGTTGTTCTGTTTCGTTGTAAATCTTTGCCGCAGAATGGCCTAGAGCCCCCCAAAATTCCCTGTACCGCCTATAATTCCTGCTCACGGATCTCTTGATTCCCCGTCTATTCCTATGCAAGCCCGGAGGACACTAAAGCCGGGCAAGTAGAGGACATAGCGACAATGCCGGCCGGTGTATGGGCAGTACCCTTTGCGGTTGGCGGACGGGCCCACTCGAGAGAGAGTGAACGAGTCAAAAAAGTAGCTGAAAACCAACTCCCTGCGCGGGGCCGCATGGCTGGGCTAGATCGTCAAGCTCAAGATCGTCGCATCGATGACACGATGCTCATCCGCGAGGCACAGCGCGGTAACCGCGCTGCCTTCGAGGAACTCGTCCGCCACTACGACCACGCCGTACTGCGGCTCGCCCTCCATCTCACCGGAACCGAACAGGACGCCCAGGATGTTTATCAGGACGCGTTCCTGAAGGCTTATAAGAACATCGGCAGCTTCCGGTTTGAGTGTTCTTTCTACACGTGGATTTACCGGATCGTAACGAATCTGTGTCTGGATCATCTGCGTAAACGGACCGTGCGCAAGGAAGACGCGCCGGTTGCGAAAGATTCCGATGGCGCGGAGTACGACCTGCTCGACCAGGTAGCCGACGGGAGGGCAGGAGCGAATCCGGAGCGCGACTTGATGCGACGGCAGCTCGGCGCGCGCATCGCCGGGGCGCTCGACAGGCTGACGCCTCGCGAGCGAATGGTCTTCGAGCTGAAGCATTACCACGGGATGAAGTTGCGGACCGTGGGAGAGATTTTGCATACGACGGAAGAGACCGCCAAGAACACCCTCTTCCGGGCCACGCAGAAACTGCGCGGGGCTTTGGCGGATATGCGGTAGTGGGAATCCCATGTCTCGCAAAAGCGGCGAGACATGAGGCACCCCGAGTCGTAAGCACGGCTGCGATGAAGGTGGAACTATGAAGTGTGAATGGGTCAAACAGAATATCGTGCTTCACGTTTACGGCGAGCTGCCTGACGACGCACGCTATGAACTGGAGCAGCACGTAGCCCGCTGCGCGGATTGCGCGGCCGAACTGAAGGCAGAGCAGGATTTTCATGCCCTGCTCTCACAGGATCGCGTTTCCGATCCGACGCCGAATCTGCTGGCGTCCTCGCGCATGCACCTGCAGGAGGCGCTCGAAAGTACACAACAAGGCAGCGTCTGGACGCGCCTTGCCTTCGATCCCGCGAACTGGCTGCGTCAGGTACGATTCTCTCCCGCTCTCGCTTCTGTGATACTGATTCTGGGTTTTGCCGGCGGCATCGGAACGACGTACGAGATTTACGGCCGCGGTGCCAAAACTGACCAGCTCCCAATTGCTACCAGCAGCGGTACGACGGCAGCGAGCGCGGCCGCCATCGCTGGCATCGATTCCATCACTCCCATTCCCGGAACCGATCAGGTCACCATCAAATACAACACCCTCGCCACCCAGGAAAAGCAGGGATCGCTCAACGATCAGCAGATCCAGCAGTTGCTGCTCTATGCAGCCCGCAACAACTACAACTCGGGCGTACGCGTCGATTCCGTAGACTTGCTGGCCAAGCGATCCAGCGACCTGCAGGTGCGAGACGCACTCATCTACGCGCTGCAGAACGATACCAACCCGGGAGTGCGGCTGAAATCTCTGGGTGCACTTGGCAATTACGTGAAGAGTGACACCAACGTGCGCGACGCTGTTTTACGAGCGCTGGTGAATGATGACAATTCCGGAGTACGCATTGAAGCCTTACGGCTGATCGAGCCGGTGAAGGCCGACGGCAGCGTGCGGGGCGTGTTAATGGCCTTAGCGGCAAAGGATCAGAGCACTTATATCAAGTCTCAGGCGCGCACGATGTTGGCGCAGTTGCCGGAGATTGATTAGGAGTCCGGGCGGGGCGCTCGCTGCGCTTCGCGGGACAGCCCAAGAGGCTGTCCTTACGTAGACTGAGGAAACGAGGTGATTCATTTGAAACGCGCGCTACAATTCGTTGGGTTGGCCAGTGTTCTGGCCTTGATTGCGCCACTGGCCATGGCGCAGGAGGCGAAAGTCTCCCGCGAAGGGGGATCCTGGGGTCAGCAGATCACAGGCTCGCTGGCAGCGGTTAAGAACCTTAGGGTCAAAGTGGATATGGTCTCGGTGGTGGCGCACGGATCACAAAAACAAGGCATCAATTATGTCGTTCATACCCGTTATGGCAATTCTTCATCGGAGCAGGATGCACGCCACCAGTTTGAGCAGTACAAAGTAACCGCCTACGTGAAGGGCGACACAGCCTGGATCGTGGGCGACTGGCAGGGAGGACATCGTCCGCGGCATTTCTCGGGTGAATTCAATGTAACCGTTCCCCGCGAAATGGCGCTGGTAAAACTGGAAACTGAGGGCGGCAATGTAGAGGCGATGGGGGTTGGCGGCCGCGTGGAAGCCGAGAGCGGCGGCGGCAGCATTCGTTTCGACGACATCGGTGCCGGAGTCAGCGCTGAGACCGGCGGTGGCGGAATCGAGGTTGGAACGGTCAATGGCGATCTCTCGCTGCACACGGGTGGAGGCTCGATCCAGGTTCGGCACGCGAACGGCAAAGTGATCGCCGAAACGGGCGGAGGGGGTGTCCTCATTGAATCCGGCGCCCAGGGCGCGACCGTTGAAACCGGCGGGGGCAGCGTGGAAGTTCGCCAGTGCAACGGGAAGCTGAAGGTGTCGACCGGTGGGGGCAGCGTGGAACTCAAAGATGTCGGCGGTTCCGCGGACATTGAAACTGGCGGCGGCAGCATTCGTTTGACGTCTGCGAACGGGCATGTCAATGCCGAGACCGGTGGGGGAGGAATCGAACTTTATGGAGTTCCTTCGGCAATTGCCCAGACCGGCGCGGGCGGCATCACCGTCAAGCTGGTGAACACTGGAGGAGAGCGTCATGACTCCGAATTGGAGACCGGTGCGGGAGACATCACGCTGTATATCGCATCTGACGTCGCGTTAAATTTGCGGGCTACGGTGGACATGGGGAATGGACACCGCATCACGTCAGACTTCGCAGACATTCACGTGAGCAGTGAAGGCGATCAGTGGGGTCCGAAGACGCTGATTGCCGAAGGAAAGCTGAACGGCGGCGGGCCGCTGGTCAAGGTGCATACCTCGACGGGCGACATCTGCATCAAGCGAGCTGGCCGGTAAAAAGAAAAGTGAGCGCGAGAGAAGCGCCCAAGAAAAAACCTTAGGAGTCACACCATGCGCAGACACGCTGTGACAGTCATTGCTCTGTTCCCGCTGCTGGTTGGATTAGCTTATGCAGACCAGAACTGGTCGGTGGAGAAACCGGGGGGCGAGAGCTGGGTGTTTTCCAGCGAAGACAGCGGCACCAGTTCGTATCTTGGCGTGGATATCGCAGATATCACCACTGAGCGGTTAAGCTCCCTGAAGTTGAAGGAGGAGAAGGGCGTAGAGGTCACGATGGTGGATCAGGACGCTCCCGCCGGAAAGGCTGGGCTAAAAGAGCACGACGTCATCCTCACCATGAATGGCACTCCGATCGAAAGCGGAGCCCAGTTGCGCCGCATGATCCACGAGACGCCTCCGGGGCGGCTGGTAAGCCTCGGCGTGAGCCGTGAGGGTCAGCCCATGACCGTGAAGGTGCAGCTGGCCGACAAGCATAAAGAGTATTCCATGATGGGTCCGAAGCCGGGTGACATGCACGTAAACATGCCGGAGATCCACATTCCCGATATCGATATTCCGGCCATCAACATGGTGATGGCGACCTCTTCGGCGCGCAGCGGTTTGATGGTGGAGAACATCACGCCGCAACTGGGTGACTTCTTTGGGGTGAAGAATGGAAACGGCGTACTGGTGCGCGCGGTGGAAAAAGGCAGCCGCGCGGAAAAATCCGGCTTTCGCGCTGGGGATGTCGTCATCAAAGTCAACGACGAGGCCATCCATGACACCAGCGACTTCACCCATGCGGTGCGAGCGCGACGTGGGAATTCCGTTCCGGTTGTCGTTATGCGCGACAGAAAAGAACAGAACCTGACGCTTTCGCTGCCGCCGAGGAAAGAGTCAGGTGACCTCATTGAGGAAGAGAGTTTCAACGATGAACCTCTGTTTCACGCGCAACGCGCGCTGGAGATGACGGAGTTGCAGAATGAGATCGCAAGACTCCGGCCGGAAATGCAATTGGCCGCCGAGAATACCCGCAAGGCTGCCCGGGAGCTGCGAAACGAACTTTGCAAAGAGCAAACGGAAGCACGTAAGCAGAGCGCCCAGCAAAGAAAGCAATTGCAAAAGGATATGGAGCGTCTCCGGCAGGAATTGCTGCGGCTTCGAGATGAATGGTTGTAGCAGCGTTGCAGGTTTAAACAAAGCCCGATGAAGATCCCGACGGGGTAACAGTTAAGTCGCTGCCTTTGCTCTTTGCCCTTTGCCCTATCGCCACTTTCGCACGGTACGAATCAACCCGTAAATAACCAGGCACATCCAGAAGTCAAGCACCATGCCCAGGTCCACGCGAAATGGGCGGTGCCGGGCTACCAACGGCAGCGTTGGCAGCAGCGCGAAGTACACCACATTGCCCAGAATGATGGCGAGCAGGGCTTGAAGGAAGTTTAGGCGCACCGATAGCTTAGACACCACCGCCCCACCCCGGGGTTGGCGATCCGGGCAAGCCGTGCAAATACGGCAGCAAGTTTTCCTTACCCGCGATCACCGCGACCGATCCATGCTCCTGATATTCTTTCGATGCCTGTTTCCACCGGCTTAGGACGTAACCAGGGTTCGCCGCAATGCTTGAGCTTTCTACGCCCGTCAAATACGTGAAGGGCGTTGGTCCGCGCATTGCTGACGTGCTGGCGGGCAAGGGCGTTTACACCGTGGGGGACCTGCTCCACTACCTTCCGTTTCGTTATGAAGACCGGCTGAACCCGCGCGGCATCTCGGAATTGCGCCCCGGGGAGATGGCTACGATTGTGGCGGAGGTGCGCAATTCAGGCCTTTTCCGCACTCGGAAAATGCCGATTTTTCAACTCACCGTCGGACAAGGCCGGTCACGGTTGCGCTGCCTGTTCTTCAATGCCACCTATCTGCAAGATAAGTTTGTGCCCGGCCAGATGATCGCCTTGTACGGCAAGGTGGAGCAGGACGAGCGCACTCGCGAGCTGCAGGTGGTTCAGCCACAATTCGAAGTCCTGGGGGACCCGGGCGACTCCGAAAATGGGGTGGAGAAAAAAGCGGCGGAGTCGCTGGAGATCGGGCGCATCGTTCCTATCTATGAGGCCACCGGACGGTTGACGCCGCGCTGGTTCCGGCGCGCGATTCACACCGCGCTGGAGAATCTGAATTCCGATCTCCCGGACCCGATCCCCGCAGCCGTGCGCTCGCGGATGGGACTGGTATCGCCTCACAGCGCATTGTGGAACGTCCACTGGCCCGAGGCCGGAGAGAGTTTGGAACAACTGCAATCGTTCCGCACGCCGGCACACGTCCGGATGATTTTCGAGGAATTGTTTTTTGTGGAGCTCGGCCTGGAACTGAAGCGACGCCAGCAGAAGTCCCAGACCGGAATTGCGTTCCGGTTGGATGATCGCGCCCGGGCGGCAATCAAGAAAATTCTGCCGTTTCATCCCACGGCAGCTCAAAAACGTGTGCTGAAGGAGATTGCGGATGACATGGGGAAGCCTTACCCCATGCGGCGTCTGCTGCAAGGCGATGTGGGTTCCGGGAAAACCATTGTCGCTTTTGAAGCAGCTATCATCGCGATCGAAAACGGATATCAAGTCGCGCTGATGGCGCCCACTGAAATTCTTGCGCAGCAACATTTTTTTTCGGCGCGCAACATCTTGGAAAAGCCCGGCTATCGAATTGTCCTGCTCACGGGCTCTCTTGAAGCCGACCGCAAACGCGAGACCCGCCGCCACATCGCGCAGGGAAACGCGCAGCTCATCATCGGCACGCATGCCCTTCTGGAAGAAAAAGTCGAATTTGATAATCTGGGCCTGGTCATCGTAGATGAGCAGCATCGCTTCGGAGTCATGCAGCGCCTGAAACTGATGAGGAAGTCGTCAGAGGCCGTCGCAGAGCCGGACATGGCAAAGGCCGGTGGAGGGAGGGCCTCCCCTGGCCGCCAGGCGGAGCCAAGCTCGGCTGGTGCAGCGGGTGAGCCGGACGTACTGGTTATGACCGCAACGCCAATCCCGCGCACACTTGCGTTGACTCTCTATGGAGATCTCGACGTCAGCGTGCTCGATGAACTTCCCCCGGGACGAACGCCTATCGTGACCCGCTGCGTGAGCGATGACCGCTCGCCCGAAGTATGGGAGTTTGTCCGCAAGCAGGTAGTCGCTGGAAATCAGGTGTACGTGGTTTACCCGGTCATCGCCGAAAACGAAGAGAGCGAGCTGAAGGCGGCGGTCAAGATGTACCGCGAGCTCAGCGGTAGTATCTTCAAGGAGCTGAAAGTCGGGCTTTTGCACGGCCGCCTCGATGCCGGCCTGAAAGATCAAGTCATGCGCATGTTCCAGAGAGGCGAACTACAGATTCTGGTGGCGACCACGGTGATTGAGGTGGGGGTGGATGTGCCGAACGCCACCGTGATGGTGATCGAGCACGCCGAACGTTTCGGCCTGGCGCAGCTGCACCAGTTGCGTGGGCGGATTGGGCGGGGAGCGGCGAAGTCGTATTGCATCCTGATGACAGGAGGGAAAGTTTCCGAAGAGGGCCAACGACGCCTCGACGCCATGGTGCGCACGAATGACGGCTTCAAAATTGCCGAACTGGATCTGGAGTTGCGCGGTCCGGGAGAATTCTTTGGAACCCGCCAGGCGGGGCTTCCCGATTTCCGAGTCGCGAATATCATCCGAGATGTGCAACTGCTGGAAGTCGCCAAGCGTGAAGCTGCCTTTGTGGTGAGTGGTCCCAATGCTGAAATTTCCGCGGAAGAAATCAGCCGCGCGCTTGTCCACATGCGGGCCCGCTGGCAGCAAACGTACGGGTTGGTCGAGGTCGGCTGAAACTCCCATGCGCGAAGGATTTTGCAACCTGCTTCGCCGTCATCGAGTCAAGAGACTGCTTTCATCCCAAGTGCATTCCCAACCAACGATGTCGATGCCGAAGATTTGTATGAAGAACGTGTTTCTGCTGGCCCTCGCGGTTACATTCTCCACTAGCTTCGCGCATGCCCAGTATCTCGGTTATGCGTTCCACGCCGATGCCAAGAAAGGTGAGCAGGTGTACCGCGAAGCGGGCTGCAAATCGTGTCATGGCCCGGATGGCCGGGGCGCTCCGAAAGCGATTGCCGGATTTGAACCGCCACGCACGTTCCCTGATTTCAGCAAGTGCGATCAAACCACCCCAGAGGTGAATTCGGCATACAAGGATGTCATCGTGCATGGGGGGCCGAGCCGTGGTTTTTCCCAGATTATGCCGGCATTCGGCGAGGCATTGAGCTCGGAGGAGATTGATGACCTCGTCGCTTACCTGCGCACTTTTTGCAGCAGCCGGCGCTGGCCGCGGGGCGAACTGAACTTGCCGCGGGCGATGGTGACGGAGAAGGCTTTCCCTGAAGATGAAGTTGTGCTCTCGACAGCCGTGAATGCAAACGGCGCGGCGGGCAATGAAACGCACATTATTCACGAGCAGCGCTTCGGAGTGAACAACCAGATCGAGGTCGACGTTCCTATCGAATTTCAGGACCAGAACCGTGTGTGGTACGGCGGCGTGGGCGACGCTACGCTGGGAGCCAAGCGCGTGATGTTTTCGAACCTCGATAGCGGATCGATTCTGAGCTTATTTGGCGGATTTCTGATTCCTAGTGGAAACCGGGCGCGCGGCTTTGGGTCGGGCACTACCACATTCGAAACCTTCGCCGCTTTCGATCAACTCTTCAAGAGCGACACTTTTATCCAGACACAGTTTGGGGCGGAGCTGCCCTTTCACACCAGCATCGCGCCGCAAGCGTTATTTTTTATGACGGCGATTGGGGAGAGCTTTGCCGCGAAGCATGGCTTGGGACGCCTGTGGACCCCGATGTTCGAGTTCATCGCCAACCGGGACCTTATGACGGGAGCGAAGAC
>Ga0157372_10010000_pt1 | contig 10090 bp, 7 predicted proteins | sample C55metaG_FD_115307 | JGI IMG/M metagenome (GOLD analysis project Ga0157372, IMG submission 115307) | Corn rhizosphere microbial communities from Kellogg Biological Station, Michigan, USA - C5-5 metaG | ecosystem: Host-associated > Plants > Roots > Rhizosphere > Soil | place: USA: Michigan...
ATACGCGCATGCCATAGGGAGATGGTAGGGATGCAATCCCCGGCGTTCGAGGCAATCGGCGAACGCGCGCGTCGCTCGAGAAAACTCCGGCGCAGCATCCATTGCGCTCGCGCTTTCGTTGTCCTTCAGAGGATCCGGCGAACCTCGTACGCGATACAGCCGTTCTGCCATTTCATAGAACGGAGCGAGCTCGGCGTACGAAATCGGCCATTGGTCGGGCAACGTCGATTCGGCCGCTTCGGCGTGATGAGTTCGCGGTGTGAAGTCCGCAGGAAAGAACCGCTCGAGCGCCATTCCGTACAGCGCGCTCGATCCCCCGGTTCCCGAGCCGACAAAGGGAACGAAACGACGGGGCCGCGCTCCCGACAGATCGCAAATTGCTTCCGCCTGCCGTCCCGCACGGGCAAGGGTCCCGATGCTGTCGGCGGCAGAGCCAGGGTTGCCGGTAAAATGGCTCTCCGCATAATCGCCGCGCAATGCGTTCGTGCCGTCCAGCGTGGACCGGCCCTTCTCGCAAAACAGCACGCGCCAGCCGGCGCGCGCCAACGCATAACCGACTGTTGCGCCACCCATGCCGGTACCTACGACGATCGCATCCCAGCGCTGGCCGGCAAGTTGAACGAGGTCCGTCAAATCGAATGGGTGCGCTTAGTCAATCGTCTCGAACGATGCCGACGCTGATTGTACTGTCCGGCCGTCGACGCTCGGCGCCGCACGATCCCCGCTTGTCATCGTGTTGCGCGCGCGATGGGTAACTTACGCCTCGCATTGCGAAACCTTCTGCGCAACCGCATGCGCAGCGCGATCGCGCTTGCAGCGATCGGATTCAGCGTGGTGGCGTTACTCCTTGCAGGAGGATTCATCGAATGGGTGTTCTGGGCGACGCGAGAAGCAGCCATTCAAAACGGCCTTGGCCACATCCACGTGGTTCGGTCGGGATATCGGGATGCGGGAAGTGCGGACCCCAATCGATATCTGCTTCCCGAGAAGTCGCCGGAATTGGCGGCGTTGGAGTCGGCCCCTGATGTCGTGGTCGTCTCGCCCCGCCTCGATTTCAGCGGACTGATAAGCCGAGGCGAGGCGACGCTTTCTTTCGTTGGCGAGGGCGTCGACGCAAAGCGCGAACCGCTCGTAAGTCGCGTGTTGCAGATCGTCGCGGGCGACGGTCTGTCCGATTCGGATCCTGGTGGCGTCATCCTCGGCGCCGGCCTTGCGGCAAACCTCGGGGCATCCCCGGGCGACAAGGTCGTGCTGCTGGTCACCAGGAAATCCGGGGGCGTCAATGCAGTCGAGGTGAACGTCCGCGGGCTGTTCATGACGGAGGCGAAGGGTTACGACGACACGGGCTTGCGAGCGCCGATCGCGCTCGTCCGCAATCTTTTGCAGGTATCCGGATCGCACGTTTGGGTGATAGGACTCGACAAAACCGAGCGCACGAAGGAGATGGTCGAACGATTCCGCGCCCGGTTTGCGTCGTCGAACCTGCAATTCGTGCCCTGGTACGACTTGGCTGACTTCTACAGCAAAACGGTCACGCTGCTTTCCAGCCAGATGAACGTGGTCCGTTTCATGATCGGACTGATCATCGTCCTCAGCATATCGAATCTGCTCGTGATGAGCGTGCTCGAGCGCACCGGCGAAATCGGTACGCTCATGGCGATAGGCGCGCGCCGTCGAAGGGTCCTCGAGCTGTTTCTCAGCGAAGGGGCGTTGCTTGGTCTGCTTGGCGCTGCGATCGGCATCGCGATTGGAACGACCCTCGCGTCGATCATCTCGACGGTTGGCATCCCGATGCCGCCACCGCCAGGAAGAAGCGCCGGCTACTCGGCGCAGATTCTCGTCACCTGGCGATTGCTCGTCGGGGCCGCAGCGATTGCCTTCGGCACGACATTGATGGCGAGCTTCTATCCTGCGTGGAAGGCATCGCGTCTCGATGTCGTGGACGCGTTGCGTCGGAACCGCTGAAATGTCCAATGCGAACAGGAACGGTGGGCGACGTCGAGCGTGTCCCGTTGGATCGGCATGCTGAGGCTCGCCCTGCGCAACGTCTTTCGCCATCGGCTGCGGACCGCATTGACCCTGGCCGCGATCGTTTCGGGCGTTTGCGGCCTGATGCTCACCGGCGGATTCGTCGAGGATTCGCTGCTGCAGCTTCGCGAGGCCACCATTCACTCGCAGATCGGGCATCTGCAGATCTATCGCACCGGGTACTACGAGCACGGGCTGCAACGTCCTTACCAATTCCTGATCGATGAGCCCTCAGAAGTGCTGCGCATCGTCGCCCGGTTGCCCGATGTCGAGAATGCAATGTTGCGCCTGAACTTCTCGGGTGTGATCAATAATGGACGGACCGATTTGCCGATCGTGGGAGTGGGACTCGAACCGGAAAAGGAGAACCGACTGGGGAGCTTCGTCGCAGTCACCGACGGTCGCGCGCTGCGAGGGAACGATGTTTACCAGATCGTCCTCGGCGAAGGCGTGGCGAAATCATCGAAACTGCGCCCCGGCGACTCTGCCACGCTGCTCGTCACGACGGCCGGGGGGGCCCTCAACACGCTCGATTTCGAGGTCGTGGGCATCTTCAGAAGTTTTTCGAAAGACTACGATGCTCGAACCGTGCGGATACCGCTTGCGGCCGCGCATGAATTGCTGGACGTGCACTCTGCCAATGCGGTCGTCGTATCGTTGAAGGACACCGGGGCGACGGCCGATGCAGCCACGTTTCTCAGGCGGGATCTTGACGAACACCGCTACGAAGTGAAAACGTGGGATCAACTGGCGGATTTCTATGGCAAGACGGCCGCGCTATATCGGCGGCAGTTCGCGGTCCTGCAGATCATCATTCTGATCGCCGTGCTGTTGAGCGTTGCCAACAGCATCAACATGAGCACATTCGACAGGATCGGCGAATTCGGTACGCTGAGGGCGCTCGGAAACACGAGCGGCACTGTCCTGCGTCTGGTCCTGAGTGAGAATCTCGTGCTCGGACTTGTCGGCGCCTTCGGTGGTGCGATCGTCGGCGCGCTCCTGGCGTGGGTGATTTCCGCCGTCGGAATCCCCATGCCACCTCCACCGAATTCGAATGAGGGTTACATCGCGGTGATTCGCATCGTGCCGTGGGTGGTCGCCGCATCGATGCTCGTGGGCTTTACAGCGACGCTCGGTGGAGCCGTCTGGCCGGCTTTTCGCGTCGCCCGTCTGTCCATTGTCGATGCGCTGCGCCAGAACCAGTGAGGCCTCCGCGCGCCGCCGAATCAATTACCGATCGCACTCAAACGATGGTGGTCAGGGTCGAAAACGTCTCCAAGACGTATCGGCTGGGCGACCAGCACGTTCCGGCATTGAAAAATGTCAATCTGTCGGTCGAGCCCGGCGTGTTTCTCGCGCTGGCCGGCCCTTCGGGCAGCGGCAAGACGACGCTGCTCAATCTGATGGGCTGCATCGACATACCGACGTCGGGCCGCCTGTTCATCAACAATCAGGATGTCACGGACAAGACGTCCGACGAATTGGCCGATCTGCGCGCTCGCTCGATCGGATTCATCTTCCAGACCTTCAATCTGTTGCCGGTGCTCTCCGCGGAAGAGAACGTCGAATACCCGCTGTTACAGATCAGGGAGATCGACAAGAAGGAGCGTCGCGCACGGGTATTGCGGTATCTGGAGATGGTCGGCATCGCAAGGTTCGCGCGTCACCGTCCAAATCAGCTGAGCGGCGGACAGCGGCAGCGGGTGGCCATCGCGCGCGCGCTCGCGATCCATCCTACGATCGTGCTCGCGGACGAACCCACCGCGAACCTCGACCACGTCACCGGAAAGTCGATACTGCGGCTGATGAAATCGATCAATCGGAAATTCGGGACGACATTCGTGTTTTCGACGCATGATCCACGGGTCATGGCGCTTGCCAATCGGCTGGTGCACATCGAAGACGGCGAGATCACCCGCCTCGGTGTACGTACTCGCGACAAGGGATTGCTTTACGCAGCGGAACGGGCGCAGTGCACGAACGATGTGGAGGACTGAATCGGCACCGCCTTCAGATGCCATACTTGCCGGGCGCGAGCACGTGATCGGGATCGAGCGCAGCCTTGATGCAACGCGTGAGCGCCGAAAAGTCGGGCGCCATGTCCGCAAGCTTGCTCATGCCCGTCACGCTGATCCTGTAAGGCTGGTAGCCCGCCTCGCTCGTCGCGCGGCTCAGCGCCTCGTAGAGTTCCGACGCCCTGGCCACCTGCTCGGCATCCTCCTTGAGGAAGAAAATCGCCATCAGCACGATCATCGAGCGCGCATTCTGGGTCAGCAGCGCCGCGTAGAAATCGAAGCGGTATCGCTCGAACAGGGGCCGGCACATCTCCAGGATCGCCCGGATGTCGCGTCCGGTCATCGGTGCAATGGGCGCAAACCAGATCAAGCCGCAGTTGTCGCGATCGGGATCGGCCACCTCGGGTTTGGGAATCCTCGACTTGAAGTAGGCGTGCCTGACGAAGAAATCGCTGGGCGTACCCTGCAGCACCGAATACGCGTGGGGCGCAACGGCGAGCATCTCGAGCGACTTCCCCGCGAATCGACGCACCATCCATTCGATCGGTCCCCGCATCATCGGAACCTGGGCAAGTCGCGTCACGGCGCGCGCGACGCCGACGATGCGATCGTCGAGGAACACAAGTCTTCCCAATGGCGCAAGACGACGCTTCAACGTTCGTTTGACCACCCTCACCACGGCCGGCGTACCCTGGATCCCGCCGCCAAAGCTCCAGGCGTATACGCCGTAGCGCTCGCGCATTTCATCGACGAACGTGTCGGGTAGGCGAGAATAGCGGTCGAGGAGCGGCGCGGGATACTGGGTGAGAATCGCGAGTGCGACGATATCGTTGACGATGTGGCTCGCGGCCTGCAGCGTTCCGTCCAGCATCAGGCGACGCACGGTATCGACGAGTGAGGGCAGGTCGGATTCCTCGCGAAGGTCGAACTGGAACGAGCAGAACGCTTCGGGACGCGGCATGAGCCATACGCCCGCCTTCACCACCACCCCGTAGTTCGATTGACTGAACATGCCTTCCAGGTACGGCCCTACGCCCCACTTGTGCGTATGCCATGTCTTGCAATCGATCGGCCCCCCGCCCGTACGCACGCGCTCGCCATTCGCCAACACGACGTCGAGTCCGCACAGGCTGCCGAAATGATCGGAATAGTGCGTAACCCCAACGCCTCGGTCCAGTGCGTTGCCGATGATGCTGCCATCGGGCGGACCATCGGTGCAGTCACACCAGAGGGTCGGATGATGATCCTGCAGATAGCGCTTGAGTTGTCGATAGGTGACGCCCGGCTCCACAACTGCATAGGCGAGTTCCTCGTTCACCTCGATGATCCGGTCGAGCCGCTCGAGATGCAGGATGACCGTGTTGCCGGAAACGGCAGTGGCCGAACCGTATCCCCAATTCTTGCCTTTGCTGCACGCCCATAACGCGATCCGGTGCTCACCGGCGACGCGCACTACGGCTGAAACGTCTTCTGCCGTGCCCGGATACACGACTGCCGCCGGCAACCTGGGTTCGGGAACGGTGGCCCTTCCGGCTGCTTCCAGATCCGCTGGGGATCTTTTGACATGATCCGATCCCACGATTCGCGTGATCGCATCCATTGCGCGCTCGAATGCCGCGGGATCGAGATCGCACGGAGGTAATTGAGAACTGGAATCGAGCATGAGCGGTTCCCGGGCGCGGCTCGCCGAGCGAGCCTATTCGAACAGTTCGGACAGGAAAGCCCCGAGCCGCGCGGTCGTGTCGTAACGTGCGAATGTCGTCGCAACCGTTCCGGCTGCCGTCGTGAACGATGCGTCGTTCATTATGCGTCCGGCCGCACGATCGACATCTGCAGCGCTTGTCCTGTCGCCCCGCAACGCGAGGCCTGCATCGGTTCGGGTGACCGCCTGCATGTTGAGCACCTGATCCAGGTTCGTCGCGATTCCGAGCACAGGCACGCCCGCGGCAAGGGCTTGCTGACTGGTCGGCGCGCCACCGTTGCAGATGACCAGTGCGGCCATGCGAGCCGCGGCATCGCCTGGAAGGTACGCTGCGCTGAAGACATTGGACGGCAACGCCCCGGGATCGATGCGCCGCGCGGTGGCCACCATCACGCAAACCGATCGTTTCGCCAGTGTTGCCGTGATTGCGGGAAGTTGTCGGGGATCGCCGGTGCTCCCCAGCGTGACATAGATTATCGGCCGATCCTGCGCAATCCGATGCCACCACGCGGGTCGTTCCGTTGGCGGTGACCAGATGACGGGTCCGAGGAAACGATGCGTCGACGGCGCATTGCGCAACGGAAACATTTCGGCCGCATCGGCGTAGAGAACGTGATCCGCATCGGTATACACGTAGCGCATATCCAGAGGGAGGGCGGTAAGCCCGAACTCACGGCGTACCCGATTGAGTGGCCTCGTGTGCCATGCGAAAGCCAGCGGGCGCACGAGCTGGAACAACGCGTTCGCGGCCCTCAGCGGTACCAGGCGCGTCGCGGCGAGCGGAGGTGCGTCGAACTGCGCGTCGCGCCAAAACGGGCTCCAGTACGCGTTGCAAATCGCAACGTAGGGCACCTTGGCGAGCCTTGCGCTCACGGACAGCGACAGCCTGAGATCGCCGATGACGAGGTCCGGCCGGACGCTTTCGATCAATCGAAGATCCTCGTCGACACCGGCGCGCAACGTCGCGTAATCGAAGAGCGGAGAACCGCGCGCGATCGCACCGAGAAATCGCTGCGGCGACATCGAGTGAATCGATCGCACTGCGAGCGTGTCGTCGCGCAAAAGCCAGTGGTCCCGTTCATCGGTTGCGAAAACGACGTCATGACCCGTTTGCTGCGCCGCGCGCGCGAGCACGAGCGGCCTCGACACGTGGGCCAGCGCAACCGCTTCAGCGACGAACAGGATCTTCTTGCGCAAGGGTGAAATAGTAGGCGAGCACCTTGGGAAGGTAACGCGCGACCGGCGGCAACTCGATCCCGCCTTCACGAAGCGCGACGAGCGTGTTCTCGTTCGCGAAGCTTTGGTCTTCGGCGAGGTAGTCGAGGAATACCGGCAGCGTGGCGATTGCGCGCCTGACCTTCGGCGGCGAGAGCGCGCTGATGCCCGAAGCGACGCCGCGGAACAGTGCGATCGGCAATCCGATCGCCGGGAAGAGCCTTGCGCCCTGCGTCGCTGCGGCCGCGCGAACCATCCTTCGAAGGTCGCCGAGGGCTATCGAGCCCTCGGGGCCGGAGCATAAATGCAGCACCCTTCCGATCATCGCCGTCTGCTCGCTCGACCAAATGACGGCAGCAGCGACGAAGTCGACCGGGACGATATCGAGGCGGGTGCGCCCGAATCGCGGAAAAGCTCCGAGCGTTCGCGCGCCGGTAAGAAATTCGACCAGGTGATAGAAAATCTGAAATCGCCTTACGCGCCCGGTGCGCGAATCGCCTACGACCATGCTCGGGCGGTGGATCGTCACCGGAAGTCCTTCGACGATCCGCTGCTCGAGGTACGTCTCGGCTTCGGCTTTCGCGTGCTCATACGAATTGTGGAACGTCCTGGGCTCGGTGATGACGCGTTCGGGCAAGCGGCCCGGATGCCGGCCCCAGACGCCCACCGTGCTCAGGAATTCGACCTTTTGCAGCACGCCGTGCTCCCGGCCCTGCTGCGCCAGGCACACGACGTTTTGCGCAGCACCGAGCGCTGAGTCCCTTGCCTCGGCTAGCGGCAAGTTCATGCGCACGACTGCAGCACAGTGGACGATGTGCGTGCATTGGCGGCTCAAACGCTCGAAGTCGGCGCCGGTCAGGCCGAACCTCGGCAACGTCGTGTCGCCGCGCAACATGGTGACGCGGCCGCGGACCGCGGCCGGATCGCGTTCCCAGAATCGGCACAATTCATCGAGCCGCGATTGGACATGTTCATCCGACCCCGCGCGGATCAGCATAATGATTCGATTGCCGGGCCGCGAGAGCAGCGCATCGGCGATCGCGCTGCCGACGACCCCCGTCCCGCCGGAAATAAAATAATGCCTCACGTCGTTGAAGCGGCCGGGTGACCGGCCGTCGCAACGACGATCTCCCCTCGGGATGGGGTTGTGCGGGCGATGGCCGCATGCAGTTGCTCGATGGCCGCTGCGAATTTTGTTTCGACATGCGTGCGCCGAATCTTGAGATTCGTCGTCAGTTCACCACTCGCAACCGAGAACGCGTCGGAGGAAACGACGAGCACTCCGGCCAATTGCTGATCCGGGGGAAGCTCCGACAATGCGGTGATCACGTCAGCCCGCAACTGGCTGATGCGACGCTTTTCTTCTACGCCGATTCCCGGCGCGTCGCTGAATGCAGCGCCGACGCCAAGCCGTGACTGCAACCAGGATGCCGGGACGCTGACGACGGCGATGGTCGCCTCGCGGCCCGCCCCCGACACGATCGCGTGTTCGATGTAGCGCACGCGCGCGAGGCGACCCTCGATCTCCAAAGGATTGATCCATTTCCCGGTGGGCGATTTGAAGACGTCCGACTTGCGCCCGGTGATTCGCAGAAAGCCGTCTGCGTCGAATTCACCCAGATCGCGCGTCGCGAGGAAGCCCGAAACGCCAGCAGGCGCGGTGCCCGAGCCGTCGTTCGTCGCGTTGGCGGCCACGCCGGCACCGCGAACGAGGATTTCGCCGTCCTCGGCGAGTCTGACTTCGTGCACTGACAGCGGTTTACCCACGGTGCCGAGGCGCCGCTGGCCCTGCCGATTGGTCGCGATAGGCACGATGTTTTCGCTCAGGCCGTACGCCTCCAGTACCGGCAAGCCAATGGCGTCAAACCATTCGAGCAACCAGTGCGGCATCGGAGCGGACCCGCTGACGAAGTACCGGAGCTCGGTGCCGAACGCCGCGCGAATGCGTGCGAGGATCAAGCGATCGGCCAGCGGCCACAGCGCACGGGTGACAACAGGCACTCGATCGCCCGACCGCAGGGCCGCTGCGCGGCGGCTACCCAGCGCGATCGCCTGCTTCACTGCGAATGCGTTCAATCGCGAACCCTGTTCGAGCCGGCCCATGATTCCCGTCTCCAGCCGCTGGAAGAAGCGCGGCACGCCGATGAACACGCGCGGATTGGCAATGCGAACGTGATCCATGACCGCGCGCGGATCTTCGACGATGTAGCTCGTGGCGCCGCGTACCATGGCGGCAAGGTTGATTATCCGCTGGAACAGGTTCGACAGCGGCAGCCAGCACACGAGCCGGCTGTTCTCGTCGATATCGGAGAACGCATCCAGGATGGCGTGCACGGCCAGCAACAACTGATCATGCCGGTACGCGATCGCCCTCGGGGTGCCGGTCGTTCCCGACGAATAAACGATCAGCGCTTCGTCCTCGGGTCGCGCACGTGAAGCTGGCGTGGAGATCTTGCCTTCCGACCGCGCGAAATCGTGCAGCGATCGTACCGGTGAATGCGCAGTGCGTGGCTCATCGTCGATCGTCGCAACGAGCTTGAACTCGCGGAGCATTGCGACGCCAAGACGGGCAATCGTTGCCGAGTTCTGAACGATCAGCGCCTGCGCACCGGAGTCGGCGAGAACGCTCGCCAGCAGTGCGTCGGAATAGTTCGGATCGAGCCCGACGACCGACGCGCCGGCGTACAGGCCGCTCATTTGCGCGAGCTCCCAGTCGAGACTGGTACGGGCACAGATCGCAATCCGGTCGCCATGGCCGATGTCGAGCGCAGCCAGTGCGGTGGCCAGCAAACGCACCTGCAACGCGCAGGTACGCCAATCGACCGGTCGCCATCGCCCGTCTCGACCGAAAACAAAATAGGCTTCGCGTTGTGGCGTCTTCGCCGCTCGCTCCACGAACACGTCGACGACAGTCGACGGACGGGCGGCCGATCCTGGGTCGCTGGCCACCGCGATCACCCGGTCGGCGGGTCATATGCGCCCTTGGGGAGCGTTACGTGGAGATCCCGGTCCTGTAAATCCAGCCATTTCATCTGCTCGCCGGTCGTGCGACCCAGCATGATCTTATGCCGGATCATGAAATCTACGGCCGGCGCCATTGCCCGCCAATACGCGCGACTTGCCTTGCCGC
>Ga0157372_10010002_pt1 | contig 10089 bp, 9 predicted proteins | sample C55metaG_FD_115307 | JGI IMG/M metagenome (GOLD analysis project Ga0157372, IMG submission 115307) | Corn rhizosphere microbial communities from Kellogg Biological Station, Michigan, USA - C5-5 metaG | ecosystem: Host-associated > Plants > Roots > Rhizosphere > Soil | place: USA: Michigan...
CGGATGTGCTCGTAGATCTCGTCCGTGATCACCCAGACGTCGTGCTTCGCGCACAGCTCGGCGATCATCGTCATCTCGGCGCGGGTGAACACGCGGCCGGTCGGGTTGTGCGGAGTGTTGAGAACGAGCGCCTTCGTTCGCTTCGTGAATGCCCGCCTCAGTCGGTCAGGGTCGATCGTCCAGTGCGGCCGCTCGAGGGGCACGAACGTCGGGATCGCGCCGGCCAGGATCGCATCCGGTCCGTAGTTCTCGTAAAACGGTTCGAGGATGATCACCTCGTCGCCCGGATCCATCAGCGCCATGAACACGGCAGCCATGGCTTCCGTGGCGCCGCAGGTCACTGTCACCTCGCGGTCATGATCCACGTCCATGCCGTAGAATCGTCGGTACTTTTCGGCGATGGCGATGCGCAGCGCCGAGCTGCCCCACGTGACGGCGTACTGGTTCACGTTGCCATGGATCGCCGCGCAGGCGGCTTCCTTCATCGGCTCCGGCATCGGGAAGTCGGGAAACCCCTGCGCGAGGTTGACCGCCTCGTGCTGGTTCGCGATGCGGGTCATCTCGCGGATGACCGATTCCGTGAAGGAGTGGGTGCGACGGGCTGCGAGCATGCGTCCGGGGCGGCAGGGATTCGACGACGACGTCGTGCAAGTTGGCGTCCATGCCAGTCCGGTGCCAGTCGGAGCGCGCTACCGCCCCCCGATCCGCGCCAGCGCCGCCCGGATCAGCTCCGGTGCACTCATCCCCTTCGCGCCGTGATCGATCGCGCCGCGCACCGCCTTCTCCGCGTCCGCCGTGGAATAGCCGAGCGACACCAGCGCGCGAATCGCGTCGTCGGTGCCCGGTGCGCCGCTGCGCCCCACGCCTGACTCCGCGCCGGAGCTCTGGAGCTGATCGAGCTTGTCCGCGAGATCGAGGATGAGCTGCTCGGCCTTCTTCCGCCCCACTCGCGGCACCGACTGCAGCGTCGGGATGTCCTTCTCGCGAATGGCGCGCACGAGGCGGTCCGCCGTGAGCGACGACAGCAAGCCGAGTGCGAGGGCAGGTCCCACGCCCTTGGCGCCGAGCACCTTCTGGAACACCCGACGCTCGTAGGCCGACGTGAAGCCGAACAGCTGCCAGCCGTCTTCCTTCACCACGAGATAGGTGTGCAGCGCACACGGCTCACCGGTCTTTGGCAGCGCCTCGTACGCGCTGAGCGGCACCGCCAGCTCGTATGCCACGCCGCCGGTCGTCATGATTTCCACGCGATCCAGCTCCTTCACGAGCAGCGTGCCGGCAACCTGGACGATCATGAGCGGCGAGTGGTGGATGGTGGAACGCGCAGCGTGCTCGCGGCGGGACGCGACGGCTCACGCACCCGGCCGTTCCCGCCGATGCGCGGCAGGTTGGCACCCATCAGGCACGCCAGTGCGGCCGCGACTCCATCAGCTGCATCGGAAGGCGTCGGTACGCTCTTCAGCCGCAGCAGGCGCGTGAGCATGAACTGCACCTGCTCCTTCGTCGCGCCGCCCGTGCCCACGACGGCCTTCTTGATCTCGGCTGGCGCGAACTCGTTGACGACCAGTCCACTCTGCTCCGCGGCGAGCAGGATCACGCCGCGCGCATGGCCAAGCACCACCGTGGTACGCACGTTCCGCGAGTAAAAGACGTCTTCCACCGACAGCGCGTCGGGCCGATGACGCTCGATCAGCTCCTGGACGCCTTCATATATCTCGCGCAGCCGCGCCGGCAGCGGGTCACGCGCGCGCGTGCGGATCACGCCGCACTCCACGAGCGACGGAAATCCGACGCCGCCTCCGCGCACGACGCCGTAGCCGGTGTTCGCCGTCCCCGGATCGATGCCGAGTACGAGCACGACGCGTCGCCTCCCGCCCGGCGGCTAGAGCGAAGCCAGGTCGGCGTCGTCGATGTCGAAGTTCGCCCACACCTTCTGGACATCGTCGAGATCCTCGATGGACTCGATGAGCTTCAGCAACGACTCCACATCCGGGCCGGACACGGTGACGGTCGTCTTCGGCACCATCGCCAGCTCGGCCTCGGATGGCACGATCCCCTTCTCCTCGAGCGCCGACTTCACGGCGTGGAAGCTCGCCGGATCGGTGGTGACGACGTACGTCTCCTCGTCCTCGCGGCGGAAGTCCTCGGCGCCCGCTTCGAGCGCGGCCTCGAGCATCGCGTCTTCATCCGCATGATCAGCGACGGGAATCGAGAGGATGCCCTTCTTCTCGAACATGAACGAGACGGAGTTGGGCGTGCCGAGATTGCCGCCGCCACGCGACATCTTGTGGCGAACGTCGGCCACCGTGCGCGTCGGGTTGTCCGTCACCGCATCGATGATGAGCGCCACACCGCCAGGCGCGTAACCCTCATAGGTCACTTCCTGGTAGTCCACGCCCTCGAGCTCACCGGTGCCTTTCTTCACTGCCCGGTCGATGTTCTCCTTCGGCATCGACTTGGCCTTCGCCGCGTCGATGGCGACGCGCAGCCGGGCATTCCCCGCGGGATCGCCGCCGCCCATCTTGGCGGCCATCGTGATCTCACGGATGAGCTTGGTGAACAACGCCCCACGCTTCGCGTCGGTCGCTGCCTTGTAGTGCTTGATCTGCTTCCATTTACTGTGGCCAGCCATGCGGTACTCGCTGCTTGAGTTTCTCGGGCGCCGGCAGAGGACGCTGGGCAAAATATAAGGCGGCTCGGCAACGCCGAGTACTTCGTACCCAGTACTGAAGTATCTGGACCTTCGGCTGCCCCCAGGAAGGCGCCGACAGCGCCTGACAATGCAACGCTCCGCACCGCCCCCGCATTCCTGGAGCCTGGATGCCGGTCTCCGTACTTCAGTACTCCGTACGAAGTACTCGCCGTTGCCTTACCCCTCGACCATGTCCTCGAACCGCATCCACTGCTCATAGAAGAACAGATCCACGTAACCCGTTCCCCCATTCCGGTTCTTCCGCACCAGTAGCTCCGTCGCACCGGCAATGTCGCGGGCGCTGTCGTACATCCCCTCGCGAAACAGCCCCAGCACCACGTCGGCGCGCTCCTTCACCGCGCCGCCGGCGCCAAAGTCGTCCAGCAGCGGACGCCGGTCCTCCCGCGCGGCCAGGCGAGGGAGCGGCGTCGTGAGCAGCACCGCCGACTTCGCATCCAATGCAAGCTGCTTGAGTGCGCGTACCACGGTCGCCGCTTCCTCTTCGCTCTCGCGCGTGCCTGGGAGCAGCGCCTCCAGTCCATCCACCACCACCAGCTGGATTCCGCCGACCGCACGGACTTCCTCGGCAATCGAGGCCACACCACCGAGAGGAATGCGCTCGATCACCGGTAGCTCGTCGCGCAGCCGGACGGCGGCGGCGCCGACGCCGGCTCGTGTCGCCTCATCCATCGTGCCGCGGCGCAGGTCGTCGATCCGCGCCCGACCTTCCATCGCCAGCGCGCGCTCGAGCACACGCTCGACGGTCATCTCGCCGGAGTAGAAGTGCGTCGTGCGCTCCTGCTTCGCCACCCGGAGTGCGAGCGCGAGGGCAAAGGCGCTCTTGCCGCTCCCGACGTCGCCGCCGAGGACGATCAGGTCGCCGCGCCGCAGTCCGCCACCAAGCACCTTGTCCAGGCTCGGAAACCCTGACGGCACGGTGTCCGGCGATCGCGCGCCATCGGCGACCGCATCCAGGCGCGCCAGGAGGAGGGAGAGGGGAGAGATGTCTGTGCCGCGCGCCATGATCGAAGTTAGGGCTCGCTCGTTCGTGACGGCAAGCCAGCGCGTCCATCCCCGCTCAATCCGTCAACGAGTGCATCCAGCTCGGCGCGCGAGCCGGCGTCCAGGTACGACGCGCACGCCGAACGCAGTGCGGCCACGTCGCGCGCCATCGTCGCCAGGCTCCCCTTGGCCGAGCTCTCGAAGCACCGGGCGAGCGGGGTGCGCACTGCGGCCGGCAGCGTGAGCGCGCCGAGCCAGCTCCTCGCCGCCGCGGCGCGCGCCTGTCGCGTCTCATCCGTCGATTCCGCGCCCGTTGGCGATCGCTCCGCGGCGAGCCGCGCGGCCATGAAGCAGCCGAGTGCCACTTCACGCGCCCCGCCGATCGGTGCCCGTCCCGCCAGCAGGGCCAGGTGCCGGAAGGGGAACGAGGGCGCGATGAGCGCGTAGGGAAGGAACGGTTGCGGCACGGTCGTAATGTGTTCGCCCTTCGCCCGCGCGGCCAGCCTCGCGCTTCAACGCGCGTTGCTCCCCCTATAGGCGGGGGCTAGGTTTGAACGATGCCGCACCCTGCCAAGGCTGTACTGTGGGTGGACGACGAAGCGGAGCTCCTCGAGCCGCACCGCATCTTCTTGCGTGACAAGGGGTTCGAGGTCCAGACCGCCACCAATGCCGACGACGCGGCGGAACTCGTGCGCCGCCGACCGTTCGACCTGGTGCTGCTCGACGAGCAGATGCCCGGCATTCGCGGCCTGGAGGCGCTCAAGGAATTGCGCGACATCGACTCCGCGCTCCAGATCGTCATGGTCACCAAGAGCGAGGAGGATGGCACCCTCACCGAGGCACTCGGCAAGGACATCGCCGGCTATCTCGTCAAGCCGGTCACTCCGCGCCAGGTCTACGCGCTCGTCGCCCGCATGCTCGAGGGACCGCGCATACGGCAGCAGGCCATCAGTCGCGCCTTCGTCGACCGGTTTCGCGCCATGCAATTCGAGTCGCTGCGCGAGCTTGACTGGCGGGGGTGGATCGATCGCTACCTCGAGCTCGTGCAATGGGATCTCGATCTCACTGCGGCCAACGAGATGGGCCTGCGCGAGTCCCTTCGCGGCCTCTTCCCCGAGGTGCGGCGCGACTTCGCCCTCTACATGGCGCGCGCGTATCCGGAGTGGCTCGCCCACCTCGAGTCCGATCGGCCGCCCCTCTCCATCGACATCGTCGGCGAGTTCCTCATGCCGATCGTGCGACAGGACGGCAACGCCCTGTTCATCGTCATCGACTGCCTCCGGATCGATCAGTGGAAGATCATCGAGCCGGTGATCGCGCCGCTGTTCGACATCGAGACGACGCATTATTTCGGCATCCTCCCCACCGCCACGCCGTACGCGCGCAATGCGCTGTTCAGCGGGCTCTTTCCGAACGAGATCGCCGCGCGTTTCCCGGATTGGTGGGGCGAGCGCGAGGACGAGACCCTCAATGCGCACGAGCGTGACCTTCTCGTCGCACAGCTCGACGAGCTCCATCACCCCGTTCCGGTCAAGTACGATAAGGTCTCCTCGTCGCACGATGCCGACGAAATCGAGCGCCGGCTCGCCAACGCCGTCGCGCCCGAGGGGATCAGCGCGTTCGTCTTCAACTTCGTCGACCTGTTGACGCATGGTCGCTCGGAGTCGGCGATTCTCTATGAAGTCGCGCGCGACGAGATTGCGCTGCGTCAGCTGACACTGCAGTGGTTCCGGCGGTCGGCGCTGTTCAGCGTGCTCCAGGAGGCCGCGCGAAAGAAGGTGAAGGTGCTCGTCACCAGCGATCACGGGTCCATTCACTGCCACACGCCGGCAACTGTCTTCGCGCGACGCGACGCTACCCAGAACCTCCGCTACAAGTTCGGCGAGGATCTCCGTGCCGAAAACCCGGAGTACGCCCTGTCGTTCAAGAACGAGGATGCCCTGAAGCTCCCGCGCCGTGGCCTCGGGGCGAACACCCTCCTCGCCACGGGCGACAGCTTCTTCGTCTATCCCACCAAGCTGCGTGAGTACCAGAGCCGCTATCGCGGTTCCTTTCTCCACGGTGGAGTCACGCCCGAGGAGTGCATCCTGCCCGTGTCCCTTCTCATCCCCAAGCGCTAGCGCATGTATCGCCGACTCCTGGGATATCTGCGTCCGCACAGCTGGCGCATGGTGGGCACCATCGCCTGCAACATCGTCGCCGCGGCACTCGACGTCTTCTCGTTCACGCTGCTCGTTCCCTTCCTGAACGCACTGTTCGGCGCGCCGTCGTTCATCCCGCAGACGTCGAGCTGGATCTCCGGCCTGCAGGATCGTCTCGTCGGCACCTTCCTGAACCCGGCCGATCGCCTCGGCTCCGTGGAGACGATGATGGTCGCCATCATGGCCATCGTCCTCCTCAAGAACGTGTTCGTCTGGCTCGGCGGCCAGTTCGGTGCCGCGCTGCAGGAGAACGTCACCCGCGACCTGCGCGACAACGTCTTCCGCCACCTGCAGCGGCTTCCGCTCGGCTACTTCCAGCGCACGAAGACCGGGCAGATCATCTCGCGCGTGCTCTCCGACACCGAGCAGACCAAGGCGCTGATCACCGAGCTCGTGACGAAATCGCTCCAGAACGTCGCGCAGATCATCGGCACGATCATCATCCTGCTCAACTACTCGCCTCGGCTCACCTTCGTCGCGCTCGTCATCGCGCCGCTGCTGACGCTCTCGCTCCAGCCGGTGCTGCGAAAGCTGCGAAAGGGCCACCGGCGGCTGCGCGGCGACTACGGCGAGATCACCAGCGTGCTGCAGGAAGTGGTGAGCGGCGTGCGCCTCGTGAAGTCCTTCCGCGGCGAGCCGTACGAGGATCGCCGGTTCATGGACGCGAGCGGGCGCTATTCATCGGGCATGGTGCGCATCACGCGCCTCTCGGTACTCTCGCAGCCGATGACGGAGCTGATCGGTACCGCGGTCGCGATGCTCATCCTCTGGATCGGCGCGCGCGAAGTGCTGCTCGGCACGCCGGGCGGCATGGATAGCGCCACGCTCATCACCTTCATGATCATGGTGATGCGCCTTCTGCCGCCGCTCAAGCAGCTCTCCCAGGCGCCCACCACGGCGCAGCAGTCGTTCGCCTCGGCGGAGCGCCTGTTCGAGGTGCTCGACCTGCCGACTGAAGCCAAGCTCGACGAGCCGACGGCGGAGTTTCCCCGTCGTGGATCGCGCTCGGTGACCGGGATGCGCGACGCGCTCGTCTTCGATCGCGTCTCCTTTGCCTACGATGCCGAGCCCGTGCTGCGCGACGTCAGCTTCACCGCGCGCCGAGGCGAGGTCATCGCGCTCGTCGGCGCGAGCGGGGCGGGGAAGAGCACCCTCGTCGACCTCATCCCGCGGTTCTACGAGCCGACGGCCGGTGCCATCCTCCTCGACGGCGTCGACACCCGCGAGATCGCACTCTCCTCGCTCCGCGGATTGACCGGGATCGTCAGCCAGGACACCGTCCTGTTCAACGACACGGTGCGGAACAACATCGCTTACGGTGCGGCCGATCGGTTCACCGATGAGCAGGTGGAGAAGGCCGCGCGTGCTGCCAACGCCCACGAGTTCATCAGTCACCTGCCCGAAGGCTACGATACCATTCTCGGCGAGCGCGGCACGCGACTCTCCGGCGGCCAGCGTCAACGGCTGGCCATCGCGCGCGCCCTGCTCACCGATCCCCCGATCCTCATTCTCGACGAAGCCACTTCCGCCCTCGACACGGAATCGGAACGGCTCGTGCAAGAGGCGATCGACCGACTGCTTTCCGGACGAACCGTGTTCGTGATCGCACACCGACTCTCCACCGTCACCCACGCCGACCAGATTCTCGTCCTCGACCGCGGTGCGATAGTGGAGCGTGGCACCCACCCGGAGCTGCTGCGCCAGCACGGCATCTACTACCGCCTGCACGCGGCGCAGCTCCGTCGCGACGCGGACGAGCCGGTCGGCGCTGGTCAGCCCGCCGCGGCGGGCTGACGATGCGCTCACTCTTCTATTACTCCGGTCGCGGCTGGACCGGCGAGGCACGTGCCTTCGCCGTGGCGGCGCGTGGGCTGGCCGCACGCGGCGAGCCGGTCACCGTCGTCTGCCGACCGGATGGCGACGCCGAGCTCGGATTCGCCCGCGAGGATCTCGAGGTCGTGACCATCCCGGTCACCGACTCGGTGAGCCGTGACGCGTGGCGCCTGCGTGCCGTGTTGAAGGAGCGGTTCATCGAGGTCGTGTTCCTGCACACCGAGCGCGAACAGCTCGTCGCCAGCTCGGCAATGCGGCTCGCCTCGCGCGGTGCCATCGTGCGACGTATCGCGACCGGCTCGCTTGTCGGTGATGGTCGTGGGGCGCGGCTCGCCAGTCGTCTTGCCACTGTGCGACTGCTCTTCACCACCGAGGAGGAACGGCGCCGCGCCGGTGCCGAGTCGAACGGTTTCGTTGCGCCACTCGGCGTGGACGTCGAGCGACTCGACGCCGAGCGCACCGCGTCGCGCTCGACGCTCGGCGTGGAGCCCGGCACCCAGCTCATGGTGTGCGTCGCCGACAAGCGCGCGCGTGCGCGCATCACCACTGCGCTCCGTACCGTGAGCCTGCTCGCCGAGCGTCACCCCGGACTGCGCCTCGCGCTCGTCGGCTCCGGCTGCGACGACGACGACGTCCATATGCACGCCGCTGCGATCGGCGTTACCTCGCTCGTCCGCTTCCTCGGCCAGCGCGACGACATGCCGGCGGTGCTCGCAGCAGCGGAAGTGGGCTGGGTGGCTGCGGAGGGCGACGATGGCGCCTTCGCCTGCCTCGACTTCATGGCTGGCGGCGTGCCCGTCATCGCCGAGCGCTCGCCGTCCATCGCGCATTACGTACCCGACGGCATCGCCGGGGTGCTGCTTCCGCGCGCCGATCCCGCGGACACTGCTGCCGCTGTCGCGAAGTTCCTCGCCGAGGACAACCAGCGCGAGGCGATGGGCCGTGCGGGTCGCAATCGCGTTGCGCGGGAGTTCACCGTCTCGGCCATGGTGGACGGCTTCGCCGCGGCCGCGAGCAGCGCTGGCGATCGCGCCGGTTGGACGGCGCGCTGATGGCCGAGGCGACGTTCACCCATCGCGCCGAGTACTACGCACTGCGCGGTGCTGTCGCGGCGCTCGACCGGTTCGGTGTCCGGCGCGCCGGCGCCGTCGGTGAATGGCTCGGCGCACTCGGGTATCGGCCCTTCGGCATTCGTCGCGCCGTCGTCGAGCGCCAGGTGCGAGCTGCCTTTCCCGATCTCGCCGAGGACAGGGTGCTCCGCATCGCGCGCGAGTCGTATGAGAGTCTCGGCCGCACCACCATCGAGACCGCGCTCATGCCGGCTCGCTCGCGTGAGCAGGTGCTCGCCATGTTCTCGCGGGTGGATGGCTGGGACGTCGTCGAGCGCGCACGGGCGAAGGGGCGCGGCATCCTGTTCGTCACCGGCCACCTTGGCAACTGGGAGTTGGCCGGCTCGTTCGTCGCCGCGCAGATGCCCCTCGAGGCGGTCGCGCGCCGCATGCAGAACCCACTCTTCGACCGCTATCTCACCGACACGAGGCGCCGCATCGGCATGAGTGTCATCCACGATGCCGACGCGGTACGTCGCGTTCCACGCGCCATTCGCGAACAGCACGCCGTCGCCTTCCTCGTGGATCAGGGCGCGGCGGGACTCGCCTCCACCTGGGTGCCGTTCTTCGGCCGCCTGGCCAAGACACCGCGCGGACCGGCTGTCTTCGCGCTCCGCCTCGACGCGCCGGTTGTCTTCGGCGCAGCGCTGCGTCAGCCCGATGGCCACTACGCCATCGGCTTCGAGGAAGTACAGGCCGAGTCTACCGGCGATCGTGAAGCCGACGTTGATCGCATCGTCGCCGCGTACACCGCGACACTCGAGCGCTGGGTCCGACGTGCGCCCGAGCAGTACTTCTGGCATCATCGTCGCTGGAAGCATCAGCGTCCCGGCACTCCGCCTGAATTGGGAGATCCCGCATGAACGAACGCGTCAAGCGAGCGCTGCGCGGCGACGCGCGAGCCTGGTTCGGCATCAGTGTCGTCATCCTGCTGGTGCTCCTCGCCGTCCTCGCGCCACTCGTGTCGCATCACGATCCGCTGGAGATCGATCTCGTGAACCAGCTCCAGGGCCCGTCGCCGGCGCACTGGCTGGGCACCGACATCCAGGGGCGCGACGTGTGGGCGCGGCTCGTCTACGGCTCGCGCGTGTCGCTCACGGCGGGCATCGTGTCGCAGGCGATCGCGCTGATGCTCGGCCTCTCGCTCGGGCTGCTCGCCGGCTACAAGGGCGGATGGATCGACGAGCTGGTGATGCGGCTCGCCGACGTGACGCTGGCGTTTCCCACGCTGCTGCTGCTCATCGCGATGGCC
>Ga0157372_10010005_pt1 | contig 10086 bp, 8 predicted proteins | sample C55metaG_FD_115307 | JGI IMG/M metagenome (GOLD analysis project Ga0157372, IMG submission 115307) | Corn rhizosphere microbial communities from Kellogg Biological Station, Michigan, USA - C5-5 metaG | ecosystem: Host-associated > Plants > Roots > Rhizosphere > Soil | place: USA: Michigan...
AATCAATGGTCAATCGTGAAGGCTATCCCTCACCCTTGACCATTGATCATTGAGCATAAGGCATTGAGCATTTTCTTCCCTCTTGAGACCTCCACTCCCCAAAAGGTCACAACTTATTACTCATTACTCATCACTCACCATTCAATCTCTACTCAAAACCTTTCTCCTTTTACCTTACACCTTATGCCTTACACCTTCTCCTCCCTGTGCATTTCCCTGTGCATTCTTTGTGCTTAACCACCCCCTTCTCTGGAACTTCATTTGAAGCTTCGTCTTCAAACCCAGATATGGTTACGAAATGCGACAGTCAAAAAATCTGCAAAGGAAAGAGTGCTCATGGTGCCCTTACCAAACGGCCAACAGTCAAAGTGGTAGCCGAAAAACAGAAGACTGTTGTCAATAATCAATAATCCAATAATTAATAATCACTAAACCCATAGCTATGCCCGAATTACCCGATCTCAATGTGTTTGCAAGAAACCTGGATAAGAAGCTTGCAGGAAAGAAAGTGAAACGCATAGAGGTTGAAAACAAGAGGAAGCTGAAAGTTCCCGTCTCAATACTTAAGAAGGGAATTGAAGGAAGCCGTCTTAATAAGATTTACCGTGAAGGCAAGGAGCTCCGTTATGAGTTTGCTAACGGCAATGTCCTGGGTATGCACCTCATGCTCCATGGCAAACTTGATCTGCTTGACGACAGCACGGAAAAGAAGAACACCATTGTTGCAATGCACTTTGACAAGAAGAATGTACTGGCACTATCCGACTACCAGGGCGCAGCAAACATTGCTTTGAATCCTGAGGCAAAAGACGCTCCCGATGCCTTATCGGACGATGTTGATTATAAGTATCTCAAAGAAAAGCTCTCGAAAAAAAGGACGAACATTAAGGCATTTCTACTGGACCAAAGAATGATAAGAGGCATCGGCAATGCTTACGCTGACGAGATCCTGTGGAAGGCACGCATCCATCCCCAATCTGTTTGCAAAAAGATTCCCGACAATAAAATAAAGAAGTTGGCAAGGGAGATAAAATCTGTCCTTAAAGATGCAGAGAAACAGATCTTGAAGATTAAGCCGGACATAATCAGCGGTGAAGAAAGGAGCTTTCTTAAGATTCACAATGCCAAAAAGAAAGAAAGTCCCACCGGTGGAAGGATACAGAACAAGAAGTTCAACTCAAGGATCACCTACTTTACTGGCGAACAAGAGCTCTATAAATGATCCTCGTACCAGGCATGAATGTAATTGCCGATTGTCTTCACAGTTCAGGATCTCTGATCCGCTCTGCCGACCATTTTCCTACGTTGCAACTGATCAACCCAATCCTTATCATCAATGATTAATTGGTGAACAAATGGCAAACCCTGTACTTTCTTTCCGTTTAACGATGATACCTCGCCTTCGATGTGCTTACCCTTGTAATCAATAGGCGAATGCAATGTTTTCATACAGGTATTCGAACAAACGGCGAACCCTTTGAACGGGTTGATGATAAGTGTTTTACACAAGAAAGTCAAGCTTCTAATCACATTCTAACCAGAGCTGCCTCCTAAGATTACTACCTTTGCGCCGATTTTCCCTTCAACCCTTGTTATGATTAACCCCGGCAATAGTGAGCATAACGGTATCCCTATTTCTGTTTCCCTAGATGAAACCATGGCCCAACAGGACTTCACCACCTCGAAATCTGCCAACAAAAGGCGGCTCTTATTTATCTCTGCACTTGCGGTAGTAATTGGTATTTGCATAGCAGTGATTGCAGAACTTCTTGTCTACCTCATTAACTTCTTTACCAATCTTTCGTTTTATCACAAAATATCATTCGCCGCTGCAAGTCCTGCAGATAATCACTACGGTTTGTTTGTTATTGTGGTGCCCGTAATTGGTGGACTGGTAGTAGGTCTCATGGCCCTATATGGTTCAAAGGCTATTCGCGGCCATGGCATACCGGAAGCCATGGAGCAAATTCTGACGAACAAAAGCAAGATCAAACCGGTCATTACATTTCTGAAACCTGTGTCCTCGGCAATATCCATTGGTACCGGCGGACCCTTTGGTGCAGAAGGACCGATCATTGCAACGGGCGGTGCTTTTGGTTCAACACTCGGTCAGTTATTGAAGATTTCGCACTACGAACGGAAAGTGTTGCTGGCGGCAGGTGCCACGGCGGGTATGTCGGCAATTTTTGGAACGCCGATCGCTGCCATCTTCCTGGCCATTGAATTACTATTGTTTGAATTCTCACCCCGTTCTATAATACCGGTGGCATTAGCCTGTATCACCGGGAGTGCGGGTCATCACTTGTTATTTGAGTCTGGTCCTGTCTTCCCCATGCCTTCTGTTGAGGTTCCGGGCAACGAAGCATTGTTTGTCTACAGTGTCATGGGCATTGTTATCGGCTTACTTTCTGCACTCATTACAAAGATCGTCTACTGGATAGAAGATGGTTTCGAAAAACTGCCCGTCCATTGGATGTGGTGGCCTGCCATCGGTGGATTGGCTGTTGGCATTGTAGGATATTTTGCGCCGAGGACCCTGGGTGTTGGCTATTACAATATCACCGACCTTCTTTCCGGTAAAATGTTGTTCCATGTAGTCGTATCCCTTTGTGTTTTGAAATTCATTTCCTGGGCAATTGCTCTCGGCAGCGGAACATCGGGCGGTACCTTGGCGCCCCTGCTAACAATTGGAGGAGCTACAGGAATATTGTTAGGCACTGTTGCCATGTCCTGGTTCCCCAATGCGGGCGTTGTACTTCCCCTGGCTGCGATGATTGGTATGTCGGCCATGTTTGCTGGCGCCTCGCGGGCTTTACTTACCTCTATCATTTTTGCTATTGAAGCGACAGGACAGGCCAATGGTCTTTTGCCTTTATTAGCCGCCTGCGTAGGATCTTATTTAGTGTCTTTCTTTTTGATGAAGAATACCATCATGACAGAAAAGATCGCCCGCAGAGGCGTACGAACACCGCATAGTTACGAGCCCGACGTCCTCGACAGGTTAACTGTGCAGGAAGTGGTGGAGGAAGATGGAACCCTCTTCAGCGCTACTGCCACTATTGAGGAAGTGCGCGACTGGCTAAGGAAGAATAAGGATGAGCATAGGAATTATTTCATAGTCGTTAACGAGGATGCTTCTTTCAAAGGGATCGTTAGTTTTTCAAATCTGTTCAGTATGCATCACGCGGCAACTGCTCCAATCGGTACACTCATCAAGAGAAAGCCTTTTGCCATTACTGGTAGTGAGAGTTTAAGAAATGCGGTTGAATTAATGGCAAAGGAGAACTTAGATGTATTGCCTGTGCTGTCCTCATCAAACAAGGTCACGGGTATTTTATCCTATGCTAATATTTTATCGGCCTATAAGCACAGTGTTGAAGAACATCAGAAGTCGGTTCATATCTCCATCAAACGCAGGACGCTCAAGATATTATTACATGGCAAGCGAAGATTAACGTCGGTAAAAGAGAGCGAAGCAAGTTAGCTCAACAATATTTTAACAAAACTGCTCCAAACTACGGCAAGCTTTTTTAGTCTGCTACAATGGATAACCATTTTAAACAGATTAACATGAAAAGAATCCTTCTACCCATCCTTTTTGCCATAGTGCTACCAACAGCCTTCTCGTGTAGCGGACTAAAAAACGCCTCCCTTAATGAAGTGGATGCCGCCGCCGGTTTAAAACAAATGCTTGAGATCGGTGTGCGCCAGGGAGTTCAAGGCTCATTCAGCAAAGACGCCATAATGACCACCCTGTTCCCGGAATCAATGAGGAAAACACTGAACACACTTCAACAATTAGGCTTACTGAGTGACCTCGACCGGTTCACGACTTCGCTGGCGACAGCTTCCGAAAAGACAGCCGAGCGCTCCATTCCCGTATTCGTCAACTCTATTGAGAACATGAGTTTTGCAGATGCCATAAGCATCGTAAAGAAGGGAGGTACGGCCGGAACCGATTACCTGCAGGCGCATGCAGGGACGCAACTGAGAGAAGCCATCCGTCCCGTAATGAAACAGACATTGGATGAGTACAAGCTCACAGACCAATGGAACAAGATCATGAAGCCGGCACAGGATATTTCCGGTAACCGTGTGAATCTTGATCTTCCCAACCTGATGGCGGGAATGGTCAGTGTAAAAATGTTTGAGACGATCGCCGAGAAGGAGAGGGAGATCCGTAGTAGCCAATCGGCAAGAACGACAGCCTTACTGAGGAAGGTCTTCGGTGGAAATTATCGTTAGACTTATTATTAGAATTGTATTTGGACGAGCCACAATTACAGTGGCTCGTTTTTTTTTCTGCCTGCTTTGTCACGAATCACTGACAGAAATTGCAGGTTTTGGCATTGGCTCAATTCTTCGTGCGGCTCTTTGTCAACAATTTTCTCAATTTAAAAATTGAAACATGTACTACAATCAGTCATGCGCCGCAAAAGGCGAAGCTTACGGAAGCAGGCAAAGGCCAATGCTTATCCGCAGTATGCAAAGAGCTGCAGTCAACATCTACAAGACAGACAGCAGTTTTGAAATGCTTGTATTTGCTCCGGGTCGTATCAAGGAGCACTTTAAAATCGACGTGGAAGGAAGAGAATTAAAAGTCTCCTACACGCCGCCGGAAGGTTTCCCAAGACCCAACTGGGTGTTGCGTGAATACAGCCGTGGCGGTTTTACCCGCGTGTTCACATTGGATGAAACCATCGATGCTGCCAACATCACCGCCAAATATATAGACGGTGTATTGCAGGTAAGTCTTCCTTTGATTCCCGGCAAGGAAGCAACGAAGAAGGAAATCGTGGTCAATTGATCGTGCGTTAAGAATTAGTAGTGACAGGTGATGGTATTTGCCATCACCTGTTTTCTTATTAGCCGAGCCCAAAACATTTTGGACTAAAGTCAAATAAAAGTGACATATCTAATCTGCTAACTGCAAAAAGGCATTCGATACAAGACTGATATTTGTGTCTTTTCGTCCATATTGCCGGTAAGCCGAGGTGTCCTGAACAGAATCAGTAGTAGCGGTCACAGTTTTTATTTAACATAATACAGAGTGGACTTTTGTGGAAGTATAGTGGGCTTTGAGTGGGAGTAGAGTGGGAGTAGAGTGGGAGTTGGCAGGGGTCTGGAGTTTGGCCTTAAGGTCGTCTTTAGTTTACGGGTTTACCGTTTTCGGTTTAGTTCAAGGTTAGGTGTTCGAATTAAAGTTGATCGGCGTTGATCAAGGCAAGGGTGTATTGGAATCTGAAATGTCAGATCTCAAATGTCAAATTCCATATCTTCAAACCATGACAGGGAAACCGAAACTTCGCTTGTTCGATCTGACTATGATCGTCATTGGATTAGTGATTGGAATGGGCATCTTCAGAACCTCGAGAGACGCCGCGCAGGCGGCTTTAACTCCTTCCATTTATTTCGGGGCATGGATCGTTGGAGGAGTGGTTGCCTTATGTGGGGCGCTGACTTATGCGGAGATAGGTTCGCGCTACCCGGTGACTGGCGGTTATTACAAAATCTTTTCCTATGCTTATCATCCATCCATAGCTTTTGCGTTGAATTGCAGTATCCTTATTTCCAATGCAGCATCTATTTCAGGAGTAGCATTGATCGGCGGCGGTTATATCACGCATGTGTTCTTTCCCAACTCGTCCGAGTTTGTGACACAGGTCATCGCCATGCTGGCTATCCTGATGTTTTATGGAGTGAATCTGATAGGGCTTAAGATGAGCTCACACACACAGAATTTCCTGATGATTATTAAGATACTGATGCTGCTGATGCTTATTGCCGCTTTATTCTTCCCAAAGGCTTACACGGCAAACAATGTTCCGTTGTCGCAGCCTATTAATGCAGGCTGGTCGCAAATACTTACGTCGTTTGGACTTTGCCTCGTGGCTGCTTCTTTTACCTATGGTGGTTACCAGCAAACCATCAACTTCGGTAATGAGGTAGAACGTCCGTCGAAAAATGTTCCTAAGGGAATATTCATCGGGATCGCAGTCATCATTCTCTTATACCTGTTGGTCAATATTTCCTATTACTATACGGTCGGATTCAATGAACTGAAGATTAAACATATTGCAGGACAGGCCGAAGTTCCTATTGCCTCTGTAGTGATCGAGAAGATGTTTGGAACCAAGGGGGCCGACACATTTTCTGTATTGCTTTTCCTTTCGGTGCTGGCCTATGTGAACGTTTCGCTCTTGAGCAATCCGCGCGTGATGTATGCGATGAGTGAAGATGGCGTTCTTCCTAAAGCCTTTCAAAAGAAATCGGTAAGCAAAGGTGTGTACATGGTGGCATTGACTGTTTTTGCGGCCCTTGCCATGGTGGTTGTGTTCTTTGCCGAGACCTTTGACAAGATCCTTAGCTTCAGCATCTTCCTGGACTCATTTGGAATGGTTACATCTGCCGCTACTATTTTTATCCTGCGCAAAAGGACAAAGAACCTGGATGGTACCGGCATCTACAAGATGCGATTGTTTCCCCTGATGCCTGTGGTGTTTATCCTTGCTTATGTCTTCGTTTGCACAAGCATTACCATCAACACTCCTAAAATTGCTTTGACCGGTACAGCGGTTTTGGCTGTTTCTTTGCTGCTGTATTTCTTTATCATTAAATCAAAGCGCAGTCATGTTTCTCCCGAATGATCTCTCGTTTATACTGACAGAATACGCAGAAGAAAGAGAAAACTATTTCAATGCCGTGTCGCCACCCATTATGCAAACGAGCAACTTCACTTTCAAGAAGGTGGAGGATATGCGGAAGGCGTTTGCCGACGAAATGAGTGGTTATTTGTACAGTCGCGGACTCAATCCTACGGTTGACATCCTGAGAAAGAAATTAGCTGCACTTGACGGAGCGGAAGACTGTCTCGTTTTCAACAGCGGTGCCGCGGCCATCTTTGCCGGTATTCTTGCCAACGTAAAGTCGGGCGACCACGTCGTTTCTGTTCGTAATCCGTATACCTGGGCCCAGAAAACCTTTGATGTTATTCTACCAAGGTTTGGTGTGACGACTACTTACGTGGATGGGAGGGATATCAAGAATTTCGAAGCGGCGCTGAAACCTAATACTGTCCTCATTTATTTGGAGTCTCCCAATTCGTGGGACTATGCCCTGCAGGATCTAAAGGCCGTTGCCGGGCTGGCGCGTTCAAAGAGCATCACTACCATGATCGATAACAGTTATTGCACGCCCCTCTACCAGCGACCGATCGATTTAGGCATCGATCTCGTCATGCAGACGGCCACCAAATACATCAGCGGTCATAGCGACACATTGGGCGGCGTTCTTTCAGGATCAAAGGCAATGATGAAGAAGATCTTCGATAGTGAGTATCTCAATGTGGGCAGTGGCATTCAGCCTTTCAATGCATGGTTGCTGATTCGCGGTTTAAGAACCTTGCCGGCGAGACTGGAAAGGATCACAAGGTCCACAGCCGAAGTGGTGACCTTCCTGAAGCAGCATGAGAGGGTCGGCTCAGTCCTGTTTCCATTGGATGATTCCTTCCCGCAGTATGAGCTTGCCCGCAGGCAAATGAGAGGCGCCTGTGGCCTTCTGACGTTTACAATTAAGGATGGGACATGCGAGTCCATAACAAGATTTTGCGAGTCACTTAAGCATATTTTGATGGCAGTGAGCTGGGGTGGTCATGAATCATTAGTTATACCTAAGTGTGCGGGTATCGATCCTTCTGATTTCGACCCTTCTACTATTGAGCATCAGTACATCCGGATGTATGTGGGTCTTGAGGAGCCATCTTATTTAATAGCTGACATAAATCAGGCGTTAAATCTCGTTTAGCCTCTGTACATTTCGTTTATTTTTACACCTATGAACCAAAAATTTTTCTGCTTATTGTGTGTTATCCTGTGGGGTGTTTCTTTGAATGCGCAGGATAAATGGGACTTGAGGAAGTGTGTTGATTATGCAGTTGCAAACAATATATCGGTCAAACAGGAGGATATACGTACGCGACTGGCTGAACTGACTTATAAACAAAGTGATTACTCAAAATACCCGAGCTTCAATTTCAATGCTTCAAGCGGTGTTAACTCAGGACGATCGATTGACCCCAAGACCAATTCTTTTACCACTCAAAATATATTTTACAACAGTTTCGGATTGCAGGCAAACGTCGACCTTTTCAATTTCGGTTCAAAGAAAAATTCTATTGCTGCTAACCGTTTTGCATTTGAAGCATCAGCAGCAAATGTTGACAAGGTTAAAGATGATATTTCCTTGAACGTGGCAGGCACTTATTTACAGGTGTTGCTAAACAAAGAGCAATTAAGAATCGACAGCGTCAAAGTGCAACAGACCAATGCTCAATTGAGCAACACGCGGAAACTGGTCCGGGCCGGTTCTGTTCCTGAATTGAATGCCGTGCAATTAGAAGCACAATTGGCACAGGACAGTGCTAATCTTATTACGGCACAGGGAACCGTTATTAAATCACTTCTTTTATTGAAAGCATTGCTGCAAATAGACGCCGGTGTTTCATTTGATATCGTTACACCGCCGGTTGAATTAATTCCTATTGAGCCCATTTCCTCTCTGCAGCCGGAAGATGTATATCGCCTGGCCTTGCAAAATCTTCCGCAACAAAGGGCTAATGGCCTCCTGTTGAAGTCAGCGCAAAAGAATGCAGACGCCGCGCGGGGATTTATGTACCCGAACCTAAGTTTAGGAGCCGCTTCACAAACCAACTATACTACTTCGAAGAACAGTCCACAGTTTAGTAATATACTGCCGGCTGTCGATACTTTAGGTTATGTGTCCGGCACCAACCAGCCTGTGGTAAAAAATACTTACACCTATACTACTGATTTCGTTGCGGACCCTTACTTTACTCAATTTAAAAACAATCTTGGAAGAAGATTTGGTGTGACGCTGTCTGTACCGATCTTTAATGGAATGTCTGCCAGGACCAATTGGGAAAAGGCGAAATTGAATATCAAATCTTACGAGCTGCAGCAACAGCAGGATAACCTCAACCTGAAGCAGAATATCTATAATGCTTACACTGATGCAGTAACGTCACTTGAAACGTTCAACGCTTCGAATAAAACAGTATCGGCTGCTGAGCGGGCCTATGATTTTGCAACGAAGAGGTGGACTGCGGGACTGTTGAATACATTGGACCTGATCACAACACAAAACAATTTGTATACCGCTCAACAACAGCGGATACTTGCCCAATACAATTATGTTTTCAAAATGAAAGTGTTGGAATTTTACAGGGGGCAAGGCTTAAAACTATAATTACAAGAGAAAATATTTATGAACAAGAGTTTAAAATGGATCCTCATCATTGTTGGCTTATTGGCAGTATTATTTGTTGGCGCGAAGATGTTGGGGAAATCATCAAAAGGCGGTACTAAGGTAACTGCAGAGAAAGCGCAAAAAAGAACGATCATTGAAACAGTCAATGCCAGTGGAAAGGTGTATCCCGAAGTGGAGGTGAAGATCAGTCCCGATATTTCAGGTGAGATCACCGAGCTGGATGTGCAGGAAGGTGACAGCGTGAAGAAGGGGCAGGTGTTGGCAAGGATCTATGCAGACATTTATTCTTCTCAACGTGATGAAGCAGCCGCGAGGGTGATGCAATCGCAGGCAACAGTGGCTAATAGTGAAGCGAGTCTCACTGCCCTGAAAGCGCAGCTTGACCAGGCAAAGGTTAATTACGATCGTAACAAAGACCTGTTCGACCAGAAGGTGATCTCAAAAGCAGAGTTTGAGCAATACGAAACACAGTACCGCACGGCTCAATCGCAATACAACGCGGCACAACAAAATATTCGCAGCCTGAAGGCAGCCACGCAGAGCACCCGTACAAGCCTTGTGGCTGCCGATAAAAACCTTAGCCGTACTACGTTGGTGTCCCCTATGAATGGTGTGATTTCTTCCCTGAGTGTAAAGAAGGGCGAAAGGGTTTCCGGTAACAGCTTTACACTGGGTACGGAAATGATGCGTGTTGCTGAAATGGATGTGATGGAAGTGCGTGTGGATGTCGGCGAGAATGATATCGTGAAAGTAAACATTGGTGATTCCGCAGACATAGAGGTGGATGCTTACAACAACCGG
>Ga0157372_10010008_pt1 | contig 10085 bp, 8 predicted proteins | sample C55metaG_FD_115307 | JGI IMG/M metagenome (GOLD analysis project Ga0157372, IMG submission 115307) | Corn rhizosphere microbial communities from Kellogg Biological Station, Michigan, USA - C5-5 metaG | ecosystem: Host-associated > Plants > Roots > Rhizosphere > Soil | place: USA: Michigan...
CACACCCTGTTACAGATATCAAACCCTTATAAAACAAACCGGGACCAAACATTGTATAAATAATATCGGGTTTTTCTTTTTCAATAATTTTTTTTAAGCTGAATTTTTGAAAAATATATCTTCCAGTCAATGTGCTTTTTGTAATATAAATGCGTTCTGCTTTTAACTCTTTTAATAACTTATGTGTAAATGTGTTTTCTGTAACTAAAAAAATGGGGGTTACATCCGGATGTTTAAGTAAGTGTAGTACAAAATTTGATGCGACTTGTTGTCCTCCGCCTTTCTTTATAGGAATAAGATTAACTAAAATTTTCATTGCTTAAAAAAATATCTATTAATAATATTGGAATAAAATTATCTGCTGTTAGAAGTACAAAACTCGAGATAGTTATTTGTAATAAGATTAAAATCGAGCCTTGCGGCAATTTCTTTTGCATTTATTCCAATCTTAAAGCGTAAGTTTTCATCATCTATTAATTGTTGTAGTATATCAGAAAATTTATCTGTGTTACCAACAGGAATTAAAAAACCATTTTTTGCATTTTCGATGATATCCTTTGGTCCTGCATCACAATCAAAACTTACACAGGGTAATCCTGCAGCCATTGCTTCAACCAGTGAATTTGGAAAACCTTCTGAAACAGAAGTAAAAGCAAATATTGAAGATCTAGCGAGCCATTCATCAACATTTTTTACAGTACCGGGCATATAAATTTTATCGGCTATATTCAATTGCCTGGCTAAAACTTCTAATTGTGTTTTTAAAGGGCCATCACCTAAAATAACAAGCTTCCAGTCTTTATTATTTATTGCAGCAAATGCCTTAAACAAGAACTCCTGTCCTTTTTCCGGAATAAGCCTGCCTACATTAATAATAATTTTTTCTTTTTTTATATTGAGAATATCCCTATGGTTTTTTAATGGATTAGGAATTACACTGATGTTTTTATTTTTAGTATCTGCCTGCAAAATTTCCTTTGCCAATGATGTTTGTGCTACAATACCGGATGCATACCGATAAGTAATCTTACGTAATATTCTTGTAGAAAAAGGTTCCTTTTTTCTTGGACTGCTTCTATCAGAAACAAAAACATTTTGATTTAAAAATGAAGATGCAAGCAAAGTAAAAACATTGTATTTTTCCATAAAGCTTAGGATAAATAAAGGCCGAATTTTTTTTATTAATTTCCTAAGCTTAATAAATGTTTTTAACTCACTTAAAATTTCTCCTATTGCGCCAGTATTTACAAAACCAAGATTATATATTGAAATGCTTTTATTCATTGAATAAAAAATTTCGCTTTTAGCTAATAATATAAGATGAATATCATGACCCTGAACAGCCCATGTATTTGCCAAGTCTGACATTATTTTTTCTGCACCACCTTGTTTTAATGTTGGAATAACTAAGACAATTTTCACAATAGTTTTATAATTTTTACAGTGTCTTTAATTAATAATTATAAACAGTTATTTAAGCCAAAGTATCTGATAACTTAAAGGCTCTATCTTCACATCAACAGTATTTTGATTTAAGTTTGTTTGAGTATTATTTGTAAATGAATAAGCATTGGTGATTGCATTTAATCCCAGAGCAGAAGGGTTTAAAACTACTTTTCCACTGATAGGGTTTTTAGATAAATTCGATATAATAATTAAAGCCTGACCGGTTTTGGTATACGCACTAACATATAAACCTTTTAAATTATTATTTACTGTCGGGGGATTATTACTATAATAAGGAACAAACGTGCTTTTTTGAAAACCAAATGAGTCCAATGCAGAATACATTTTGTTCCAAACCGAAATATTACTAAAAATTGGCCATGGCTGAACATCATGTACCAACAGAAGGGAAGCCAGTCCAAGTGTTGGCTGTGTATTTTTTGCTGATGCAGGGTCAAATTCCGGTAAAAAGAAAGGAATAATACCCCATTGCTTTCCAATAAATTCAGCTTTAAATTGATCTAAATTTATAAGATCAAGATAAGATTCTTTTACGTTGTATGTAAGCTGCCCCGTTTTACCTGAACGAAATTGTTCTCCATCCACATACCCATCAACATATGCAAGAATGGGAATAACCATATTTCCAGACATGTGTGAAATTATCAGTGCATTTGGATTTTGGGATTTAATGGAGTCATATAATCTCCTTTGTAATTCTCTATAAGCCAGAATAGGATAATAATTTTTATTTTGATTATTTACCCAACCGGAGTAAAGCTTAGCTCCATCTAAATAATAACCATCAAATTTATTTTTCTGTAAGTAATAAGTTAATTGATGGCTTATAATTTCACTATAATTTTTTGATGCAGGTTCTATATAAACAAGATTATCATCTTTTAAAGTCATAGGTATTTTTCCAAGCTTCCAATTATTTTTATTTTGCTGGTAAATTGGTAGCTTAGAAGGAAGTCTAGTTATGGCAATATAAGAGAGAACTTTTTTACCATTGCTCTGAAATTTTTTTATGAGTGCATCATAATTATTTTCGTTCACCGGCTCGGGCCAACCAAAATATTTTGTTGAAGAAGGGTCACCGGGTTTTGGCCATGGAACAACAACATTAGAATTAATTGCAGGGGAAAAACGTAAATTTCTCCAATTTGTGGGTAAAGGTTTTACTGGCGTAGCCTGAATTCCAAAGTCATATTGAGATGTATTACCTAAATTAAACTTTTGTATTACTTCATCCGAATTATTAAATATCTGAATAGCGTTTTCGTTCTCTGCATTTGGCCAATTTTGAGAGCTTTCACAAAACCAAAAAAGACCTTTATCATTATCGCCAATCCAAAAGTATGGGGTAAACTGGCTTTGTATTGACAAACCATTTTTTAAAGCAATACTTCCAGAATAATTTCTGTTACTCTTCATCCATGTTACATAATATTTTGAAACTGCTTTGTTATAAGATATGCTAATAGTTATCGAACCCGGTTTAAAATTCTTTGGATAATTTGATGTTAAGGAAATAAGCATTAACCCATCATACTCAATGTGTATCTTAGAATTTATTTCAATAACACCATCTGCATAGTTTAATTTTGCAGTTCCTTCCATTTCGGCAACTGCATCTGATTTAGAAGTTAAACGCAGAGAGCCCTGATTAAAGCTTAAAGCTTTTCCATTTACTATTATAATTACATTAATTGGCTTACTTAAAAGTGCAGATTCCCGGGAATAAATTTGTGTGGGAAGAATACTATTATTAAATATATACTTCCTATCCCAACATTCAACATTTATTATTTGATTGTTTTGCGTAATTTGTATAGGTGTCCATGGTGCAGGAACAGAATTTACTGTTGGTACATGATTATTATTATATAAACCGTTTGTTTTTATTGCAGCAGGAAGCTTAGAATAAAATAAGTAAAGCAATAAATACAAGATTAATTTCATCATAACCTGCATATGTTTTAAAATATCTTGGCAGAAACCTAATTGAACTTTTTATTTAAAACATAGTTGTTAACTAACAGAATAATATATATAAAAACAACTGTCTTTAAATTTATTAACACCGGAGATCTTGATAGATATACGGCATTTACTATATAAACAACAGAAAAAATGTGCCAAAAAATAGATGGGAATGAATTAAACATAGCTATTTCACAAAGCCTTATTAAATAGCCAAACAAAAACATTCCGAAAATCACTCCAAAAACTCCAAAGTCTAAATAGAAGTCTGCAATACATGTTGTTCCATCACCAGATGTAGGGTTATCACCCTGATTTATCCAGGTAATAAATTGTGCCGAGCCTCCATATTTATAAGAATTATCAGTAAATAGAAGTGGAGTAAAAAAACTAAAAAAAGGGATAGCTGAAAAAATTTGTTGAACCTGAAATCTTCCATAAAGAAAATTGCGTTGTCCAGGAACATAATTCACAGCAGTATGTAAGGATCTTACTGAAACAGCTAAATTTTGAGTAGCTGGCAAAATGGAGTTTTCTTTAAATCTATTATCACTATTTAAACTACTTTCAAGCTTACTTACAAAATCCAAGTTTTTGTTTAATCCTCTTGCAATTCCTAAAATCGAAATAAAGAATGCGGCTGCAAAGAACAGAATTAAGCCATATTTCGTACGCAATTTCTTTTTGGTAACAAAAAAATAACCCGATATATAACACATTGGAAAAGTAATAAGCGGTCCTCTGTCTCCACTAATCATTACAGAAAGTAAATAAACCCCTATCAATATGGTTAAATAATATCCCTGCATTTTAATATATGCTTTAAAATTTATGGGAATCTTATTTGTAAGCACCATATTTCTGCAATTTTGTATAATCACCGCAAAAATTAAAGAACTGAATAATGTAATGCTATATGTTGCTGTAGCCCCTAATTTCTCTGCTCCATAAAATCCAATTAGATATAATGGATTTGCCGTAAAGAAATAAATTGAAAGGCAGATTATTGAAAGGAAAATTAAATAAGTAGTACCCGCAATTTTTTCTTTCTTTTTAATTGGTTGTTTAAGCGATTTTTTTATGAAACTTAAGTAGCCAATTAAAAAAGCTATCAAACCAATTGTTGACAATAACATAGCCTTAATTACTATAGTATGATTAACCCAAAAGTACAAATTATCGTAAGAGGCAAACCCTAATAGATAATCAATATAATATTGATAATGCGCTATTAAAAAAGCTATTAAAATTATTGTAGAGTGTTTGAGGAACTGACCCTTTAAATTAAAAACTTTTTCCTTGTGCAGACTAAATAACGTTAAAATAATTGCAACTATAATAATTAAGGTAATCATTATAGCTGTTTTCATTTCAGCGGGTCCCGTTAAATAAAAACCAAGAAGTATAGTCAGAACTAATGAGAGAAGAAATTTAAAAAACATATCTTATATTATTTCCTTATAAATTTTTCCTCGCTCAATTTTAATAAAAAGGCTCGCTTTTCATCTGGTATTAACCCACTCGTATTTAAATTGAATGGCAATAATCTTTCTTCAAGGCTTGTGAGATTACCAATAATTCGAGCCGGATTGCCTCCTACTATCGAGTTTTCAGGAACACTCTTGGTTACTACTGCACCCGCAGCAACAATTACATTATTTCCAATAGTTACACCCGGCATTATTAAAGCACAGTTTCCAATATATACATTATCTCCAATTTTTATTTTACCAAAAAAATCAAACTGGGGATATTTTTTTCTGAATACCCAACCTCCGCCATGAGTAAAAAACCTTACTCCAGATGTAACCTGAACATGATTTCCAATGGTAATAAGATAAGGTTCGGAGCCAAAAAATTTAGTGCCGATAACACAATCCTTCCCGATTATAACACCAGAATATTCTGCAAATTTTTTTGCAGTCCAAAAAATCCATCTATAATACCAAAATAAAAACTTAAACACTTAATATTTTTTTATTTCAAAACTTACAAGATTAATTTTTCAAAGCCACTTTTAAAAAATTACCTATCGCAGACGCTAACGCATGATTTTCAAAATATTTATCAGATTTAAAATCAGGCTGAATTTTTTTCTTTTCGTATCGACTAGGGCTTCCCCCAATAACATGAAAAATATTGTTTGTTGTTAATGTTTGTTCAGGTATTGTATAGCTTTCAATATTCAGCCAATTGCAAATATCCTTAATAGTTGTTTCAGGTTCTGTTGTAAGTTGCATATAGTTTATTTTCTTTACATTGGCAGTTCCTGAAATCTGTTTAATAACTTCAGAAATATTTCGATTTGTTTTTACTGTAAGAAAAGAGCCAACAAGCTGGTAAAATATATTATTAACTTTATTACCAACAAATTGCCTCTTATCATTTATCCTTTTCATCTTTGAATAAGCTACTGATTTTATATCTCTTTCCAACAAAAGAAATTTAATTTCTGTTCTTTTTTGTTTGTCTAAAAAAATTGCCTGAAAAGCATTTTTAGAAGAATCAATAATTATTCTTTTTCCGGTTTGTTTTGAAATTTGCTCATAAATATTCCAGCAATTTTTGGCAATATTTTCTTCTTTGAAAAATACAGCGCTTTCCAGTATACCTTTCATACTTTTAATTTGCTTTCTTTTATTAAGTGCGCTTTTAAGTGGTTGATGAAATGTTATTGCCGTTTCAAAATCTTCCGGCAAGTTTGATTCTTCAACAATGTTTTTCCAAAAAGTACATTCACTTAATATTTTTCCACAACTGCATTTATACTTCCATGATTTTGCAAGCAAAGATTTTTTAAAATAAAAATCTGATAACCGATGCATTTCCCCAACGGATACAACTTGGGGATGACATGATAATAGATAATCTAACAATGTAGATCCGCTTCTAACATCCCCTATTATATAAATCACAGAAAAATCCACAATACTATTTCTTATAAAAACGATTTAATACTTTATCTTTTACAATAATTGACCAGTCAAAATATGGAGGCAATTTGAATAACCTTCCGAGAAGCCAGTATAAAGCAAAACCCAGTCCAAAATCCATTGTAAGTCTTATAATAACCGAAGCTTCCCCAAATGTTTGTTCGAAAAAGAAAATACTTATACTAACAACTATGCTTAAAAATATAATGGGTAAAATATCTTTTACTTGGTTTAATAAATTGTACTCAATAAACCGGCCTGCGTAATGACTAAACATTAAGAAGGTAAGAACAGAGCTTGCTGCTTGTAAAATTAATAATGCCTGCATTCCAAACGGAATTACCACAAATATTAAAGCTATTGAAATTCCTCTTCTTACAAGCTGAAGTTTAAGGAAAATATCGCTACGACCTTTTACATTTAGAATATTTAAATTGTATGTATTAAGCGGCTGAAAAATAGCCGGAATGCATAGCCACTGAAAATAAGGCACGGCCGGTAACCATTTATCTGAAAAAAATAATTGAAATAAAGGGTTAGCAAGTACAATTGCTAAACAATAAGCCGGGCATATTATAAAAAAGGCTTGCTGCATAATTTTTTTATACCCCTCTCTTAAACGCTTATTATCATCTTGAATAGAAGAAAAAACAGGAAATGTAACAGTATTTAATACCGCCGTAAAGGTTGAAGAAGGTGCATTGGAAACGTTGTAGGCGTTGTCATAATAGCCAACATTATTAATAGGAAAAAATTTACCAATTATTACTAAAAAAATATTATTATAAACCGTAGTTAGAACACCTGCACCAAGCAACTTGCCTCCAAACGAAAATAACTTTTTTGCTTTTTCTTTATTAAACGATAAAAGAGGTTTCCATTTTGCATAAAACCATATTAAAACAGAATAAACAAATCCACTGCCTAATTGCATTGCAACAATACTCCAAACACCAAAATTTAAAAGCGCCATAGCAATGCTTATTATACCAGCAATTACTATAGATGGAATATGTGTGATCATTAAAGTTTTAAATCGCATCTCTTTAGTTAATCTTGCATTTTGCACATAAGAGAAAGCATTTATTATGAATATTAATGAAATGACCCGCAGAAGCTCTGTAAGAATTGGTTGCTTATAAAAAGTAGCTATAAGAGGAGCAGTAAAAAAGATAACAAAATATAATGCTGTGCTTACAGCTAAATTAATATAAAACACAGAAGAGTAATCTTCTTCATCTGCATTTTTTTTTTGGATAAGCGCTAAACTAAATCCTCCATCTACCAAAGTTTGACTTATTTGTATAAAGATGTTCAGCATTCCAATTAACCCAAAATCTCTCGGAGATAATAAGCGGGCCAGAACTATGAAAATTATAAATGAAAGACCATTACCTCCAACTCTTTGAATAAAAGTCCAAAATACACCTGAAACTGTTTTTTTATAAAGAGACATTGAATTAGTTTAATAAACATCAATAGGCTGATGCGCTAATTTTTGGTTTTAAAAAAATTTTTGTACCAGTTTATTGTTAATATTAAACCTTCTGATGTTGAAAAATCAGGTTGATAACCTATTAGATTATTTGCTTTTGAAATATTTGCCAGACTATGCTTAACATCGCCTTTTCTTTCCTCCCGATAGATTGGCTTCACCCGAGATTTAGAAAGTTTAGATATCTCGTTCCATAATGAATTTAAAGTGGTACGCGCACCAAAAGCAATATTTACTACTTCACTTTTTTGAACATCTGCAAACATTGCTTTGATATTTGCCTGCACCGCGTTTTCAATAAAAGTAAAATCACGGCTTGTTTCACCATCACCATTAATAAAAGGGGGCGTATTTTTTAAAGCTGCCTCAATAAACAAAGGAATTACTGCAGCGTAGGGCCCTTTTGGATTTTGTTTTGGTCCGAATACATTAAAATAACGCAATCCTATTGTATGAAAATTGTAAACCTTTGAAAACACATCGGCATATAATTCATTTACATATTTTGTAACAGCATAAGGATAGCGGATTGCCGATATGTTCTTCAATTTTTGGTAGCGCGGAACTATCTCCGTATGTGCTTGAACTGGCTGCGTAAATCATTCGCTTTACTTTCGCATCGCGTGCTGCAACAAGTATATTTAAAAAGCCGCTGATATTTACTTCATTTGTTGTAGCAGGGTCGTTAATTGACCTTGGCACTGAACCTAATGCAGCCTGATGAGAAATAAAATCAATGTCTTCTATAGCTCTTTTACAGATATCATAATTTCTTATATCACCTTCAACTAATTCAAATGCGGGATTATTATTAAATGCTGCAATATTTTCTTTTAAGCCAGTGCTAAAATTATCCAGTACTCTTACTTTGCCTGCACCATGTTTCAATAAGTATTCCACCAGGTTAGATCCAATAAAACCTGCACCACCAGTTACAAGAAAGCTGTGTTTTGAAAGGTCTGTATTTTCATGATATATTGTATCGTACATATTTTACAGTCTGCTATCAATAAAGCTTTTATTCAAAATTGCCTTCACATCATATACCACTGCAAGCTGCTTGCTTAACTTCTTTATATCCACAGTAAGAAACTGCTTATGTGCAACGGCTAAAATAATTGCATCAAATTTTGTGTTGATGCTCTCTCCATCAACGCAATCTACACCGTATTCATGCATAACTTCCTCGGCATTTGCCCAGGGATCATGCACGCATACATTTATATGATATTCTTCCAGCCTTTTCACTATATCAATCACTCTTGTATTTCTTACATCTGGGCAATTTTCTTTGAAGGTGAAACCTAAAACCAGCACTTTGCTGTTCATAACCTGTATGCCTTTACGCAGCATGTGCTTTACTACCTCGTCTGCTACATAAGCGCCCATACCATCATTTAATCTGCGACCTGCTAATATTATTTCAGGATGATAACCTACTTCCTGTGCTTTTTGTGCTAAATAATAAGGATCAACACCAATGCAATGTCCGCCAACAAGCCCCGGCTTAAATGGTAAAAAATTCCATTTTGTAGCAGCGGCTTCCAATACATCATTTGTATCAATATTTAACTTATTAAAAATTTTTGCCAGTTCGTTTACAAAGGCGATATTAATATCCCGTTGTGAGTTCTCAATTACTTTAGCTGCTTCTGCAACTTTTATAGATGGTGCCAAATGTGTTCCTGCAGTAATAATACTGGCATATAATTGATTAATTGTTTCTGCAGCTTCGATTGTAGAGCCCGAAGTAATTTTTTTAATTTTTGAAACTACATGTTCCTTATCACCGGGGTTAATCCTTTCAGGTGAATACCCTGCAAAAAAATCTGTGTTAAACTTTAAGCCTGAAAATTTTTCAAGTACCGGTACACATTCATCCTCTGTTACGCCAGGATAAACCGTAGATTCATATATAACAATATCACCCTTCTTTAAAACTCTTCCTACAGTTTCACTGGCTTTGTAAAGTGGTGTTAAGTCGGGTCGTCTGTGTTTATCAACTGGCGTAGGTACAGTTACAATATAAATATTGCACAAAGAAATATCATTCGGTTTATTTGTAACGTATAATCCATTACTGCTGTTATTTTCTTTTTTTAAAATAGTTAACAGGTCTGGTTTATTTACTTCAAGTGTAAAATCGTCCCCTTGCTTTAGTTCAGTTATTCTTTTTTCATTAATATCAAAACCGGTAACACTAAATTTTTTTGCAAATTCTGCTG
>Ga0157372_10010010_pt1 | contig 10084 bp, 7 predicted proteins | sample C55metaG_FD_115307 | JGI IMG/M metagenome (GOLD analysis project Ga0157372, IMG submission 115307) | Corn rhizosphere microbial communities from Kellogg Biological Station, Michigan, USA - C5-5 metaG | ecosystem: Host-associated > Plants > Roots > Rhizosphere > Soil | place: USA: Michigan...
AGTGTGGTCGGCGATCTATTCGGCGCGGGAAAAATGTTTCTCCCGCAAGTGGTGAAGAGTGCTCGCGTGATGAAGAAGGCGGTGGCGTATCTCACGCCGTACATGGAGGCAGCAAAGGAAGCTGCCGGCACGGCGGGGCAAGCCCGCGCAAAGGTGCTGTTGGCGACTGTCAAAGGCGATGTTCACGACATCGGCAAAAACATCGTCGGCGTTGTGCTGGGCTGCAACAACTTCCAAGTCATCGACCTGGGCGTGATGGTCGCGTGCGAGAAGATTTTGGAGACGGCTCAGAAGGAGAACGTTGATATCATCGGCCTTTCGGGGCTGATCACGCCGAGCTTGGACGAAATGGTTCACGTTGGCCGCGAGATGGAGCGCCAGGGCTTCAAGTTGCCGCTGCTCATCGGCGGCGCGACCACCAGCCGCAGGCACACGGCCATCAAGATCGCGCCGCACTACAGCGAGCCGGTGGTCCATGTGCTCGACGCCAGCCGCGCGGTGCCTGTCACCACCAGCCTGCTCAGCGACGACGGCAAGGCGGCCTTTGTTGCGCGGCATCGTGCCGAATACGAGTCGCTCCGCAAGGCCCACGCGGCGCCACGTCAACAGACCGTCTCCATCGAGACCGCCCGCGCAAGGCGCACTCCTATCGAGTGGCGCGCTGAAGACATCCCTGTGCCTGCCTTCACAGGCGTTCGCGTGCTCGACAACTTTCCTCTGGCGACGCTGCGCAGCTTTATCGACTGGACGCCGATCTTTCACGCATGGGGGCTCAAGGGCGTCTACCCGCGCATCTTTGAGCACGAGCAGCAGGGCGAGCAGGCGCGCCAGATTTTCACCGACGCCAATGCTCTACTTGACCGCATCATCGAGCAGAACCTCATCATCGCGCGCGGCGTCTACGGCTTCTTTCCCGCGAGCGCAGTGGCTGACGATATTGAGTTGTATACCGACAACACCCGCGCAACAGTGCTCGATCGCTTCTACTTCCTCCGCCAGCAGGCAAACAGGGAAGGCAGCGAGCCATGCCGCTCGCTCGCCGATTTCATCGCTCCGAAAGAGACGGGCCTCGCCGATCACATCGGCGCCTTCGCCGTCACCAGCGGCATCGGCCTCAAGGAGCTGTGCGATCGCTTCAGGGCCGCCAACGACGACTACAACGCCATCATGGCAGAGGCCATTGCCGATCGTCTCGCCGAAGCCTTCGCCGAGTGCCTGCACAAACGCGCGCGCGACGAATGGGGTTACGGCCGCGAGGAAAATCTCAGCAACGACGACCTTATTCAGGAGAAGTACCGCGGTATTCGCCCGGCTCCGGGCTATCCCGCTTGCCCAGATCACACGGAGAAGGGAACGATCTGGCGTCTGCTCGACGTCTACGCGAACACAGAGATGCAGATCACTGAGTCGTTTGCCATGTGGCCCGGCTCCAGCGTCAGCGGACTCTACTTCGCGCATCCTGACTCGCGCTACTTTACCCTCGGAAAGATCGACCGCGATCAGGTCACCGACTATCACGAGCGCAAAGGCATGAGCATCGCCGAAGTCGAGCGATGGCTCGGCCAGAACCTCAACTACGATCCCGCTGGATAGAATTTGCGGCGCAACGAGCGCTCTTTCTGCAAGATACAGAATGTGACCATCATTCTGTCTCTGGTCTCTGGCCCCATCTCTGCTTCCTCTGATATTGTTCGTTTATGCTCGCATTCTCATCCGGGGGGCGTGGCAGAGCCATCGCATGGTCCTGCGAACAGCTCCGGGAACAGGAATATTTTGATTCATGGAATCCGGCACCAACAGCAAACGCGCCATCCTGCACATCTGCCGCCGCGAGATGCTCCGGCCATTGCGCGACCAGATTCTCCGTGTCTGCGGATTCGACGTTGATTCGACCCTGAGCCCCGCCGAATGCCTGTCGATGTTCTGGGCGCGCCACTACGATCTTGTTCTGATCGACGTGGAAGGCGAGAATGGCATCCCCGATGCCGAACGTCTCTGCTCTGAGATCAAGACTGCGCAACCCGAACAAATAGTCGCCTTCGTCTGCAACTGGCGGGTAGCCATACTCACAGACTGTCCCGACGAGATTGTCCGAACTGAGTTTGACCCCGCGGCCTTCGTGCAGGGAGTGCAGGACATAGTTTCCATAAACAAATAAAGGCCCAGCCAATGGAAGGCTGGGCCGAAGAAATGCAGATAGTGGCTTCGCGCCGGTGCGGCTTTACTGCTTGATGCTGAAGCTGTCCACTTTGGATGCTTTGCCGGTGCTTGCGGGCGCACTGCCGTTCGACGGTTGCGCGCCGGTGTGCTCAATGGCGGTGGACTTCTTGTTCGCCTGGACGGGCCCGAACTCCTGTTTAAATTTTGTTTCCTGGCCTTGCGTGTGTGTGCCTGCGGCATTTGGTTTCACGACTGCGCTCTTGCCTGATTCATACAGAGGGTTCGTGCCGGACTTTCCGCTGTCTTCGTAGAGAGGGTTCTCGCCTTGTTTGGCGTTGTTCGAGGGGCTCACAGATTCGGTTGCGTGGGCGCTGTTTCTCGCATTCATGGAGCGAGGGAAGTCAGCGTGTATGATCGCGCCATCTTTCCTCTGAAGATTGCCTGATGCTTGTCCGCTCTGCGCCTCCCTGTCGAGGACGATGATGCTGCCGCTCTTTCTCTGCGCGTCGCCTTGAGCCGATTGTCCTGCGGTCGTTCCCTGAACGTTGGCTCCGCCGGTATTGTCGCCTGCAATGCGATCTTCGTACTTGACGCCGGCGATGTGTTTCCTTGGCATAGCCTGCGGTTGAGCAGCGCCTGCTCCCTGTGCAGCCGTATCGTTGGCGTTGCGCGTTGTCTTGTTGTTTCCCGGCCGATATCGCGCCGTCATATCCTCGGGGTCTTTGTATTGCACTGCCGAGGCTCCTGCTCCGGGTTTGAGATTGGCCTGACCCTTCCCTTCATACAGAGGGTTATTGCCCGACTTGCTCGTGTCTGTGTATGCGCGCCGAACACCATTGCCGCCAGCATGATCGACGGCCATGCCCGCTGCCTGTCCGCTTGATGCTTCGCGCGGCTGCGCGGTTTTTGACTGAGATGTTTGTGCCAAGGCCAGTGTTCCGATGAGAAAAAATGCGCCTGCCGTAAGACCTGTACCGACATGCCGATGCTTTTTCATTAAGTCCCCTTTAGGAGTTTTCGCGTCTTCTGAAAATGAGCAAGAGGAAGATTCGCGGACGAACAGGACCCGGGTACGAACAACTGCCTGATAACGACACAAGTACACGCCACAAGTTGCATCGCCGTCGATACAACTTCCAACCGTGAGTCTCCCACTTGTGGCGCACCCTTGCGGCCATCCCTCGCATGTGTTACAAACGATGTATTCCAGTCTGTTTCGACAGATTTGAATTTCATGCAGAGTGGTTGAGGGACGAGCCCTTTGACGCCACGACAACCGGACAGAACAAGGGCGTACCGGTGTCAACTCTCTCCTGGTAGACAGGGAACATGAGATTCGGAGTTCGAGCCCAAAAGGCCAGCGCCCCGTAACTCTCCTCCTGGCCTCCTCAGAGACAGTCAAGGCTTCTTCGCTCTTCCCTCGGAAAGAGCGAAATGAACTATTCCTGTAGCCGGTACGAGCTCAAGTGCAATGAGTGCGGCAAGCGGTTCGGCAACCAGCCCCTGTCCGCCTGCCCTGACTGCCTGGCGCCCCTTGAGGTGGACTACGACCTCGACGCCGTCCGCGGCATCTTTACCCGCGAGAACATCGCCGCCGGCCCCGCCAGCATCTGGCGCTACGCCGCCCTGCTGCCCATTCCGGACGGCTTCCAGCCCGACCTGCCTGTAGGTTTCACGCCGCTCATTCGCGCAACGAATCTGGGCAAGCGCATTGGCGCAACCAACCTCTACGTCAAAAACGACGCCGTCTGCTTCCCGACCCTCAGCTTCAAGGACCGGGTCGTCTCCGTTGCACTGGCCAATGCGCAACGCTTCGGCTTCGATACCGTTGGCTGCTCCTCGACCGGCAACCTGGCCAACTCGGTCGCAGCGCAGGCCGCGCGCCTCGGCATCAAGGCATGCATCCTCGTCCCATCCGACCTTGAGCCGGCTAAGATTCTCAACACTCAGGTCTACGGCGCGCGGCTGGTTCGTATCGACGGCAACTACGACCACGTCAACCGTCTGTGCAGCCAGATCGCCGACGAGTACACCTGGGGCTTCGTCAACGTCAACCTGCGGCCCTACTACGCCGAAGGCTCCAAGACCGTCGGCTACGAGATCGCCGAGAAGCTCGGCTGGCGCCTGCCCGATAACGTCGTCGTCCCCATGGCCGGCGGCTCGCTCATCCGGAAGATCCGGAAGGCATTCCAGGAGCTTATCTATCTCGGCCTCGTCGAAGAGAAGCACGTTCGCTTCTTCGGCGCACAGGCTACCGGCTGCTCGCCCATCTCGGTCGCCGTCAAGCAGGGAACCGACGACATTCAGCCGCAGAAGCCCAACACCATCGCCCGCTCGCTCGCCATCGGCAACCCTGCGGATGGCCCCGCCGCCGCCAAGATGATCCGCGACTCCGGAGGCTGGGCCGAAGATGTCTCCGATGTCGAGGTTGTCGCTGGAATGCAGGAACTCGCCGAGACCGAAGGCATCTTCACCGAGACGGCGGGTGGCGTCACCACCGCTGTCACCGCGCGCCTCTACGCCGACGGACGCATCTCCCCCGACGAACTCACCGTCGCCTGCATCACGGGCAACGGCCTCAAGACAACGGACGCACTCACCGGCCACTACGAAGAGGAGCGCGCGATTCGCCCGCGTCTGGCGGACTTCGGCGCCTATCTGCGCGAGTTGGACGGAACGCAAGAACCCGAACTGGCCGCCGCTGGAGCTATTCATGCCAATTAAAGTTCTACTCCCCACCGCCTTCACCCGCCACACCGATGGCCGCAAACAGTTTGACTCCGCCGCGCAGAACCTTCCCGGCCTGCTTGCGGACATCGACCAGACATTTCCCGCGCTCTCGACGCAAATTAAGGACGATGACGGGAAGCTCCGCCGCTTCATCAACATCTATGTCAACGACGAGGACATCCGCTTCCTCGGCGGCGAAGCCTACGCCTTCCAGGACGGCGACGAAGTGATGCTGATTCCATCGATCGCCGGCGGCAGCCTCTAGCAGCTTTTGTCAATGGCATGCCACAGAAAGCCGGATCAATCGCTGGAGGCTTCTCTTCTTTTGCGTGATTTTTTCATCAAGATGCCGAGTATAACCGACGCCTGTAGTTGTTGTAGCCATCTGTATGTATCGGTTGCGATATGGAATGCACGCAATGCACCCCATATCTGTCACTGGTGGGCAACAGGCTGTGGAAGGTCCAGGCTCGGCGGCAACACTGTCTCTAGCCCTCCTGGTGCACCCTCCTGAAACTCCGGCAGGTCCCCCTCAAGGGCAATTTTGAGCACCTGATCCATCTCTTCCACGAAATGCAGCTTCATCGAAGACTTCAGCAACTCAGGCAGCTCGGCCAGGTCTTTGCGGTTCTCCTCGGGTAGAATCGCCTCGAAGATGCCCGCGCGGTGTGCAGCCAGCAGCTTTTCTTTCAGGCCGCCGATGGGGAGCACCTTGCCGCGCAGCGTAATCTCGCCCGTCATGGCGATGTCGCGCCGCACTTTGATCTTTGTCAGCGCGCTGGCAAGCGCGGTCGCCAGCGTAATTCCTGCCGACGGCCCGTCCTTCGGGATAGCGCCCTCCGGCACGTGAACGTGGATATCGACATTGCGGTAGAAGTCTTTCGCCAACCCGAGATGACATGCACGCGAACGGACATAGCTCAGCGCGGCCTGCGCCGACTCCTGCATTACGTCGCCAAGCTGTCCCGTAGTCGTCAGCTTGCCCTTGCCGTCGAGCACCTGAACCTCGGTTTGCAGGATCGTGCCGCCCATCTCCGTCCACGCGAGGCCAGTTACCAGGCCAACCTCGCTCTTTTCATGGGCCAGTGAGTCGCGGAACTTGGCAACGCCAAGCAGATCGCTAAGGTTAGCTTCGGTGACGACCTCCTTGTGCTCCAGGCCGTTTTTCACGACGCGCCGCGCTACCTTGCGGCAGACGTTGCCGATCTCGCGTTCGAGGTTTCTAACGCCCGCCTCGCGCGTATAGGAGCGAATGATCTGCCTAAGCGCGTCGTCCTCGAAGCTGAGCTGGTCTTCCGTCAGGCCCGTCGCTTCGCGCTGCTTTTTGACCAGATATTGCTTTGCAATCTCCAGCTTCTCTAACTCCGTATAGCCATGCAGCCGCAGAATCTCCATGCGGTCCTGCAGCGGTCCCGGAATTGTGTGCAGCACGTTCGCCGTCGCCACAAATAAGACTTGCGAGAGGTCGTACTCTACGTCGAGATAGTGGTCCTGGAACGAGCTGTTCTGTTCTGGATCCAGCACCTCCAGCAGGGCGCTCGCCGGGTCGCCGCGGAAGTCCGAGGCCATCTTGTCCACCTCGTCCAGCATGAACACCGGGTTCTTTGTTCCAGCCTTCTTCATCGACTGGATAATCTGTCCCGGCAGCGCGCCGATGTAGGTGCGCCGGTGCCCACGAATCTCCGCTTCGTCGCGCACTCCGCCTAGCGACATCCGCACAAACTTGCGTCCTGTGGCCTTGGCGATCGACATCCCCAGCGAGGTCTTGCCCACACCTGGAGGCCCAACGAAGCACAGAATCGAGCCCTTGGGGTTCTTCACTAATTGCCTGACCGCGAGAAATTCGAGGATGCGCTCTTTGATTTTTTCAAGCCCGTAGTGATCCGTATTGAGAATCTGTTCGGCGTGCTCGATGGAGCGTATTTCCTTTGAACGTTTCTTCCACGGCACCGCAAGCAGCCAGTCCAGATAGTTCCTCGACACCGTCGACTCGGCAGACACTGGAGGCATCGCCTCCAGCTTCTTTAACTCCTGGAGCGATTTGTCCTGAACATCCTTCGGCATTCCTGCCGCTTCAATCTTCTTCTTTAGTTCGTCGAATTCCGACTTCTCGCCGCGACCGAGCTCCTTCTGGATGGCCTTGATCTTCTCGTTGAGGTAGTACTCTTTCTGCGCCTTCTCCATCTGCCGCTTCACGCGCGACTGGATAGTGCGGTCCATGTTCAGCTTCTCGATCGCCACGTCGAGCACGTCGGCCACCTTCGCCAACCGCGCCTCGGGATCGAAGACCTCGAGCAGTTGCTGCTTCTCCTCGATGGAGAGCTGCAAATTGGCGGCAATGGTGTCGGCCAGCTTGGCCGGCTCGTCGGCGCGCACGCTTGCGGCCATGGTCTCGTAGTTCAGCGACTGTTGCAGCTTCACATACTGTTCGAAGAGCGAATGGACCCGCTGCATCAACTGTTCGACCTGCGACGTTAGATCGAGGTGCGTCTTGCCGGTGCGCACCGTCGCCACAAAAAACCCGTCGGTGTCGTTGATCTCCGTTGCGCGCGCTCGCTCGATGCCCTCCACCAGAACTTTAATATTGCCGTCCGGCATCTTGACACTCTGAACGATGTTGCCAATCGTGCCCGTTTCGAAGATGTCGTCGGCGTTCGGCTCATCGACCGAGGCGTCATGCTGCGTCGCAAGGAATATCTTCCGGTCGCCCGACAGAGCTTCTTCCAGCGCCCGCACGCTCGATTCGCGGCCCACCACAAACGGGGTCATCATGTGGGGGAAGATGACCATGTCGCGTATGGGCATCATCGGCAGCTTGCGAGCTTCGCCGCTCAACGGATCTTTAACCTGGTTTGCCATCACTCTCCAATTAGACGATAAAACACCGTGAACGATGCATCAGCGGCGGCTTCAGGTGATTGTAATGCCTTTGGGCGCGCCGTGTGTCACACGAAAGTGGGGCAAAGACATTTCAGGCCGCTTCATGCCTGCATCCGTGTGCAAAACGTTCCACCCACGAGCAACTTGCGCGCCATCCCGCGCTCGGAGCACTCTGCTCGCTTAACCCGCTTTTTCCAACAACATCGGCAGCGTCAAGCTGTGCTTCTTCACCATCTCGGCGGTGATCGCAAGCTCCTTCACCTTCTTGTTGCCTGGGACGTAGTACATCAGGTCGAGCATCAGCTCTTCCAGAATCATCCGCAGGCCGCGCGCCCCAACCTTTCGCTGGAGCGCTTCGCGCGCAATCTCCCGAGCCGCATCTTCCGTAAACGTCACCTTCACGCCCTCGTAGTCGAACAGCTTCGTGTATTGCTTCAGGATCGCATTCCTCGGCTTGGTCAGTATCTGGATCATCGCGGCCTCATCCAACTCATCGAGAATTCCGAGCACCGGCAGCCGGCCGACGAGCTCCGGAATCAATCCGTACTTCAGCAGGTCCTGAGGTTCGGCCTGGCGCAGCAGTTCCGCGTCACGCTGGGCGCGAATCGGCGTAACCTCGCCCTCGTTCGTCTCCGGATCGACAACGGCCTTGAAGCCGAGCGCTTTCTTGCCGACGCGCCGGCCTATCACTTTTTCCAGACCCACAAACGCGCCGCCGCAGATGAAAAGAATGTTCGTCGTATCAACAGCAGTAAACTCCTGGTGCGGATGCTTGCGTCCTCCCTGCGGAGGAACATTGGCGACAGTGCCTTCGAGCAATTTCAACAGCGCCTGTTGCACACCTTCGCCGGAAACATCCCGTGTAATCGAGGGATTCTCGTCCTTGCGGCCGATCTTATCGATCTCGTCGATATAGATGATCCCGCTCTGCGTCCGCTGCACGTCGCCATCGGCTGCCTGCAATAGCTTCAGGATGATGTTCTCTACGTCCTCGCCAACGTATCCGGCTTCGGTCAGCGTCGTCGCATCGACGATCGCAAAGGGCACGTCCAGCATCTTCGCCATGGTCTGCGCCAGCAGCGTCTTGCCGGAACCGGTTGGCCCCACCAGCAGGATGTTCGACTTGGCCAACTCCACATCGTTCGAGCGCGTCTTGTTCATCTGAATGCGCTTGTAGTGGTTGTAGACCGCGACCGCCAGCTTTTTCTTCGTCTGTTCCTGCCCGATCACGTACTCATCGAGAAACGCCTTGACCTCCTGCGGCTTCGGCAGGTGGGCTGGCGCGGCACCCGGCTGCGTGTCCGTGCGGTCATCCTCGAGGATTGAGTTGCAAACCGCAACGCACTCATCGCAGATGTAGGCCCGCGGGTAGTCCGACGGCGAAGAGATGAGCTTGGCGACGGCATCTTGTGATTTGTGGCAAAAAGAACAACGAAGAGATTCGTCTGTGCCCCGTGACGTTTTCATAGGTACGGCAACTCCTGTGGTGCGGACAGCGGCTTTCCTGTAAAAAGTCTACACCTGTTTCATCGCTGCATTACCGGACGAGGTGACCAATGCTATACATCGAATTGGTCATGGAATTGCGATGGCAGGAGAAAGCCCGAGCATCGCCCGGGCCTTTCTGCATCACTTTGGTTGCCAAAGTTATGTCCGTGGCCGATCGATAATGTCATCGATGATTCCGTACTCTTTCGACTGCGCTGCAGTCATGATAAAGTCCCGCTCGACATCGCGCTCAATCCGCTCCAACGTCTGACCTGTGCTTGCGCTCATCAGCTTATTGGTAATCTCGCGGATGCGCAGTATCTCGCGCGCATGAATGTCGATGTCGGTCGCCTGCCCGCTCAGCCCGCCCATCGAAGGCTGGTGAATCAGGATGCGGGAGTTGGGCAGGGCGAACCGCTTGCCCTTCTTGCCGGCCATCAGCAGGAACGCCCCCATGCTGGCGGCCTGTCCGATGCAGAACGTAACCACGTCGTTCTTGATGTACTGCATGGTGTCGTAGATCGCCAGCCCCGCCGTAATGGAGCCGCCCGGCGAGTTGATATACATCTGGATGTCCTTCTCCGGATCTTCTCCGCTCAGGAAGAGCAGCTGCGCGATGATCACGTTGGCGATGTTGTCGTCGATCGGCGTGCCCAGAAAAATGATGTTGTCCCGCAGCAGACGGCTGTAGATGTCGTAGGCGCGTTCGCCCCGGCTCGTCTGCTCGATCACCATCGGTACCAAACCCATGTCGCTCTCCCTCTTGCTGCTGTTAACTCTCTTGGTTTGTTGGTTGTTAATTGTGCTTAGGAGGCCAGCTTCTCAT
>Ga0157372_10010013_pt1 | contig 10083 bp, 10 predicted proteins | sample C55metaG_FD_115307 | JGI IMG/M metagenome (GOLD analysis project Ga0157372, IMG submission 115307) | Corn rhizosphere microbial communities from Kellogg Biological Station, Michigan, USA - C5-5 metaG | ecosystem: Host-associated > Plants > Roots > Rhizosphere > Soil | place: USA: Michigan...
TAGGTGAGCCAGGGGTTTCGTCGTTCCATGAGGACCTTTCGTGTCGACAGAGCGCCAGCTGCGATCACGGACGAGGATGAACACCGCGCCGGACGGCCACGAGCGGCTGTGCGCGGCATAGGGTGTCGCGGATGATCCCGGTCGTCGACGTCCGTCTGCACGCGGGGCGGCTGCTCGCCGGGCCCGTGTCGCTGGCCGATCTTGCGCTCGCATTCGAGGAGAGCCTCGCCTCCTCCGCGGAGGTTCTCGTCGGAGGCGACGCGTTCTACCCGCGGATCCTCCAGGACGTCGCTTCGGCGACCTCTTCGATCCATGTCAACCAGTTCGGCTTCCGTCCGGGCCTCGTCGGCGACGCCTTCGCCGCCACGCTCGTCGACAAGGCTCGCGCCGGCGTCCCGGTCCGGATCGTCGTCGACCGGCAGGGCTCCGACCCCACGCGCTCCTCGCAAGCGCTCTACGAGCGGCTCGCCGCCGCAGGCGCCGAGATCTGCGTGGTCAGGGCGACACAGCTCCGCGCTCCCCACGGGCCGCTCGGCTCCGGCGGCGGCAACCACTGGAACCTGGATTCCGTCGGGCACATCGACCATCGCAAGGTCGTGGTCGTCGACGGCCGGGTCGGCTGGGTCGGTGGCGCGGGGATCGAGGACCACTTCCAGGACGGCCGATTCCACGACCTCTTCGTCCGGCTCGAAGGACCGGTCGTCGGCCAGCTCCAGCTCGTCTTCGTCGCGAGCCTCCTCTGGCTCGGCGGCCGGGTCGACGACGTGGACGCGCTCTTTCCGCGACTCGAGGCCGGCGAGGCTCCGGTCCCGGCCGTCGTGCTGCACAACGCCCCGGGGCGGTACCGACCGATCACCGACGCGATCGCGCGGCTCCTCGACGGCGCGACGACGACGCTCGACGTCGTCAACCCGTACGTCACCGACCGCGGGATGATCCGCCGGATCGAGCGGGCGGCGCGACGTGGGGTCGAGCTGCGCCTCTTCGTCCCCGCCGACGCGAACAACTGGGCGTGCGCCGCCGCGCAGCAGTTCCACCACGGACGTCTGCTCGACGCGGGCGTGCGCATCCTCGAGCACCCCGCGATGCTCCACGCGAAGGCCTTCGTCCGGGACGGCGAGGAGGTGCTTGCCGGGACCTGCAACCTGGAGGCCTGGAGCCTCAGGCGGTTCTTCGAGATCGACGTGCTCGTGCGCTCACATGTGCTGGCGACGCAGTTCGAGGAGCGCTTCAGCGTGCCGGCACAGGCACTCTCCCGCGACGGTCGCCGACTGACCGGCACGAGGGAACGGGCGAAGGCCGCCGTCTTCGCCGGCCTCTCCCCGTTTCTCTGAGCCCGGGAGCGATCAGCCTCGTTCAGATGGGATGAAGTGCGAGCGAGCCCGCTTGTCTATGCTCCCGCGGCGCGTATAGCGTGGGTCTCCGGCGCACCACGGCGCCGGCATGCAAATCCCAGGAGGAGTAATGCTCGCAGCGGACTACCCGTTCCTCGATCTGATGTGGACGATGCTCATCTTCTTCATCTGGATCTTGTGGTTCTGGCTCCTGTTCACGGTCTTCGCGGACATCTTCCGCCGGCACGACATCTCGGGTTGGGGGAAGGCCGCGTGGTTGCTCTTCACGATCCTCCTGCCGTTCCTCGGCGTGTTCGTGTACCTGATCACGCAGAACACCGGCATGACCGAGCGCAACCTCGAGCGGGCGCGCGCGCAGAAGGCGCAGTTCGACGACTACGTCCGCCAGACCGCGGGTGAGAGCGGCGGCGGCGCCACGGCCGAGATCGAGCGGGCGAAGTCGCTCCTCGACAGCGGCGCGATCAACCAGAGCGAGTTCGATGCGATCAAGCAGAAGGCACTGGCCTAGGAGGAACGATGGAAGAGATCGGACCTGTCGACTACGCAGTCATCGCCTTCCCGGGCAACCGCTTCCGCGGTGAGATCGGGCCCGCGCTCTCGGACCTCGTCGAGAGCGAGACGATCAGGATCATCGACATCGCGTTCGTCGGGAAGAACCCCGACGGCGACGTCGTCGCGCTCGAGCTCACCGAGCTCGACCCGGACGTGCAGGCAAGCCTCGACTCTGCGGGAATCGAGGTGGGCGGCCTGCTCAACGAGGACGATCTCATCTCGACGGCAGACGCGCTCGAGCCAGACAGCTCGGCCGCGCTGATCGTCTGGGAGAACGTCTGGGCGCGCAAGGTGACTCAGACGATGCGCGACGCGGGCGGCGTTCTCGTCACCTTCGAACGGATTCCCCACGAGATCGTGCAGGCCGCACGCGAGTGGGCGCTCGACCAGGCAAACGCATAGGAGGAGAGCAGAATGTTTGGACGCAGAGGACCGGGTCTCGTCCGTGCGGCCGCCACGACGGCAGTCGTCGCCGGCACCGCGGGCGCGGTGCGGCACCGTCAGGACCAGAAGTACGCCGCGCAGGACCAGGCCGCCTACGACCAGCAGATGGCTGCGCAACAGCAGGCCGCTGCGGCTGCCGCACCGGCCGCACCGGCGGAGCCCGACTACGCCGCCGAGCTCGAGAAGCTCGCGCAGCTGAAGAACCAGGGCATCCTCAGCGACGAGGAGTTCGAGGCCAAGAAGAAGCAGATCCTCGGGATCTGAGTCGAAGAACCGACGGTCGTCACGTGACCACCGAAACGTCCGTCCTCGCCGGGCTCGAGCCCTCTGCCTTCTGGCGGCACTTCGAGGCGCTGACGCGCATCGCGCGTCCGTCCCGCAACGAGGAGCCGGTCATCGAGCACGTCCGCCGCTGGGCGGAGGCTCGAGGGCTCGAGCTCCGGCAGGACAACGGCCGGAACCTCGTGATCCACGTCCCGGCGACGCCGGGTCGCGGGGGCGCCCCGACCGTCACGCTCCAGGGACACCTCGACATGGTGTGCGAGCGGGACCCCTCGAGCCCGAACGACCCGGCCGAGGGCCGGATCGTCCTCGTCCGCGACGGCGAGTGGCTCACCGCCGACGGCACGACCCTCGGCGCGGACGACGGGGTCGCGATTGCGGCGATGATGGCGCTCGTCGAGGACGAGTCGCTCGCGCACGGGCCACTCGAGCTGTTGATGACCGTCGCCGAGGAAGTCGGCCTCGAGGGCGCAAACGCGCTCGACCCGTCGCTCGTCGGCGGGTCGATCCTCCTCAACCTCGACAGCGAGGAGGACGGCAAGCTGACGGTCGGCTGCGCCGGGAGCACCGACACATGGATCCGGATCGAGGCGCCGCGCGAGCCGGCAGAGGACGACGCGGTCGCGCTGGCGGTCACGGTGAGCGGCGGGCGAGGTGGCCACTCCGGCATGGGGATCGCACTCGGCCGATCGAACGCCGACAAGGTGCTCGGACGCGCCCTGCGGGAGGCGTCGGCGACGGTTCCCTTCCGGCTCGTCTCCTTCGCCGGCGGAAAGAGCCGGAACGCGATCCCGCGCGACGCGACCGCCGTCTGCTCGGTCGCGTCGAGCGACGAGGGCGCGTTCCGCAAGGCGGTCGCGACCTCGACCGAGAGGATTCGCGACGCCTTCTCGACGACCGATCCGGGCGTTTCGATCTCGGTCGATCGCGCGGAGGCAGCGGCCGAGCCGTGGCGCGCAGAGGCGACCTCGCGCCTGCTCGACGCGGTCGCGTTGGTGCCGACCGGTCCGCTCGCGATGAGCCAGGACTTCGACGACCTCGTCGAGACCTCGACCTCGCTCGGGGAGGCGCTCACCGAGGGCGACACGCTGACGCTGCACAGCCTCTCGCGGTCGGCGAACGACTCCGCGCTGCCCGAGGTGATCGCCACGCTCGACGCGGCCGCGCGCCTCGCGGGCGGCGAGCTCGAGATCAAGGTCAACTACGGCGGCTGGCGCCCGAACCTCGACTCTCCGGCATTAGCGGCGGCGAAGACCGTCTACGAGCGATTGTTCGGCGAGCCGCCGACCGTCACCGCCGTCCACGCAGGCTTGGAAACAGCCGTCATCGGAAGTAAGGTGAACGGGCTCGACATGCTCTCCTTCGGTCCCCAGATCGAGTTCCCCCACTCGCCCGACGAACGGGTGAGCATCCCCACGGTGGAGCGGTTCTGGAACCTGCTGGTCGCGTTCGTCGACGAGCTCTCCGTCGAGGCGACGTAGCAAATGCGGCGAGGGGTCCTCACGTGGGTGCTTGCCGGAGCGGGCGTCATCCTGTTGCTCGTCGTGACCGCTGCGATCGGCGGGCGCGACAAGAGCGACGAGACCGTCCCGGCCGGGGAGTGGGCGCAGAGCGTCTGCGGGGCAGCCGGCGTCTGGCGTGGCGAGATCGAGGCGATCGTCGAGGACCTCCGCACGCCCGCTGCGTTCGGCGACCCCGGCGCCGAGCCGCAGTCCGAGACGCCCCAGAGCCGCCGGGGATTCATCCGCGCCGGGCTGCAGGTCGCCGTCCAGGCGACCCACACGCTCGTCCAGGGAGTCGACAACGCCGGCGCGCCGGACACGCCGAACGGCCAGCAGGCCGCGAAGCAGATCTCCGACTGGGCGAGCTCGTCGAAGGACGACCTGGAGCAGGCGCAGGACTCGCTCGACAACGAGGCAGACACGCTCGAGGAGGCGATCAAGCAAGTCACGAGCGCGGCGGGGGCGATCGGGACAACGCTCGCGAGCGGCGTCAGGACCTTCACCGCCGTCGCGGCCTCGGACCCCGCTCTCGGCGCGGCGCTCCGTGACTCGAGCACCTGCCAGCAGCTGCGCAAGAAGGAAGCGAAGGTCTGATGAGCACGATGGACTGGATCCTGGTCGCGGTCCAGGGGCTCGTCGTCGTCGGGTTCATCGCGCTCGGCGTGCGCTCGGGCGGGATCGGGCTCGGGCTCTGGGGTGGCGTCGGCACGCTGATCCTCGTCTTCGTCTTCGGGCTCGACCCGGGAGAGCCGCCGTTCAGCGCGATGCTGATCATCATCGCGGTCGTCTCCGCCGCGGCGGCGATGCAAGCGGCCGGCGGGGTCGACTACATGGTCGTCGTCGCCAGCAAGGCGCTGCGCGCGAAACCGAAGGCCCTGAACTTCGTCGCGCCGTACGTGTCGTACCTCCTCACGATCCTGACCGGCACGAGCAACACGTTCTTCTCGATCATCCCGGTGATCAACGAGGTCGCGTACGCGAACAAGATCCGACCGGAGCGCCCGCTCGCGAGCTCGACGGTCGCGAACGCGCTCGGGATCACGTCGAGCCCGGTCGCGGCGGCGACCGCAACGCTGCTGCCGCTCGTCGAGATCTACCACTACGACCTGATCGACGTGCTGCTGATCACGATCCCCGCGAGCCTCGTCGGCATTTTCGTGATGTCGCTGCTGATGAGCACCCGGGGCAAGGACCTCGACGACGATCCCGAGTATCAGCGCCGCCTCGCGGCCGGCGAGATCCAACCGCCGGCGCCGTCCGAGGAGATCACTCTCCTGCCCTATGCGAAGCGGAGCGTCGCGATCTTCCTCGTCGGCGTGCTGACGATCTGCGTGTTCGGCTTCTTCGAGGGGATCCGGCCGACCGTTGCCGCGGAGGGCGGCGGAGTCGAGCCGATGTCCGTCACGCCGCTGATCCAGATGATCATGCTGACCGCTGCCGCGCTGATCCTCGTGCTCGCCCACGTCAGCGCCTCCGACATCCCCGGCACGCCGATCTTCAAGTCGGGCATGGTCGCGATGATCGCGCTCTTCGGGATCGCCTGGATGGCGGACACGTTCATCGCGAACAACGAGGACGCGATCGTCCAGGCGCTCGGCAGCCTCGCCGAGAACTGGCCGTTCATGATCGCCGTCGCGATCTTCCTCGTCGCCGGGTTGACGACGAGCCAGTCGGCGGCGACGCGCACGATGGTCCCGCTCGGTCTCGCGCTCGGCATCGGAGCCGGCTACATGATCGCGATGTGGACCGCCGTCGTCGGCGTCCTCCTCCTCCCCGCCAACGGCACGCAGATCGCAGCTGCCGAGGCCGACGAGACCGGCACGACGACCCTCGGCAAGCGCGTCGTCGACCACTCGTTCCAGCTGCCGTTGCAGATCTGCTGGGTCGTGACCGCGCTCGTCGGCATCGGGATCGTCTGGCTGTTCTTCGGCGGGCACACACCCGCGCCACCGACCACTACCGCGCCTACGACGCCCTGAGATGACCGTCCGCGGCGCTGCCCTGCTCGGCGTGGGCGCGATGGTCGGCGCCGGCATCTTCGCCCTGCTGGGCGAGGCGGGGGCGGTTGCCGGCGCGGCAGCGTGGATCTCGTTCCTGCTCGCGGGGATCGTGTCGGTGCTGATCGGCTACAACGTCGTCAAGCTCGGCGTGCGGTACCCCTCGTCGGGCGGGCTGTTCGAGTACCTCCTCCAGGGCTTCGGAAACGGACGGCTGCTCGGGATCGCGGCGTGGCTCGGCTACATGTCCGCCGTCCTGATCGTCTGCTCGATGTGCGCGGTCTCGTTCGGCGATTACGCCGTCTCCCTCTTCGTGGGCAGTGACGGCGCAGACTGGTGGGACAACGTCTTTACGTCGGCGATCGTGGTCGCGATGGCGCTGGTCGTCGTCGTCGGCCCGCAGCTCGTCGCCAAGGCGCAGTCCCTGATCGTGGTCGTGATGGTCGGGATCCTCGCCGTCTTCGTCGTCGTCACGCTTCCGTCGATCGACCTCGACAAGCTCGCGTTCAGCGGCTACCCACCCGTCTCGGACATCGTCGCGAGCGTCGCGTTGACCTTCTTCGCCTACCTCGGCTTCAGCGTCATCACGTTTGCCGCCGGAGACATGCGCGACCCGGCCAGCGACCTGCCGAAGGCGATGAACCGCGCGCTCGGCGTCACCACGATCGTCTACGTGCTGGTCGCGGTCAGCGTCTTCGGCACGCTGACCGTCGCGGAGGTCGTCCAGTACGGTCCCACAGCGATCGCCGAGGCAGGGAGGCCCGCGCTCGGCGATGCGGGGTTCACGATGATCGCCATCGCGGCCATGGTCGGCATGGCCGGCTCCGTGGTCGCGACCTTGTACGCATCGTCCGGCCTGACGAGGATGCTCTCCGACGTCGGCCAGTTTCCGCCGTTCTTCGGCCAAGGGTCGAGGCCCGGCGCGAAGAGCGGCGTGCTGATCAGCGCCGGGATCGTGCTCGTCGTCTCGAACACGGTCGACCTGTCGGCCATCGCGTCCGTCGGCAGCGCCTGCTCCCTGATGATCTTCGTCCTCGTCGGCGCGGCCGGGTACCGCCTGCGATCGACGACCGGCGCGAACAGCGCGATCATCCTCGTCGGGGTCGCGGCCACGCTCGTGGTGCTCGCCTTCTTCGTCGTCGACACGCTCCGGAACGCGCCACAGACATTCACCGCGATCGTCGTCGTCGCCCTGCTCTCGGTCGGTCTCGACCTCGTCTGGAAGCGAGCGCGAGGCCCACTCGCTCCGTCCGAGGAGAGCGCCGTCAGTCCTTCCGCGCCGATCGAGTGACGTCGTGACCGCGGGCGAGGTCGCCGCTCCCGCGCGCACCGGCGCAACGGTCGTGCTGTTCACGCTCGCGGCGGGCCAGTTCCTGATGACGCTCGACAGCTCGGTGATGAACGTCTCCATCGCGACGGTCGCGAAGGACGTCGGCACGACGGTCACGGGCATCCAGGGCGCGATCACGGCCTACACGCTCGTGATGGCCGCGCTGATGATCACCGGCGCCAAGGTCGGCGCGTTGATCGGGCGCAAACGCGCGTTCGCGATCGGCTGTGTGATCTACGGATGCGGGTCGTTCACGACGTCGATCGCGCAGAGCCTGCCGGTGCTGCTGTTCGGCTGGTCGTTCCTCGAGGGTGTCGGAGCGGCGCTGATCCTCCCCGCGATCGTCGCGCTCGTCGCCGGGAACTTCCCGACCGAGCGCCGACCGGCGGCCTATGGTCTTGTCGCCGCGGCGGGCGCGATCGCGGTCGCGGTCGGCCCGTTGATCGGCGGCTTCTGCACGACGTACTTCTCCTGGCGTTGGGTGTTCGCGGGCGAGGTCGTCCTCGTGATCGCGATCCTCCTGCTGACGCGGCGAATCGCGGATGCTCCGGTCGCGGAGCGTTCCCGCTTCGACGTCGTCGGCGCCGTGCTCTCGGCGACCGGCCTCGCGCTCCTCGTCTTCGGTGTGCTGCGCTCGGCCGAATGGGGCTGGATCCATCCCAAGGCCGACGGCCCGGCGTGGGCAGGCCTCTCGCCGACTGTCTGGCTCGTCCTCGCCGGGCTCTTCGTCATCTGGCTGTTCTTCCGCTGGCAGGCGCGGGTCGAGTCGCGCGGCGGCGAGCCACTCGTCCGTCCGGCGATGCTGCGCAACAAGCAGCTGAACGGCGGCCTGACGATGTTCTTCTTCCAGTACCTCGCGCAGGCCGGGCTCTTCTTCGTGGTGCCGCTCTACCTGTCGGTCTGCCTCGGCCTCTCAGCGCTCGCGACCGGCGCACGTCTGCTGCCTCTCTCCGTGACGTTGCTCGCGGCCGCGATCGGCGTGCCCAGACTGCTCCCGGCCGTCTCCCCGCGACTGGTCGTCCGCTGCGGCCTGTTCTCGCTGTTGGTCGGCACGATCGTCCTGCTCGCCCTGCTCGACACCGACTCCGGGCCAGAGATCGTGTTCGCGCCGATGCTCCTGATCGGCCTCGGGATCGGCGCCCTCGCCTCGCAATTGGGAGCGGTCACCGTCTCGGCCGTGCCGGACGACCAGAGCCCGGAGGTCGGCGGGGTGCAGAACACGATGACGAACCTCGGAGCCTCGCTGGGCACCGCGCTCGCCGGATCCGTGATGATTGCGGCCGTGACGTCGTCCTTCCTCCTGAACGTGCAGCAGAGCCCGGCGATCCCCGAGCGGGTGAAGTCCCAGGCGCAGGTCGAGCTGGCGGGCGGCGTGCCGTTCATCTCCGACGCCGACCTGGAGGCGGCGCTGGACGACGCGCGCGTCGACCGCAGGACGACGAACGCCACGCTCGACGCATACGCCGAGGCGCGGCTGGACGGGCTCCGCTCGGCCCTGGCGATCCTCGCCCTCCTCGTGCTCGTCGCGCTCTTCGCCGCCCAGCGCATCCCGACCAGGCAGCCGGGCGCTGCCTCTGCGACCTGATGTGCCGCTGGCTCGCATATTCCGGCTCGCCGATCCGTCTCGAGGAGCTCCTCGTCAACCGAGAGCGGTCGCTGATCGACCAGAGCCTCCACTCCCGGCTCGGCGCGACGACGACGAACGGGGACGGGTTCGGTGTCGGGTGGTACGACGACGAAGGCATGCCGCGGCTGTACCGCAGCACTCACCCGGCCTGGAACGATCGCAACCTGCGCGAGCTCGCCGCCGGGGTCTCCTCGCCGCTCTTTTTCGCCCACATCCGGGCGTCCACCGGGACGGCGATCCAGGAGACGAACACCCATCCGTTCCGGTACGGGCGCTGGCTCTGGATGCACAACGGACTGATTCGCGAGTTCCCCCGGATCAAGCGGGAGCTGGTGAGCGCGGTGGACGACGCGTACTACCCGTCGATCGAGGGCACTACCGACTCGGAGACGATGTTCTTCCTCGCGCTCACCTTCGGGCTCCGCGACGATCCGATCGCGGCCGTCGAGCGGATGGTCGGCTTCGTCGAGGACACGGGTCGCCGTCACGACATCGAGCATCCTGTGCAGATGACGATCGCAACGACCGACGGGACGACGATCTGGGCGTTCCGCTACTCGAGCGAGGGCGATTCCCGGTCGCTCTGGTTCAGCACGCGGATGGACGCGCTCAAGGCGCTCTATCCCGAGAGCGCAGAGCTCTCGTCGCTGTCGGACGAGACCCGGGCGATCGTCTCGGAGCCGCTCGGCGACCTCCCGGGCGCCTGGAACGAGGCGCCCGAGTCCCACGTGGGCATCGTCCAGCCGGGTGCCGACGACCTGCGGCCGTTCGCACCCACCGCGCCCGCCTGATTCGTCGACGAGACCGCGTCAGGCCGACGCGGTGCACTCGATCTCGATCAGCAGACCCGGCAGCGCGAGCCCGGTCACCCCGACGATCGTCTGGGCCGGATGCCCGGCGCCGCCCGTCACCTCGTCGATCGCGCTCGTGATCGTGTCGTACTCCGTGGGCATGGACGTGTAGATCGTCCGCCTGACGATGTCGTCCCAGGTCA
>Ga0157372_10010014_pt1 | contig 10082 bp, 7 predicted proteins | sample C55metaG_FD_115307 | JGI IMG/M metagenome (GOLD analysis project Ga0157372, IMG submission 115307) | Corn rhizosphere microbial communities from Kellogg Biological Station, Michigan, USA - C5-5 metaG | ecosystem: Host-associated > Plants > Roots > Rhizosphere > Soil | place: USA: Michigan...
GACAGGCGGCGCCGCTGACTAGTTCACCGTAATCGAAACCGCCGGCGACGGAATGCCGTTCGCCACCACCTCGAGCTTGCTGGCTCCCGTCTCCATTCCCGAGGGAACATCGAAGGTCGTCGAAACGGTCTGGTTGCCGGTCGCCACACCCATGCTGCTGTGATCGTGGGTGCGGGCGTAGAACACATGCCCGCTCGAATTGTTGGTGATCCGCACCAGCGGGTAGTTGGTGTAGGTCATCAACTCATCGCCGAAACCATTGGCCTGCGACAATCCGTTGAACTGCGTTCCGGATATCGAATAGCTCGAGCCGCGGGTCACGGTGGATGGGAAATTCTGGACCTGCGGCTGCCATGCGGCCTTATATGTGCCGCTTGCCCGGTAAACCGCATCGCCGCCCAGCAACACTTCGCCGGTAGGCAGAACCATCAGGCTTTCGCCGCAGGTGCAGACACCCTGGTTCACAAGCTTGCCGCCGTCGAACTCGTAGGCACTTCCGCTGTTGCCCTGGACCAGCACGTTGCCGTTGGGCAGAAGCGAAGCGAAATTGTCGCCGGCATCGTCGCCGTTCGGGAAATCGGGGCCGGCTGCCCACTTGTTCTTCGTCGGATTGTAGACCGCCGTATGGGCGGGGCCGCTGACGGGAAGCGCGCCGGTCGCGAACACGGTGCCGTCGGGTCGCAGGACCGCCGGTCCGGTTTCACCCGGCGGGTGGTAGCATTTCTGCCCGTTCTTGCCGTAGTTGACGCACTGGCAACACGGCGGTCCCTTCAGGCTCACCGGGGTCTTGCCGGCGCTCTCCCACAGGCCTTCGCTCGGGAAATAGCGCTCGGCCTTCGGCGCATCCTTCACATCCACGATCACGAAACTGCCGTCTGGGAGAAGGACGGGGCCTTCTTCGGAGTTGAAATCGTTTTTGCCGGTGCTGGGCAGCTCGGTCCAGGTCATCGTCGAAGGGTCGAGCGCCGCCAGGTTCCGGTTGAGTTTCGACAGCACGACATAGCGTCCGTCGGCAAGAACCAGCGCACCGGAATCGCCGATGTAGCGCCAGCCGGTCGGCGGCGCGAGCTTCGTCCAGGTATTCTTGGTGGGGTCGTAAACTTCGCCCATTTTCGTGAGGCTGAAGTTGCCGAAATTGTACTCACCGCCTTGAACAATGACGCGCCCGTCGGCCAACACCGCGGAGGAAAACGCATATGGCGCATAGTTTGAAGGCAGGTCGGCTGCGCGAGTCCATGTACCGTTGACGTAGCTGCCCGTGTTGTCGGGCGTCAGAATGTACCAGTGCTGTTCGTTGAAGGACTGGCCGAGCACGCGGCCGTCCGTGAGCTGGAAGGAAATGTCGATTCCCTCCGGAGCCTGGCTTTTCAGGTTGACGATCGAACCCGCGATCGCCGAAGTCACCGTCAGACAGGCCGTAATTCCGGCGTACGCCAGTGCGCGCCCCAACATTTTAGACACCCCTCCATTTTGAGTCTGAGAAGGCGCGGACCCTACAACCGGCGCGGTCTCATTGCCAGCGCTAATTAGCTCGGACTCGCGTTACTGTTCGAGCAGGAAAGCAGCAGAGACCGGCCGGTCACTCTTTATAGGAACTGGCGAAAGAAAAAGGCTCTGGCTCTTCGTATTCCGGCAGGTTCGTGTCCAGAAGCAGCAGCCGCATCTTTTCGTCGCCCATTACCACAGCTGGCGCAACGCACGATTGACCCTGCCATGCGCCTGCCATCACGTGGCACCAAGGAGATGCGGCGACAAAGCGGCAACCGCGTTGCTCAGCCTGCCGTATGGACCGATGGTTGGAACACCGGGACGCCGTACTGGCGCAAGAGACTCCGGATGGCGGCTCCGTTGTGCGCGATGAAGCGGTCCATCTTCCGCCGCAGAGCCTCATCGCCTTTCCGAACGCCCATGGCGATCGGATAGTGGAAAACCAGCGGCGAGAAGCCGGCGGTGTTGTCGATCGGCACCACGGCAAGCGGCACACGTGCCCGGCGCGCATAGTAGCCGCCGAGCGGCCCCCATACCGCGGCGACATCGATCCTTCCTGCCGCCAGATCATCGATCAGCTGTGAGCCGATCTGCCCGTCCGGCTCGCGACGACTGTCGTGAAAGATTATGTATCCTGTGACGTTCTGCACGATCCCCTGGCGGCTCAGCGCTTCCGTGGGCGGGGTGCTATTATCGCCGATCAGATGCAGGCCGATGCGCAACTTGTGAAGGCGCGGATCGCTGATGGAGGAAATGTTCAAACCGCGATCCCTGCGCCAGACAAAAACGTAGCCGGAAGTATAATAGGGCCGGGTCGTTTCCACTTCGTCGAACGTGGCGGGCACGCCCATCAGCACGTCGCACTTGCCGGCATTGAGGGTCTTGCGGACGAAGTCCTCCCGCTGCGGCGTCCAGAAGTAGGACACGTTGTTTCCGAGATCATGGGCCACCAGTTCGGCCAGCCTGTTTTCAAACCCCTCGCCCTTCGCATTGGAGAACGGCATGCCGTCGGGATTGGCGCAGACGCGCAAGGTGTTCTGTGCGTGCGCAGCCGGCGCCGCGGCGGCGAGCATCAGCCCTGCCGCCAGCGAAACGCTAGTGCGGCTTCGCATTGGCGCCCTTCGAAGGATGGCCCTGTGGATTGGGCCGCCCCGGCAGTGCGAACACCAACAGCGTGGCGCCGCCGCTGGTATAGGCCGGCAGGTCCTGCGTCGCGCCGTTGAAGCCGAGAGCGCCCGAGCGTACCCGCGGATCGATTTCGCTGTTGGCGATCGCGCCGACCCAGCCGCCAACACCGGAGAGAATGGCGATGTATTGTGTGCCGTCGCTGCCGGCGTAGGTCATCGGCTGGCCGACAAATCCCGACGGCGCACGGAACTGCCACAGCGGCTTGCCGCTCCGCGCATCGACCGCTTTGAACCAGCGGTCGAGCGTCCCGTAAAGCGCGACATCGCCGGCGGTGACCAGCGCGCCGCTCCACACCGGCAGGTTCTCCCTAATCGCCCAGACCTTCTTCCGCTTGATCGGATCCCAGGCGGCGAATTCGCCGCGGTAGCCGCCCGGCCCGGCATACATGTCTACCGTGGCGCCGACATAGGGTGTGCCGGCGATGTATCCCACCTGCGCGGTCTTGAAGTTCATGCAAAGATGCTGGTGCGGAATGTAGAGAAGGCGCGTGCGCGGCGACCAGGCGGTCGGCTGCCAGTCCTTCGCGCCCGGAGATGCCGGACAGATGTTCTGCACCGTTTTGCCGAGGCTTGGCGTCAGCGACGTGTTCGGTAGGTAGCGGCCCCTCTTCAGGTCCACGCCGTATGCGGAGGTGACGGTGTCATACTTGTCGGCGGACAGAATCTTCCCGTTGGTCCGGTCGATGACAGACATGAATCCGTTGCGGCCAGGGCGCAGCAGCACATGCCGAAGTTTTCCAGCGATATTGAGATCGAGAACGATGCTCTCGTTGATCTCGTCATAGTCCCAGAGATCGTGCGGCCCAAGCTGGTCCGCCCACATCGCCTGCCCCGTATCGACATCGCGGGCGAACACGCTCGTCGTCCACAGATTGTCGCCGGGCCGCTGATTGGAATTCCACGGACCGGGGTTGCTGGTGCCGTAGTAAATGAGGTTCAGTTTGGGATCGAAGGCGATCCATCCCCACACCGTGCCGCCGCCGATTTTCCATTTGCCGGGCGGCCAGGTTTTTACGCCGAGATCCTTGCCCTGCTCCCATTTGTAGAAGGGATGGAATTTTGGCCCGATCAGCACGTCCCTGTCAGGGCCGGTGGAATAGGCGCGCCAGGCGATCTTGCCGGTGTTTTCATCCAGCGCCGTGAGCCAGCCGCGCACGCCCATTTCGCCGCCGCTGTTTCCGACCAGCACCTTCCCCTTCACGACCAGCGGCGCCATGGTGATGGTTTCGCCCTTGCTGATCTCGCCGAGCTTGACGGCCCACACTTCCTTTCCGGTTTTTGCGTCGACCGCGACGGTATGATCGTCCAGCGTGTTGTAGAAAATCTTGCCGTTGTCGTAGGCTTCGCCGCGGTTAACGGTATCGCAGCATGCTTCGCCGATGGATGAGGGATCGGTGTTGGGCGTGTACTTCCATTTCAGGTCGCCATTGACCGGGTCGAGCGCGAATAGCTCGTTCGGAAAGGCGCCGACAACATAGAGCGTGTTGTTCACCATGATGGGCGCGGCCTCCTGGCCGTGCACCGAACCCAGCGAAAACGTCCAGGCGACTTTCAGCTGGTGAACGTTGCCGGCGTTGATCTGATTGAGCCCGCTGAAACGGGTGGCGGCGTAGTTTTTCGCCGGCATGATCCACTGCTTGTCGTCGCGCGACATGCCGTCGAGATCGTCCGCGAGCACGCGGCCGGCGGCGATCGCCAATCCCAGAAGGAGGGTCGCGCGTGCGATCCGTTTTGCGGAAACAGGAGTCATGGGTTTCTTCGCTCGCTCATGTCACTCGATGGTGTAGAGATAGGCCGCGATGTCGTGCGCGTCGCGGTTGTCGATCCCGAGGCTGGGCATGGCGTTGCCGGGCACGATTTGTTGCGGATAGCGGATCCAGCGCACGAGATTGTCGGGCGTGTTGCGCAGCATGCCGGCAACGTAGCCGCGCTGCGCGAAATGCGTCAGCGGAGGGCCCACCAGCGCATCGGCGCCGGAGATGCCCGGCACCGTGTGGCAGGCACCGCAGCCGTAATACCGGATGAGGGCGGCGCCGCGAGAGGGGTTTCCCACATGCTCTGCGGCCACGCCGCGTGGGGGCGAGCCGCCGCATCCCGCCGCCGCCAGAGCGAGCGCAATTGCGACGGCAGATTTCGCTATTCTCCGCATGCCCGCCAGCGGAGCGCAGAATCAACGGGCAACGGCCGTGCCGCATGTGGCTGCAAGTCAGCCCCGCGGCTGTCGTCCTGCCGAAAGCTGCTCCCGCCGATGGTCCCCTCGCTGCATGTGGGCCTGAAAAGAGGCCGCCCCTCGCGAGCAAGCAACGCGCGCGGGATAGGGAAGGTTCGCCTCTTTCCGCGCGCCATCCGCATTTTTTGTTAACCTGCCGCAACCGGCCAGTGACTGCTCATGTGAGCTTTGGCGGCGCCTATGCGGTTCTCGCATACATTGTACAACAAGCAGTAGAAGCGTTTCGTTCGGCTCAAAGCTGATGAGATGCTCGTGAGCTTGGGTTTTGCTGAGACGACCGCTTATAAGCGTCCTGCAATTCGTCGGCTTTATGGCTGCATTCCGCCATCGCCGGCATGCTGCCACCGGGCAACAGCCGGATTGCCAGGCGGGGCGCTGTTTGGCCCGAGTTATCTATTACAACATCGTTGGGACAATCTGAAAACCGCTAAGGGAGATGTCATGTTGTTGAAGAACGTGGCGGTTACTGCGCTGCTGGTTCTCGCGCCTATCCTGATTGGGCCAGCAAGTGCTGCACCGCCGGACTGGAAAGCCGTCGCGGGCGCACTCGGCAAAGCCGGAACGCAAATGCCGGGAGGAATTTACCGCGTTGGTTTGCCGCGTAGCGACCTCACTGTGACTCTGGACGCGGTATCTCTAAAGCCAAACCTTGCACTCGGTTCATGGCTTGCGTTTGCCCCAATGAGAGACAAGGCCGTGGTAATGGGTGACCTCGTATTGACTGAGGACGAGGTAAGCCCCGTCATGAAGAAGTTGGAAGAAGTGAAGATTGAGATAACTGCGCTTCACAATCACCTGTTCCGCGCAAGGCCAACAACCTTTTACATGCACGTCTATGGTGAAGGCGATGCAATCACCCTCGCGCGCGGACTGCATGAAGCATTGATCCTGAGCAAGACGCCTCTGGGCGCAAGTCCGCCGCCTACCGGCAATCCGATTATTGATTTAGATACAGCCGCGATAGATCGCAGCTTGGGCGCGATCGGTAAGATTGCGGGCAGCGTCTATCAGGTGGGCATTCCGCGCAAGACGCCGGTAACGGAAAACGGCATGGTCGTCCCTGCCAGCATGGGTTCAGCTGAATCGATAAATTTCCAGCCGACTGGGAAGGGGAAAGCGGCGATCACGGGGGATTTCGTTCTAACGGCTTCCGAAGTGAATCCGGTATTGCGCGTCCTAAGAGAAAACGGAATTGAGGTCACTGCCCTCCATAATCACATGCTGGAGGAACAACCCAGATTGTTTTTCATGCACTTTTGGGCGAACGACAATCTTGCCAAATTGCTGAAAGCCTTGCGGGCCGCATTGGACCATGTTGCGGTTCAAGCGACGGCGGCAAAGTAATCGAGTTTAATGCGCTCCGCTCTTGTCCTCGCACTGGCGTTATCCGCTGCCCCCGCACTCGCCCAAGGCCAAATGGAAATGGGCGGCATGCCTATGGACAGCATGCAAATGAGCGACAGAGGGTCGGCCGGCATTTTCGGCTCCTATCCCATGACGCGCGACTCGTCGGGCACAAGTTGGCAGCCGGACGATTCCACGCACGGCGCCTGGCACGGCACGGCGGCCGAGTGGCTGCTCATGGGCCATATGATGCTCTGGGGCATCGTCGATACCCAGAGCGGCCCACGTGGCGATGACAAGGCATTCATTGAGGGGATGGTTATGGGCGCTGCCCGTCGCGACCTCTCGAACGGCGATACGGTCAATTTGCGCGCGATGCTGAGTCCTGACCCGTTCATGGGCATGAGCGGATATCCCGAATTGCTGGCGAGCGGCGAGACCGCGAACGGAGTGACGCCGCTGGTCGACCGGCAGCATCCGCACGACCTGTTCATGGAACTGGCAGGCTCCTATTCGCACCGGCTCGATTCCGAAAACAGCTTATTCCTCTATGCGGGCTATCCCGGCGAGCCTGCGCTTGGTCCCGCCGCTTTCATGCATCGGCCCAGCGGCATGGACATTCCGGATGCGCCAATCACTCACCATTGGCTGGACTCGACGCATATCACCTTTGGAGTCCTCACGGCGGGCTTTGTGCACGATGACTGGAAACTGGAGGTCTCGCAATTCACCGGTCGGGAGCCCGATCAAAACCGCTACGACTTTGACCCGGTACGGCTTGACTCAACTTCAGCGCGCGTGAGCTGGAATCCCGATCCGCATTGGTCCTTGCAAGTATCGTGGGGACATTTGAACAGCCCGGAGCAGCTTGCGCCGCAGATCAATGAAAACCGCACGACCGCGAGCGCCACCTACGCCACGAAACTTGGCGACGGGACATTGGCCGCAACCGCCGCATGGGGTCTTAAGCAGGAAAGCGATGGAGCGAACCTGAATGGCGTTTTGCTGGAAGCCGAATACCAGATTGATCCGTGGACCGTCTTCACCCGAACGGAATGGGAGCAGAATAACGAATTGGACGCCTTGGAGCGGACACGCTCAGTCGGCGCACTTACCATTGGCGCGATTCACGACTGGCCCGTGGCAGAGCATTTGAAAGTCGGCTTTGGCGCGCTCTATGCCTTCGATTTCACGCCGTCTGCGATTGTACCAGCATATGGCGATAACCCCCACGGTTTGATGGCGTTCGTACGATTGGCAACCCGTTAAAGAAAATCAGTTCCTCAAAATGAGCGAGGCGTTTCCGATACTTTGCAGCAGTTCCCACAGTCACGTCACGCCTGTCTTCGGAAGGACGAAAGTCGCACGCTCGAGCGCTTCCGCAATGGCGCTGAATTGCCCGCACCATTCGCTGGATCCCACAATCAGGTAACGTGCGAAAGGGCATGACAACGAGAGGCGGCCCGCAATTGCCCCGGGCCGCGTGGCTTTACGCACCGCATCTTAGGCTTGCGAACCGGGTAGGCTAGAAACTGCTTCCATACGGGCAGCGAGGTTCTTCCAGACCTTGCTCAATTCGGCATACTGCTGTCGCAAAGCAACCGTAGGAGCGCTTTCAGCCAGCTTTGCACATTCTTCAGCGCGGTTTTGCAGTTCCTTTACACCGTCCATCGTTCATCCCCATTCAGAGGACTAGACGAGACTTTCGGGAAACGCCGTGTGCCACTCCTGTAAGCAAAGGTGGTGCAGCTTGTTCGGTGAAATGAGATGCTTCACTGGACCCAGGGCCCCATCTGCTCCTTTAGTTTCGGCGTGAGCGCAATTGGGGACCAAACAAACAGATCACCGTTGTCGAGGCGGACGACAGCCATCCGCGTTGGGTATGCAAAGCCCTCGAAGGAGAGAACCGGGCCCTCTGCGATCCAGATGCTGTGGCCAATAGATTCAAGAAGCATCACGGCAGAACGATACTAGCCGGGTCGGCTACCTTTACCGACTCCAAACCCGTCTTTGAACGTCCGATCACGGCAACCCGCGCGCCCTCACGCGCAAATCGTAAGGAAACGGCCCGTCCCACTCCGGCAGACCCACCAGTGATAACGATGGATTGGCGGGCCGAGTGTGACATTTCCCATCCGATCCTTAGTCAGCTGCTCGCGTGGAAAAGACTTGTGAAGAGATCGCCCGCACGCTCGCCGAGGCTTGCCGTAAATGACCACGGGCTGGGTTGACGGATCACGTGAAGGCCGCCTTTGGTTTCCAGAATTTCATAACCGCTGTTTCCGTTGACCTTGCGGAAGAATCGGATGGAAACAACAGCGTCGGCGACACGCAGACCCGAGAGCGTAACCTCTGGCAGCCACTCCGGCAGATAGGGGTCCACGAACAGAATCCGGAGTGGCGCGAAGGGCTGTAGGCCAAGCATGGCCTGCATCAAGGTGTAAACCGTGGTCGCCGACCACGCCTGTGGCGAATTGGCAGCCGGATAGAGCGCCGGAAAGGGATGGTCCTCGTCGCGAGGATGCCCCGCCACGCATTCGGGCAAGCGGTAGAAGTCGAACAGCGATGCCGTCTCGAACTGTGAACGGCACACTCGCTCCACATAGTCGTGGCAGCCATAACGATAAGCTCCGATGGCGAAGGGACCATGTTCGACCGGCCACACCGTGCCGCGATGGTAGGAATAGGGGTTGAATGCCGGGTGTTGCGACGACAGCGTGCGTACGCCCCAACCACTGAACATGTCCGGCTCGAAGAGTCGTTGAAGCGTTCGCATGACAAGTTTTTTGTCGGCGATGCCGGTAGCAATGCAATGCAGGGCGTTGGAGCCGATGGAGCGGACCTGGCGGTTGTCCGCGTCGAGCGCCATGGCAAGAAAGCCTTCGCCGTCCATCCAGAACGCGTCGTTGAAACGCTTCTTCAGTTCGGTCGCCTCGCGATAGAGCTGTTTTGCTTCGTCCTTGCGTCCGAACCACCACAGAACCTCAGCGAAGTTCATCTTGGCGGCGTAGACAATACCCTGCTCCTCGCAGGTGGCGATAGGTGCTGAAACCTGCGACCCATCCTCATAGACGATTGCGTCGGCCGAATCCTTCCAGCCCTGGTTAGCTACTCCCTGCTCGGAGCGTGTTTGATACTTGTAGAAACCGCTATCGTCCTTGTGGTCTCTCAGCCACTTGAAAGCCGCCATTGCCGGGTCGAGAAAAGGTCGCACCAAATCCTTATCGCCGGTCCAGTGCCATAGTTGCGCGACCACGAAGGGATAGAAGCCGGAGGTCGTCATCGAACCGTAGTTCCGACCCTGGGGGATGTAATCGAGCGCGGAGAGGGGCCCAGTATGTGCTTCGTGCAGCATGCGGCCAGGCTGCTCGTCGCGCCAATCATCCACCTTCTTGCCTTGCCATTGGGCCAGCACCGGAAGCGTGCCGCGCATCAGGTCCGTGGTGACCGGCGCGGCTTCCCAGGCCACGGTCAGCGTATCGCGGCCGAACAATGCGACATACAGCGGCAGGCCAGCGGCGCTTGTCCAGGCGCCGTCACTATGGTCAAGATCGAACAACCGCAGATCTGCCAGATCCTGTTTGCCCCGCTCCAACGCGCCGACCACCACCGACGCCAAGGTGCTGCTCTCGCGATTTGAAAACACCGTCGCCGCGTCCGTAAAAGCCCGTGTGCGCCGGTCATAGTCATTGTCCTGCAGTGAAAACGAGCGGCACCCGTAACGCGGCGCCAGTTCACGGTCTTCAAGGATCGGAACGTGATCTACACAGCAATGCCAATGTGCCTGCGGCGCCAACGCGACATGAAAGGCGATGCGCTCACCGTCATACTGC
>Ga0157372_10010015_pt1 | contig 10082 bp, 8 predicted proteins | sample C55metaG_FD_115307 | JGI IMG/M metagenome (GOLD analysis project Ga0157372, IMG submission 115307) | Corn rhizosphere microbial communities from Kellogg Biological Station, Michigan, USA - C5-5 metaG | ecosystem: Host-associated > Plants > Roots > Rhizosphere > Soil | place: USA: Michigan...
GCCTCCGCCGACAGTGCGCCGTATTTCAGGGCATTGGTCGCAAGCTCGTGAAGCGCCAGACCCAGCATGCCGCCGGTTTCCTCAGGCAATTGCAGCTCTTCTCCCGCGAACTGGAAGCGTGTCGAAAGCTCGCCCATGAACGGCGCGAGCGTGGCGCGCACCAAAGCGCCGCATTCGATTGCCACCCGCTGGTTGGCAAGCACGAGGTCAGCGGCGGCGCCGAGCGCGTGGAGGCGGCCAAGAAAACGATTGATATAGGCGCCGACGGCCTTGTCGTCCTCCAGCGGCAAACGCGAGTTTTTCGCCAGTGCATCGATGATGGTCAGCAGGTTCTTTAGCCGATGGCGCAATTCGCCGATCACGATATCGCGGCGATCTGAAGTGAGCTTGTGTTCGTGGATGTCGTGCAGCGACGTCAGCCATTCTTCGCCGTCGCCAGAAAGCCGCGGAACGGCCACCCATCGGGCCAGGAACCAGCGCCAATCGCCTGCCGCCTTGTTCCAGAGACGGACCTCAGCCTCGCCATGGCCACGAGCTCTTGCATCCGGCGATAGTTCGAGCTTGGCGCGATCCTCGGAATGGACGCCGTTCAGCCAGCCATGAGCGCTGTAGTCAGGCCATACGATGCCGGTGAGTTCCGTCCACGCCGGCTGCGGTTCGTGGATTTCGTTCTTTTCATCACGCGCCCAGGTGATGCCGGACGCGACCTCCAGCAACCTGCGGTACCGGGTTTCCCCGTAGAGCGCGCGCATGAGAGCGAGGCGCAGGAACTGCGCTATCACAACCTGAGTAGCCGCGATGAAAAGCCATAGCAGGAGAGTTAGGGCCTGCTGTCCGTTCGGCAAATGCAGTGTCAACGCCGGTGTGACGAACAACACCCAGGAGAGTACCAGTGATAGCAAGGCCGTCAGCACACCGCATTCCCACCCGGCAAACAGGGCGACAATGCTGACGGCGGGAATGTAGAAAACGAACGGAGTTCCGAGAGCGAAAAAACCGGCGGTCAGACGAAAGAGCGTTGCTAAGCCCAATGCGGCGGCGATCCACGCCGCGCCGGAAAGCAAACTCCGCCGCTCGACGAGGACCGAGGCGAGGTCCAACAGGCGCGAACCGTAACGCGCAGCGGAAAGGCGCAGGCCGGCAGGAGAATCCGGATACGCCTGGGACATCGAGGCCCTCCACCAAACGACACGTACAAATCAAACCGCTCGCAACGTACAATTGAAATGTCAGTGAGTCTTGACTCAGGGCAGCTATGGGCAAACCCTTGGTTTATTCCATATTGAGGCGATTATGAGGCGCGATTTCGATTTGATTGTTCGCAGCGGCACGATTGCCGACGGGACCGGCAGTGCGCTGCGGCCAGCAGACGTCGCAATTCGTGATGGCCGAATCGCAGCCGTCGGGCTCGTCGACGGCTCCGCAGCCGATGAAATCAATGCTGACGGTCTGTTGGTGACGCCCGGATTTGTAGACATCCATACACATTATGACGGACAAGCGACGTGGGACTCTCGGCTGCAGCCGTCCAGCTGGCATGGTGTGACGACTGTCGTCATGGGCAATTGCGGCGTTGGCTTCGCGCCCGTGCGCGAGAACGATCGCGGCCGTCTCATCGAGTTGATGGAGGGCGTGGAGGACATCCCCGGTGCCGCGTTGCACGAAGGGCTGCGTTGGAATTGGGAATCCTTCGCAAACTATCTGGATGCGCTGGACGCTACACCGCACGATATGGATATCGCCACACAACTTCCGCATGGCGCTTTACGCGTCTACGTGATGGGTGAGCGTGGTGCACAGCTTGAAGCAGCGACGGACAACGACATCGCGCACATGCGTGCACTGTCGGCGGACGCAATCCGTGCCGGCGCATTGGGCTTTTCAACATCACGAACTCTCAATCATCGCACGATCAAAGGCGACCCGACGCCGAGTCTGCGGGCAAGCGAGGCCGAGTTGACAGGCATTGCGCTCGGGCTTTCGGATGCGCGTGCCGGCGTGATCGAGTTGATCTCTGATTTCGATACACCGGACCTCGACACGGAATTCAAGATGATCCGGCGACTGGTGGAACGCTCCGGTCGGCCGCTGTCGCTTTCGCTCGCACAGGCGGGCCGCGCGCCGGATGGCTGGCGCGAAATCCTTTCGCGCATCGAGGGCGCGGCACGCGATGGCCTTCCGATCAAGGCACAGGTGGCGCCGCGGCCCATCGGCGTGCTCCTCGGCCTCCAGGGGACGCTCAATCCGTTTTCGGCGCACGAGACGTTCGCGGAGATCAGGGATAAGTCACTGGCGAAGAAGGTCGCCGCGATGCGCAGTTCGGAATTTCGCGCGCGCATCCTGGCGGAAACGGCAGCGCAAATCCGCAACAATCGATTGGCGCGCGGCATTACCAATTTCGAGAGCATCTTCCCTCTCGGCGATCCACCTGACTATGAGCCGCCAAAAGAGCGGGCAGTTGCGAACATAGCGACTGCGCAAGACCGCTCACCTGCCGAGGTCGCCTACGATCTGCTGCTTGAAGACGAAGGCAGGGCGTTTCTCTTCATGCCGTTCGCGAACTATGCAGACTACAATCTCAACTGCTGCGGCGAGATGATCGCGCATAGTGACTGCATCATGGGCTTGGGCGATGGCGGTGCGCATGTCGGCCTTATCTCCGACGGAAGTTACCCCACCTATCTACTGGCGCATTGGGGCCGTGACCGCGCGCATGGCCGCTTCGATCTTCCCTACCTGGTGAAGCGGCAGACGAGGGACACCGCCCGCGCAGTCGGCCTGCACGATCGCGGTGTGATTGCACCCGGCATGAAGGCCGATCTCAACGTCATCGATTTCGACAAACTTCAGGTAGAAGCACCGCGGATGGCGTTCGATCTGCCGGCCGGCGGCAAGAGGCTGCTGCAGGGCGCGAAAGGATATGTGGCGACCATCGTTTCCGGTGAAATCACCTATCGCGATGGCGAGCCGACCAGTGCGTTGCCAGGGCATCTTGTGCGCGGCCCACAGCCCGCGCCCATAAATGCTTGATGCTCCGGCGCAATAAGCCGAAAATAGACCTCGCCTGACAACGGAGAAAACCACGATGGCGGAGCTTTGGGACAATCCCATCGGCACCGACGGATTTGAGTTTGTCGAATATACCGCACCGGACGTGTCGAAGCTGCACGCGCTATTCGGGCAGATGGGCTTTCGTTCCGTCGGCCGTCATCGGTCCAAGGATGTCACGTTATACCGCCAAGGAGAGATTAATTTCGTCGTTAATGCCGAGCCGGAAAGCCATGGCGCCCGGTTTGCGCAAACCCACGGCCCCAGCGCTTGCGCTATGGCCTTTCGCGTCAAGGATGCGCCGACCGCATATCGTGATCTGATCGCGCGTGGTGCGAAGCCATTCCAGAATCAGGTCGGGCCAATGGAGCTCAACATCCCCGCCATTGAAGGAATCGGCGGCAGCGTGATTTATCTTGTGGATCGGTACGGTGAGCGCTCCATCTACGATGTAGATTTCGTGCCGACCGATCCTTCGCGCGGATTCACGCACGAAGGTGCCGGTCTCACCTATATCGATCACGTCACGCATAATGTGTTTCGCGGCAACATGGATCAGTGGGCGGGCTTCTATGAGAAACTCTTCAACTTCCGCGAAATTCGCTACTTCGACATTGAAGGCAAGCTAACGGGCCTGAAGTCACGGGCGATGACGAGCCCCGATGGGCAGGTACGCATTCCCATCAACGAATCCGCCGACGACAAATCACAGATTGAAGAATATCTGCACGTGTACAAGGGCGAGGGCATTCAGCACATAGCACTTGGAACGGGCAATATTTACGAAACGGTCGAGATGCTGAAGGCGCGCGGCGTACCGTTCCAGGATACGCCGGAAACCTACTACGAGCGGCTCGACAATCGCATAAGGGGCCACGGCGAGGATGTGGATCGCCTGAAACGTTCCAACATTTTGATGGACGGCGCGCCGACCGACGGGCAGGGACTGCTCCTCCAGATTTTCACGCAGAATGCGATCGGCCCGATCTTCTTCGAGATCATCCAGCGCAAGGGCAACGAAGGGTTCGGCGAAGGTAATTTCCGCGCACTGTTCGAATCCATCGAACTTGACCAGATTCGCCGCGGTGTGCTCCAGGATTCCCGGGCATGAGTGCCAAAAACTGGATCGAGCTGCCGCGTGTAGAAGGCGAGACGTCGCGGCAGGCGCACGCCGATCTTCCCTCCGGCACGTATGAACGCGAGATTGGGCGCGACGGCTTCTTCGGCCCAGCGACACACATCTATCACAAACATCCGCCCACCGGCTGGAGCGCGTTCGAGGGCCCGCTGCGTCCTCGCGCGTTCGACGCAAAGCAAGCAGCCGAAGCTTCAAACGAGCCCTTCAAGGCCGTGCCGCTCCTCTCCAACAGCTCTTGCCAAATCGCCATCTGGGCATTGCCGGATGCGATGCCGCACCTCGTGCGCAATTCGGATGGCGATACGCTGCTGTTCATCCATGAAGGAGAGGGCGACCTGTTCTGCGACTTTGGCCATCTCAAGTATCGCGAAGGTGACTACGTCCTTCTGCCACGGGGCACGATGTGGCGGATTGAACCGGATGCGCGCACGATTTCGTTGTTGATTGAAACCACCAACGGTGCGTTTAAGCTGCCCGAACGCGGCATTCTCGGCCCGCACGCACTCTTCGATCCGGCCGCATTGGAAACGCCTCGTCTCGACGATGCCTTTCGTGCGCAGCGCGATAGCGAATGGAAAGTGCGCGTCAAGCGCCGCAATGCAGTATCGACGATCACCTACGGGTACAATCCGCTCGATGCCGTTGGTTGGAAGGGCAACCTCGCGCCGGTGAAGCTGAATTGGCGTGATATCCGCCCGGTGATGAGCCACCGTTATCATATTCCGCCCAGCGTGCATTCGACGTTCGTGGCGGATCGCTTCGTGGTCTGCACCTTCGTGCCGCGGCCCATCGAAAGCGATCCCGGCGCGCTGAAGGTACCGTTCTATCATTCAAACGACGATTACGATGAAGTGATCTTCTATCACGCCGGTGAGTTCTTCAGCCGCGACAACATCCATCCGGGCATGATGACGTGGCACCCGAACGGGTTCACACATGGACCGCATCCCAAAGCGTTCGCCGCAGGCGCCAAGGCAGCCAAAACGATGACGGACGAAGTTGCGGTCATGGTGGACGCCCGCGACCCGCTCGACATGAGCGCGGCCGCAGAGGCGGTTGAGGATCGCGGCTACGCTGACAGCTGGAAGGCGAAATGAGCGCGGCGGCGGCTATGGATGTTGCCGCCGATCCGCATTGGTTTCCGGAGAGCTTCGATCCGCAACGCGGCGAAATCGGATTTGTGCGGACCGACAGCGACGATCTGGCCGCGCAGACGTTTCTTGACCATCGCTGGAAGCGCAGTGGTCGACGGCATTTACAAGTTAGTGCCGAATCCCTGCGCAATAAGAGAAGCGAAGCCGCACCCCTAGGGATCGTTTGGCACACCGGCTTTTGCTGTTCGACGCTGCTGGCGAAAGCGTTACAGAATCAAGGTGTTCTTTCGCTTTGTGAGCCGCAAATTCTACCAGTCATCGCGGATTCCGGACGCGAAGGTGTGTTTGCGCGCGCTGCAAGCCTTCGCGGCGTTCCGCGGTTGATGTTCGATCTGCTGGCTCGTCCGTTCGAGGAGGGTGAGGCTATTGTTATCAAGCCGGCGCCAGCCGCAAATGTCCTGCTGCCAGAAATGGCGCGCCGGCCGAATACCCGCAACCTTTTTCTCTACAGCGATTGCCGTTCGTTCCTGATTTCTCTCGCCGGGCAAAAGGAGGACGGCCTGAAATACGCGCGCCGCATGTTCCTGAACATTGTTGGTGACGGCCACACGCAGTTTCAGTGGCCGCCCGCGAAGCTGCTTTTGTTGTCGGATCTCGAGATCGCGGCGCTGGTCTGGCACATGCAAATCGCGGAATTTCGTCGTTCGCTGCCGCTTCTCAACACCGATGTGGCATCGCTTGATTGCGATGCGCTCCTCGACCAGCCCGAAGTGGCGCTGAAAGCGGTGGTCGACCATCTCGACCTTCCGCAAACGGCAACCGCCAAGGCGCGCGAAAAAGTTTTCGAGCAAAATGCAAAAAACCCTGGCGAGTCATACGATTCGGCGGTGCGGCGCGCGCGCCACGACGAGATCGCACGCCGGCTCGGTACCGATCTCGACCGTATTGTGGAATGGAGTTATGGCCTGACTGGCGCCATACCGGCCGGCTTGCCGCTGCCGAAGCAACTGATTGAGACAGAGAAGAGCTATCGATGAAACTTGCTTCGCTACGTCTCGGTAGAGACGGCATGCTGCTGGTAGTTGGCCGCGATTTGTCGCGCTGCGTTGTTGCCGGACACATTGCGCCGACCATGCAGCATGCGCTCGATCACTGGCATGAGGCTGCACCGCGCCTGATGCGTGTCTACGATCTGCTGAACGAAGGTTCGGTCGCCGGCGAAACGGCATTCAATCCAAAACAATGTACGTCGCCGCTGCCGCGTGCTTATCAATGGGCGGACGGCTCGGCCTATGTCACGCATGTCGAACTGGTGCGGAAGGCGCGTGGTGCGGACATGCCACCCAGCTTCTGGACCGATCCCCTGATGTACCAAGGTGGCTCCGATTCCTTTATCGGCCCCAATGATCCGATTATTGCGGCCGATGAAGCGTGGGGAATCGATCTTGAAGGCGAAGTGGCGGTGATCACCGATGATGTGCCGATGGGCACGGACGCGCCGCACGCAGAAAAGCACATCAAGCTGTTGATGCTGGTGAATGACGTGTCCTTGCGCAATCTGATCCCCGCGGAATTGGCCAAGAACTTCGGCTTCTTCCAGTCCAAACCGGCGAGCGCCTTTTCGCCCGTCGCAGTCACGCCCGATGAACTGGGCGGAGCGTGGAGTGACGGCAAGGTGCACCTGCCGCTCAGCGTATCTCTCAACGGCGCGCAGTTCGGCACGCCCAACGCCGGCGAGGACATGACGTTTTCGTTTCCGCAGCTCATCGCCCATGCCGCGAAAACTCGTGCATTGTGCGCCGGTTCGATCATCGGCTCCGGTACCGTGTCCAACAAGGATGGTTCGCGCGGTTCGGCGTGCATCGCGGAGCGACGATCACTGGAAACCATCGAGCACGGCGCGCCGCGAACGCCGTTCCTCAAATTCGGCGACCGGGTGCGAATCGAAATGCTGGATTCGGATGGCCGCTCCGTCTTCGGCGCCATCGATCAGGACGTGCAGCGCTATGGCGGCTGATTTCCAGCTCTTCGGCTACTTCCGCTCGTCGGCTGCATTCCGCGTCCGCATTGCGCTGAACCTGAAAGGCGTCATGCCGGAGCTGCGCTTTGTGCACTTGCTGCGCGACGGAGGCGAGCAGCACAACGCGGATTATCGCGCGCTGAACCCGCAGGAATTGATCCCGACGCTGGTGCACAACGGACACGGGATTACGCAGTCGCTGGCGATCGTCGAATATCTGAACGAGATCATCCCTGAGCCGCCGCTCCTGCCGCGTGACGCACTAGGCCGCGCGCGCGTGCGCGAAATTGCTTATGCAATTGCCTGCGATATCCATCCCGTCAACAATCTGCGGGTCAACCAATACCTGAAGCGCACGTTCGGCGCGGATGCAGACACGCAAATCGCTTGGCAACAGCATTGGATCGCCACCGGCTTCGCTGCATTGGAAATTATGTTGTCCGGCTCGCCGGAAACCGGCCCGTATTGTCATGGCGATGCACCAACGATGGCCGACATCTGTCTCATTCCCCAGATGGCGAATGCACGACGGGTGAAGCTTGATCTCGCGCTTTATCCAACATTGGTGCGCATCGAGGCGGAAGCCCTGAAGCATCCGGCATTCGATGCCGCGCTCCCGGCAAACCAGCCGGACGCGGAGTAGTTCATTCCTTCAGGATCAGGATTGCCAGCGCCTTGGGACCGTGGGCGCCAAGCTCCAGCGTTTGTTCGATGTCGCCGGTGCGCGACGGTCCGGTGACGAAATTGAGCGTCGACGGCAAACCACCGGCGTTCTTCACCTGCCGCAGCAACTCTTCCATGTTCGGGAGGATGTTGCGCGCGTGAATCACCGCGATTTCGAAACCGGCGCGGAAATGCCAAGAGGCTGGAGCTCGCGATTCAGCGGCATAGGCAAGCGTGCCGGTCTCTGCGATGCCAAACTGCGCAATGGCAATCGCGGTATCCTCCCGTCCCGGTGCAGCCGTTTCGATCGTCAGTCCCGGCGCGTTCTCCCAGGAGAGCTCGCGTGCGATCTCGGGTACGCAGAGTCGCGCAGGCAAATTCTTCGAGCGCAGTAAATCGGCAATTGCCTCAGTTATCGCGCCTTCGCTTTGGATGATCTGTACTTCTGCATTGGCGAGCCGCGCCCGCTCGGTGAAAGCGCCTATTGGATCGAGTAAGATCGGCGGTGAATGAACGTCGGAGAGCGGCGCGGTTCGCATGCGGCGTGCGAGAATGCCGCACAGAATTTCCTCGCGCGCGCTCATCGGCATTTGGCCCACAGCGCTTGAAAGGTGTGCCCCTTCGGCGCGGGAAAATCCCGCACGGCGAACCAGTTGTGCATCAGCGGCAGCGCATGCACGCGGCCCCGTTTCGAAAGAAGCCGCAAAGTGCGTGCTGCCAAGTGCGCGGCAAGCGCGTACAACGCGGGTCGCTTGGCGAAAAAAGCCCATACACTAAGGCCGGTGGTGACGGCGTTCGGCGCAAGCCCGTCCGCAAACTCGCGCGCGCGCCAGTGGCGCATGATTTTCGGCAGCGGAATTTTCACCGGGCACACTTCGGCGCAGCGGCCACAGAACGTGGATGCATTTGCATGATGATGAGCAATGCCGACACCCATCAGCCCAGGATTGAGCGCCGCACCGATCGGCCCTGTGTAGGTGCTGCCGTAAGCATGACCTCCTACTGCCGCGTAGACCGGGCAGTGATTCAGACAGGCTGCGCAGCGAATACAGCGCAGCACGTCTTCCGCTTCCGTGCCGATGAGGCCCGAGCGGCCGTTGTCGAGCAGCACGACATGAAAATTTTCTGGCCCATCCGCTTCGTTGCTCCGGCGCGGGCCATTCATGACCGTGACGTAGCTCGAAATGTCCTGTCCGGTGGCGGAACGCGTCAGCAAACGCAGCAGAACAGCCGCGTGCTCGAGATTCGCGACCACCTTCTCGATTCCGGTGAGCACGATATGCGTCTTTGGCAACAGCCGCGTGAGATCGCCATTGCCTTCGTTGGTGACGAGGACGGCCGCTCCTTCTTCCGCAGTTAGGAAATTGGCGCCGGTGATCCCGGCCTCGGCGCTCTCGAACCGGGCGCGCAGCACACGGCGCGCTTCCGACACTAAAGCAGTGCGTTCCACCAGCGAACGATCCGGATCGAGACGTACATGGGCTTCGCGGAACGTCGTCGCGACTTGTTCCTTGTTGAGATGAAAAGCGGGCGCAATGATGTGACTTGGCGGCTCGTGGCGCAGCTGCACGATATATTCGCCGAGATCGGTTTCCACCGGGATGATGCCGTTGGCTTCGAGGAACGGCTTGAGCCCAATCTCCTCGCTGACCATCGACTTTCCCTTGGTCACCATTCGGGCGCCACGTTCACGCAGGATATCCAGGATGAGCGAACGGGCCTCCGCTGCATCGCGCGCCCAATGAACCTTGCCGCCGCGCGCGATCACATTGCGCTCGAATTCCTCCAGGAAAGTGTCGAGATGCGTGATCGCATGGTCTCGGATGGCACGGCCCTGCTCGCGCAAAGCTTCCCAGTCTCCCGCGTACCGCTCGACGGCCAGCGTTCGGTTCAACGCGAAATGGGTTTTCAAACGGCTGAGCGCGATGCGCAGCGACGGATCGTGCAGCGCCGCTTGGGCCGTTTCGCGAAAACGCTGCGGATCGAGATTCATGGTTCGCCCAGCGCCGGCGTCTCGCCCATGCCGGCGAGGACTTCGGCTACGTGACGGACGCGCAGTGTGATGCCCTTGCGCTGCATTCGGCCCTTGAGGTGCAGCAGGCAGCCGAGATCGCCACCC
>Ga0157372_10010017_pt1 | contig 10080 bp, 11 predicted proteins | sample C55metaG_FD_115307 | JGI IMG/M metagenome (GOLD analysis project Ga0157372, IMG submission 115307) | Corn rhizosphere microbial communities from Kellogg Biological Station, Michigan, USA - C5-5 metaG | ecosystem: Host-associated > Plants > Roots > Rhizosphere > Soil | place: USA: Michigan...
GCGTGGGCCAGCGTCGAGTTCAGGTTCTTATATAGCGAATCGTCCTTCAGCAGCATACCCGCCGTGCCTTTGCCGGCATCGAGCGAGTTCGCTATGTTCTCAAGTTTTCCGGCGGCGTCGTTCAGGCGGTTGTACATCGTGTCGTCGGTCATCAGCTTGCCGATGGAGCCGCGCCCGTTGTTCAGGTTCACTTCGAGCTTGTGCAGCTCATCCACCGTCGCGTTGGCCTTCTTGTACAGGTCGGGATTATTAATCAACTGGCCCACGGAGCCTTTGCCCGATTGCAGATTGTCGACGATCGTGTTCATCTTCGCCAGAATCACATTCAGGCTCTCGATCGTTCCCTGGCTGGCTTTGACCACATCGGTCAGGCTGGGCGTCTCGGTTGTCTTCAGCTCGTCGCCATCCTCGAGCGGCGGGCCCACGGCGAACTGGCTGTTGATGTCCACCACCGTATCGCCCAGTACGCCGACGGTCGAAAGCGACGCCTTCGAATCTTTTCGCAGATCGCCGGTGTACTTCTCATTCAGCTTCATGACGACCTTGACCGGCGTCAGTTTGTGGTCCGGCGAGTTTGACACCGTAACGCTCTTCACCGTGCCGATGGTGACGCCCTGGAGGTTCACCGCCGCGCCCGTCTTCAATCCGGCGGCGTTCTCGAAGTAGGTGCTGATAGTCATCTTGTGCGAAAAAATTCCCAGTCCCGACGAGCTCGTCATCAGGAACAAGAGTGTCACCAGCACAATGGTCGAAATCAGAACGATCACTCCCACCTTCAACTGCGACCATCTGACCTCTTGTTGACTGGGCATAGCTCTCCTTGGAAGCCTCCTGTTGCGGTCGAACAACCACCTCTCTCCCGCCGAGCTATGCCTCTGGCCGGGGAGCGTCCGTCACGTCCGGTCATCAAGAGAATACAACACCCGGACCGCCATTCCATGCCATTCATTGCGGGGCATTTGCGAGCAACAGCAAAGGAAGTCGTTTGTCTTCAATAGATGTCCAAATCCGGTCTTTGGTTTCAATACCTCACCTAATCTTCAGCCACCACGACCGCCAGGGCCAGCGCCTTGCTGTGCGTCAGGCTCAACTGAAGCCGCCTGACCCCCATCGCCGCCGCTCGCTCGGAGGCCCGCCCGCTCAGGTGCAGGGTCGGACGCTCGCCGGCCTCGCGCCGCACCTCAATCTCCTTCCACCCCACACCACGGCTGATTCCGGTGCCAAGGGCCTTCGCTCCCGCCTCCTTCGCCGCAAACCGTGCCGCGAAGCTCTCCGCCGCGCGACTCTTCTTTCGCAGGCAGAAGGCGATTTCGCCTGGCGTAAACAATCGCTCCAGAAACCGGTCGCCAAAGCGGTCGATGCTCGCCTGCACCCGCTCGATCTCGATCAAGTCCGTCCCCAGCCCCAACACCATAGAAATCTTCCGCTCCTGTACAAGCTCCACACGATTCGGTCTTTGGTGTCAACCGTTACTCTCCACCGTCACATGACCCCAGTACCTTAAATACCCATCATGCAACCCGGCCTCCGCTCCGATGAACAGCTTATCTGCACACCATCATCTCAAAGCCACGGCGGCCAATCACTCCAATGCAATCGCTGGACATCCAGAGCTTCAGTTATGAAGAGCGTCAGGGGCTCCTTGCCACCCTCACCTCGGCCCTCGCGGTCTGCGGAGGCTGGGTCATCGACCGCAAGAGCCTCTCGCCCAGCACCGTGGAGTTTCGCATCGAGATTCAGCTTCGCTCCATCCTCGATCTCTACGCCTCCATCGTTTCCTCGGGGATCGAACTGACCCGCGCCGGCCATCTCAGCCTGGCCGATCTCTGCACCTGCCGCAAGAACCTCTCCATCGCCGCCGACCTCGGCCAGGTCGTGGACATCCGGCTCGAAATCAGCTTCCTTGAAGACGTAACCCTCCACTCGCTGCTCATGTCCGGCAGCTCATCGGCATGAACATCGTTAACGTCCGAGCGGCACCACCGTCCTCTGGTGAAGCAGGCTGTCCGATGACCCAATCACCAGGACGCCCGGCTGCCAGTGTCCGTGCGTAAACACCAGCTTCAACCCGGTGGCATCCCCGGCCACCGCGAATACCGGCTCGCTCACCACCGACGCGCCACCGGGCACCTTCACGGTCAGCCGCACGCCGGAGAGTCCCGGCGACTCGCCCCACATCCGCCCCTGCGCGTCTACCAGATAAGCCTCAATCAGTCCTTCGCTCTCGGGCTTATGCCCTTTGTTGGTAATCTCGACCGAGACCCGCACCAGCCGCTGCGCGCCCTGGGCCACAAGCCCCTCGACCTCGCCCACGTTCGTTACCGTAAAGCACATCTCGTCGAAGCAGCGCTCCTGCCCTATCGCCACCACGCGCTGCTTCTGCCTGAGCGACACCGTTATCAGCACCGCAAGATACGCCAGCCACACGATCGCAATCCACGCCAGTCCTTGCACTGCCTTCGCCCGCTCGCGTCGTGCCAGCGAAATCAACGTGCCCACTATGCCGATTGCCGTCCAGCCCATCAGCCCAATCAGCAAAAGCTCGCGCAGATTCATCCCCACCCCCGGTTCACGATAGACTTAAGACAACTCATGGCACCCATTATTCTCGCCCAGGACCTCGGCAAAACCTACCGCTCCGGCAAACTTGAGGTCCCCGCCCTCCGCCGAGTCAGCTTTTCGGTCGCCCCCGGCGAGTTCGTCGCCATCGTCGGCCCCTCGGGCTCCGGCAAATCAACCCTCTTCTACATTCTTGGCGGCCTGACTCAGGCGACCACCGGCTCGGTCTCGGTTGAAGGGGTGGACTTCGCCAAACTCACCGACGCCGAGCGGACGAAGATGCGCCGTCACAAGATCGGCTTCGTCTTCCAGCGCTTCAACCTGCTGCCCACGCTCAGCGCCATGGGGAACATCGAGATCGCCAACGACATCGCCAACCTCGGGCGGGAGAACGCGCCCGCTCTGGACATGCCCCTGCTGGAGCACCTGACGGAACTGCTCGGCATCGACGGCCGGCTCGACCACCGGCCCAACGAGCTCTCCGGCGGCGAGCAGCAGCGCGTCGCCATCGCGCGGGCCATGATTACCCGCCCCGCCATCGTGCTTGCCGACGAGCCGACCGGCAACCTCGACACCAAAAACTCCGACGCCGTGCTGCACATGCTCCGCCAGTCCAGCCGCGAACTCAACCAGACCGTCCTGATGATTACGCATAACCCTGAAGCCGCGCAGATCGCCGACCGCATCCTCCACATGCGCGACGGCGAGATCACCCACATCGAAAACGGCAAGGGATAGAAATTCGCAATGTGCGATTTTCCGCTTGACATATTCGCATATTGCGAATTTCATAGACATGAGGACATTTTTGCACGTCATCAGCCGTAAGAAACTGCTTGAGGCAGCAACTATACATAGCGATCTCATAGCGCCACTCGATGCCTGGTATCGCGTAGGGAAAAAGGCGGAGTGGCGATCATTAGCGGAGGTGAGACAGACCTTTCCCTCCGCCGATGGAGTGGCGAAGTACACCGTCTTCAATATCAAAGGGAACGCATTTCGGCTCATCGCCGAGATCAATTACCGGACGTGCCGCCTCTACATCAGGCATGTGCTCACACGCGCTGCATACGACAAGGAAGGATGGAAATCATGAGCGCACTCGCCGTCACTCCCGCTTATACCGCCCTGTTGACCAGGTTTCCTCCGCGCGTCATCCGTTCGGAAGAGCAAAACGAGAGCTACATCAATGCCCTGTACGAGCTCGAACAGCATCATGACCACTGGAGCCCGGAAGAGGCAGAGCTGGCCGATCTATTTACGCTTCTGATCGAGGATTACGAAGAGAAGCATCATCAGCTGCCGAAGGCATCTCCCCTGGAGATGATTGAATTTCTGATGGACCAGAACGGACTCAAGCAAAAGGACCTGGCCGATGTCTTCGGGACTCCGAGCATCGTCTCGGAGGTGCTGAACGGCAAGCGCGAGTTGAACAAAGAGCACATCCGCCGCCTCAGCGAACGGTTCCATGTCTCGCCGGAGATGTTCTTTTAGCGGCGGCGCTTCATCAGGCTGAGCCATGCTCGCAGGCCCACAAACACAAACAGCGCCACTCCCTCGACGCTGCCCGCATACTCGCCTTTACTCGCGGGCATGTACGCCAGCCCATCCGGCATCTGCTGCGTCTCTCCCTGCGCGTGCGCCTGGTGGTAGAGCTTTTCAATCAGCTCGCCGATGCCCTTTGCCACTTCGCCTTCGCTGACCGAGCCATTGCGGCGGATCAACTCTTCGAGCAGCTCCTGAATCTCCCGCGCCAGCCGGACGACATCGTCGGTCTCCGTCTGCTGCGACCGTATCGACGCCGCTGCGCGGTAGCGTTCCTGGTGAGGAACGTTCCACAGGCCCTTCTGCTGCGCGCCAAGCAGGCTTGCCTTGCTCTTGAGCTCCCGCAGGATGAGGCTGAGTCGAAGGCTCAGCCTCTCCAACTCCTCAATCTCGCGGTCGTGAGAAGGATCATCGATCGGCACGCCGCTGCCGCGCACAAAGACCGGCTGTTTCAAAAGTTCGCCCTGAATGCGGTACAGCAGCAGCTTCAACTCCGGCAATGTGGCCATCTCTTCGGTATCTCCTCTGTCTGAGATGCAGACGGGTATGCTACTCAATTCTTGTTACGAAAAATCGATCTCGCATAAAGGAAAAAGAAATCGATCTCGATATAGTAAGTCCACAAGCATTTCGCAAATCTGGAACAGCAGCACCGGAAGGGAAGCCTTCATGCCGGACCCTGAATTGGTCGTCGCCCTCTCGAAGCTCCTCGCCCCGCTGCCCGGTGTCGCGGAAAAAAGGACCGAAACTCACGCCACCTTCCTCGTTGGCAAAAAGATATTCGCCTTCACCCGCGGCGGTGACGGCCGGGGAGTCGCGCTCAAGCTCCCCAAAGAGAGAATCGCGCAACTCGCCGGGAGGGAAGAAATCTCTCCTCTGGTGATGGGCAAGCGCACCATGAAAGAGTGGGCGCTGCTCGACCACGCCAGCCCGTCGAGCTACAAGAAAGACCTCGCGATCTTCAAGGAGGCGATGGCCTTTGCCTCAACAGGAAGCAAGCCGCAACGATCGTCGAAAAAGCCGAAAAAATAGAGGACCCCTCATGCCCTGGTATCAACTCGAAGACGCCAACGACCCCCGGCTCGACGAACTGGCGAAGCAGTACAACCTTCATCCTCTGCACATCGAGGACGCCCGCAGCGAAGATGAGAGCGTCAAGGTCGAGAGCGCTCCGCACTACACCTTCGCCGTCTTCAAGCCCGTCCACCTTGAACCGGACCCGGCCGCGCCCAGTGAGTCCGTGCCCGTCTTCACGGCCATCGACGTCTTCGCGGGCAAGGACTTCCTCATCACCATCGCCGACCCGCGCTGTCCTTCCACCCGACAGGCGCTGGAGCGCGCCCGCCGCGACGGCGACGACGAGCATCCCGCAAAGCTCCTCTATCTCATTCTCGACACCATCGTCGATCTCTACTTCCCGGCCATCGACCACTTCGACGACCGCATCGACGACCTCGAAGACACCGTCCTCGCCAACCCAACGCCCGAGATCCTCCAGCGCGTCTTCGCCCTCAAGCGCGAGCTGATCGACCTGCGCCGCGTCCTCGTCAACACGCGCGACGCCAGCCTGCATCTCCAGCGAGACACCGACACCATCATCGACTCCGAGCACCAGCCCTACATCCGCGACATCTACGACCACGTAGCGCGCCTGCTCGACTCGGTCGAAACCCAGCGCGACCTGCTCAACAACACGCTGGACATCTATCTCTCTTCGGTGGCCAACCGCACCAACGAGGTGATGAAGGTCCTCACCGTGCTCAGCACCATCGCGCTGCCCGTCATCGCCATCTCCGGCATCTACGGCATGAACCTCAGGGGCCTGCCCTTCGAACAGTCGGCGCACGGCGCGGCCTACATCGCCCTGCTGACCGTCCTCTCCACCCTGCTTCTGCTCTACATTCTCCGGCGCATGAGATGGTTTTAGCCCGCCGTCTGGCTCGTGGCGGCTTGAAACACCCGCCCGCCGTCTTCGGAGATGCGCACCTCGCCCCGGCCAATGTCGTAGATCCAACCGGAGATGGTCAGCTCTTCCCGCGCCATCGCGCCTGCCACCGAAGGATGCGTGCGCAGATGCTGCATCTGCAGGAGCACATTCTCCTCGGTGAGCCGGCGCGCAAAATCCGCAGGCGTCTCGCCGTTCTTCACCAGTGACTTCGCCACGCTCAGCGCCGCCGCCGCGTTGCTCATCCAGTTCTTCACCGCCGGCATCTCGGCCATTGCGTCCGGTTGCATCAGGGCCGCCATCGCGCCGCAGTCCGAGTGCCCGCAGATAACGATGTGCCGCACCTTCAGCGCGCTGACGGCGTACTCGACCACCGCGCTGACGCCACCCAGCATCTCTCCATATGCCGGAATCATGTTGCCGATATTGCGCAGCACGAACAGGTCGCCTGGCCCGGTCTGCGTAATTGTCTCCGGGTCGATGCGCGAGTCCGCGCAAGTTACAAACAGCGCCAGCGGACGCTGCGGCTCGCTCACCGCCCTGATATAGGTCTGCTTGCGCTCCGGATAGACATCTCTCCGGAACCCGCGAACGCCCGCCTTCAGCCTGCCCAACACATCGTCCACATGTCCCTCGCTTGAATACGTAGCAAATTCAGTTACAAAAGATACGGGCAGGCGTTAAGCCGCCTTCCACTTGATATTGCATCCTATGCTGGTCCGCTGGTTCGTATCCGGACGCTTTCCCGCGATGACGGCATCCATAGCCGCGCGCAGGTCTTTGCCGGTCACGGGAAGATCGTTGCCGTGATCTCCGCGCCGCGGGCGGCTGTCATCCAGTTGCCCGCGATAGACCAGCTTCAGGTCGCGGTCGAACAGGAAGAAGTCCGGCGTGCAGGCCGCGTCGTAGGCCCGCGCCACCTCCTGGGTCTCATCGAACAGGTAAGGGAAGCGAAAGCCCAGCCGCACCGCCTGCGAGCGCATCTCCTCGGGGCCGTCCTCGGGATACTCCACCGTATCGTTCGACGAGATAGCGACGATTCCGATCTTCCCCTCGTAGTCCCGCCCAATCCGCGCCAGCCCTTCTTCGACATGCTTCACATACGGGCAGTGGACGCAGATGAACATCACCAGCAACCCAGGCTGCCCGGCGGCGACATCGTCCCGGCCGACCGCCTTGCCGCTCACCACATCCTTCAGCTCGAATGCCGGGGCCACCGTCCCCAGCGAAACCATCGCAGACTCAGTCCTCGACATAACGTTCCATCTCCCTCATCTTTATTGCTCCCATTCTAAGCGGTGCCCCGCGCACTGGCCGCAAAACCGAAAACCCAACAACTTAGAACTCCCGGACAACTGAGAATTGAGAACTTGCAGCAGGGGTACTTTTCCCAATTGACATCCGTTGTTCATCCATTGATAATCCATCGAGATAATTGGACAGACCACTTAACTATTTCAAACATGTCGTCCAGTTCCTGCATGAAATCTTTGTTTTACCTGTGAGGCCACTGTGAAACGTACATCCAAAGTCCTTCTCTTCGCTCTTCTCTTCGCCATTCTACCCGCATTTCTCGCCGCTCAAGCCGACCGCGGAGGCATAAGTGGTAGGATCACGGACAACACCGGGGCGGTTCTTCCCCAGACGACCGTCGTCCTTCGCAATGAGGCTACCGGCGTGGTCCAGAAGGCCGTCACCAACAACGACGGCGTCTATACCTTTCAGAACCTGAACCCCGGCTCCTACGACATTACGGTCGAGCGCACGGGCTTCAAAAAGGCAAACCACGCCCACACGGTCGTCGATGTCAACCAGGTGAACCAGCAGGACATCTCGCTTCAGATAGGCGGCAACTCCGAGGTGGTCGAAGTCACCACGGGCGTCCAGCAGCTCCAGACGACGAGCGGCTCCATCGGCCTGGTGGTCGAAGAGAAGTCGATTCAGGAGCTGCCGCTGGTCTACAGCAATCCATTCACGCTGGAGACGCTGGCTCCCGGCCTGCTGGTCTCCGGTGTCAACCCGAACATCCACTCCTACGACAGCAGCACGGCGACGGTCTCGGTCAACGGTTCGGTGCTGAACGCGCTGGAGTATCGGCTGGACGGCGCGCCCGACAACCGCATCCGGTTCTCGGCCTATTCGCCCGCCACCGAGTTTGTCGGCCAGTACAGGGTCGAGACGGCAAGCTACGACGCGACCGAAGGCCACTCCTCGGGCGGCTTCGTTAACACATCGCTCAAGAGCGGCACCAACCAGTTCCACGGCGTCGCGTATGCGTCCTACCAGAACCCGACGCTCAACACGAACTACTGGCACCTCGGGCCGGGCCAGTTGGCCAAGGCGACGTGGCTCCGCGAGGGCGGCGCGCTGGGCGGCCCCATCAAGAGGGACAAGCTCTTCTTCTTCGCCGGCTACGAGCACAGCCGCTCGGCGACGCCCAACGTTCAGACGTTCACCGTTCCGAGCCTGGCGGAGCGGGGCGGTGATTTCTCCGAGCTATACGCGCTCGATCCCAGCAATCCGCCGGGAACCGGCAACAAGTATCAGCTCTACGATCCAACAAGTGGAAAATCGGTCACGGGCGGAGTATGCGGCAAAGGCAAGACCTGCACGGTACGCAATCCAATTCCCGGCAACATCATCGCCAACATCAACCCCATCGCGGCGGCTGCGCTTAAGTACTATCCCAAGCCGAACACCACGTCGAACTCATTGGGTGGCGGCAACTATACCTACTCCAAAGCCGAGCCTGACTACTACTACGCCTACGTCGTGCGCAGCGACTACACCATCAGCCCGCGGCAGCAGCTCTTCGGACACTTTGTGCAGAGCCGCCGCCTTCAGTCCGGCAAAAACGCCTACTTCACTCCCGTCAGCGGAACCACGCTGACCTATCAGAACAAGGGCGCTGCCTTCGGCTATACGTTCACCATCAACCCAACGCTGGTGCTGGACGCACACCTCACCTGGACACGGTTCGTCAACCAGAATGTCGTTCCTTCGCAGGGCAAGCTGAACGCAACCTCGATCGGGATGCCCAGCTACCTGGTCGATGGACTCGGCGCCAATGCACAGGCCTTCCCGCGCATCGACATCACCGGCTATCAGTCGTTGAACTCCGACAACGGCGTGCTCTCGCACGACGATGTGACGCTGGGTTCAATCCAGATCAGTAAGCTTATCGGCAACCACTTCCTGCGCGCCGGCTACGAGTACCGGATGTACAACACCAACGCCGGCATTACGACGCAGTCCAATGGGCGCTATCAGAACAACGGCTCCTATACCACCGCCAATAGCACAGCCTCGGCGCTGAGCCTTGGCTTTGGTCTGGCGCAGTTTGAGTACGGCCTGCCGAACTCCTCGGCGATTACCATCAACAGCGATCTCGCTTCGCGCTCCAACTACATGGCAGAGTGGCTGCAGGACGACTGGAAGGCGACCCCGCGCCTGACCGTAAACCTCGGCGTGCGCTTCGAGTACGAAGGGCCGAACACCGAGCGAAACCAGAAGGCGAACACCTACTTCGACTTCAACGCCGTAAACCCGGCGGCGGCAGCGGCGCAGGCGAACTACGCGGCCATCGCTCCCACCAACCCGGCGCTGATTTCTGCCGCATCGTGGAAGGTCAACGGCGGGCTGCGCTTCGTTGGCGACCCATCCACATCGCTCAACAGCCGCCAAACATACCACACGTCGATCATCAACGTGCTGCCGCGCGCAGGCTTCGCCTTCCAGGTGGCCAACAACACCGTAGTGCGCGGCGGCTTCGGCATCTTCGACGACTCGCTCTCGACCTTCTATATGTCGGGCGGCAACTCCGGCTCGACCTCTACCTTCCTGCTGCCGCAGCAGGGTTTCACGCAGACGACCACGGCCAGCGGCTCGCCGGACAGCGGCGTGACGTTCACCAGCACGCTGGCAAATCCGTTCCCAACCGGCATCGCGCAGCCGACGGGCAACTCACTTGGGTTATCGACGTTCGTGGGACAGTCGGTCACGTTCCAGCCGGAGAGCCCGAAGACGCCCTA
>Ga0157372_10010023_pt1 | contig 10077 bp, 6 predicted proteins | sample C55metaG_FD_115307 | JGI IMG/M metagenome (GOLD analysis project Ga0157372, IMG submission 115307) | Corn rhizosphere microbial communities from Kellogg Biological Station, Michigan, USA - C5-5 metaG | ecosystem: Host-associated > Plants > Roots > Rhizosphere > Soil | place: USA: Michigan...
TAACATGTGCACCCACACCTACCTCATGATGTTTGGTAGCCACTTTCCCGGATGTACTGCAAGAACTAATAGAGGCACCAAGTACCATAAGCATCGCAATGATGATTGAATACTTTTTCATACTATTTACGTTTTAATAATATAGAAATAAAAAACTGTGCCATTGTTGCTTTTCCACGATTGTTGAGTCGAGAAAAAATCGTTGATTTTCAGTAGTGCTATTTTTCTGGGGTGTAGTTTAATCACATATATTTGTGTGGGTGGCAATTGTAAAATGACAAGACTCACAAGTAATATCAAACAATCAATTAAAGACACATTACTTTTTGACTGTTTCTATTTTATAATTTTCCTTTTCTCATTGACCACTTTTAGCGATGAAAGGGAGACAACAGGAATGTTTGTACTAATAGCTTTTTTCGTTGTTGTTATCGTGACAATTTATTATTTCATTCTTAACTTTATTATTAAACTTACCGACAAAACAATTGGAACACTTTCAACAGCATTATTACTTTTTGTTTTAGCAGAATTATCAGTATTTACATTGACTGGAGAATTGCCAATATTTGGACTTTTACAACAATATATTCATAGCAAAAAACCTTATTCTGGTGACAAGCGACTTGATGATAGTATTTTTGTATTTCGACAAAGCAGAGACTTTGCTTTTTCAATCACAGGCTTGATAAGTGCAGTATTATTTATATTACTTAAACAATTTACAAAGAACAAAAGCTACCAAACAAAAGGCAATAGGAGGCCTGAAGGAAGATAATCGGTTGAAGTTTCTATAAGCAACGGCTCCAGCAAACGAATAAATAGGCGCTTTTGGTATTTACCTTGATTTTGTTTTCAATCAACTCCTTTGGAAAGTTCCCATACTTATTTCCCCGAATTCAGGCTCTCAAATAAACTTTCCAAAAATTCGGTCTTTTTTATAAGTAAACTCCTTTCTGCATCCGTTCTTTTATATCTTTCAATAAATTTTCAGAAGTACCTTTTATTTCAGCATTTATTTTTGATAAATAATGTAATTCTTCAGCACGTGTTACGCCTTTGAAAATGCTTTTTTGCAACAGGCGATTCATCGTCTGACAATCATGCCATTGTCCCAACAATTCCAGAAAAGTATTTTCTTCTTCCACCAGGTTTTCCGCTACAGGCTGATCGGTAATTTTCCGGGTATAAAAATCAATTTTTAAAAGCTTGCGCATCGCATGAAGATTGCCGGGAAGCAGGACATCCTTCTGGAAAAAATGCCTGATCTTATTTCTTTCATTTTCTACAAATTTTTGCAAATCCTTCCGGTGCATTTTTTTAATGAACCGTTCGATCTTTTTGAATGTTTTTTTTATTTTTTTAATGTGCAACTTATCATGCAGGGCGGCAAATTTTATTTTTTCTTTTTCAATCGTTTTCGCCAGATCAGATAGATACTGCGGAACTGGATTTGTTCTTAAACTCGATTCTTCCAGTTGATAATTGCGGATCTTTCCTGCCTGTTTGAAAAGTTGTTGTAACCCTTTCTGATAGCGCTCCTTCTTAAACGACTTAAAACAAAATTCAAGGGAAGTTAAGACGGCATTCAGTTTTTTAATTTCCACCCTAAGCTTGTGGTAATCCTCTTTTGCAAAGTTTTCTGAAGGCATTTGTAATACACCCACGATATTCTTTTCTATTTTTTTAAAGTATTTTAAATATGATTTCGGAATCTTCATGAGGGTGATAAAAGCTCGGCTTTCGTTTCGGTTGATCTCAAGTATTTTGCCAAACTAAAAAATCACGTTTTCGTTCTTTGTGTTTCACCTGTTCTTTTTTGGCGCCTGCTATTTCTTTGTTTTCTGTTGTAAAGAAACGTTGCAAAATTATCAGGCAAAGCAAAAATGGCAAACATGAATATGTAAAGAACAATGGCAACAGTGATAGAAATGAAGCCAATAATGAAAACGATTATTGTATAAAAAATACTGTAGAAGTAGGTCTTTTCGATGAAGTAAAAATATTCTCTGCTGCCGTCTTCTACCAAAAAATGGTTGTAGGCATACGTACAGATAAAATAAGCCGCGAAGGCGATCATGATGTAATTGAATCCAAAAATAAGCAAGGCTGTTCTCCCCTCGGTTTGTATAAATTCGGCAAGAACTGCAGTTGGGAACGGAGTGAGCGTAACCATAAACAAAAGGAAGCCATTTAACCACAAAAATTTATCATCCGTTCTGTGGATATATTTGAATGCATGGCTGTGGTTGATCCAGCAAACAAGGATGGTAACAAAGCCGATGAAAAAAGCTAAAAAAGGGTCCCAGTTGTGCCAGAGGGTTTTTAATAAACCTTCCCTGGTTTTGAAATGAAGCATTTGAATTAATTCCAATACTAGGATGGTAATGGAAATAGCAAAAACTCCATCGCTAAACATCTCTAACCGGGCGGTTCCGCTGTACTGCTTTTTATCCAGTTGCATTGCAGTTTTAATTTTTGAGAATCGGCGTTATGCTAATTTATGCTAATAAGTCGAGGCCGATCAAAAAAAGTAGAGGTTTTCTGGTATTCCAAGTCGATCTTTCGTGAAGTAGAGGGGTTACAGCTCAATAACTGGTTCTTTTATAGGCAGTTATAAACTTACCCACTTATTTAGACACTTCCTAAAAAAGTAAAAAATATGATTGTTTTTTGCTTTTGTTTGTCAACAATTTCATTTTGCAAGTCAGCAAAATTGAAAAACATGTTTGTTTTTTGCTTTTACAAGGCAGTAAAACTGAAAAACATGTTTGTTTTTTGTCTTTGCAAGGCAGCAAAAGTGAAAAACATGTTTGTTTTTGCTTTTGCAAGGCAGCAGAACAGTCCATTGATTTCCTGGTAAGCGATATTCAAAGATTTACTGAACTAACTAGCAAACTAATGGAAACAAAAATAAATAGCATTTCACAAATACAATTTGGGCATTCAAAAGCAGATAGTTTATTTAGAGAAGGTAAACTTGCTGGCCTATGAGTCAAAACAAAAAGCTTTGGCTTACCAAAGAAGTACTGGTAATCAAGTAGTCAGGTAGTAGCAATTCAGTTTAGTAACCAACAACCTTCTAAAACCTGGGACATCTTACCGATTGGCTCGAAGAATTATCCCTGTCAAGGAATTTCTGGTAGGCAAGAGAAAGCTCAAAACCACCCCGGGATTGGCTGGAAGCTTTTAATGAAGAAATATTAATGTCATAACTGAAGGCAAACGTAAGCGGCAAAACATCCACTTTCACCATCGGGATAAAGGCGTCATTCCATCTTAAAAACATTCCGCCGGAAATGATGTGACGCGCATCGTCGGCAAGTTCATCAAGCTTGAAACTATACAGCATTCCGCCAATGATCTCCGAGTAAGTTCCCTGCTGTGAATAATCGGCATAAAACGTCATGTAGGCAAAATCATTCACCGCTGTTTTTAGTCCGGCTGAGTAAACCCATTTCGGATCAATTTTTACATCGGCATCATTATAAAACGAAACTTTTGCGGATGGATTAAAATGGTCATAAGCAATGGCGAGATAAAAATTATTATCCGGATTGGAACCGATTTGCGAATTAAAGCTCAAGCCGGCGCTTCCGTCAAAGTAATGAAAGTTGGTGGTGGCAAAATTTTCTCCCGTTCCATAAGCCACATCATTATTGATTCCATCATATTGACTGTTGGTGGTCATTTTGGAAGGATCAAATCTTCTCTGAACAATCCCCGCTGAAAATCCGCCCGATAAATACATGTTTTTTTCTGCGCTTAGGGATTTGTGATAATTGATAACAGGAAGCACGCTGGTGGAAGTCAATGCGATCGTTCCGGCTTTGTCGTAAAGAACTGCGCCTCCAAGGGTAAGAAAATCATCTCCGTTTCCGACAGGCAATTTGTATTCAGCATTTATTGAAGAAGTCTGAAAAGGAACGGTAACGGAGCTCCATTGATTCCTGAAAACCGCCTGAACCCTTACGTCACCGCTAAAAATACCTGCCAGTGCAGGATTGCGAAGAAGCGGCGTTTCTGCAAACTGCGAAAAATGAATGTCCTGGGCGATACTTTTTTGCTGGAACAACACGATGGATGATGCGGCAAAAAGCAATGAAATGAAAGCGGTTTTCATGTTGGATTATTGATAGGTTTTAAACGCATTTTCAGCGTTCATTATTATTTCAGAAGGGCAATATTTCCTTTAAAAGTGAGGATAGAATTGTTTTCACAAACCACCTGCAACACATACACAAAAACATCCGGTGAAAGCACATTTCCTTTGTAGGTTCCATCCCACCCCACTGTCGGATCATTGGCATTAATGTTCGACCTGTCGTATACAATTTGTCCCCAGCGATTGAATACTTTTAAATTCAGAATTTTAAACACGCCGCTTCCTCTCGGGTAAAAAATATCGTTGGCGCCATCGCCATTCGGAGAAAAAGTATTTGGAACAAAAACGTTCGCATTGTTGCACAATACAAAAACTGAAATGCGGTCCATTGCCCTGCAATGCCCTTCGTTGCTCACTTCTATCGTGTATTCAATACTTTCTTTTGGCGCAACCGTGATGGCGCCTTTATCCTGCGACACAATTGCTGTTGACGGCGTCCAGCTGATATTGGTAACGTCATTAGAAACTGTTGGCGTGATTTGAATTTGCTGGCCCACATTGATGGTTTTGTCTTCTCCTGCATTTACGGTTGGCATTGGGTAAACTTTCACCGGCACATAAGCCGTATCCCTGAAACAACCTTTGGAATCAGTGCCGATCACCTGGTAAATGGTGGAAGAATTGGGCGAAGCAACCGGTGAAGAAATGTTGGAATGATTCAATCCTGTCGCAGGAAACCATGAATATTGATCGGCTCCGGAAGCATTCAATTGCACAGATCTTCCGAGGCATAATGTATCTGCTTTTTTCACCGAAAGCGTGAAAGGGAATTTCACCGAAACTGCTATCGAATCTACTGCCACACAGCCTTTCGCGCTGGTTCCTTTTACAAAGTAAGTAACAGCAGAATCAGGACGCGAAACAGGAGTTGCGCAGTTGATGCACGAAAGATATTTTGCCGGGCTCCATTGGTACGTCTCCGCACCTGACACTTTTAAAGTCTGGGAAGAACCAAGACAAACTACCGTATCTCCTGCAACAGACAATTTTGGCAAAGGGAAAACTTCTATTGATTGGGTGGTTGTGTCGTTGCAACCATTGCTGCTGTAGCCAATGGCTTTGATGGTATAGTTTCCGGCTTTTGAATAGCTTTGCGATTCCGGCTTTTGCAGGGCAGAAACGTTTCCATTGGCAAAATCCCATTTCCATGAAACGGTGGAGGTGTCAGGGTTGGAAACGATTCCTGAAAAATTAAATACTGTAGCGACACATTCGCCTGCACTTCCTGAAATGGAGATTTGCGGACTGCGGTTCACTTTCACCGGTTGCGGATTCACGATCGTATCAACACAACCTCTTTGAGTAGTTACGATCAAAGAAGTTTTGTACGAACCCGCCTGTTGGTAGGAATGAGTTGGATTCAACAAAGAGGAACCCGTTCCATCGCCAAAATTCCAAACATATTTCACCATTTGATCATTGCTGACGCTGGTATTACTGAAGTGTACGGCATTGCTGTCGCAAACGAAAGCGCCGTCATGTTTGAAAGAAGCGGTAACTCCAAAAACACTGATCGAATCTTTTCCAACAATGGGGACTTTACAACCATTGGCGTCCTGCAGGATCATTTTTGGCAAATATTTTCCGGGAGTGGTATAATTGTGAACGATGTTGGAATCTTTGGAAGAAATGGTAGTTCCGTCGTTGTAATCCCAGATGAACAAGCTGTTATTTTTGGTATGCGCTTCAAAGGTGGTTTGCAAAGGAGCACAACCAATGATGTTTTTATAAGTAAATGAACCTGAGGGTCCGTCCACTTTTATCTTCTGGATTTTTTGAGAAGTGCAACCTCCGGGGCCGGTGATCGTAAGAACCGCATTGAACGTTCCGGCAGAAGAATAAAAATGGGAAGGATTGAGTTCGGTGGAAGTAGTTCCATCGCCGAAGTTCCATTCATATTTTGAATAATTAACCGATTGGTTGGTAAAAGTCACGATCAGCGGCGGGCAGGTTCCGGTGGAATCGCTCACTTTAAAACCGGCTTTTGGATTGGCGATACGGATATAATTGGTTTTAGAAATCGCACTTCCGCAGCCGTACTGATCCGTGATGGAAAGATTGACAGAATACATTCCTTCTTTTGAATACAAATGAACGGGGTTGGGTTGATCAGAAGTAGATCCATCCCCAAAATTCCAGGTATATTTTAATCCCGGTCCGGATGAAGAATTGGCAAAATTGATGGGTTTACTGGTACAGGAAAGTGTATCAGCGGTGAAGTTAGCAACCGGTTTTGAAACCAGGATGGCTTTTGGTTTTGTGAGCGTATCTGTACAACCTTTTGAATCGGTAACAGCTAATGAAACGGTATAATTTCCTGCCGAAGCATAACTATGGTTAAATGGCGCAACGCTATCATTTTCAACCTTTCCATCGCCCCAATTCCAATTCCACTTTACGATGGTATGCGTTCCGTCTGTAGAAGAACTGTCCGTAAAGCCAACTGTGCTGTTGAGACAAATTCCGGTAACCGAAGCGCCAAAATTGGCAGTTGGTCCATTCACTTTTACAGAAGTTGGTTTGGTAACAGAATCGATACAACCATTCACGTCGGTTACGATCAAAGTGACATTATAAGCGTTCGCTTTTGTATAAGAATGACTGGCAACATTCGCAGAATCAGAAACAGAAATGCCATCGCCAAATTTCCAGGTATAAGAACTTATATTCTGGATGTTATTTGTTGATTGAAAGATCACCGGTGTTTTTTTACAAACATCTGTATCGCTGATGGTAAAATCGGGAATTTCATGGATGACATTTATCGTATCACTTTTAGTTTCCGAACAACCGGTGACCTGGTTGGTAACGGTTAATGAAACGCCATAAATTCCCGGTTTCGCAAAAGCATGTGAAGGGCTTTTTTCAGTAGAAGTAGTTCCATCGCCAAAAGTCCAGTTGTAATAATCTGCTCCTATCGAATGATCGGTGAAGATCACTTTTCGTGGAAGATCACAGGTTTTTTCAAAAGAAAAAAGGGCAACCGGCGGAGTAATATGCACTTTTTTAGGATAAGTGATCGTATCAGCGCAACCTTTGTTGATCGCAATTAATGTAACATTAAAAAAGCCGGTGTCGTTGTATTGATGAGCAGGGCTTTGAACGGTAGAACTTCCTCCGTCGCCGAAATACCAAAGCCATTCATCGGGGTTTCCGCTGCTTTGATCGGTAAAATTAATGGCACGGTAAGCACATGTATTTACAGGATCGGCAATAAATTTCGGAGTTGGTTTTGAGCCAACAGCAATCGCATCGTTTACTGTTACAGTACCGGTGCAACCGCCTGCAGTTGTATAAGTTAACGTAACGGTATATTTTCCTTCTGAATTATAAACATGAGTTGGGTTGATCGCATTGGACGAAGTTCCGTCACCAAAATTCCATTGATAGTTCGTGATCGGCTCTACAGAATTTACAGTTGCAGAAAAGGCATGCGAAAGAGGCGCACAGCCCTTATCAGGAAGATTATCAAGAGTGACAACAGGAATTTTTATTTTGATAAAATCAGTTTTAACGAGGCTATCAGTACAACCGGAAGCATTGGTCACGAATAATTTCACGGTATAATTTCCTTCTTTCAAATAAGTATGTGATGGATTCGCATTGTTCGAAGTAGTTCCATCTCCGAAATCCCAAAAATAACCGGCGCCATTCGTAGATGCATTGGTGAAACTGGCAGTAAAAGGAATGGCACAGGAAACTGAATCGTTGGCAGAAAAAGCAATAACGGGTTTTGCGATAACTTCAACATTTTTGGAAACAGAATCTTTACAAGCACCGTTGTTACTGATCATCTTTACGGTATAATTTCCCGGCTGATTGAAAACCTTTACAGCATTTAATGCAATCGTATCGGTTCCATCTCCAAAATTCCAGCTGCCAGTTGATGGAAGAGGATTGCTGGTATTGATAAAAGTGGCAGGAGTTTGTGCGCATAATTTTTCAGGAGCAGAAAAATCGGCCTTTGTTTGCCCGATGATGATCAGATTTTTTTTGACGATTGAATTATTACAACCGGTTGAATTAGTGACACGCAAGCTGACGGTAAAACTTCCGGAAGCAGAATAAGTGTGAGCAGGATTTGCCAAAGTGGAAGTGACGCCATCGCCAAAATCCCACAAATAAGTAAGTGTTCCTGAGCCGGTTGATTTGTTGTTAAACTGAATCGAGACCGGGGCAGCGCACGAAGCGGAAGACGAATTGGTAAAATCTGCCGTTACGCCTGTTGGGATATGAATATAGGCCGGAACGGTTTTGGAAGTAACGCAGCCGTTGCTGTTGGTTGCTTTTAAAGAAACATTAAAATCGCCGGCGGAGTTGTAAGTATGATCCGGATTTTTGGCCTCAGAAAAATTGCCGTCACCAAAATCCCATTGCCAGTTGGTAATAGAACCGCTTCCAGGAGTGCTTAAATCTGAAAATGTGGTAGACAATGGAAAACAACCAGTTACAGAAGATGCCTTAAAATTAATTACCGGTGAAGCATAAACGGTGATGTAATTTTTTTTGATGACAGAATCGATTCCATACGCGTTTTTGATCATTAATTTAACCGTATAAGTTCCGGGTTGAAAATAAGCAACGGAAGGATTTTGTAAAATGGAAGTAGTGCCATTTCCCAAATCCCATTTCCAGGAAGAAGGATTCCCTTTTGAGGAATCAGAGAATTGTACAACAAGCGGTGCGCATCCTGAAACAGTATTGGAAATAAAATTGGCCTGTATTTGTCCTTTTACTGCAAAAGAGCTTGCCAGAAAAAGTAAAAACAAAACCAGGTAGGGATGTTTTTTTGCACAAATAGATTGTATGAAGTAAAATTTCTTCAAAACGGATATTGGATTGGATAATGAGTAATGCCTTTTTCGAAAACCTAATGATAAACGCAAAAGGAACTGCTTTTATTATCCGGAAAAGCCGTTAAAAAAAGAATGAGATAAATCAGGAATCGTTGAATACATCAACTACTGAAAATCAAAGAAAAGAAGTAAAAATTGGTGAAAAAAATTATTGCCGCGTCATATACAGAACCAAAGGTTCGGAGCTTCCCCAGGGAGCGAGTTGAAGTGTAGGAACATCTTTTTTGGTAAAACGCCAGCTTCTGCTCAGGAATTGAAATTCCGGAACAGTGGTTGGAAGTGTGATGGTGAGTTTGCTATAATCGCTGTTGCTTTCCCAGGTTCCAGTATACGAAGCGGAGCCTTTTGTTGCCTTTAAAGGTCCGTGGTAAAAATCTGTTTTTTCAAGAACAAAAGTATATCCATTGTAATCAGAAGTAAGGTCGGTGGTGCTGTCCTTTGCGAGAGAAACGACAAAATTCTTTCCGATAACATTTTGGTCAAAAAATTTTTCCAATAAGTTTTGTTCAAGGTTTGAATTGTTTTTTTTGCAGGAAAAAAGAATTCCTGTTGAAAGAAGCAAAACCAATGGAAGAAATTTTTTCATAGAAGAAACGTTTCACTTTTAAAAACGAAAAATAGTTGCCAAAAGTATAATCTAAGGAGCAAAAAATGTTCCGATTGCTTCAGAGAGTGGCAGAAAATTAGTTTGCTGCGCTGATCAATCAGCAACAGTTTCTATTCTTTTTTCTTTTCTCAATAAACTTCCTGTCAATGCCGCAAAACCGGCTACCAGTGCACCAAGCAATGCAGTTACCACAATTAAAAGAAAAGGGCTGTCGGTTTTGAAAATCAATAGCGAAACGCGATGTGCAAGAATGTGTCCATTTTTGATGCTGATCCATAAACTCAAAAATCCCCATAATAAAAACAGCGAAACAAAGCCGCAAAGAAATGACGCCAATTGTCCCTGCGGAATCAGAACAGCAATAATAAATGCAACAATCGCGATGCTCCACCACGGAAAATATAAGCAGCTTAAAAAACTAAAAAGAATAATCAGGATGGTGCTTGTCA
>Ga0157372_10010025_pt1 | contig 10076 bp, 9 predicted proteins | sample C55metaG_FD_115307 | JGI IMG/M metagenome (GOLD analysis project Ga0157372, IMG submission 115307) | Corn rhizosphere microbial communities from Kellogg Biological Station, Michigan, USA - C5-5 metaG | ecosystem: Host-associated > Plants > Roots > Rhizosphere > Soil | place: USA: Michigan...
ATAGACGATTTTATTCCATTTAGTATTCTGAAATATCCCGACGGTACTTTACAGCTGAATATCCCCAAGCATACTTTTGGATTTAATAGTTCTGCAAAATGGTATACTGCAACAAAAAAACAACCACTTTGGAATCCTTCCAGATTTGATAGTGTAGCTGCATATTCATACACTCATGCATATGGGGCCCCCAATTCAATCTATCCTCTCATTAACCAGAAGAGACAGGAAGCTATAAGTACTGATGATTTAATTACTATTTATAAGTTCTCTCTTTCAGAATCTTATTCCAAATACTTGTATTCTATCTTTCTGGAAACCGACTGGCGAGGAATATTTTCTTCATCACCAGGTGTAATAAAAGGTAATGTTTCTAATGGAGCTTTAGGCTTTTTTTACGTTACCGATGTAGATTTAAGAAAATATAAAGTAAGCGAGTTGGTTCAATAAAAAAGGCCCTTTTCAGGGCCTTTACTTAATGATTATGTGTTAACTGATTTTGTTAAAATGCATATCCTACAGAGAAAGACCAAACTCTGTTCGTTTGCTTACCAGCATTGGAAGTGTTATCAGGTCTTAAGTCGTTTATACCTAAGCCATATCCTGCTCCAATATTAAATCCACTATTTAGTTGAACGCCACCAATAAAGTTAACACCTAAGTCTAAAGCTTTCAGGTCATCTTTTCCTGCAGTATCGCCGAATTTTACGTCTGAAGTAGTTTCATCACCATTAGACTTTAACTCTACTTTATTCTGGCCAGCAATTCCATAGGCTGCATAAGGTCCGGCTCCCACAAAGAAGTTTGTTCCGGATGATGTTATTGGCAATTTGGCTACAAGGTTTAATGGAACTTCAATCCACATTGTACTTTGTTTAGTTTCAAAAGTACCGTTGTCAGAAAATTCTCCACCTTTACCCTGAAGGGATAATCCAGGCTGGAATGAAAAATTAGTACTTAATGGAATATCGCCATAACCAGTTACATGGAAGTTTGTTATTGTATTAGTTTCCATATTTGCAGCATCTGCCTTATGGTAGCTGTAACGAGGGATATTAACACCCACTTTTAAACCCCATCTTGTTCCCGTTGTAGTTGCTGCAGATGAAGATGTTTGTGCGAATGCAGTTGTTCCGGCAAGGAAAGCTACTGCTAGTAAAGCTATCTTTTTCATGTTTGTTCCTTTTTTTAATTTTTAAAAATTTGTGTGTTTTGACATTATTAATTCAAAAAGGAGGCCGGGAACAGTGCCGAAAATGAAAATATTTGAATAAGAGGTAGTTATTTGTTGAAAAAAGTATTATCCCTCCAGAAAGCTTTACTGGTTCGCTTTGTGGGTTGTCCATAATCTGGTACAACTTGTACAAAAAATTATAGTTCAGAAGTTGAAAAGGTGTCTCCCTGGTTAATATCTCCCGTTTGAAATCCTTTTTTAAACCAACGGACCCTTTGTGCAGAAGTTCCATGTGTAAAAGCATCAGGAACAACATAGCCCTGAGCTTCTTGCTGAAGTTTATCGTCACCAATAGCGTGGGCAGCATTTAAAGCTTCGTCGATATCCCCTTCATCCAGCACTTTTTTCATTTGCTGAGCATGATGGGCCCACACACCAGCAAGGAAATCGGCCTGAAGTTCTAATCTTACAGAAAGTTGGTTGTACTCTTCTTTGCTTAATCGGCTTCTTAATTGGTCAACCTTAGCACTTGTTCCCAGTAAGTTCTGAATATGATGCCCTACCTCATGAGCAACAACATAAGCCATTGCAAAATCGCCGGGAGCATTAAACCGTTCTTTCAATTCATCGTAAAATGAGAGGTCTATGTATACTTTTTCATCACCGGGACAGTAGAACGGCCCTGTTGCTGAACTTGCAGAACCACAGGCCGAACTTACTGAATTACTAAAAAGCACCAGTGTTGGCTTTTGATAATTCTGGCCTGATGCGGTAAAAACAGAATCCCACACATCCTCGGTATCTGCAAGTACAACAGCTACAAAATGAGCCGCCTGATCATTTTCCCTTGAAGTGTTAAGAGGGCCTTCGTTTGATTCCTGCTGTGTTTGCTGTTGATTCATGCCAATCAACTCAAGCGGGTTTTGACCTGTTAATACTGAAAAAATTAAAGCAATAATGGCTGTTAATCCTCCGCCTATAGCAAGGCCACCACCTCCTGATCTTCGATCTTCTATATTTCCACTTTCTCTTCGTCCAATCCAACGCATAATGTTTTTCTTAATTGTTATTGGCACAACAAGGAAAAATAGAAATTTGTTGATTTTTAGAGTTAAATATTAACGTGTGATTTAGGCTCTAACTTTACGGTACTTAATAGCTCAATTTATAATCTGTTTGTAAGTACTTGTACTGAATTTGTAACTTACTTATTTGTATTAAATTGTTGGGTTTAAATTTCATTAATCTTACTTCTAGTCACTCAATTTAAGCATAACTCTTTGAAAAAATAGTTTTTATCCTTTGAAATAAAACTACCGAAGTTCCTTCTCTTATAAATGTCAATGTTGTTTAAAGCTAAATTTATAAGAATAGCTAAAAAAAGTTTTCACCCTTATAACATTTTCACTTCCACTTACGTACAAGCACAGAGATAATGCTTGAAAAAGTTTAAAAAATCATGACATAAGAATTATGATGAGTGACTGCCATTATTTTGAAGGAATAACTTTATTAATTACTCATTATAACAGGAGTAAATCTTTAGAAAGATTATTAAAGTCTTTTAAAGATCAGGGATATGTTTTTGAAGATATAGTGGTTTCGGATGATGGAAGTAAGGCAGAACATATTTCCTATTTAAATACTCTTCAAAAAGAGTATAATTTTAATTTGGTGACTACACCAGTAAATCGAGGTTTGGGTCATAATATTAATAAAGGCCAGGATGCAGTAAAAACTCCTTTTACATTGTACGTGCAGGAAGATTTTATTCCTAAGCCTCTTTTTCTTGAGAAGTTAAAGCTTTCTTTAAGTTACATGCAGGAGCGGCCCGAACTTGATATGGTTCGTTATTATGCTTATTTTAAATACCCATCATTAAATTCGTATAAAGAAGGATTTTCCGAGATGGTATTTAACGGGTGGAATTTTTTAGGCAGTTATAGAAAGTTCTATTATTATAGCGATCATCCACATCTTAGAAGAAGCAATTTTTTACATAAATTTGGAAGATACGCTGAAGGTGTAAAAGGAGATGTAACTGAATACAAAATGATGATGTCTTTTCTTCAGCATAAAGGAAAGGCTCTATATTTTGATGAGTTTGATAGTTTGTTTGATCAGGTTAACACATCTGTAGAACCTAGTACTATGAAACGAAACTTTTGGAGAGAAAATGGCAGTTGGATTATTAGTACTCTACGTCATGTGTACAGACATGCCAGGTTTAATTTCGATTTGCATTTCAATACCGATATAAATAATTAACTAAATAAACTGAATAAGGGGTTGATAACTTGAAATAAATGAAGTTATATTAGCTCCGTAGTTGATATGTATAATAATTTACTTAATAAATTCCTTAGCTTATATGTGTTGTTGAGGCATGGAAAAGTGCCAGTAGAGCTTAAATATTTTTACCGCGACACCTATCATTGTAAGTTAAGGCAGCTTAGATATTTTGTAAGAGATTATATTATCAGAAAGCCATACAAGGAAATTATTTATAATGGAGAATTTGCAGCCGAAGTTCAATTTGCCCTTCCTCATGCTTATTGGCACTTTAAAAACGGCACCTTAAAAAAAACTGTTTCTTCTACATATACTAAAGAACTGTATTTTTTTTCTCCCGACCACGTAGAGCAATTTGAAACCAGAACCAACGAGGGGAATTATAATTTTGAAATCCCTAGAATTATTTATAGTCACGATTATAACTTAAGTAAGTGGACTCCCGTACCGCTTAAAGAGCATTATTCAAATAATATCTATGTTTATGATAAGCCTATTCTAATTATTGCAAATAGGTATAACATGGAATGGGATGGTCCTCCGGTTAGTTACTTCAGTATTGATACGCTCGACTATGTTATTAAAAATCTCAAAGAAAAATTTCAGATAATTTATAATCGTCCTAAACCTCAGAATATTACTCTTGACAATAGTGAAATATATGATCTTGGCGAGTTTGAGTGGCTGGAGCAGGAACATCCGGAAGTAGTGTTAATGGAAGATCTTTTCAAAGAAAATAAGGGTAATGCAAGAAATTTTAACCATCTTCAATTAATGGTTTATGCAAATGCAAGCCATTTTTTATCCATACATGGTGGTACTGCTACATTAGCAAGCTATTTTGGAGGGACAAATATTATTCTGTCAAAAAAGGGGCCTGAACACTATTTTAACTGTTATCAAAAGCTTTATCCACAGTTCTCAGGTGCAAGAATTTTGCATGCAAAAACGGAAGAAGCAGTGAAGGATTTTGTTCGGAAAAATTTTATTTAAGATCTATACATTAACGCATCAATGAGCTCAAAAGATCAATACTGGCTTAAGTCGGGTATTATTAATATTCTACAGAATTTCTCTTCTACTTTTATAAGTCTTGCAATTAATTTCATCTTATGGCGGGTATTAAGTAAGCACGATAATGGTGTATGGAGTATATTTCTGCAAGGAGTTGTTATCCTGGAAATTGTTAGAAATGGATTGATCCAAAGTGCTCTTATAAAATTCATGTCTGGTTCAGCCGGCGAGGAGCATTCAAAAATTGTATCAGCATCAGTAACAATAAGTGGTACAATAACAATATTCTGTATTCTCATGAATTTAATTTTTGCCGGTTTTCTGGCAAGAATTCTTAAAGCTCCGGAGCTGGAATCAATGTTTCGATTGTATAATATTACATTTCTTTTTTCAGGAGTATTAACACAGCTGAATTGCATAGAACAAGCTAACTTTCAATATAAGGGAGTATTTGCCAGTAATTTAGTAAGATATACCGTTTTACTTTTATTCCTTTTTATAGGGCTTTCATTCCATTTAGAAATTAACCTTTTGTCTCTGGTGTATGTTCAGATATTCAGCTCGATTGTTAGTATTATAGTTGCCTGGCTTTACGTCCGTAAATTCATGAATTTTGTTTATGTTTTTAATATGGACTGGATAAAAAAGATATTTAACTATGGTAAATATTCTTTTGCCACTTCGGTAAGCGCTATTCTTTCAGGGACAATTGATCAATGGATGCTTGCCGGAATTATTTCTCCGAGTGCTTCTGCTGCATTTAATATTGCTGTTCGTATTGGAAACTTAATAGATATTCCCACCAATGCAATAGCTACTATTGTATTTCCTCAAAGCGCAAAACGTATCGAAACAGATGGGAAGGAAGCTGTTAAATATTTATATGAAAAGTCGGTAGGTGCTATACTTGCTATTGTTATTCCTGCTCTTATTTTCCTATATATATTTGATGGACTTATTATAAAAATCCTGGCCGGAGATAAGTATGCTGACAGCGTACCGATTTTAAATATTACTTTACTTTATTGTATCCTTGGTCCATTTGGCAGACAGTCAGGTGTAATTCTTGACTCAATGGGAAAAACCCGTACAACATTTTTAATTGTTGTTTTCAACACCTGTTTGATCCTTATACTCAATTATTTCCTTATCAGAAAATATGGAGTTATTGGAGCTGCTTATGCAACTCTTATAGTAAACATTGTTGGTTTTATTATTGCCCAGGTAATTTTATCTAAGGAACTTAAAGTCAATCCTTTAAATGCATTTGTTTATGCATTTAAATTCTATCCCGAATTCATTAATAAATATCTAAAGAAATCATAATATGGTTGGCGTATATTTTAAAGGAAGATTAGGCAATCAATTATTTCAATATGTTTATTTGCTGTATTTAAAGGAGAAGCATAAAGACAAAACATTTTTTTTTCCCAATCCTCATCACGCTTACTTAACAAAGTATTTTGATCTAGGCTTTTATCATAATCTTACTCTTGGTTCCAAACTGTATTCTGGCTTAACCCGGGTAATCCCTGATATAATAAAGTTTGAGCCTTTTTATGTAGAAAATCTCTTTCATCCAAAAGAAAGAGATTTTAAGGATTGGACCATGCACTATGGTTATTACCAAACAGATTGGTATTTAAAACAACTATCGGGGGGGATAAATATTAAGATTAAGGATAAATGGAAAAAGCAATTCCAGGAAGCTTACGGAAATATTTTTAATAATTACAAGACGATAGTAGTTCATATTCGCAGAACAGATTATCTCAATTTTCAGAAAAGAGATATATCCCTACCTGGTGAGTATTTTGTAGAAAGATTAAAGCAGATCAAGGATATTGACAGTTATAAAGTGTTTTTTGTAAGTGATGATTTGGATTATGTGAAGAAATTTTTCCCTGCTAAGCCTAATTATATCTTTTCAAATAATAATGAAATTACAGATTTTCAAATAATTCAAAATGCAGATATAGCGATTATCTCTAATAGCACATTTGCATGGTGGGCGGCTTACCTGTCACCAAAGAAAAATATTGTCTACGCGCCTAAGAACTGGATGGCATTTCGAATTGGTGCAGAATATCCAAGAGGAGTAATGACAGATAAGTTTATTTGGTGTGATGTTCTGGAAGATATCAAATCTTACTCTGCTTAAGACAATGATTGATAAACGCTAAGAGTTTCTTCTATAGATTTTTCAATAGGAAAGTCCTTTAATCTTTCCAATCCTTTTTTTATTAATTCTTGTCGAAGGTCGACATCTTTTATCAGGGATTCCATTTGTATAATCAGGTCTTCCAGCTCATATTTCCTAAAGAAGAAAGCTGCATCCGCTCCAATTTCTTTAAAACAATCTGTATCACTTAATAAAATAGGGCATTCTGCTTTAAATGCCTCTAAAATCGGAAGTCCAAAGCCTTCACACAGCGACGGGTAAACAAAAAATAGTGCGTTCTTGTAAAGATAGTTTAATTGCTCATCCGTAACATTTACATGCTGAACTTTGTCCTGTAACTTTAGTCGCTTTAATAGTTCAATTTCAGCAATTCCCATTTTCCCACCCCCGGTAATAACAACCCTTAATGCGGGATATTTTTCTGACAGCACTTTGAATGCATCAACAAACAAGTAGAAGTTTTTATATCCGCCCCGGTCACCAACAAATAGAATATAATTTTCAGGAAGGCCGGTAACGGGTGCAGTAATTAGAGCCGTATCTGTTTCAATACCATGATAAACTAGTGCAATTTTAGATGGATCAACATTTGAATATTTAATAAGATCTTTCTTAGTAGTATCAGAAATAGCTATTATTTTGTCAGCCCGCTCAATATTTAGCCTTTTTTGATATGTTAAGGAGTCATGAGCCCAGAAATACTCAGGTAGTCTTTCATAGGTCATGTCATGAATCGTAACTACCACTGGCTTTTTTACTTTTTCTATAAAGTAAGGGTCGTAGTAGGTGGGATGAAAAATGTCAAAATCGTTTTTAGATAACAGCTGATTGCAATATAATTTATTGATTTTATAAGCTACAGAAGGATCGGTAATGCGACTACCAAGTATGTTTAAAGGTTGAGATTCGTTTTTTATGTAATGGCAGTTACTAGCCAGCACTCCTAATTTGTACTCGAAATTGGAAGATGTCTTTATGCTTTGAATTATATTAGCAAAGTATCTGCTAATACCTCCGTATTTTTGAGTGCTAAATTTTTGGTGGTCAAACAATACTTTTAAAGACATTTACTTCCTTGTTTTACGTTATATGAGAAGATAAAAGCTCTGAGAATACTTTCATTCTGTTATCCCAGGTATTTTCTTCTGCAACCTTTATACGGTCATTTATCCTAGATGGTTGCTGATTATTTAACTCAAAAGCAATAGCATCAGAAAATGATTGAGCATCAGAACAATAATGCACTATATCACGAGTAAATTCAGCAAGATCAGGATTGAAATCTGTAGCTATAACAGGTTTCCCTGCTCCTAAGTATTCAAATAGTTTAAGTGGAAATATGGTGCTGCTTACATCGTCCTTTTTAAAAGGAATCATGGTAATATCAAAACCTTTAATAATCGAAGGCATTAGCTCATAAGGTTGTCTGCCAATCAGATGGATATTTGGTGTTCGATAAAACCATTCAGGAATAAACTCAGGAGAAACAGGACCGACAAATACAAAATGTTTATCGGGATTAGTATTTGCTAATTCCTGCAGTAAAGGGAAGTCCATCCGCCGTTCAATATTTCCAAAATATCCAATTCGAGGATGCGGAATTGCAGCTACTTCTGAATGTATATTTAAATTCTCATCTAATGCCTTACTGCTATGGCTAATATCTGCTGCGTTTGCTATAAAATATGTAGATGGATTTACTTCTTTCTTTTCACGATACAACTGTCTGCTAGTGCAAATCACCAGGTCACTTTTTTTAGCAACGATAGGTTCTGATGTCATTCCATGTTTCATATCAAATGGAATGATAAGTGGATCTACACATTGATAAACAGACAAAGAAGGTTTTATTAGATCTGATATATTAGGGTAGTGGAAATTAAAAGAGTTAATATAAATAAAGTTCTTAATTCCATTCTTGCTAATTATTTTCCTTATCCTTTTAGCAATGATAGCTTCGTTTATCTTTAGTATTTGTCGGTATATGAAACCTTCAGGAAGAAAATTTATAGAAAGAAGGGGAGGGGTGACAACAATTTTTAATCCGGGAAGCTCCGTTGATATTAAGCCATCAGAAGTACTTTTAAAATACTCTTTTCTCTTATTAAAGCTTTCTTGTCCCTTTTCTCTAAAATAATCTTTCCATGTATACGGATTCTCTATGTAATAAACGGAATTGGTGCGGGCAAGATATTTTGCAACAGTAAAACTTGTAGATTCATAAGGCCCGTCAAATTTAGCGGTACCTAAAATGAATATGCTTTTGTTTTCTAAGGTCATAGTATTAAACTAAACTCTTTCCCACGAATTGCTACTAAAATTGTATTTTTTTACCACTTTGGCAGGATTGCCTACAGCAACGCTATAATCAGGGACATCTTTTGTTACAACGCTACCGGCTCCAACTACACAGTGTTTTCCTAAAGTTACTCCTGCTGTAATTACACAATTAGCTCCAATCCATACATTGTCACGTATAGTTATTGGTTTAGTAATTACCTTCTGATCACTTGGAGGAATATTTATATCTTCATATCCATGATTTAAACCAGAAACAACGATGTTTTGTGCAAGCATTACATTATCTCCGATTGTAACCGGTCCAATAATTACGTTTCCTATTCCTATAATGGTTTTGGAGCCAATAATTACATCTCCCACTCCGTTGTTAACTGTAGAATATTCCTCGATTATTGAATAATCCCCCATTTCAAAGTTGTTAAAAGGAAGAATATCCATGCGGGTATTGTAGCGTATTTTTACACCTTTACCTTTCTTGTGCTTTAGGGGATTTAGGAAAAGTTTAACCCAAAGCCTTGGTCTATGCTCATTTTTAGGAATAAGAAGCCGATGGACGAGCATCTTTAGTTTCGGGTTTCTCTTTATTTTTTCTGCTACCGACATATGGAGTTAAAATAACTGACGTAGTAATAGAGGCTTCTTTTCCTGAGTTTTAACTAGGCCATTCTTCTCATCATCAAGCCTTCTTGTAATATTTATAAGAGCAATAAAAAGATATATATAGATACTTGTAGGAAATTGTACAAGCGCCTCCTGGGGGAAATTACCAAAGTTTAAGGCAAAAATAACCATTACCATTGCCAAACAATAGGTCTTTAATTCCGGATCTTTTATTATGTAATAATTCCTTATTCCTGTGGTGAGAATGGTAAACATCATAAAGCAGTATATGAGAAGACCAACCCATCCTAACTCTACAGCAACCCGAACGTAACCACTGTCTGGGGGGAAATTTGCGAGATAAGAATAGGGGGCAAAGCGAACACCCCAAACGCCTGTAGCTCCTAGTCCGCCACCAAAAGGATGCGTTTGGATATAAGGCTGGATTCGCTTCTGATTCATCTTTCGCACGTTATACGATGCGTCTTCTGATGGTTTAAATGCAGATTGAAA
>Ga0157372_10010034_pt1 | contig 10071 bp, 13 predicted proteins | sample C55metaG_FD_115307 | JGI IMG/M metagenome (GOLD analysis project Ga0157372, IMG submission 115307) | Corn rhizosphere microbial communities from Kellogg Biological Station, Michigan, USA - C5-5 metaG | ecosystem: Host-associated > Plants > Roots > Rhizosphere > Soil | place: USA: Michigan...
ACGGTAACTAATGGCACGATCAGTAAACAGTGATGCGAAACACTGATGTACAGCCCGCAGCAAGCCTTCGCGGCCGCGAACGTTGAGAAACGTTTCAGCAGCACCGGCAAATGACGCCTCCGGCAGATCTTCCGCAGTCGCGGACGATCTCACTGCAAGTTCGGGCTCACGCCCAAGCCGCTTGCAGAGTTGTTCATACGCAGTCGTGACAGCATCGCGCAGTTCGTGCGGCAGTGGCATGTCGAGAACTGCAACTCGTGCCGCATGACCACGTCGTCTCAATTCCTCAACATCTTCGTAGTCGAAATCCGAAAGTAGCGAACGAAGTTCGTATTCAAGCTCACCCTGAGCCAATAGAGCGCGATAGGCATCCGCCGTGGTGGCGAAGCCATCGACCACACCCACTCCCTTCGGTTTCAACGAGTTAAAGAGTTCACCGAGCGAAGCGGTTTTGCCGCCGACTCGAGCAATGTCTTTCAAACCGATCTCTGAAAAACCAAGTGTGTACACGAGTTTTTTGCTTCTCATAACTTTAATGACGCTCCTGTCCAGTTCTGGAATTCGCAAGGTCTGTGCCTGCTGAGAAGCAAAACAAATAAGCCGCGAACGATGCGTTGTCATGAGGTTTTCGCGATTTTCCACCCACTTGTTGCGAACATTTCCCCATGAACTTGGACCACGGCATTTAATCTGCGCGGGATTCCTGGCCTGTTGTTCGGCATGTTCGTTGCTCCTCGGAGTGTTGAATGCAGAGGGCGGGCGGTGCTGCGGGTTCATGGGGTTGGGTCGTGTCGCTTTCGGATTTCTTTGCGCGTTAGTGTTGGGCGTGTATCTTGCCTGGAGCATCCTCAGGCCAAAGTCCATGCGAAGAATTTGACTCAGCATAATGCTGCGCTTTGCGATTTTGAGCGGAACCAATCACGTTTCGTCCAACCATTAAAGGCATTAAAGCAAGTAGAACTAAACTGATGTAATAAGCCGCCGTCGCAACTGGATCGCGCGTCTGGAAGTATTCTCCGAGCGTGAGGCCCCTGACCTTCAAAACAAGACCGCACTCAAACACAATACCTAATGCAAACGCGATCACGCCGGCTCCTAGTCTGTAAATCACGTAAGGCGGAACTTGGAATCTACGCACAATGAATTTCGCTGCCATAAGAATGACAATAAGCATGGCAGGGAGCTCTATCAACTCCGCTATTCGCTCGCCCACGCGCGGAACTAGCAGCAGAGTTCGAATTGGACCAAGAACCGAACCTGCGCCGAAGACGATAACGAAGTAAACAAGAGCGGCTTTTAAAATCCGTGTCCACGGCCGCTCACGCCTCTGGCGTTCAACGCTGGACGCTGCCGGGGTTTTAATAGCGGCTTCGCTGTTGTCGGGATTCGCACGATGGCCTGTCATCTTTTCAATCTTTATGCGAAAGAAGAGCGGGATTAGAGAATTAGGTTGATCTCTGTGGCTCTGAGAAATATAAGCGGGCTCCCACCACATCACGCGTTTTTGAAGATGTGCATAGGCCCGGTTCCGTGCGCTCTCGAATTCTGGCTTATCTGGTAGTTCCTCATATTGACCGAAGACGATTACGCTCATCCAATGATTCTGGTTGACAGCGTCGTCTATCTCAAAACAAATGAGTGGATTTGAACGCATCCATTCGACTTTCTGCCCAACAGTAGTGAATCCGTAAACGTAGAGATAATCTCCATCGACAGCGAAATTCATGGGCACAATGTAAGGCTGGTTGTCACGCGCACATGCGAGACGACCAACGCGCGCGTGTGCCAATGCTTCCCGACATTCGGAAGTACTCATTTCATGAATAAACATAACAAGCCTTTCGCTTCGTAAACCAAAATGCAGCCTACGGATTGCAATCAGCGTTCCGACGAAATCCAGTTAACCCAACCCTCGACATGCGTTATCAGAGAATGGCTTCGGCCGGATGCCGCCGCTTATCCCGGGGATCTACGAAGTAGCGATCGTTTATTTGATTGTGATGATCGAGCGCCGATAATTCGCGATTGCCGCAGATCGCTTTTCGCGAATTCCATTACTGAACCACTGAATACAATTCGGCCATCTTCAAGCACGATCACTTTGGTTTTAGGTACTCCTTTCTTTGCGCGGAATTCAACTGACACTGCGAAATACCCCGCACTTCAAGGGCCTGTCCTTTAACAAAAGGCCCAAATTTGACTGGTACGAATTGTGCGACTACTCGTTTGCGAGTTCTCGTAAAGGGGTCAGACTTATGAAGATACTGTTAGCCATTGATGGTTCGCCTTGTAGCGATGCCGCGGTTGAAGAAGTTGGTCGCCGGCCCTGGCCGGAAGGCTCAGCGGTAAAGGTGCTGACTTCGTATGAGCTGCCGGTGCCGCCTACACCTGAAGGTTGGGTCTTACCAGCAAACTATTTTGACGACCTGGATGTTGCCCTCCGCAAGCAGTCACAAAACATCGTGGACGAGGCAATACACAAGCTCAAATCCAAGTTGAACAAGACCATCTCTCTTGACGGTGCACTACTGCCTGGTCCACCACGAACGGTCATTCTCGACGAAGCCGAAAGCTGGAGCGCCGACCTGATCGTGGTTGGCTCACATGGTTATCGCGCCTGGGAACGATTCCTCTTAGGGTCGGTTTCACAGGCAGTGGTTTCTCATGCGAAGTGTTCGGTTGAGGTCGTTCGCCGTTCGCGCCCCCATCGGGAAAAGCATCATGAAGGAAAAAGTTAAGGTTCTAATCGCCTACGATGGTTCAGACTGCGCTGATATAGCACTCGAAGATTTGAAACGCGCTGGATTGCCTCCTGAAGCAGCAGGAGGTCAGTCATGACAACGGCAAGAAATCACTTCATTCGGACCTCGATTGTTATTCTGTTGTTATTGGTCGCCGGCGGCTTTCTGGAAACTATGGCGCATAAGGCCACCAGATCATCGCCACAGGAGCTGAGCAAGCAGGAGAGAATGGAAGCAGAACAACGCTTGTGGCAGCTCGGATATTGGGCTGGCCCAATCGATGGCCAATTCGATTCTGCTTCACGACATGCGTTGATCGCTTTTCAGAAGGTTGAGCAACGGGACAGGACCGGCAAACTGACGAGGGATGAGTTGAATGCACTGCAGAATGCCCGCCGCCCTGCGCCGCGCTTCGGAACACAAGCTCATGTCGAAATCGATCTACAACGTCAAGTGCTGTTTTTGATCGACGAGACAGGATCAGTAGTGCGCATCCTGCCAGTTTCTACGGGTAACGGCCAGATGTATATGGATCGCGGCAAATGGCACCGCGCCCGGACGCCTGTGGGCCGCTTCACAGTCTTGCGGAAGATCGATGGCTGGCGTCTTAGCTCGCTTGGACTGCTTTATTATCCGAGTTACATCCACAACGGCATTGCGATCCACGGAAGCCCGTTGGTTCCGTCCCATGTGGCGAGCCACGGCTGCATCCGCGTTCCCATGTTTGCTGCCAGAGAGTTGAGCTCGTTGCTGCCTGTTGGTATGGAGGTAATTGTCTACGACAGCGGGCGAGCTGCCCACTTACAAAAACGAATATTCACAGCAGATGACCTTGAATATGTACTTGAATTGCCCTCACCGCAATGGCAGGCGGCGTCAAGATTCGACGTTCACCAGCATTTCGAATTCATCTATGGAAACGAACCTGCCAATGGTCGCCTCCAGATCAGAAAGATTCTTGTCGATAGCGGAACGACTGCTGCGGAGCTCTTCGACCGCGACGAGAAGTGGGAGTTACAGAAACTGGCAGGCTACGTGGTGTGTAGTGGAGCAGAGTTTAAGGGACAGCTTAGTGGAGCAGTCTTTTCGTACGAATACGTCAGTGCTGCCCGATCAATGTTTGGAAACGTCTATTACCTAAAAATTGATGAATTGACGTTCTACTCATTGCGGTTTACCGCCTCCCAGGACAAACTTCCAATTCTGCGCAATCAAATGGACCTTATCGCAAGCAGCTTTCATCTGAAACAAAACCCTAATTAGCCGAGCCAGTTCTTTGTTTGCGCCTGAGATGGTTATCTATCAATGGAGTGAAGAACATCGAGAATTCAGGACACTTTACAAGACTCACCGGTGACTCTTCTTTCCGCGATTATCTTGACCTTTTTAAGTTCCGTTTTTTCAAGGCCAAAAAATCTTGCCATATCGGTGATTTGATTCGGACTTACGAAGTCGGTGGGCTTCGCGCAGAATCTCTCTATCCCGGGAGCAAACTCGCGGCACTTCATTGTTTTCGGGATGTTCAAGCCAATGCGGCATACGCCTTCCTGGGAGCGAAGCAGGCAGAAGTCGCAGATAACCATTTCATTTCCCTTCTGATGTCGATTTGTTCGTCAACAACGTTGCATCCTTCGCGCGACCACACTTCGCTCCAGGCCGAAAATAGTCGGTTAAGGTCAAATGTCTCTGCTGCGAATCATCAGTTAAGAATGAGCATGCATCATTCGCCGTATGCGATCCGCGAATAACACATCCATTTTCTGCGGTTCTATGATCGCAGTTACCTCACCTTCACCAAACGTGGGGTGTATCAACGTCTGTCCTTTACGATACGCTCGCGTGCGATCATATGGCGCGCCGACTTTACTGGACGCTCGGCGCGTTGTGCCGGCGCGATACATGACACGTGACGCACACATGGGACACTCGACGCGCGTGATCCTCCCTGTCTTGCTGAGTGAAACTACGATATGACCGCGCTCCTCGTTACAGGTGATGCACATTTGGTCGACGCGATCTCCAACTTTGAACACTGGCTTCTCTTCCATGATTTCTCCTGCTTAAAAAAGTCCTTGTGATCGACCTGGGTGAACTGAAGCTCTCTTACATAGCCATGGACTGCGGCTCGACAATGCTTAAAACATGGCCTGTAAAGCTGGCGAGCGCGTCCGCTTCGTTATCGTAGACATCGAACACAGTTAGAAGTTTGGTGATAGTCATTATGTCCTGAAGCCGTTCCGTAAGATGGACCAACTTAATCTGTCCACCCTTGTTGCTCAGGGTTACGTAGCTTGAAATAAGCTCACCAAGCCCGGTCGAATCTATGTGCGTAACGCCCGCGAGGTTCAAAAGGATCTTCGTCTTTCCTTCTCCGACCAGGCATCGGATCGATCTGTGCAGCGCAAGAGTGCCGCCGCTAATTCTGATGCGGCCCCTGAGGTCAAGAACAGCTACATCTCCCTCGCGGCGTTCATGAATATAAAGATTGACCACTTAAGTCTCCTGCGTGACTGCGAACATTGCTCTCAGGCATTGTTTGCCCTCGATTGTTAGCTGTTGAGTCAGGCGATCTGGGTGATTCCACACGGGCTAAAAAGAGAGTAAGCAACACTCGGTTCCTACCGACCTTATGCTAGCCACATGTATATGTCAAATGTGAGATATTTTCCGCATGTACAATACTTCGGAATTCACACTCATCCATATTTGCAAACACCCAACGTGTCGGATCAAATGGCTCGTCCGTCTGAGAGTTAGTAGATGCCTTATCGCTCATACTAATAATGGTCTAATAGGGACGATCACGTGTGATTCCCCACAATTAAGGTGAGTTCTGCGTGGTCCACCTGATCGCCACGTTTCAGACTCCGTAACGGATCTTTCACCAGCAGGAGGTCCACATTATTTTGCCCGCCTTTAGGTCTGAGTTCGCGGAGCAAGCGAGCATCGAGGACCACAGGTTTGAAAAGCAGCATGTCCCCATTACGCAACCGGGCGGTCATCGCGTCACGGCTGCTATGAAACAGGGGCACGCAAAAGCGTCCCTTGTTGTCGAGCGCAAACACATCCCCGTTCGCCCGTTGCATGGCATAGATGTCGCCCATGGAAAGATTTTATAGTGTCAGGCGGCGGCGTCTGTGCGCTACACCGCTTATACGCGAGTCGCTTTAACTTCTTCGCAGCTTATATATGTGTGTTGGCGCACGGACGGTAAGATTTGCCAGTTGTATCTATGTTTGCAGCGTCACGTTTCATCAGATGATGGATCGAGCACTGCGAAAAAGGTTCCCGGGAGACGTTTGAAATGGGCAATGAAATTGGTATAAACCCGGTCATTCTGGTAGTCGAGGATGTTCACGAGACGCGCGACGGCATTGAAAAACTGCTGAAGGTTGATGGATATCGCGTAGTGTTAGCTCGAGATGAACTAGACGGAATAGAAAGAGCTCAGCGACAACGTCCTGACTTGATTCTCGTGAGCCTGGCTGGGACACCGAGCGAGGTTCTAATTTGCGGCCGGCGTATTCGCGAAAGTGCGGCAGGTGAGGAAGTGCCAATTGTTGTCTTCGGCTTCGATGAGATCGCGGCGGGTGCTGAAGTCGCCATTGGTAAGAATGTACACATCACCCACCCTGACAACTTCAATCAGTTGCGAGATTTTATTGCTCGTCTGCTGCGAAGGATTACGACGGCCGCTTGACTGAGATTAATGCAAGCTGTATCGCGACAGAAAGAAGAATTATGACCGTTGATAGCAACATGAAGAAAACCTTTAACTTCAGATTTATAGATGCGGCCTCAAGGGTTGTAGTGGAGTTAACAAATGCAAGCGAGAAGACGCTCAAATCCATCGAGATTCTGACTATCTTTCTGAAAGATAAAGAAACTCCCGGCGGTGGTCCTTCACAAGCTCATATCCGGTTCGATGGCATAAAGTGTATGCAACCAGGAGAGAAGGCGGTTCTATCTCACCGAACCTGGATTAATGGAAAACCGGCTGACGCTGATCACGATCAGATGGAACGACTCAAACTCGTAGCGGGCCAGGCTAACCCTTATGCACTGGAGATTTCGTGGGAGGATGCTGAGGGCAAGATGCGTTTTCAACGCATACCCGTCGGCAATTGACAAAGAAGGCTTATCCCAGTAACCGGTCGAACTCGTCTTTCACTACCCGGTAGCACTCGCAGACGGTCTCTTCCATTTTCAGACGATCGAGGATCTGGATACGACCGCGGACGTAACTAATAGCCCCAGCATCCTGCAGCCTTCCCGCAGCCACGGTCACACCTTCGCGGCGCACACCCAACATTCCGGCAATTAGCTCCTGTGTCATGATCAACTCGTCAGTATTCAGCCGATCGTGGCTTAACAGAAGCCATCGGCAAAGTTGCTGTTCCACCGAGTGCAGACGGTTGCACACGGCAGTCTGTGAGATCTGAGTGATCAGTGCTTGCGTATAGCGGAGCAGCAGGTATTGAAACTTGCCACCCTTCGCAAATTCATCCTGTAGCGCCTTGGCCTTCATCTTCACAGCTCGGCCGGCGCTCAGTACGACAGCGCGATTCGGCATGGTGCCGCCTCCCATGAAGAGAGCGATTCCCACCACACCATCATTACCCGTCAATCCCATCTCGGCACTTGAGCCGTTTTCCATGGTGTAAAGCAACGAGACTATTGCCGTCGTTGGGAAGTAAACGTAATCCAGTTGACCGCCGAATTCGTAGACGACTTCACCAAGAGCAAAGGAGACATTCGCGAGCTGTGGCAGAAGGCGTCGATATTCGTCAAGGGGAAGCGCGGCAAGAAGTCGATTCTCGCTGGGGGTGGCAGGTACAGAAACAGGCATGACTAAACCAGGAGCAACGCTAACTACTTCGCGGAAAAGGATAGCACGTATGTGGTATAGCGCACAGACGGTTCAGTTCGCATAGTGCAGTCTTAAACAAAAGGGTTCTAAATGTTTTCGAAGTGAGGAGATACGATTCATGTTGTGGACAATTCTTGTGGTGTTGTTGCTGCTGTGGTTGGTTGGGTTTTATGGAGGCTTTGTTACTAACAGCCTGATTCACCTGTTGCTTGTAGCAGCGGTCATCGTTCTTGCTCTGAACCTTCTCCGGCGCCGAAATCCGGCATAGGCGGGAAGAACAAGTAAATGGCAAAGCAAATAACTTTTGGCGGACACGCGCGTGCGGCAATTCTGCGCGGTGTGAATAGACTCGCCGACGCGGTAAAAATCACTCTCGGTCCAAGAGGACGCAACGTCGTACTCGAAAAGAAATATGGCAGCCCGACGATCACCAAAGACGGTGTGACCGTTGCGAAAGAGATTGATCTTATAGATGCGATGGAGAATATGGGCGCGCAGATGCTACGAGAGGTGGCTGCAAAGACCAGCGACGCGGCCGGCGATGGGACGACCACCGCAACCGTGCTGGCGCAGGCCATCTTTCGCGAGGGCGTAAAAGCTGTGGCGGCAGGCGCCAACCCAATGGCTTTGAAGCGCGGTATCGACAAAGCAGTCGGGCGTGCAATCCAGGAGATCAGGAAAGCGGCAAAGCCTGTCACAGAACACATGATCGCCCCGGTGGGTTCGATCTCCGCAAACGGCGACCACGCCATTGGAAAGTTGATTGCTGATGCGATGCAGAAGGTTGGCAAAGATGGTGTCATCACCGTCGAAGACTCAAATACGATTGAGACCGCTTTGGAGGTGGTAGAAGGGATGCAATTTGATCGCGGCTACCTTTCGCCTTACTTCGTCACCAACGCAGAAACACTGGAGGTCGAACTTGAGAATCCAGTCATTCTTCTAAGCGAGAAGAAGATCTCCGCGATGAGAGACTTGCTTCCCATTCTCGAGGAAGTCGCCAAGCTGGGCAGATCCATCTTGATTATGGCGGAAGACGTAGATGGCGAAGCGCTGGCGACGCTCGTAGTAAATAGATTGCGAGGCACGCTGAATGTCGCTGCAGTGAAGACGCCGGGATTTGGCGATCGTCGTAAGGACATGCTCGAAGATATCGCAGTACTTACTGGCGCGAAGGTCATTAACGAAGAGCTTGGTATCAAACTTGAAAACGTCATGCTTGAAGAGCTGGGCTCGGCGAGGAGAGTGACGATTGACAAGGAAACCACGACGATCATCGGTGGCGGCGGCAATCACGGTGCCTTGGAGGCTCGCGTGAAAACGCTTAAAGCTCAAATCGAAGACACTACTTCAGAGTACGACCGCGAGAAGTTGCAGGAACGCGTGGCGAAACTAGTGAGTGGCGTCGCGATCATTCGCGTCGGAGCGTCCACTGAAATTGAACTCAAAGAGAAGAAAGCGCGCGTAGAGGACGCGATGCACGCCACGCGGGCGGCGGTCGAAGAAGGTATCGTGCCGGGTGGCGGTGTGGTTCTGATACGAGCCGCAAAAGCACTCAATAAACTCAAGCTCTTCGCGACGGATCAGGATGGTGAATCGAGCGGAGATGAGGATGAGCAAATCGGCGTAAATATCGTCAAGCGTGCACTTGAAGAGCCTTTACGACAGATTGTCGCCAATGCCGGTAAAGAGGGCGCGGTTATCGTCGAGAGAGTTCGTTCCGAAAGGAATCCAAATATCGGGTACAACGTCCTTACCGAAAAGTTTGAAGACCTCATTGCTGCAGGCGTTATTGATCCCGCTAAGGTGACTCGTAGTGCGTTGCAAAACGCCTCATCAATCGCCGGGCTACTGCTCACTACCGAAGTGCTGATTTCAGAGGCCCCCCGCAGCTCTACAGAAACTTGAGAAACAAAATTAGTGGTGTCTTAGTTTGGATTTCTCTGTGCAACCTTTGTGTTCTCTGTGTCTCTGTGGTTGTTGTATCTCGATTTCCTATAACCACAGAGACACAGAGAACACAAAGGTTGCACAGAGATAAATCATCTGATCTTGTTGGCACAATTGCGACTGCAGGGGTAGTGTCTTAGTTTGAACTTCTTAGGCATCGATACTCCGCAGTTGCTTAACACGTTCGGATTTTACGCGACCGGAGGCAAGTTGCCAGGCGGACGAGACGCGATTGAAACGAAGGCGTTTTATGCCGTGGGCCAATCCCATCAATTGCAAAGTTCGAATACCCAACCAGTTCAAGTCGAACTCATACCAACGCAGACCGTGGCGCGCTGAAGTGGGATGAGCGTGATGGTTGTTATGCCAGCCTTCACCGAATGTCAGCAGCGCTACCCACCAGCTATTGCGCGAGTCGTCACCGGTTTCGAATCTCGTTTTCCCCCACAGGTGTGTAGCCGAATTGACGAGCCACGTCGCATGAAGGCACAACGTAAGGCGGAGGAAAGC
>Ga0157372_10010040_pt1 | contig 10067 bp, 7 predicted proteins | sample C55metaG_FD_115307 | JGI IMG/M metagenome (GOLD analysis project Ga0157372, IMG submission 115307) | Corn rhizosphere microbial communities from Kellogg Biological Station, Michigan, USA - C5-5 metaG | ecosystem: Host-associated > Plants > Roots > Rhizosphere > Soil | place: USA: Michigan...
GGCGAGCGTCGCGACCAAGGGCGTGCGCACCATCGTGCTCGATCCGAACCTGTTTCCCTATCCATCGATTTCGTTCGAGGTCCGGCCCGAGGACAGCCACATGATCAAACGGCTCGGGCCGTTCAAGCTCAACAAGGGCGAGACGGCTGAGCTGGTGCTGACGCCGGACATCAATCTGTCCCACGTCGACATTCACCACTCCGCACCATAAGTAAAAAGACCGGCTGAGGCCGGGGAAAAGAGGTCCGCGAGTCGCGCCACAACAGTGGCCGCGGCTCGTCGGGCCGCGCCCGCCCGCACAGTGACCGCGGCGCTGTCGAATGCGCGTCGCGGGCATTGAACCTGCCCTTTTGTCCCGATGGTGGCAGTCGAGCGGTGCGCTTCACCAGGCCGCTCGAAGGAGGGAGGCATGAGCCCCATGCGAATACTGGTCGCGAGCATCGCGCTCTCGGCGATGCACGCCTGTACGCAGCAAAACACGCGGACGGCGGCCGGCGACATCGACGTCGGCGCCACGACATCGCGGACCGTACTGATCCGCGTGCAGAACAATTACCCGACTCGCGTCCAGGTCTTTTCGATCGTTGGGAACAATCGCAACGAGCTCGTGAACCTGGCGAGCGACGGTTTCGGAACCGTCGCACTCGACGCGAACTCGTTCCCCGGCACATCCTTCTCGCTCGAGATCGTGCCCGCGACCGGCCCCTCGAAACAGATCGGACCATTCCGGCTCAGTCGGGGCCAAACCGCCAACCTCATCGTGACGCCCAACCTCGACTCGGCCCGCGTCGAAATCCGTCCCACGGTGCCGTAACGGGAAGCAGGAGAGAAGGAGCAACGAATGACTCGACGATCGATCGGCGCCGCCGTGGCGGCTGCCATGGTGTTTTTCGCCGCGTGCGCGCACGAGAGCGGCATTCGGTCGCAAACGGCAGCCGGACAGTTGGCGTTCGATACGCTGCAGACGCCGCCGCAGGCGGCCGTCGTGCTTCGCGTGCAGAACGATTTCCCGACGGCGGTGAAGGTCTACGCCGAAGCGAACGAGGACACGAGCGAGGTCGCCACGGTGGCCGGCGGCACGACGCAAACCGTCGGGCTGGGTACCGATTTCTTCCGTTATTCGCTCACGACATTCGAGGTCCGGCCGGTGGGCGATACCGGATCGACGCTACTCGGCCCGCTGAGCCTCAACAAAGGCGACCGCGTGAGGATCGTCGTCGCGCCGACGCTCGGTACATCGCACGTGTACCAGAACGGAAACTGGTAGCTACTGCGGGCTACTGCGCGGCCTCGCCCTCGAGGTACGTGTAGCCTTCGAGTCCGGCGACGTAGTCGGCGATGAACGTATTCGCCTCCTGCCGCGAAATGTGCTTCGCGGCGGCGACCTTCCGCCTGAACGTCTGCAGGAGATCCGGCGCGCGGAACTGGACGTAGTTCAGCACCTCCGTCACCGTGTCGCCGTGCACGAGATCCGTGACGTCGTATCCGCCGTTGTTCGCGAGGCGAATGTGCACCGCGTTCGTGTCGCCGAAGAGATTGTGCAGGTCGCCCAGGATCTCCTGGTACGCGCCGGTCAGGAACACGCCGAGCATGTACGGCTCGCCGTCGTGGAACTCGTGGAGCTCGAGGCTCGCGTTGGCCGAGGTCTCGCCGGCGAACCGGTCGATCTTGCCATCCGAGTCGCACGTCACGTCCTGAAGCGTTCCCCGGCGGTTCGGTTCTTCGTTCAGCCGGTGAATCGGCATGATCGGGAAGACGTGATCGATCGCCCAGCTGTCGGGCAGCGACTGGAAGAGCGAGAAGTTGCAGAAGTACCGGTCGACGAGCGTCGAATCGAGATCGGCGATGATGTCGGCGAAGTCGGCACCTTTGCGCAGGACCGACTTGGCGAGCACGTTCGCCGTGGCGAAATAGATCTGCTCGGCCAACGCGCGCTCGCGCAGCGTGAACACCCCGCTGTTGAACAGCTCCTGCGCGCGCTCCTTGTCGAACGTCATGTCGTGGTAGATCTCGCGCACGCGTCGCTTGGACACGGTCTTGCGCGACGCGTCGCGATGGTCGGCCAGCATCTCGTGCAGCAGCTGATGATCGTCCTCGGTCAGCTCCGGCACGGGTCGATCGGCCTGCGACTCGACGTCGATGACCTTGATGAGCAGCAATGCGTGGTGCGCGGTGAGCGCGCGCCCCGACTCGCTGATGACGTGCGGCATGGGCACTTCGTGTTCCCTGCACGCCTCCGCCAACGTGTAGACGACGTCGTTCGCGTACTCTTGCAGCGAGTAGTTCACGCTCGCGTCGGCCGTCGAGTTGGTGCCGTCGTAGTCGACGCCCAGGCCGCCGCCCACGTCCACGTGCGTGATGTCGAGGCCAAGGTTCCGGAGTTCGACGTAGAACCGCGTCAGTTCCGTGAGCCCGAGCTTGATGAAGCGAATGTCGGTGATCTGCGATCCGAGATGGAAGTGGATCAGCTTGATGATGTCGAGTCTGTTGGCGGCGCGGAGCTTGTCGATCGCCTGCATCAGCTGCGCGGAGTTGAGTCCGAACTTCGACTTCTCGCCGCCGCTCTCCTTCCAGCGGCCGAATCCGCGCGACGCGAGCTTGATGCGGACGCCGGCGGTCGGCGTCACACCCATCTCGTCGGCGACCTGGAGCAGCACGTCGATCTCGCTGAGCTGCTCGATGACGATGAACACCTGGTGCCCGAGCTTTTGGCCCATCAGGGCGAGGCGCATGAACTCCTCGTCCTTGTAGCCGTTGCAGACGATCAGGTGCTCGGTGTCTTCGGCGAGGCCGAGAATCGCCTGGAGCTCGGGCTTGCTCCCGCATTCGAGTCCCACGCGGCGACCCTTGCCGAATTCGACGATCTCTTCGACGACGTGGCGCTGCTGGTTGACCTTGATCGGGTAGACGGTCGTGTATCCGCCCGTGTAGCCGAATTCCTCGCGCGCCTGCTCGAACCGCGTCGTCAGGTCCTCGATGCGCGAACGCAGGATGTCCGAGAAGCGCAACAACACGGGGAGTGCGATCCCCTGCTCCTCGAGATCGTTCGTGATCTCGTAGAGGTCCACGGTGTGGTCGGGACGATCCTTGTCCGGCCGCACGATGACGTGGCCTTGGTCGTTCACGTCGAAAAACCCGGCGCCCCACCCTTCGATCCTGTAAAGCGCGCGAGCGGCGTCGATCGACCAGCCCGCGCCGGTGGACGTCGTCTCGGCGCCGGAAGCGCCGGCCGCCGGCGCCGCGCCGTTCGCGGGCGCGGCCGATCCGGTCGGAGCGTCTGTTACGCGAGTGGTGGTAGCCATGCGCCGAAAATAATCGAATTCATCACGGGTAGAGACGACTGACCCGCCATCCGTTACCGTCCCGTTCGTACACGTCGCGAATGTGCAGCCGGTTGGGGCGTCCTTTCCAGAACTCGATGCGAGTCGGAACGACGCGGAATCCGGACCATTGCGGCGGTCGAGGCACGGGTCCCCCGGCGAAACGCTTCTCCATCTCGGCGACGCGAGCCTCGAGATCGCCCTCGTGCTCGATCGCTCGGCTCTGCCGCGACGCCCACGCGCCAATCTGGCTTCCACGCGCGCGCGACGCGAAGTACTCGTCCGCCTCCTGGTCCGTCACCGGAGCAGCGGCGCCCTCGACGCGGACCTGCACCTCCATCGGCTGCCAGTGAAAGCAGAGCGCGGCGCGGCGAGTCGCGAGCAGCTCGCGCCCCTTGCGGCTCTCGTGGTTCGTGTAGAACACGAATCCGCGCTCGTCGACGTGTTTGAGCAGAACGATCCGCAGGCTCGGCGCGCCGCGCTCGTCCACCGTGGCGAGGGCGAACGCCGTCGGCTCCGGCAGGAGGTCGCGAGGCAGGTTCTTGGCTTCTTCGAAAAGCGCCGCGAATCGCGTGAACGGATCGGGGCCGGCGGTCTGCGACGGGGGAGGCCCGGTCATCCGATGGCGCGCTTGAAGAAGCTCCGCGTGCCCAGCGTCCAGAAGAACGCCGAGATGATGAGGAGCGCCACGACGACGACGACCAGCGGCATATGCGGGACGGCCGGGGTGAGCGCGCCCCGCATTCCCTCGGCTACGTACACCATGGGGTTCACGAGCACGATGTACTTGAGGACCGGAATCACGTCGAGCCCGCGCCACGGGTAGTACGCGCACCCGAAGAACAGCATCGGGGCGATGATGACGCTGAACATCAGTCCGATCTGCTGCGGCGCGATGGCGGTGCCCAGCCACATGCCGAGCGACGAGAAGGCGAGCGACCCGAGGAGGATCACGACGACGACTTCGCCGCCATGGGACAGCGTGAGGGCCGGGATCGGGCCCATCACGAGCCGCGCGATCGGAAGCACGAACGCCGCGGCGATGAATCCCTGCAGCATCGCCGACACGATCTTCTCGGCGGCGATCACGAGCGTCGGCACCGGTGCGAGCAGTCGGTCCTCGATCTCCTTGGTCCAGCCGAAATCTTGAACCATCGGCAGCGCGACCGACTGAATCGCCGAGAGGCTGAGACTCACGGCCAGAATTCCCGGCAGCAGCGCGGTCTGATAGCCCTTGCCGACGAAGCTCATCTTCGGCAGCAGGTAGCCGAACACGACGAGAAAGAGGAGCGGCTGCATCGTCGTGCGCACGAGGAAGAACACCAGCTCCTTCCGCGCGACGCGGAGATCCCGGCGCAATAGCGCGAAGAACACCGACCAAACGGAGGCCTGGTGCTCCTCGACGCCCGGTGGATGGCGCGCGTCGGTGGCGGCGCCCCCGGCGACGACGTCGACGGCGCTCAATCGAGTTTCCTCCCGGTGCGAGACACGAACAGCGTCTCGAGGCTCGGCTCGATGAGCGTGATGTTCGCGACGGAAGTGCCGCGCTCTTCGACCGCCTGAATCACGGGCGAGACCACGCGTCCGCCGCGATCGCTGAACACACGGAGCAGCCTTCCCTGCGGTTCGGCGCGGAGCACGCCCTCGACGGCGCGGACCTCGTCCACCACGCCGTTCGCGTCGCCGGAGAGCGTGACCTCGATGAGCGTGCCGCCCGGCGCGCGCTGCTTGAGCGCGGCGGGTGTGTCCAGCTCGAGCAGCTCGCCGCGATCGACGATCGCGACGCGGTCGCACAGCTTGTCCGCCTCTTCCATGTAATGCGTCGTCATGACGATCGTGCGTCCCTCGCCGTGCAGTTCGCGGAGGATGTCCCAGAGCGCGAGGCGCGTCTGCGGGTCGAGCCCCACCGTCGGTTCGTCGAGAAAGATGACGCGCGGCTCGTGGATCAGCGCGCGAGCGATCATGAGCCGCTGCTGCTGGCCGCCGGACATCTCGTCGACCTTGGCATTCGCCTTGTCGGCGATCCCGAGCTGCTCGAGCAGTTGCATCGCGCGAGGCAGAGAATGCGACGAGCCGATGCCGAAGTACGCGGCGTGGAACTGGAGGTTCTCGATCACGTTCAGACTGCGGTCGGGATTCGGGCGCTGCGGCACGACGCCGATGCGGCGGCGCACGCGCACCGGATCCGTGCCGACGTCCGCGCCGCCGACGAGCGCGGTGCCCGAAGTCGGGCGCACACGCGTGGTGAGAATGCCGATCGTCGTCGTTTTGCCGGCGCCGTTCGGGCCGAGCAGCCCGAAGAATTCGCCTTCGTAAACGGCGAGGTCGAGTCCTTTGAGGGCGACGATCTCGGCGCGAGGCCATGCGCCGGACGGTGTGGCGGTCGGCGGACCGCCGGGTCCGCCGATGCCGGGCATCGCCCCCGCGCCCCGCCGCTTCGGGGCGGCGGGCGCGGGATACACCTTACGCAACGCTCGGGTCTCGATCGCGGGCATTGAACGAACTTAAGCCCGGGCCGGCCCTCGCCGCGAATCTCTACTGCTTCTTCACTTCCGGCTGAATGCCCGCCTGAACCGGAGCGGGGCCGAGCTGATCCTTGCCCTTCGCGACGTACGGGATGCCGTGCACCATCCAGTCGGGCGCCGGTGTGCCTTTCAGCTTGTTGTCGAAGAACTGCTGCATGCGCATCGCGATGTCTTTCTGGTTCGCGCGGCTGGCCGGGTTGTGCACGTCGTTGTTGTAATCGATGAAATAGACTTCTTTGCCAAGCCGGCGCATGTTGACGAAGAACTCGATGCCCTGGTACCACGGCACGGCGTCGTCGGCGTCGTTGTTCATGATGAACAAGGGCGTCGTGATCCGGTCGAGATAGAAGAGCGGCGAGTTCTGCATGTAGAGCTGCGGGGCCTCGACGAGCGGCTTGCCGATGCGGCTCTGGCCGACCTCATACTGTCCTTCGCGCGAGATCCCCGTGCCCCAGCGGATGCCCCCGTAGGCGCTCGTCATGTTGACGACCGGCGCGCCGGCCATGGCCGCGGCGAACATATGCGTCTGCGTAATGGTGTACGCCGTCTGATAGCCTCCCCACGACTGCCCCTGGATACCCAGGTGCTTCTCGTCGACGAAGCCGCGCCGCTCGAGCGATTCGACGCCGGAGACGATCGACCGCACCGCGCTCTGGCCCGGGAAGCCCGTCTCGTAGACGATGTCCGGCTCAAAAACGAGGTACCCATTCGACACATAGTGGGTAGGATTGATCACGTTGCGGCCGGTGGGCGGCACGTAGCTGTACAGATTGTTCGACAGGATCTCGTAGAAGTACGCGATCAGCGGATACTTCTTGTTCGGATCGAAGTTTTCCGGTTTGTACAGAATGCCCTTGAGCTCGACGCCGTCGGCGCTGCGCCAACGCACGAGCTCCGCCGAACCCCAGTTGTAGTCCTTCTGCTGCGGATTCGCGTCCGAGATCTTCGTCAGGTTCGTGAGCGACGGGCCGACCCACAGGTTCGGGAACTCGGTGAACGTGCTCTTCGTGATCATCCACTCGTCGGCGTTCGCCGCTTTGACCGGCGTGCCGTAGGCGAGATCCGACATCACGATCTTTTCGGGCTCTTTCTTCGTGCCGAGCTGCGTGCGGTAGAAACCGCTGGCCATCGTTTCCTGGTTGACGGCATGGAGCATGAGCGGCTCGGCCGGGTCGATCACACCGCGATCTTCTGCGCCCGGCGCGGCGCCTCCACGGCCGCCGCCACCGCCGCGGCCACCGCGGCCACCGCCCGCGATTTCGACGCGGAACTGGATCGAGTTCTTTCGGCCCACCGAGTCGGTCACCACGGTGGCCGGCTTGGCGCCCGTCGGATCGAACTCCCAGACGTCGTAGCGGTCGTTGATCAGGACGGACTTGTCGCCTTTCGTCCACGCGGCGACTCCCCACGCCGGCGGCTCGTTCGGATGGTCGTCCGTCTCGTTGTCGAAGTGGACGCCCTTCAGGCTTCCCGTAAGGTCGACGAGCTTGCTGGTCGCCGTATTGTAGGTGTACCAGTGCTTCTTGTCATAGAAGATCACGAACTTGGCATCGGGCGAGAGCTGCGCGTTGCCATTGATCTTCTCGCGGATCAGGTGACGCGCGTTCGTCGAGGGATCGATGACGTAGACGTCGGAGCCGCCGTCGCCCCACATCTGCTCGATCATGTAGCGCTCGCGCGAGCTCGCGACGGCGATCTTACCATCCTCGGAGACGCTCACCGTGGGGATCGAGTCGTCGGCGAGCTGGACCACTTTCTTCGTCGACGCGAAGTAGATCGCTTGGTAGGACTTGTTCCGGTCGCGCTGCGCGTTGATGCGCTGCGTCGGCTGGAGCACGGGATCCTTGTAATGCCACAGGTCGAACACGGCTTTGCCGACGAGGGAATCCGCCGGCACCGAGTCGATCGGCGGCGGGGCGACGTTGAACGTGATCGCCGTGCCGCTGCGCGTGAACGCCAGCGGTCCGTTGTCGGCGATGTGCATGCCGGGCGTCACCTGCGACGGGTTCACGATCGCCTGCGCGGCGCCGCCCTTGGTGGACGCCTGGTAGAGCGTGTAACGCGCCGGCGTCTCGTGACCGAACGAGTCGTGATCCGAGAGGAACAGCAGCTGCGTGCCGGTCCGATCGAACGTCGGCGCTTTGTAGTCGCCACGTCCCGCGAGCAGCGTCGTCGTCGCGCCCCCCATCGTGCGGAGGAACGCGCCGTCCTTCGTCGAGTCGCGCGAGACGATCGTGTAGGCCATCACCTTGGCGCTGTCGTCGAACGCGAACGCGAGCACGTCGGCCAAACGCTCTTCGGCGCCACTCGCGAGGTTGCGAAGCACGAGCGGCGTTCCGAACTGGCGACGATTGCTCGGCGCACCACCACCGCCACCTCTGCCGCCGCGGCCACGGCCGCCACCGCCGGCGGCATTCGCCGCACCGCGCGCTGACGAGTCGCCCGGAGTCGTGCTGTCGGGCTCGGGCACGTAGGCGAGCCACGTCCCGTTCGAGCGCGCGAGTCGGAACGACCGCACTCCGTTGATCGTGGTGACTTTGCCGTCGGGCAGACTCACGATGGCGAGCGACTGCCGATTGGTCGCCGCCGCGCCGCGTCCGCGACCCGCTCGCTCGACCTCCGCCTGCGAGGCCTGCGTGCTGACGATGACGAAACGGCTGTCGGCCGTGATCTGCGCAGGCGACGCGTTGGGGCCGACGGGGTCTCCCTCACCGGTACCGCCGGCCGGACCTCGCAAACCGCCAGGGACATTGTTCGGCCGACCGAGGTAGCCACGCGGAACGCGAAATTCCGTCGTGCCGCTGGTCGAGCGGATCACGAGCTCGCCGTCGCCGACCTGTGGAATGAGCGTGTACACCGCCCACTTTCCGTCGTTGGAGAGCAGCGGGGCGTTGATCGACTTCCATTTGTCCCAGTCTGCTTGCGTCAGCGCCTTCTTTTGTGCCTGCGCCGCTGGAACCAAGGCGAGCGCGGCGGTGAGCAGAGCTGCGAGCCGAGTGTATCTCATGGGGACGGGGGACTGGGGACGGTCGAAATGAAGGGGTGGGACTTCGCTCTATGTCTACGACACGCGCCCTCGGCGCGTTGCCATTTGGTGTCAGAACGTGAAGCTGGCGACGGGATACCGGCCCGGCGCCCGCGTGACGAGGCCGAGAACGCCGAGCCCAGGCCCAATGCGAAGGCGCGATGAGGAGCGATTGACGGGAACGATCTCCCCTGCCCTCCGAAAATTTGTGCTTCCGAAGACCAGCGACATGCCCAGTGTCGCGCCGGCCGCGGCCGACCCTGAGATGACCGAGCCGTTGTCGGTCTGTGCGATCAGCGGAATGGCCAAGCCCATGACGGCTCCCGCGACCGCGCCGATCGTGACGAGATTGGCGTCGGAGGTCGTGAGGTCGAACGGCCGCGCGATCGCCCCATCGCCGATGAGAAGTCCCGCGACGTAGGACGAGCCCAGCGCGACGCCGGTCAGGCGAGGGCTCGGATGACTGCCGCCGATCAATGCTCCGCCGACGAGCGCGCCGACCAGACCCGCGGTCTGCATGGCGTTCACGTCACCGGCGGTCACGCCGTACGACGCCATGCGCGGATACTGGAGACCAATCACATAGCCGAGCGGTTCACTCGCCGCGACGATTGCGGCCATTCCTCGGCCTTGCGCGCCCGCGGCCGCGCCGACGGCCCACGCCGACGCCGCCGTTCCTTCGATGCCGAGCGTCGACGAATGCGCTTCGGCGTCGGTCAGATGGCGGCCGAGGCCAATGCCCGCGATCGTCCCCGCGAGCGCCGAGCCGAGCGCGATGGCGCGCACGCCGCGATCACCGTTTCCCGTCGCGGCGTATCCCACGCCGAGCCCCGCCGCCCCGGCCGCGACCCCGAGGTTCGCGGATAGGTCGCCCTGAGCGCGCGTGATCTGGCCGCTCTGCGCCGCACCGTACGAGATGAAAAACGCGGCGCCCGTAGTGAGCACGTACGTGGCGCCCGCGACGGAGCCGTCGTCGCTGAGCGAAGCCGCGAGCGGCGCGTATCCCAACGCGGTGAGAGCCGTGATCTTTCGCGCGTACCCATTCCCAGCCGGTTCCGATGGCTCAGCGCCGACCTGACCGATTGGCCGGCCCGACGTCGCCATGGCCGCGTCGATCGCCGTGCCGAGTGCCGCACGCTGCGCTTCTGTCAGTTCATAGCGCTTGAGTGAACCGGTTGGGAGCAGCGCGACGAGAAC
>Ga0157372_10010044_pt1 | contig 10065 bp, 7 predicted proteins | sample C55metaG_FD_115307 | JGI IMG/M metagenome (GOLD analysis project Ga0157372, IMG submission 115307) | Corn rhizosphere microbial communities from Kellogg Biological Station, Michigan, USA - C5-5 metaG | ecosystem: Host-associated > Plants > Roots > Rhizosphere > Soil | place: USA: Michigan...
ACCGTCACCGCCGGCAACTCCAGCCAGATGTCCGACGGCGCCGGCGCCGTGCTGCTGGCCAGCGAGAAGGCCATCAAGCAGTACAACCTCCAGCCGCTGGCCCGCTTCGTCGGCTTCTCCGTCGCCGGCGTCAAGCCGGAGGTGATGGGCATCGGCCCGAAGGAAGCGATTCCCAAGGCACTCAAGCAGACCGGGATCAGCCGTGAGCAGCTCGACTGGATCGAACTCAACGAAGCGTTCGCCGCCCAGGCACTGGCCGTGATCGGCGACCTCGGCCTCGACCCGGCCAAGGTCAACCCGCTTGGCGGTGCCATCGCGCTGGGCCACCCGCTCGGCGCCACCGGCGCGGTGCGCATCGCCACGTTGGTGCACGGCATGCGCCGACGCAAGCAGAAGTACGGCATGGTCACCATGTGCATTGGCACCGGCATGGGCGCGGCGGGGATTTTCGAGGCGCTCTGACGCCTTGCCCGTCACGCCGGCGCAAGCCGGCATCCGGCGACTCTCGTCGGAAACCGCCACGGCGCCGCAGCCATGCGGCGCCGTTTCCGTTGTCGAGTGGCGTTGTCGTGAATGCACCTGCATGGCGACTTGCCGGCTGGCCGTGCGCACTGGCCCTGGCTGCGGTTGAGATTGACCCGGATGCCTCGGCCCATCGCAACCGGGTCGTTCGCGAACAGGCTCAGCCCTTCTACGGCTTCTACGGCGCCGGCTTGACCGGCCACGGCGCGGCACGCCAGCAGGCGTTGTAGAAGTCCTTGATGGCATGCCGGGCGGGATAGAGCATGAAGGTGGCGCCGTAGCGGAAGGCGCTGCGCCGGCCGCCGACCCAAGCGCCGATGGAGGTCGACGAAAGCAGCCGCCCCAGCTCGCCGGGCGGCCAGGACCGGCTTGTCACGACGGCGCCATCGACGGCACGCGCCGCACCACGCGGCTCGTCCAGCACTTGCTGGCGGTCGACCTCGAAATACGACCGCGTTTCGTGCGCCACGATCTGTCCGGCACGGCTTGCGCCCACCAGGTTGTACGCGGTGAGTGTCACGCTGCCCGGCCGGCATTGCAGGACGAGCCGGTGGTTGCCGCGGCGATCTTCCTGATGGAGTTCCAGGAACGGCGCCGGCGGCAGCAGCCAGCTTTTCGTCTTCAAGGGGAGCCGGCCGTTGTTGGCCAGGCCGGCGACGACCATTTGATCCGCGGTCAACCAGGTTGGCGACCCGTCCGCCGCTGCCGGCAGCGGCACGAGCCGGTCGAGGTCGATGCCCATGTCCTGCAGGTACGCGTCCACCCCGCCGCTTGCCGATCGGGTCGGCGCGGTGCCGGGCGTCGTCGCCGGCGCGGCTGGGGGGCGCACCAGGCCGATGCGGTCGCTGCCCGTGGGAGCCCACCGGTAAAGGCCGCCGAGGTAGGCATAGACACAGGCCCCGCTGCAGACGGCCGCCTTGATGCCGCGATACCCGCCGCGGCCCTTGCGCCGCGGTGTTCCAAGGTGCGTCGTCATCGCGCCGGCGCGGAACAATCGCCCCAACGCCATGCCGGCCGCCGGATCGCCCTGCGAGGAATTGAGATAGACATCGGAATCCGACGGGATCTTTCCCAATTTCACCAGCGCCTCGAACCGCTGCGGCGCATCGGCGTCGATCACGCCGTACAGGTAAATCTGCGGCGCCCCGGCCAGGTTCACCGTCATGCGGTCGTCGTTGACCTGGATGGCCATCTGCTGCGATGTGGTGCTCGCGCTGCTACGTACCGTGTTGCCGTGGGCGTGCGCCGCGCCCGCCAGAGCAGTGCAGATGAGCAGGAGCAAACCGCAATGGGCGATGCGGGTGCGCGATCGGCTCCGGCAGGGAGTGTTTTCGGATTTGCCGTGTCGCACTGCTGCTCCTGCGGTTCAAAGGATGAAGTTTTAAGGCCTCGAGATGTCCTGCAGGTGAACACGGGAAACGTGGTCGGCGAAACCGGGGAACGCCTGCGGCCCGCGATGCCACCGGACACGGATTGGGCGTACCCTGCCCCTCGTGGCCGCGCTTCAGGGGCGCACTCGGCGACTGCTGCACCGTAACCGCCATGCGGTCACGGGCACGGCGCCAAGGCGGGATCTGCCACCGGCATACGCTCCGGAGAGATGCATCCCGTCAACCTGGCGCAGTCGAACGTCCGGAGGCCTCTGCGTCACCCAGTGGGAGGCAACATGAAAACGTCCTCTTTAGCTTTGGTCCTGGCTGTGGTTGCGCTGGCCGTGCCCTGCGCCCATGCCGCCGACGATCTTTGTGCCGTCGGGCCCACGCACTGCAAGATATTGAAGGAAGACGCCAAGGTTCGCGTCATCGACTACACCGCAAAAGCCGGCGACAAGGTCGGGATGCATACGCACCCCGCCCATGTCATCTACGTGCTCGAGGGCGGACGAACCAGGTTCACCCTGCAGGACGGCAGCACGACGGAACGCGACTTGAAATCCGGCGATGCGGTGATCAACCCGGCCGTCACGCACGCCACGGAGAACCTGTCGGATCTCCACGTGATCATTGTGGAGATGAAGCCGTAGCGGTGGATCGGAACGATGGCACAGGGACTTCGAAGCGCGCCTGTCGGTTTCATCGAGGCTGGAAACGGGAACGGCGCCGCAGGGATATGGCGCCGTCCTCGCTGGAGCCGAGCGAATTCGCCGTCGAGCTAGATGCCATCCGCGGCCGGCAAGGTCAGCTCGACCCGCTGTTCAGTATCGGCCGTATTCCAGCGACGCATATAGTCCAGCTTCTTCTCGCGGATGTCCGTGGCGTGCTCGCGGTACCACGCTTCGGCGGCAGGCGTGACGTTGACCCAGGCGGTCTTGGCCATCCACTCGCGGAAATCGGAAGACTGCATGCGGTTCGAGCGCGAATTTCATTTCTCCGGCGCCTCCAAGGGCGATGGTTTCGTCAGCGAACGACCAAAAATTTTGATCCTGACCTGCTTGGTTCTCACTACGATTCCTCAAAAACAACCAGCTCATAGCTACTTACCGCCCCCCTTGCTGCACCTCAGTCAAAGGGGACAGTAGTAGTTATCGCGACTTAAACTTGCTCCGTCCCAGTTTCGGACTTCGGATCGACATCTTGGCGACGAAACCGCCTCGCTGTGTGAGGTTCAAGTGCTACGTGTCGATAGGACTACAGCTGCACACGCAGCTTGTCACACGCGCAACTTGTCAGTTGGTGTTCGGATTGGTCGAGCCCGTGCATTGGTATTCTTTTGTGACCGTCCATGCTTGGCAACCACCGCCGCTGGGCGACGAGCATTGTTGCGTTGATCCGCCAAAAGCCTCTGCGCCCGTATATCCCCATGACGAGCAACGCTGGCGAGCAAGCGATAGAGCTTGGTCTTCACTCAACTGCGGCTTTTCAAACATTCCGTAGTCGTAAGACAGGCGAACAACGCCATCCGCGCGACTACCGCCAGTGGCAGACCAGTTCTTGGTTGTCGCACAGCCACCAAGAAAAACGGTCGCTGCCAACGCTGCGTACGCAATTATCGTTTTCATGTAATTCCCCTGTTTTTGATTACAACCTAAGTTGATAAACTCTCTTTGCAACAAAGTGTCAAGTTCACTTACTTCGTTGCTGCGCCCGAAACACCTCTCTCACCTTCGGGTCCAGCACATCCACCTGCCGCCTCTGCTGCAACATCGCCCGCTCCCCTGCCCCGAGCTGGCAATTCCGCGACAACGTATCGGCGCCTTCCGACGTCGTCGCCATCACGTCCTGCACGTTGACGACCACGCTCAGCGTGTCGCCCAGCGGTTCCAGGGCGAGGCAGATGGTGTCGATGGTGGTCATGCTGCGGTACTGGCTGCCGCCGACCAGTACCAGCAGGTTGGCGTTGTCGATCCATACGGCGGATTGCACGCCTTGCAGCGGACGCACGGCGGCGCGGGCGGCTTCGGGATTGATGCGGCGGGATGGGTCGGCCAGATGCATGTCGCGCATCAGGTTCTTGTGCATCGCGTTGATGTGCGCCTGCATGGCGCGCTGGTCGCCGCTCATGCCGGCCACCTCGATGCCGGCGAGATGGCCGGCGGTGGTCAGCGGGTTGGTGCCCTGGCCGGCCTGTTGCGGTCGGCGTGTACCTGGTGTCGCTTCCCTGTCCGCGTTGCTACACCCTGTAGCGGCGACGCAGGTCACGGCGGCGGCGATCAGCCAGCGCTGCATGGTCATCCATTCCCCCCGGAGTACCGGCCGAGCATAGCGCAGCGAAAACGTGATGGCACTCGTGCTTTGCCGGCCACGCCCGAGGCTTTGCGCTGCTGCAGTCGGTGCGCGGGACCGCAGCGGCGGCTCCCATGGCCTCTTGCACGAGGCGCGGAACGCCGTCGTCGAGTGTTCTTGCATCGGCGTCGGATGAAAGAGCTTTGGCGTCGCCCTTCCCCGGTCCGGCATCGGAACAACTAACTCCAACGCCAAAGCTTTTTTGCCCCGACGTCGAGCAAAAAAGCATCAACGTTGCCGCTCGCGACTCCATGCGACGGGCAAAAAGCCTCGTGCGTGGAGTCCGGGGCTTCGGCAGCGGAGCAAAAAGTTTCGGCGTTGGGGCTTTTTGCTCCGGCATCAGGCAAAAAAAGCATCAACGCTGCAACTCTGCAGCTCCATCGAAGGACAAGAAAGCCTCGTGCGCCGAGTCCTGAACTTGGGCGCCGGAGCAGAAAGTGTCGTCACCGGAGTTCACCGGCCGGTGAATGCAGCCAGAAGCACCAGCAAGGTTTCGGCGCTTTCGCAGCGGGTTTTCCGCGGATGGCCGACGCGGCAAGCCGCTCACGTGCACCGACATGGGTGGCTGTGCTCATTGCGCCACCTTCGGCGCGGACGGTGAGGTCTTGCCGTGCAGCCGCGGCCCACGGGCACAGCATCGGTGCCACGGCGGCATCGTGCGCCTCCGGCCAGCGGGTGGAACGCCGAGCCGGGTCTGGGTATTTCCTGCCGTGTTCGCAGCCCGGAGCGACATCCCCTTCCGTTCGTCCTGAGCCCGTCGAAGGATGGACGGAAGGAGCGTGAGGCTGGGGAGGGCCTCGCGGCAACGCCCTTCGACAGGCTCAGGGCGAACGGGGTTTTATGGTTAAGGGCGAACGGGGTTTTATGGTTCAACGGGGTTTATGGCTCAGGGTGAATGGAGGTTTATGGCTCAGAGTGAATGGAGTCCAGGTGGGGCGCGGGCCGGTCGCGTCGCGTTCACGACGGTCTGCGCAAAGTGGGGCGTATATGCCGGCGTCGAGGTCGGGCCGGGGTGGATGCGGGTTACGGCAGACAGGTGGTGCGGACATGCGGCGTTTCATGACGACGATTGCACTGACGGCACTGGGTCTGGCGTTGGGTGCCTGCTCGCCGCCGGCGGCGGTGGTCAAGCCGCCGTCGAAGGCGTTGCCGCCCACCACGACCACGGCAGACGCGCGCTACGTGCACGCCGTAGTGAAACAGCACCAGGACAAGTCCGGTTTCCGCCTGCTCACCCGCAGCACCAACGCGCTGATGAGCCGGGTGGCGCTGGCCGATCACGCGCAGCACGCGCTCGACCTGCAGTACTACATCTTCGACAACGACGCGACCGGGCGGCTGGTGGCGCAGCGGCTGCTGGCGGCGGCGGATCGCGGCGTGCGCGTGCGCCTGCTGGTGGACGACATCAATGCGGGCGAGGCGATCGACATGTTCGATGCGCTGGATACCCACCCGAACATCGAGGTGCGGCTGTTCAACCCGTTCGCCACGAAAAAGCCATTCCTCTTCTCCAAGGCCACCCAGTTCCTGCTCGATGCGCACCGGCTCAACCGCCGCATGCACAACAAGTCGTTCATCATGGACGGCAACGTGGCCATCGTCGGCGGCCGCAATATCGGCGACGCCTATTTCGACGCTGGCGACGGCACCAGTTTCCGCGACCTCGACCTGATCGCGATCGGCCCGGTGGTGAAGCAGGCATCGCAGGCCTTCGACGAGTACTGGAATTGCAATGCCGCCTACCCGGTGAAGGCCTTCGGCGGCAAGCATGCCGACCACTACGACCTGGCCAGGCTGCGAATGGAACTGACGCACGACGCGCGCACGTTTGCCCAGTCGGATTACGCGCAGGCGACACTGGACGAGTTGCCCAACGGCGCCTCCGCCGATCGTCCGGGCAAGTGGTTCTGGGGGCCGGCCACCCTGGTCGCCGACCAGCCGGAAAAGATCGAGGCCGGGCATGACCAGCCGCAGTTGCGCATCGGCCCGGACATCAAGGCGCTGACCGACGGCGCGCAGCACGAGCTGCTGCTGATTTCGCCGTACTTCGTTCCCGGCGACAGCGGCACACAGTATCTCGCGGCACTCGCGGCGCGCGGCGTCACGGTGAAGGTGCTGACCAATTCGCTCGCCTCCAACGATGAGCCGGCGGTGTACTCGGGTTATTCGCACTATCGTCGTGCGCTGCTCGAAGGTGGCGTACAGCTGTACGAACTGCGTCCCGCCGCCGGCGCGGCCCAACCCGCCACCGCTGGCGGCACCTCGTCCGGGGTCAGCCTGCATGCGAAAGCGATCGTGGTGGACCGGCAGCAGGTATTCATCGGTTCGATGAACATGGATGCCCGTTCGAAACTGCTGAACACCGAGATGGGCCTGATCGTCGATTGCCCGCCGCTGGCCGCTGCGGTAACCGAGTTCTTCGATACGGCCACCTTGCCGGCCAGTGCCTGGCACGTGGTGTTGAAGGCCGACGGTTCGGCGCGTGGCGGCGTCATGCAGTGGCAGGCCAGTGACGCCGGCAAGCTGGTGAGCTACGACCATGACCCCGGCGCGACCATCTCACGCCGGATCGAGGTGGAGATGCTCAAGCTGCTGCCGCTGGAAAGCCTGCTCTAGGACCATCGATGACAAGGCCAGGCCCCATGCAGCATGCAACACGCGGCGCCATCGCGTACTGGCCCCGGCTGCATGCTGGCTTGGCTGCTGTCAGCCCTTTCGTTGTCTGCTGCGCCACCGGCTCGTCAGTATCCGGAACCGCTACTCTCTCCGTTCCGCCGACGGCCACCGCATCGACGCCGTCACGTTTCTGCGCGGCAGGCTGGGCGTCGTGAGCCCGGACTTTTCCGCTCGTCCTGAGATTGTTGAAGGATGAGTGGAGAGGCGAACGATGGACCGGCATTCTGGCAGCGCCCTTCGACGAGCTCAGGGCGAGCGGAGCTTTATGGCTCAGGGCGAGCGAAGTTTTACGGCTCAGGGCGAGCGGGTGTGTGGTCTGGAGCGAACGGAGGTCGAAGCCCTGGACTACATCCCCATCCGTTCGTCCTGAGCCTGTCGAAGGATGGACGGATGGGGCGCGTGACATCCCGGCAGCGCCCTTCGACAGGCTCAGGGCGAGCGGAGTTTCATGGTTCAGGGCGAGCGGGGTTTCATGGCTCAAGGCGAGCGGCGTTCGTGGGCGAGGCGCGACACTTCGGTCCAGTCACCACGCATCATGGCCTCCTTCTTTTTCCGGCCCCAGCCCTTGATTTGTTGTTCGGCGCCGAGTGCTTCTTCGCGGGTGACGAACTCCTGCGAAAACGCGAGCGTGAGCGGGCGGCGCTTGAAGGTGTAGCAGCTGGCGATGGCGCCGGTGTTGTGTTGGCCCATGCGGTTTTCGAGGTTGTCGGTATGGCCGGTGTAATAACTGCCATCGGCGCAACGCAGGATGTAGACCCAGAATGGCATGGCGTGGGTTCCGGTTTCGAGAGATGCCCTTCGACAGGCTCAGGGCGAACGGGGATTGAGGCTCGGAATGAACGGGATTGTGGCTCGGGCCGAACGGGATCTGAGGTTGGGGGTGAACGGGGTATGCAGCTGGGTGAATGGGGATTTGAGATTTGGGCGAATGAGGTTCATGGGCTCGGGACGACATCCCTTTCCGTTCGTCCTGAGCCTGTCGAAGGATGAACGGAAGGAGCGCGCCGTGTCTGTAGTCGCCGGGCGAACTAGACCGCCAGGGATGCGAGCACGGGATTCGGGAGGCGAAGGCGCAGGCGCCCATCCGGTAGTTGCATCGGCAACCGGATGGATCAGGGATGGATCGACTCCGCGCTCAGCCGAAGGTGGCGTAGACCGGTACGGCCGGAGCCAGCCGGGCGCCGGGGCGCCGGCCGTCCACGAAGGTGTGCAGGCGGCCGCCGACCACGGCGATCACCGGGCGCCCCGACAGGCGCATCGCGGGAAGTGCCGTCGGCGACTTGGCCAGGCCGATCTGGTGTTCGGCCCGCATCCGCGCGGCCTTGGCGGCGAACCAGGCCTTCGGGCCGGCCAGCAGGGTGCCCGAAGCGGACTCCGCCTGGCGCGAGTGCTCGATGGTCTGGCGCAGGTGGGCGAGGTGGTGCTCGTTGAAGGTCTCGCTCAAGGCGGCCGACTTGAATGGCGACGTGACGTATTCGTCCAGCAGGCCGCCCAGCGTGGCCACCACGCGCAGCGCGATCCGGCGGTTTGCGCATTCCACGTGCGAGGTGCCGCTCGACGCCTGCCAGATGCCGTCGAGGGCGTCGGCCAGGGTCCGGCATTCCGCCTGGTTGAGCGGGCGCCGTGCCAGCGGGATGTTGCGGCGGGCGATCAGCCATGCCTGGTCAGCGGCCGGCAGTGCATGCGAGCGACGCGCGACGCGGGCCCGCGCTTCCTTCATCGACAGATCGTCGTCAGCCGCCAGCCGCAGCGATAGCGCCTCCCGGGTCAGCGGCTGCGCGCGCGCCGCGCCGTCGGCGCGGTACCAGCGGCGGTATTCCAGCGTGGCCGGGTGGAACATGCCTTGCGGCGGCCGCAGCGTGACGCGTGCTTCGGCGGCGTAATCGAGCGAAGGAGCCATCGGCCGCAGGCCCTCGACGCGAGCGGCCAGCACCCGAGCGAGCAGGATTTCGGCGATGACCAGATGCCGATGATAGGCCGCCCGATGGTCGTGATCGGCCCGCGGGAAATAAACGAAACGGATGCGAGTCGCGTTGCCGGCACTGCCGGGCCGAAGGCCGGTTTTCGCCCCGTGACAGCCCTGCCCGGCGATCCGGTGGCCAATCGGCAACGCGCGATGCGCAGTGGGCAGGTCACCCAGCAGGGCGTCGATGGATGGAACAGGAACAGCGACGGATCTGGCCATTGCGGCCTCTTTCACTTGTACTTGCGCACTTGCGGCTATCGACACACTCACAAAGAAACCTTCGTCGCTTAAGGACGGTCACGAACTCTGCCGGCGCCTGACCTGTCCGGGTACCGCTCACGCCATCCAGCCTGGACGGCCACGGCGCCACTTTTGCATCACCCGTGCCATGAAAACGTGTGCTGGCACGCAATAATCGAACTTCGAGTCTGCTTGGGCGTCGGCCGCTCGCCGGGGCGTTCCGCCGACATTTCCTGAGCCCGAGTCGGAAAGCAGGCAAAATAGGCGGTTGGCGGCGCGCCTGCACCGCTCTCCTTGCCGACTATGGATGATCCTCTTGACGACCACGCCCGCTACCACGCCCCTGCCCGACGATGCGGATACCGACCTGCTGGAGCGCCTGCGCGCCGCGTCGGCACTGCTGGAATCGGTGGCGGCCGATCGCCAGTTGCTGGACCGGCTGCCGGCAGACGAGCGTCAGCGCCTGCACCAGGCGGTGGCGCAGGTCTACCATCCCGACCCGGCGGCGCGCCGGATCAAGCTGAAGGCTGCCGAGAAGGCGCGTCATGCCAGCAAGATCCAGACCGAGGAGAGCGTGCTGAATCAGACCGGCATCCGCACGTTGCGGCGCAAGCCGGTGTTCACCACGCCGAACGTGTTCGCGCCGGAAGGTTTCCTGCCGCACGACGTCCCGCCCGAGGCCGATGCCGCGCAGCCGCGCGAGTCGATCGAACCGAAGCACTGCTACGTGTGCAAGCAGAAGTACACGACCATCCACTTCTTCTACGACCAGCTGTGCCCGGACTGCGCCGCGTTCAACTACGCCAAGCGCAGCGAACTGGCCGACCTGCGCGGTCGCGTGGCGCTGCTTACCGGCGGCCGCGTGAAGATCGGCTACCAGGCCGGCCTGAAGCTGCTGCGCGCCGGCGCCGAGCTGATCGTCACCACGCGTTTCCCGCG
>Ga0157372_10010049_pt1 | contig 10063 bp, 13 predicted proteins | sample C55metaG_FD_115307 | JGI IMG/M metagenome (GOLD analysis project Ga0157372, IMG submission 115307) | Corn rhizosphere microbial communities from Kellogg Biological Station, Michigan, USA - C5-5 metaG | ecosystem: Host-associated > Plants > Roots > Rhizosphere > Soil | place: USA: Michigan...
GCGATCGGCGTCCCGCGCCTTCGCCGATTCGCGCTTGTCGTGGAGCTTCTTTCCCTTGCCGAGTGCCATCGCCACCTTCGCGACGCCGTTTTTGAAATAGAGTTCGAGCGGCACCAGGGTGAGCCCCTGCCGCTCGATGGCTCCTATGAGACGCGTGATTTCCCGCTTGTGCAACAACAGCTTCCGCGTCCGGGTCGGCTCGTGGTTGTTGTAGCTCGCCCGTTCGTAGACGGAGATGTGCAGGTTGATCAGGTAGATTTCGCCATCCCGCACGATCCCGTAGGCGTCGGAGAGGTTCGCCTTGCCGTCGCGCAGCGACTTCACCTCGCTCCCCGTGAGGACGATGCCCGCCTCATAGGTGTCGAGAATGATGTAGTCGTGCCGCGCTCGCCGGTTCTTCGCGATCGACTCGATCGTTGCCTTTTCGTCGGGCTTGGACATCGGAACGGGGGTGACGGCCCGCGACGGCGCGGGTCAGCCGTGCAACATAGGCCTCCCGTCGATTCGGAGCAACGCGCCGCGTTGACTGTACCTCAGGCGCCAATTACTTTTTCAGACTGCGCTCGGGTGGTGGAACTGGTAGACACGCAGGTCTCAGAAGCCTGTGCCTTCACCGGCGTGGGGGTTCAAGTCCCCCCTCGAGCATTTGCAGGACGCATCGTGGTAAAGCAGCAGGCCACAACGGCACAAGGTAAAGGGTACTTCGTACATCGTACGAAGTACCCTTTCCCGTTCCGCTCAGCCACGACGATCGACGTGGCGTTGCCGTCCGCTGGTGCGCTAGCGCGCGACTTCCGACGGCCTCACATCCTCCGGCAGTTCCGGCTCGCCGAACGTGGCCCGGAGCTGCACGTTGGCTTGCTCGAGTGCGCCCTCGACCACCGTGACCCCGTGCAGCACCACGGGATCGCCTGCGCGGATGGGCCCGCCGGCAAACGCGAGAAGGTTCTGCGCGACACGCAGTGCCGGCGAGCCGTGCCCACGCGACGTGAAGGCATCGCGATAGGCGCTCAGTCGCGCGTTGAACTGCCGCTCCGCCAGTTCCCGCAGCTCGGAGTCGACATTTCGATCGCGATCCATGCGGTCCATCAAGGCGCGGAGTACCGCCGAAGGCGTGCGATCATCCAGCGCGTCGCGCTGTGCGACGAGAATACCGAGGGCGCGGCGCAGGTACCGGAGCTCCCACCGGGCGTGGTCCACGTCGCCACGCGTTGCTTTCTCCGTCAGCCACGCGATATCCGTCTCGGCGGGCTCGGCCATCAGGGTGTCTGCGAACGCCGCGCTGCGGCGCAGCAGGGTGCGGTCGTCGCGAAAGGTCGCGAAGAGGCGCATGCGCGCCCGCGTCAGCCGCCGAGCACGGGAAGCGCAAGGCGCCCCCCGGCCGCGCCGGCGTCCACCAGACCGACGCGCTCGCGCACTTCGCTCTCCTGCATGAGCAGATCGCTCAGGCGCACGCTCTCCAGCACGTCGTCGATGCGACGCTGCAGGAGCATCCACACGGGCCGGATGCTGCAGTTGTGCGCCGAGGAGCAGCGCTCCTCTTCCACCGGGTGCGAGGTGCAGTGCACCTCGAACGTGGAATGCTCAGCGGCGGCGATGACGTCGCGCACCGTGATCTCGTGAGGCGGACGCGCCAGCTGATAGCCGCCGTGCGCCCCACGCGTGCTGCGCACAATGTTCGCGCGCCGCAGTTTGAGCATGATCTGCTCGACGTAGTCACCAGGCAGCCGCTCGCCGGCCGCGATGTCGCGACCGGTGACCGGGCCTTCAGCCGCCCGACGGGCGAGATGAAGGGCACAGATGAGTCCGTATTCTGCCTGAGTAGTGATGCGCACGCTGCAATCTAACCCCTGATTGCCTCGGACAGACAGGGCGGCCCGTCGAGGCCAGACCGGCTAAGAGCACAGGGCGGGCGGTACCCGCTGCCAGGTCCGGTACCAGCTACCCTGTGCGCCGTCCCAGTACCGTCCCCGCCGTACACCTACTTCCCGTGCTTTCCGCCCGGCACGCCGATCACCGTCATCTTCCGCAGGTCCAGCACGTCGTCGACCTGATCGGCTGGCAGCAGCTGGTCGCGCCGCACGAGGTCGCGCACCAGCACACCTTCCTTAACCGACTGCTTGCTGATCTCCGCGGCCTTGGCGTAGCCGATGTGCGGCATCAGCGCCGTGGCCAGCGCCGCACTGCGCTCCACCCAGTACTCGCACATCTCGCGGTTCGCCTTGATTCCCTTTACCGTCTTCTCACTGAGCACCGTGCCTGCGTTGGTGAGGATCCGCATCGTGAGCAGGACGTTGAACGCGATCACCGGCATCATCACGTTCAGTTCCAGCTGCCCATGCTCGGCGGCGATGGCGACGGTGGTGTCGAGCCCCATGACCTGGAAGCAGACCTGGTTCACCATCTCGGGGATCGAGGGGTTGATCTTCCCGGGCATGATGGAGGAGCCCGGCTGGACCGCCGGCAACGTGATCTCATCGATGCCCGTGCGCGGCCCCATCACCATCAGACGCAGGTCGCTGGCGATCTTGCTCAGGTCAATGGCGAGCACGCGCATCGCCGCGCTGAACGCAGCCGGGTCACCCATGCTCTGCATGAGCTGAATGCGATCCTGCCCGACGCGCAGGTCGAGTCCGGTGATCACCTTGAGATGCTTGTTCATCAGTGCGGGATACTCCGGCTCCACGGTGACGCCGGTACCGACGGCGCTTCCGCCGATCCCGAGATCCCGCAGGTAATCCGCCGCTTCCTTCACGCGGCGAATGCCGCGATCGATTGACCCGGCGTACGCGGTGAATTCCTGGCCGAGGCGGATGGGCATCGCGTCCTGCAGGTGGGTACGGCCGGCCTTCACGATGTCGTCGAACTCGCGGCCCTTGTCCGCCAGCGCATCGCGCAGCCCCTCGAATGCCTTCACCAGTCCTTCGAGCTGCGACAACGCCGCGAGGCGGATGTTGGTGGGAATCGTGTCGTTGGTGCTCTGCGCCATGTTGACGTGATCATTCGGATGCACGGGCGCGTAAGTCCCACGCTCGGCACCGAGCAGCTCGTTGGCGCGGTTCGCCAGCACCTCGTTCACGTTCATGTTGTGCGACGTGCCCGCACCCGCCTGGTACGGATCGACGATGAACTGGTCGTCGTGCTGGTGCGCGAGCACCTCGTCCGCGGCCTTGATGATCGCGTCGGCGAGCTTCGCGTCGAGGCGCCCGGTTTCCTTGTGCGTCATCGCCGCGGCCTTCTTGATCCACACCTGCGCCATGACGAACGGCCAGAGCGGCTTCAGCCCGCTGATGGGGAAGTTCTGCTGCGCGCGCACGGTCTGCACGCCGTAGAGCGCATCGGACGGCACGTCGAGCGGGCCGAGCGGATCCTTTTCGGTTCTGGTATTGGAAGCCATTGGACGCAGAGGCGAGAGTTCAGGAAGTCATCGCGTCACTGGAATGTCCAGTGCGTTGGCGAATCGGTTGAAGAAGTTGAACATGCAGATCACCGACGTGATCTCGACGATCTGTCCCGACGACCAGTGCTGCTCGAGCGCGGCGTAGTCGGCCGCCGATACCTTGCCAGGCGAAGGCGTCATCACGTCTGCGTAGACGAACGCGCTTCGCCATGCGTCCTCGAAGATGTCGTACGTCGCGCGCGCCACGGCGTCGAGCTGCTCCGGCATCGCGCCCAGCCGCCCTGCCAGGGCGGTATGGGAGGCAAGTCAATAGTCACACAGGTTGATGTGCGACACGCGCACGCTGAGCAACTCCTTGAGCAGCACCGGCACTTCCCCCGGCCCCATCACCGCAGTCTGCAGAGCGGCAAGCCGCGCCGCGATGCGCGGTGAGTGCGCGGCAACGCGATAGAGGTTCGGCACCTTGCCGCGCTCGCGCATGAAAGCGTCGAACGTCGGACGAACTTCGTCGGAGGCCTCCTCCGGTTCGACGCGCGGAAGTCTCGGCTGATCGCTCATGGCGTGCTCCGGGAGGTGAGGCGGACGAGCAGGACGAGAGTCACGAGTGCCGCGAGGCCACCGACGCCGAGACACGCGACGCTCAAGCCGTGCAGGCGCCCGAACGCCTGGCGCAACGGGCTCGACGGATCGAGCGCATCCATCGGGCCGGCGATCGCCTCGCGCACACGCACGATGCGTGGGGCGATGACGAATTGCGCCACGACGCATGCGGCAACGAGGACGAAGGCGCTCGCCGTGCGGACCTGCGGGAGCGGCAGGCCCCAGCCTAACCACAGCACGATGAGGCCGACGACGACTCCCGACCCGAACAGCACCGGCAGCACTCGTCCCACGAGCGCGCCAGCCAGCGTGCGAGTCGGCAGGACGTCGAACGCCGCGGGCGCGACGACGGCGGCGACGATGAACGCGGCGCCGAGCCACGCCGCCAGCAGCGCGATGCTCACGAGCGCCGGCGTGATCGTCCGTGCCATCACCGACCGAGGACGCGCGCGCGTCCGCTCAGGAACGGGTTCGACTTCAGCTCCTCGCCGATCGTCGTCGGACCGCCGTGACCCGGATGAATGACCGTCTCCTCTGGCAGCCTGGCGATTCGTTCCAGCGAGTCGTTCATGGCGCGAGGATCGCAGAGCGGCAGGTCCCTACGGCCGATCGATCCCGCGAAGAGCAGGTCCCCGCAGAGCGCGACGCCCTCACCATTGAAGCTCACGAGACCCGGCGCATGGCCAGGCACGTGCATCACCGTGAAGCGAAGCTTGCCACACGACAGCACGTCTCCTTCCGCGAGCTCGAGTTCGGGTGGGTCCGGCTGATCGAAGCGCAGTCCGTACATCTCCGCCATCCTCGCCGAAAGCGTATCGTAGAACGGCCGGTCGAGCGGATGCAGGCGAACGGGGACGGGAAAGTGCCGCTGCACCTCGGCGACGCCACCGATGTGGTCGATGTGGCCGTGGGTCAGCCAGATCTCCTCGAGCTTCGCGCCCGACTCGCGAACCATCGCCACGAGCTCGGCGCCGTCGTCACCCGGGTCGATCAGTACGGCGCTGCCGGTCGTCTCGTCGATGACGAGATAGCAGTTCGCCTGGAACGGCCCGACCGTGCGCGCGAGAATCTTCACGCCGTGTAGCCGCCGCTGCCTGCGGGCTCGATGATCGTGCTGCCGCCCTCGCTGCGCGCCTTGAGATATTTCTCGACGGCGATTGCCGCCGTCGTCGCGTCACCGACGGCCGTCGTGACCTGACGGGTAAGCTGCGAGCGCAGATCACCAGCCGCGAAGAGGCCCGGGATGGACGTCTGCATCGTGAGATCCGTCCGGATGTAACCCATCTCGTCGTGATCGAAGTGGCCATCGATCACTCCGGTGTTCGGCCGGAAGCCGACGAACACGAAGCAGCCGGTCGCCCCGAGCGTGCGCGCCGTGTCGGCCACCACGTCACGAATGCGCAGGCCGGTCATGAGGCCATTCGCATCGCCGAGTACCTCCTCGGCGACCGTGTTCCAGAGGACCTCGATCTTCGGGTTGGCGAACAGTCGCTCCTGGAGGATCTTCGACGCGCGGAAGCTGTCACGCCGGTGGATGACGTACACCTTGTCGGCGTAACGTGTGAGGAAGTCTGCTTCCTCCACCGCCGCATCACCACCACCGACGACGGCGATGATCTGCTGCCTGAAGAACGCGCCATCGCAGATGGCACAGTAGGAGACGCCCTTCCCCGCGAACTCCTGCTCACCGGGAATGCCGAGCTTGACCGGCGTGCCACCGGCCGTCACGATCACCGCGGGTGAGTGATAGGTCTCACCCGTGTCCGTCACGGTCTCGAACATGCCATCGTCGAGGCGCTTGACCTTGTGCACGTTGGCCGTGATGTACTCGGCGCCGAACTCGCGCGAGTGCTCCTCGAACTTGCGCGCCAGCTCCCAGCCGAGGATCGACTTCTCGCCGATCCAGTCATCGAGCTTCTCGGTGTTGAGCAGCTCGCCGCCGGGCATGCCGCGCTCGAGCACGGCAGTCTTCAGCATGGAGCGGCCGGTGTAGAGCGCGGCGCACATCCCCGCCGGCCCGGCACCGACGATGACGACGTCGTAGGTGTTCGTGGTGCTCACAGTGGTCCTCATTCGGTCAGGCGCGTCGGAGCGCGCGGCTCACGAAATCTCGCCTGAGTGAGTCCGGGATGGAACCGTTCGGTTCCCCGCTATGCGCTGACGACGATGCGCTGGAGCGCGCCGTGACAATGCGATGCGGTGCCGACGAGGAACGCGGCAGGCCCCTCGGCGCCACGCGCAGCGATGGCGCGATCGGCGGTGAGGACGTCCGCGACATCGAGCATCCCCACCCCGTACGCGCGATGTGAGCAGTGAAACACGTAAGGCCCCTCGAGCGCGCGGCCGGCGGTACGCTCCGACTCTACGTATGCGTGAAGCGTCGGGGGCAGGCTCCAATGGCGCTCGCTGCGGGTGTGCGGGCACCTCGCCGGTTCGATGCAGTTGATGGGACACATCCACTCGGCGAAGCTGACGAAGTGCGTGTCGCCGCCGCCGGCGCGCTGCCAGGGCACTGCCGGTGCGGACTCGAGGGGCGCCGTGCCGACCTGCCGATGCGGCCAGCGCGCCCGTGCGCGACCGAGCAGCCACCCCGCCATCAGGTGCGGCATCAGCGGCGACGGGACGATTGCATCCTGCGCGTGGCGTGCCGGGGCTTCGGCCGCGGCGTCGAGATACCGGGTGAAGAACTCGTCCCACGCCGCTACTTCGAGCGTGAAGGATGGCAGCGCGTCAGCCGAAGCAGCGGCGGTGACGGCGCACGCGGCGTCGCGATCGACGAGCAGCAGCCGCTCCCACGCGACGGCGCCAGCGCGCGAGGCACGGCCGAGCTGGCGAAGGTAGTAGCCGCCGTAGCATCCGCCGCCGACGACCACGATGGTGCCGAACCGCTGGACCACACGCTCGGCGCGCGGGCGCGCTTCACTTCCGGACGTGTCGTCCGCCATCGACGGTGATGACTTCGCCGGTCACGAAGCCGGCGTCGAGGAGGTAGAGCATCGCGCCCGCGACATCCTCCGGTGAGCCAAGCCGACCGAGCGGCGTCGTGGCACGCAAGCGATCGGCGTCGTCGTCGCTCCAGCCCTCCGGAAGCAGTACGACGCCGGGCGCGATGGCATTCACCCGCACCTCGGGCGCGAGGACGCGGGCCAACGCCCTGGTCATCTGCACCACTGCTGCCTTGGTCAATCCATGCGGCACGTACGCGGGCCAGGTCTCGAAACCCGCCAGGTCAGCGATGTTGATGATGCTGCCGCGCGCCGTGCGCAGTGCCGGTGCCGCACGCTGGCAGAGGAAGTAGGGTGCGCGGAGATTGAGCGCGAACATCGCGTCCCAGTCCGCCGCCGACGTCTCACCGAGCGGCGTGCGCAGCATGACCGCCGCCGAGTTGACGAGGACGTCGAGTGATCCGCGTGCGCCAACGGCATCATCGACCAGGCGTTCGGCATCGGCGGTCTCGCCCAGGTCGGCCCGCATCACCTCCGCACTGCCGCCGGCGCGCGTGACGAGGAGTGCCGTTTCGTCCGCTCCGGCCGACGAGGCGTGATAATGCACGATGACATGCATGCCGCGCGCGCCCAGGGCCACGGCGAGCGCGCGGCCAACCCGGCGCCCCGCACCGGTCACGAGCGCGACCCGGCCGGCGAGGTCGGTCATCGGAGTGTCGTCATGCCGCCGGGGCGCGGCCGAGGCCGACGAGCCGCTCCTCCTGCTGCGCGAGCCATTCCGCCGGCACCTGCATCATGCCGATGGTGCGTGGCCCGGTCGCAGCGCCGTGCCAATCCGATCCGCCGCTCGGTACGAGATCGAGCTCGCGCGCCAGTGCGCCGAGGCGTGCCGTGTCGGCCGACGAGTGGCTCGGATGCTTCACCTCGACGCCGTCGAGCCCCTGCGCACGGAGTGCAGTGAGACGTTCGCGGGTGCCTGCCACCGCCGGATGCGCGAGCACCGCGAGTCCGCCGGCGGCGTGGATCATCTGGATCGCGTCGCGCATGCCGAGCTGCTCCTTCGGCACGTACGCGGGGCGTCCCGCCGCGAGATAGCGGTCGAACGCATCGCGCGAGTCGACGGCCCAGCCCTCGGCAATCAATGCCCGCGCCACGTGCGGCCGCCCCACTGCTCCCGCGGCCGCCTGCAGGAGCACCGCATCCATCGTGATGTGCACGCCGATCTCCTCGAGCCGCTCGACGATGCGTTGCGCGCGGCGTTCGCGCATCTCGCGCAGCTCGCCGAGGCCGCGCTCGAGCACCGACGTGTCGCGAAGGTGGAGGCCGAGCAGATGGGTCTCGGTGTCGCCCTCCACCGCGCTGAGCTCGACGCCGGCGATGACGCGAACGCCAAGCTCCGCACCGGCGCGCTGCGCTTCCGGCAGGCCAGCGACGGTATCGTGGTCGGTGAGCGCGATCACGCCTAGCTTCGCGCGTGACGCGGCGCGCACGACGTCAGCCGGTGCGCGCGAGCCGTCGGACGCCGTCGAGTGCATGTGCAGGTCGACGTGCGGCGCCGGCCCGCCAGCGGCCGTCACGACCGGTAGCCGGCCTCGGGGGACATTTCGCCGGGTTGCGAATGGGCGAGCAGGCGGGTGAGGTCCGCGTCGCTCATCTCGAACAGCGCGTACTCGCGCGAACGGGCTCCGGTGGGCGAATAGCGCGTAACGCGCACCTCGCGATCGGCACCGGTGCCGGCGACGAAGAGCAGCGAGAACTCGTCGCGGTCCATCTGGGTGACGCGACCGGACGGGTAGACCTTCCAGGTCCGCCCCTCGTGCGTAATTGAACGTGTCGGCATGCTACGGCAACTCCACTTCGTGATAGATGCGCGTCGGGTCCAGCACGCGGTCGGGGGCCGACGCGTGTGCACGGGCGAGCGTGGCAGCGTCAGGCGCCTCGAAGAACTCCAGGAATGCACCGGGCAGGCCCGCTTCCTCGAACACCGAGTACCGGCATCCCGCCGACGCGTAGTAAGCGTGCGTACGCTGCAGCTTCTGCGCGAACTTCTCGCGATCCGGCGGGGTCACCAGCGTGCGCTGGATCGTCAGGGCCCGCGGCATCTTAGATCGACGCATCGGGGAACGATTCCAGCGTCTGCTTCAGCGTGGCGAGGAACTTGTCGGCATCGGCGCCATCCACGATGCGGTGATCGAACGAGAGCGAAAAGTACGCGCAGGTCCGGATCGCAATCGTCTCCTCGCCGTCCGGGCCGGCGATCACCTTCGGCCGCTTCTCGATCGCCCCGAGACCCAGGATCGCCGAGGTGCCGAGCGGGATGATGGGGGTGCCCATCAGCGACCCGAAGACGCCAGGGTTCGTGATCGTGAACGTCGCGCTCTGCACCTCGTCCGGCTTTAGGCGCTTGGTGCGTGCCCGGTCGGCGAGGTCGTTCAGCGATCGCGTCAGCCCGGAGAGCGACAGGTCGTCAGCATGCTTTATGACGGGAACGATGAGCCCCCAATCGAGTGCGACGGCGATGCCGATGTTGTATTGCTTCCGGAAGATGATGCTGTTGCCCGAGACGGCGGCATTGAGCACGGGGAACTTCTTCAGCGTGTCCACGACCGCGCTGATGATGAACGGCAGGAAGGTGAGCTTCTGCCCGGTCTGCGCCTGGAATTCCGCTCGGTGCGTGTGCCGGAGGCGAGCGATGCGCGTGAGGTCGATCTCGAAGAACGACGTCACGTGCGCATTCGTGTGCTTCGACGCCACCATGTGGTCGCTGGTCAGCGCACGAATCTTCGACATCGCTTCCACGCGGTCGCCGGGCCATGGCTCCGGCGCCGGGCCGTGCTGCACGGCGCCAGCCGGCGCATGCATCGAGGGTCGCTGCGCAGCGGCAGGCGGTGGCCCCGAGGCGAGGAATTGCTCGAAGTCGCGTCGCGTCACGCGACCGTGGATCCCCGTGCCCTGCATCGTGGCGAGCTCAACGCCGTGCTCGGCCGCCATCTTCCGGACCAGCGGCGACGACTTGGTGCGCAGACGCTGCTCGAGGCCGTTGCCATTCGATGGCGATGTGGTGGCTACGGGCGCGTTCGAACGGTGCTCAACGGGCGCCGGCGTGGAGGTAGCTTGA
>Ga0157372_10010053_pt1 | contig 10061 bp, 10 predicted proteins | sample C55metaG_FD_115307 | JGI IMG/M metagenome (GOLD analysis project Ga0157372, IMG submission 115307) | Corn rhizosphere microbial communities from Kellogg Biological Station, Michigan, USA - C5-5 metaG | ecosystem: Host-associated > Plants > Roots > Rhizosphere > Soil | place: USA: Michigan...
TAGATTGTGGTTCGATGACAGTGGTGACGAGTCAACCCTGCCTTCTCTCGTCTGCTGTGCGCCTTGCTCATGATGTTTCTATGGCCGGCACTGAGCGTTCTTACTTTTACCTACTCACGTTTTTTATAAGTTTCTTCATTTTCATGGAGGGTATCTATAGATCACCCTAAATCCTTGAGAATCTTAAAGTTATTGATGATATGTTGCCCAACAATTGATCTCTGTCTTTTATGGTCTATTGTGCGCCAAAGCTGCATTTGGCCTGCAAATGTGCCGCGGAATTTCTGCTGCTGGACTCACCGTAGTGGAGGACGGCGCTTCAAAAGCGGCGTTGATCCAGTAAGAGCCACAGAGAAAGGCCGCGGCTGGCGCCGCCTGCGACCTTTGCAAGTAGGACTCAGGCAGGCGCGTGCGCAGGTGAAGTGCTGATGTTGGCTACTTGGCGATCTCGCCCTTGCAGCCAGAGTGGCCGCACTCGCAGGCGATCTCTGCGGTGTCTTTATGGTTCTCGCAGTAAGTGCTGCAGTACTTCTTGTCAGTCATGCAGGAACAGGCAGGGTGGGCACATTTCTTCATATCAGCCATGAATTCTGATCTCCTTCGGGGATGCCCGGTTGGGCAATCCTCGACATTGGATGCAAATCCGGGACCGGGAACTGGCTGATCCAAAGGCGCCCTGAGTTGTAAGCGTTGACATATATCCGTAGCGGATATAGTCTCGGAGCATGGTGAAGCGAAATACGGCGCAAGCACCATTAACGCCCGCGGTGCTGCACATCCTGCTGGCGCTCTCCGGCGGGGAGAGGCACGGGTACGGAATCATGAAGCAGGTGGAGGCAGACTCGCACGGCAAGGTGAAGATGGGTCCGGGGACGCTGTATGGCTCGGTAGGGCGCATGATGGAGGCCGGGCTGGTCCGGGAGAGCAATAAGCGCGTCGATCCGGAGATGGATGACGAGCGGCGGATCTACTACGGGCTAACGGGCCAGGGGCGGGCGGCGCTGGAAGCAGAGTTGCAACGCTATCGCGGCGTGGTGGCAGTTGCGGAAGGGCGGTTGGCGCATGGCCAATAAGGTCAGGGACCAGCACTTCCGGAACCTGTATTCGATGCTGCTGCGGCTATATCCGCGTGCTTTCCGCGGCAAATTCTCCGAGGGAATGACGCAGACATTTCACGATCTGTGCCGGGAGCGAGAAGAGGCTGGTCGCGGACTCTTAGGGCTGGCGCTGTGGATCTTCTTCGAGACGCTAGCGGGAATTGCCAGGGAGAACATCACGCGTATGAATCAACTGGGAAGAACGATGCTTCGTGTGGCGCTGGTGGCGCTTTGCCTGTTGATGGTGCCGCTCGTGGCATCGCGCCTGGTGGATGGATGGAAGTGGGGCCTGGGAGCTTTCGTGATGGTCTACCTCCTGTTGTTCGTGACGGGCATGGCATATGCGGTGATCGCGAGGAAGATGGGTGCGTGGACGTACAAGGCGGGCGTCGGCCTGGCGCTGGCAGCCGGTCTTGCTCTGGGGTGGTCGAACATGGTCCACGTTGCGGACTCGGAGAATCCGGCCAATCTTGCATACTACAGCGTGCTCGCGGTCGGAGGCATTGGGGCCTGGTTGGCGCGACTGGAAGCACGAGGGTTGGCTCGTACATTGTTCGCGATGGCGGCGACGCTTGCCGTGATTGCAGTGATACTGCCCTCAGGCGCACCGCCCTACCTTGCCCGGAATATGACCATCGGGCATGTTTTATTCGTCGCGCTGTTCATCGCATCAGGTCTGCTGTTTCGGAGAGCGAGCCTAGCGGGAGCAAATTAGAGCAGAAACGGGATTTTATCGGCTGCCAGTTCGCATTGGCTCCGCAACAAGAACTGAGTTTCCCTCGGCGACGAAATCTAATCTCGCTACTCGAGTGAGTGCTGGCCACGGAGCTTTTTTCCCGAGACCTCCGCCCCAGGTGGTTCACGGAAGGGCTCCACAGAAATGCTCTCGTAGCGCACTTCCAAAACAGTGAGGTGTTCTGTGCCGCCGGGCGCATGGAGAACCACTGTATCATCCACTGCCGACCTCATCAAGGCTCGCCCCAGAGGCGACACCCAGCTGATGTGGTTGCGGTTTAGATCCACTTCGTCAGTGCCGACAATGCTCACCTCTCGCTCTGCTGAAGTTGAATTGGCGTAGCGCACGGTCGCGCCAAAGAAAACTCTCGTCGCCCGCTGTCCCGATCTCGGAGATTCCGGATCTACCACTTCCGCGACTTCGATTCGCTTGGTGAGGAAACGAATGCGCGAGTCGATCTGCCTCAGTCGCCGCTTGCCATATTGATAGTCGGCGTTTTCGCTGCGATCGCCATTCCCGGCAGCCCATGCCACCACCTCCGCCACGGCTGGGCGCTCCTTTGTGAGCAGAAACCGGTGCTCGTCTTTGAGGCGTTGCAGCCCGCCGGGCGTTATGTAGTTCTTTACTTGCGTCGCGGGCTCGTCGGGTCGTGGGTGTCTGGTGAACCCTTTCCGCATCTCATAGTCCTCACGAGCGCGAATCCTGCGGTTCCGCGAGAATGGGGATCGTGGCGCTCAAAACGTCGACGTTTGAAAAGAAGAGCTAGCCGCGCAGAAAGTCTTTGATCTTCTGGACGACCACGTCGCGGCCTACATCTGAAATCGCGTTAGTGAGCGGGATCTGCTTGGGGCAGGCTTCTACGCAGTTCTGAGCGTAGCCGCACTCCTGGATGCCGCCGTCGCCAGCGAGAGCGCGAAGACGTTCTTCCTTGAAGACCTTGCCCGTTGGATGGTTGTTGAAGAGCTTCACTTGGGCGATGGTAGCTGCACCGACGAAGTTCGTGTCCTCGTTAAATTGCGGGCAGACCTCCATGCAGCAGGTGCAGGAGATGCAGTTGGACAGCGGGTAGTTTGCCTCCTGCTGCTGCGGGAAGACGCGCGGGCCGGAGCCGAGATCGTAGGTGCCGTCGACTGGCACCCACGCTTTAACGCGCATGAGGTTCTCGAAGAGCACGGATCGGTCGACCTGGAGATCGCGGACCAGGGGGAACTTGGAGAGCGGCTCAACCTTGATGGGCTGTTCGAGGTTGTCGACGAGCGCAGAGCAGGCCATGCGGGCTTTGCCGTTGATGCGCATCGCGCATGAACCGCAGATCTCCTCGAGGCAATTCGAGTCGTAAGTGATGGGCGTGGTGGGCTTGCCGTCGGCCGTGACGGGATTGGCGGCGATCTCCATCATGGCGGAGATTACGTTCATGCCCTGACGCCACTCGAGCTCGAAGTTTTCCCAGACGGCCGGAGTGTCGGGCCCGGCCTGACGCTTGATTTCGAATTTGACGGTCTTTGCCATTGTTCGGCGTTTCCCTCAGGGGCTAAAGCCCCGGACTTCTTCCCTGCTCTTTACGGCACGACCGAAGTTGTGCCCTTTCAAAACGTCTATTTCGCGGCGTCGTAGCGGCGCGGCCTTGGTTTGATGAATTGCGTGTCGACATCTTCGAATTCGAAGCGTGGTCCCTCTGGCGTGCCCGTGAAGCTGGCCTTGGTTGTTTTCAGGAACTTTTCGTCGTTGCGATCCGGGAAGTCGGGTTTGTAGTGGGCTCCGCGCGACTCGTCACGAAGCAGCGCTCCCTGCACGATGACGCGGGAGAGCTCGAGCATGTTGTAGAGCTGGCGCGTGAAGGCGAAGCTGGTGTTGGCCCACTGGGTGCGATCGGCGAGGCTGACGTTCTGGAAGCGATCGAGCAGTTCGACGATCTTCTCGTCCGCCTGCTTCAGGCCTTTGTTGTACCGGATGACGGTGGCGTGCTCCGTCATGGTGACGCCAAGTTCGCGCCAGAGCTTGAAGGGATTCTCGTTGCCCTCGTTCTTCATCAACTGCTGATTCATCTCCGTCTGGCGAGCGACTTCGGCAGCAGCACCGCCGTCGCCTTCAGCTGCTTGAACATTCTTCGCGTACTTAAGGGCGATGGGACCAGCGGTGAATCCGCCGAAGATGCAACTGACGAGCGAGTTCGCGCCGAGGCGGTTAGCGCCGTGATACTGGTACTCGCACTCGCCGCATGCGAAGAGGCCGGGGATGTTGGTCATCTGGTTGTTGTCGACCCACAGGCCGCCCATGGTGTAGTGCATGCCCGGGAAGATCTTCATCGGCACTTCGCGCGGGTCATCGCCGACAAACTTCTCGTAGATCTCAAGAATGCCTTCGAGCTTGCGGTTGAGCGTTTCGCGATCGATGTGGGTGAGGTCGAGGTAGACCATCGGCTGGCCGTCTATGCCAAGGCCGTTCTCGTATACGACTTTGTGAATGGCGCGGGTGGCGACGTCGCGGGGGACGAGGTTGCCGTACTTCGGATACCACTCTTCGAGGAAGTAGAAGCGCTCAGATTCTGGAATCTGCTTCCACGGGCGCTTGTCTCCGGGTGTGCGCGGAACCCAAACGCGTCCGCCTTCGCCGCGGGCCGACTCAGACATGAGGCGGAGTTTGTCTTCGCCGGGGATGGAGGTGGGGTGGACCTGGATGAATTCGCCGTTGGCATAGTATGCGCCCTGCTGGAAGACAGCGGACTGCGCTGAGCCGGTGCAGACGACGGAGTTGGTGCTCTTGCCGAAGATGGCGCCATTGCCGCCCGTGGCTAGGATTACGGCCTCAGCCTGGAATGCGCGGACTTCCATGTTGCGGAGGTTCATGGCGACGATGCCGCGGCAGACACCCTTCGAGTCGACGATGGAGGAGAGAAATTCCCAGCCCTCGTACTTGTGGACGTGGCCGTCGACTTCGTAGCGGCGAACTTGCTCGTCGAGCGCGTAGAGGAGTTGCTGGCCAGTTGTGGCTCCAGCAAATGCGGTGCGGTGGTAGAGAGTGCCACCGAAGCGGCGGAAGTCGAGAAGGCCTTCGGGAGTGCGATTGAAGGGGACTCCCATGCGATCGAGCAGGTCGATGATGCCCGGCGCGGCTTCGCACATGGCTTTCACGGGGGTCTGGTTGGCAAGGAAGTCGCCGCCGTAAATGGTGTCGTCGAAATGCTGCCAGGTGGTGTCGCCTTCTCCCTTGAGGTTTTTGGCGGCGTTGATGCCGCCTTGAGCGCAGACCGAATGGGAGCGCTTGACGGGGACGATGGAGAAGAGGTCGACGTGACCGCCGGCCTCTGCGATTTTGATAACTGCTGCGAGCCCGGCCAAACCTCCGCCAACCACGATGATTCTGGGTGCTGCCATTCGCGTCCTTTCAAGAGCTTCTAGTCGCTAGCTTCTAGCTCCTAGCCAAAACAAAAAAGCAATCAGGAACCATTGGGAATTGGCGGGGTGAAACGCAGGGGCGCCGCTACCCGGTTCCAAAAGTTGATCTGGCCGATGGCCGTGGTTAGAAAAGCGATTTCACGTTCTGAGAAATGTGCAGAAACGCGGGAATACGCGTCGTCATCGATGTGGTGCTGAGCGAGAAGGGTGACATGTTCCGCCCAGTCGAGAGCGGCGGCTTCGCGCTCGGTGAAAATGCCGGATTCGCGCCACGTAGCGAGAAGGTCGAGCTTGGCTGCGGGGACGTTCATCTTGCGGGCATCGTTGAGGTGATACTGGACGCAAAATGCGCAACCGTTCAGTTGCGAAGCACGAATCTTGAGCAGTTCGATGAGTTCAGGTTCGATGCCGGATTTGCGCAAGGCCTGGCTTACGGCGGCCATGCCAGTGCCCATCTCGGGGATGATGCCCTGGAAGATCTTGTAATCGATGCGCGCGTTACTTGCGGTTTCGAGCATGGAGTCCCTTCAGAGCCCTGGCGCGGTAGAACCTGCTGTTTGAGCGATGGCGACCGGTGCGATTTCAGGGGCGTTCTTGTACTTCGGGCTAATGAAGGCCCAGATGCTGGCGAGTCCCATGAAGAGAAGGATGACGCCGAACGCGGCGCAGATGTAGCCGAAACGTTTGCGGGCGACATCGCCGGGGGTAATTCCCCACTTGGCTGCGAAGAGCCATATGCCATAGGCGAAGTGCCAGCAGATGGCAATCATAGCGATGATGTAGACCGCGAGCATGACGGGATTGGCGAGTTCCACCTGGACTTTGTGGAATGCGGCGCCAGGGTTCTCAGGAAGGCTGATACCCATGAAGCGCTGGCGTAGCACGTGCTGGAGTATGTATGCAGTCGCGATCAGGCCAGTCCAGCGCTGGGCTACATACATCCAATTGCCTGCCCATGGGTAGTACACGACATTCGATTTGCCGCGGAACCAGATGTAGAGGCCGTAGAAGGCGTGATAGATGATTGGGATGAAGATGAACGTCCACTCGAGGACGCGGACCAGAGGCAGAGCATTCAGGAACTTGACTTGTGCGGCGTAGGCGGTTGGGCCTTTAAGTGCCTCGAAATTCGAGAGGAGATGTTCAATGAAGAATGCGCCGATGGGGATGATGCCAAGCAGTGAGTGGAGTTTGCGCCAGATAAAGCTTGTTCCCTGACCGGCGCGAATCGGCTGCACGCCTGCGCGGACCTTGGGCGTGGCAGGATTTTGGGCAGTTGCCATTTGGATGTGGCTCCTAAGTGCTTCGGGTGCAGAGTCCGGAGCGGTGGGTGTCTCAGATTGAGGGACGGCGTATCTCGTGCAATTCCAAGTGCATTATTCGTAACGCAGATAGGGGTCGTCAAGCGCGGACGCCAGTAGGATCAAGTAACACGAAAAATCGTGCAGAATCCGGGACGCTCTGCGCGGCCTATAGATGCAATTGCTTCAGCATTGCTGCGAGCGCTCGCCCGCGGTGGCTGAGAGTGAGTCTTGTCTCCAGATCGATCTCAGCCATCGTCCGCTCCAGTTCGGGGAGGTAGAAGAGTGGATCGTATCCGAAACCGCCCGTCCCGCGCGGCGCGTTCAGAATGACACCTTCAACCGAACCATCGCTCGTGCGCTCGACGCGACCGTCGCGAGCAGCGACGAGCACACAGTGGTACCGGGCCTTGCGCTGTTCCGTGGGCCGGTCACCGAGACGCTGAAGCAGGACCATATTGTTCCAGACATCTGTGTTGTCGTTCGCGTCAGGGGAGTCGACCAGTCCTGCATCCGCTGCGAAGCGAGCAGAGCGAACCCCCGGAGCCCCGTCGAGGGCGTCAACCTCCAGTCCCGAATCGTCAGCCACGACGAGTTCGCCCGGTGCGAACTGAGAGTAGTAGACGGCCTTGATGGTGGCGTTCGCGGCAAACGTTTCACCGTCTTCTTCGGGAGCTTCTATATCCGTCAGGCTGGGTAGCGGCTCGATGCAGACGCCGTGGGCTTCGGCAGCGGTACGAAAATCGCGCAGCTTTCCCTGGCTCGTGGTGGCAACATAAAGGCAAAGGGCCATGACACGAGTCTAACTGGCAGAGTGTTCCCCGGACGTGAAGACAGCGCTCGCAATGAAGGGCACCTGAAATTACGATGTTTGCAGGCGAGATTGTGGATCTCAGCCGTTACCCGACGAGCGTGAAGCCGGAGGGCGTTTTGAATTTCTGGAGCATATACAAGCTGACGGTGGGCGTGCTCGCGGCGGCCGAATCTCTGCTGGGCATGCTGAGAAGCGTCAATTCTCCGGAAACAACTGTCTGGGGTGCGCTGACTGTTGCGGCATCGGTGCTGCTTGCGATCGACGGCCTCATAGAACTGTTCCCGAAGGTGAATCGCTGGATTGGTGTCGCGCTGGCCGCGATCGTTCCAATCGCAATTTCAGTTCTGTCGGGCGACTGGCCGGCGAAGCTGTGGGTGTTCGCAGTAGCGGTTGGCTTTGTGGAGTGGGTATTCCTGGAATTGAAGAGGGTGACAGGGCGAACCGAGATTGGGGTACTGGCGTGCTGTATGGTGCTTGGCAGTTCGCTCGCCAATACTACATTGATGCTGTTTCGTATGTACTGGAATGAGCCCGAATTCTGGCCGCTCGGGCAAATCTTTCGATTCATGTTGCCCATCACGTTGCCTTGGACGCTGATCCTCATACTGCTTTGGCACTCGGCACGCGAAGTGGCTGCTCACGGATCAGATACTCCTGAAGATACGCCTCTCGTCGTGAAGGCCGGGGATGACTGACAAAAATGCCGGTGCGTTGCGGAACCGGCATTTTTCGACTAGAACCCCAAACTGCTATTCGATCGCCTGATTGAGCCGCAGGCCCCTTGAAGAACCTCCGACACTCACAGTTCGTTTACCGGCCGCTGTGATCCACTTCTGTTCTTTCGTTGACCAATATTGCAGTTGGCGCGGAGCGATATGGAGTGTGACGGCTTTGCTCTCGTTTGCTCCGAAGTGAACCCGATCGAACGCAGCGAGCGCGCGAACCGGGAACTGCACGCCTTCGGGTATGTTGGCGGGAGCACCGAGATACACCTGCGGTACTTCGTCGGATGCGACAGCACTCTTGTTCTTGATGTTGACCTTCACATCGAGGCCGCCGTCTGAGGCCTTCACTACACTCAAGCCCGAGTAGTCGAAGCTCGTGTAGCTGAGACCGTGCCCGAAGGCAAAGAGCGGCTCGATGTTTTCCTTGTCGAACCAGCGATAGCCGACGTTTACTCCCTCGCTGTACGTGGTCTTCTTCTCCGGTGGCTTTTTGGAGCGTTCAGGGTGTTTGGGATCCGTTGCCGGATAGTCTTCAAGACGCTTGCCCCAGGTAACGGGCAGGCGACCTGCCGGGCTGGTCTTGCCGAGAAGGATATTTGCCGTTGACCATCCGCCTTCATCACCGGGCCACCACATCTGGAGAACAGACTTCACCTTGTCGACCCATGGCAAGGCAACCGGCTGACTGGTATTCAGAACGACTACGGTGTTCGGGTTTACGGCTGCAACTTCTTCGACGAGCTTGTCCTGATCGCCGGGCAGACCGAAGACGGGCTGAAGGCGTGTCCACAAGAAGACCACCGCAACCTTGGCGTGCTTTGCAGATTCAATCGCGTGTTCGTGATCGGCCTTGCGCTGTTCGGGCGTGTACCAAGCCAACCGAACCTGTACCGGCGCGCCCGACGTGTCGGATGATGTGGCGACTTCGATCTGGTGCGGCCCGGCGGTGAGTTCGACTGCTCGACGGACATTGTCGAGGCCGTCTGTGGTCGGGATTGCGTTGTCCTGATTGGCTTGAAGGATGTCGCCGTGTACGCCGCCCTGAAAAGCGCCGGTGGCGGCGAGGCGTTTGCCGTCGAGCTTGATGACCGCGTTGGTCCCGAGGGCCTGAAGGTAGATCCAGTACGTTCCAGCGTGAGGCGGGGTGAGCGTTCCCTTCCAGCTAACGATGGAGTTGGGCGGCAGCGCATTGTGACCCTTGGCCGTGAAATCCAGTGCTCCATCCGTTTGCGTCTCGCCGGATTTCGACTTCCGAACCAATCCCGGCTGCCCGTCGTGACTCAGCGCGTTGGCTGGAATCGGTGATCCGGTCATGTCATCATCGACTGCAAAAGCGATGTCGGAATTGCCGGAGATCTTCTTCATCGCCGCAAAAGGTCCGACCTGGCGCTCGGGCAACCCAACTGAGCGCTCACCGTTGATGCCGATCGCGTCAACCTGCCCGGCTGTGGGACCGATCAGCACAACGGAATCAAGTTCGTCATGCTTGAGGGGGAGAATGTTGCCTTCGTTCTTGAGAAGCACGGCTGCGTCTTCGCCTGTCCTCTCGATGATTTTCGCGTTTTCCTCAATTGCCTGCTTCGTGACTGCGTGCTTCGACTGCCCGTCCAGATAGCCGAAATGAACAATTTCATAGAGGACGCGGCCGGCGGCCCGGGTGACCGCTGCTTCGGTGACGGTGCCATCTTTCAGGGCCTCAGGCATCTTTTTGGGGCTGAGTTTGACGCCCCAGTTTCCTCCGCTGAAATCGCGCTTTTCGACGGGCTCTTCAGGAATGTGCCCACCAAACATGTCCGCGTTATCCTGGAAGGCTGAAGGAGATGGCGGAGGTGGAATCGGGCGCGAATCGAAGAAAGAAGAGATTGTGAAGCCATGGTTGTTGGGGTCAGGCTCGCCGGGCATCTCCATGTCGAGTCCCGCGTTGATGAAGTCGACAGCGTGCACGGCTCCCCAATCAGAGGTCACGAATCCCTTGAAGCCAAGCTGATCGCGA